>ERZ795032.56-NODE-56-length-172902-cov-8.031675_pt1 | contig 172902 bp, 173 predicted proteins | sample MGYA00375124_ERZ795032 | MGnify/ENA primary metagenome ERZ795032 (study PRJEB30167, sample SAMN05720154) | activated sludge metagenome | isolation source: Anaerobic digester | place: China | collected 2015-12-16 ... | reverse complement strand
GAGGTGGTAAAACACCTTAAAAATAAAGGAAATATACGGATTAACGGTAATGCCGGGCACCGATTGGCAAGCAGTATGGGAGTGGACCTTCAGTACTTCAGAGGAACCGGAAAAGATGTCCCGGTTGGGGATATATATGTGGAAGGAAATATCGACACCCGCATGGGCATCAGCATGACCCGTGGAAGTATTTACGTCAAGGGGAGAGTGAAAGAGCCGGTGGGTAACCTGGTAGAAGTTAGATCAGATGTGAATGGTTACCGGCAGTTTAGAAGCATAACTGACATTATGACCAATGGTTTGGATGGGAGCAAGTTGATTGGGTGTCAAATTATCGGTCCAAAATTAATTATTGATGATGGAACTGTGAAGGACACCATAGGTGCCCGTTTAGATGTTGAAGCTGAGATCGTTGAAAAGGGAGATGTTGATCTCTCCACTGGAATACTAATGCGAAAAGGAACAGTCAGAATACATGGAAATGCAGGGAAGAACACCGGAGCACTCCTAAACGGCGGTACTGTAATTATAGGTGGAAATACTGATGACTTTACCGCCATTGATATGATAAAAGGCACCATTATTGTAAATGGGAATGCAGGAAAATTTTTAGCTGCTAACAAAAAAAATGGAACCATTCTAGCTAGAAAAGGAAGCCCTATACCCCCAACTGAAGAGAAAACACTTCTAAGTTCAGACCAACAAATCCTAATAGCTCATGGCTTCAATCCACATGGTTTTAAGAAGTATGAATAAACACAAATAACTCTAAGAGGGATATATTCTCTGATTTAAAATAAGATTTTTTTAAAATAAAATGTTCCAGGAGGTTTTAAGCCTCCCAGTGCAAGTGATATTTTTCAAACTGTCTTTCCAGAATTATCACAAGAATAAAACCAATTAAACCTGCAATTAGTACAGTTACAATTGAATCCATACTAGTAACAATTTTTTGGTATGGTAATCTCAGTGTACCTATCATCAGACCCACCAGGAAAGCCATAGTTATGGATTTATGGTGTTCTAGAAGATAATTCAGAAGACGGGAGAATGATAAAATACCGATGACAGCCCCTGCACAAAATGTAATTATATCCAGGAATTTAAGCTGATTCAAGGCTGCCAACATGTATTCATACTGGTTTAAAAGTAGCAATAGAAATGCTCCAGATATGCCTGGAAGAATCATTGCACATATAGCAATCATACCTGACAGGAAGATGATTGGCAAAGTGTGGTTGGTCTGTATGGGGTTTAAGCCCACAAATATTATGGCAAAAACAAGACCTATTACCAGGGAAAAGATATTCTTAAAATTGACTTCATCAACGTGTTTGTAAACAAAACCTGCTGACGCCAAAATAAGTCCAAAGAAGAAAGCAAACGTTGGGGCGGTGTACACAGTCAGCATAACAGTCATTATCTTAGACATGGTTAAAACCGCCACCACAATACCTGCCAATAAAGGCAAAAATAGGTTGAAATCCCATTTTAAGAGTTCTTCCTTGGATTTTCCAAAGTCCCCTTTCAGAGCTGCTAAAAGAAAGTTGGCGTTTATCTGACTGATGGCATGAACCAGTCTCTGGTAAATACCAGTAATCAATGCCATGGTACCTCCAGAAACTCCCGGGATCACATCGGCAGTTCCCATTAATAATCCGCGAAGAAATATTAGAATAGTGTCTCTGTATATCTCAATTTTCCGCATAATGCTAATCTCCTGTAAATAGTTAATTTTAAGTATCTAATTTATGAGAATCTTGTAGAATCTTTATAAATAACATATAATTTAGATTAATTATACTTATGTTATAAATCAATAATTCTGTTTATCTTAATTGATTTAAGTGTTATAAAAAAACATTAGATTATTTAGTTTATTGAAAATTATTTTAAGATCTTAGTCTGATCCACTCTCAATTACTATTTATATCTTTTATAATACGAGAAGATATATTTATATAGTTTATTCAATACAATCAAACGCTATTAAAGAAAAATTAAAAGAAGGTGTATTTAATTGAGAAGATTTTTGCTAACATTGAGAATTTGGTTAGCTACTGCACTACTTTTCGGCATATTATATGCTATAATTACAGTGATTTGCACATATCTGGGCTTTGGGACCCCTTTAATATTTGCCATGTTAGCTGTGGTGGTTGTGTTCGCCCAGTACTTGGTTGGCCCTATAATTGTTGAAAAAACCATGGGTGTGCATTACGTGTCACCTCAGGAAGCACCAAAACTTCATGCCATGGTGGATGAACTGACCATGAATGCAGGGATTCCTAAACCTAAAGTGGGTATCTCTGAAATTAATGTTCCCAACGCCTTTGCATTTGGTAAGACCAAGAAAGATGGAAGGGTCTGTGTTACCAGAGGCATCCTAAACATCTTGGATGAAGAGGAGCTTAAAGCTGTTCTGGGGCATGAAATCAGCCATATACGTCATAATGACATGGCAGTAATGACCCTGATCAGTGTTGTGCCCCTTCTCTGCTACTGGATCTTTATCAGCACCATTTTTAGCGGAGATGGTGACGGTGACGCCGGGATTATTGGTGTTGTTGCATTGGTAGGATACCTTCTGGGTCAGTTGCTGGTATTATTCGTGAGCAGAGTAAGGGAATATTATGCAGACCAGGGGAGTGTTGAGATCGGTGGCAAACCCCATAAATTAGCCAGCGCTCTTTACAAGTTGGTCTATGGTTCTGCTAATCTGGATAAAAGAGAGGTTAAAGAAGTTGAAGGTGTTAAAGCCTTCTTTGTCAACGATATTTCCGATGCATCAAATGAAATAAGTGATCTGAAACAGATAGACATTAATATGGATGGAATTATAAGTGAAGCAGAACTTTCAGAACTCCGTTACACCAAAACCAGAATAGGAACTGGTAGTAAAATTATGGAACTACTATCCACCCATCCCAACATGGTGAAAAGGATTAAAAGACTGGCTGAGTTAAGTGATACTTAATTATCCCAGAAATGGGAGTTATCACTTTTCTTTTATTGAGTTATTCTTTGAATACCTGCATTTATTCGGGCATTAGTTGAAAGGAACTTAATTATCATTAAAAGAATTAATTCACTGAAAATTTTCATAATTTACCTTCCTTTTATGCCCAACTATGGAGGCTTACTATGAGCGAATATACGAACACTTATCAAATTGAAGACGAACATTATGCTTCTTTTGCAGATAAAACACGAATATCAATAGAAAAAGGGAAAGGGGTCTATGTTTACGATGAAGATGGTAAAAAATATTTAGATCTCACTGCAGGATGGGGAGTAACTTGCATAGGGCATGCAAATCCTGTGATTACAGAAGCTCTTTGTGATCAGAGCAAAAAAATTATACAGAATCCTAATTCAGGGGCAACATATTCGCCTGAAAGGTCAAGGCTTATATCATTAATGCAGGAAATACTTCCTGAAAATTTGACTCGGGTATTTTTTGGTAATAATGGTGCTGAAGCAAATGATGCAGCGATTAAGCTTGCTAGAAAAGTAACCGGGAAATTAAATATCATATCTATGGAGAAAAGTTTTCATGGGCGAACTATTAGCACCGTCTCTGCAACAGGTCAAAATAAACATAGAAACAGATTCAACCCTTTAATTCCCCACCATATATTTGTTCCCTATAATGATATCACTGCAATTAAACAAGTTATAGGAAATGATGTGGCTGCGGTGATTGTTGAGCCAATACAGGGAGAAGGTGGAATCAACGTGCCAGACCCGGATTATCTTAGAAATTTATCTAAGTTATGCGCAGAAAATAACGTCCTTTTAATAGTTGATGAAATTCAAACGGGATTTTGTAGAACTGGTCCAATGTTTTTGTCAAATAATATTAAAATTGACATTTTGACCATGGCAAAAGGTATCGCAGGAGGATTTCCTTTTGCGGGATTCGCAATAACAGAAGAGATACATGATAAAATTGATAAAGGAGATCATGGAGGTACTTACTCAGGTAACCCACTGGGTTGTGCAGTAGCATATTCAGTTATCAAATATATCTTAGACAATAGAATCTGGGAAAATGTTGAATATGTTGGTAAATATATCTTTACCGAATTAAAACAATTGGAAAAAGAATATCCCAATATCATTAGAGACATCAGAGGAAAAGGATTATTAATCGCTGTTGAATTAGCAGACAAAGATATTGCTGCATCTATCAATTCCAAATGTCTAAATGACGGGCTTATCTTAAATGTTATACAGGGGAACATAATCAGGATATTCCCTGCATTGTGTATATCAAAAGAAGAAATGGAAGAAGGATTAGAAATATTTAAAAAAGCTTTAGATGGATATGACTGAGGATTGAATATCTTTTTGAACAATCATTTTTTTGAAAATCCTAAAACAAAATAATAACGAGTTAATATGATAACTCGTCACTGCCTAATACTCCTTTACTACTCCTATTACATTGCTTTTGGGGAGCCATGTATTTAAAGGTGTTTTTTTAGTGGTAATAATCTGTTTCATCCCATTTACATATCTTACCTGGCTCTGTACAATTTCAACTTTCTTATTGTCACTTTCCAAATAGACCTGGTTACCATTTATTTTTCCCACACGCTTTACAATTAGTTTATAATCAGGGTGATGGGCAACAACTATATCTCCCACCTTGAAATCAGCAGTTTTCAATACTACAATACTTTGACCATCCTTTAAAGTAGGAATCATTGATGTTCCCTTGACTGTGGCTGGCATTGGTAGTTGATCCTCACCGAATTGAGATGAAATCTTAACTTCAACTGTGTAATTATATTTTTTGGCAATGTTTTGCATGTCAGTCTTGATGGAACCTACACTGCTATTGGGATCTTCCACATCCGCCAATGCTTTAATTTTCATTTCTTCAATCATGGTTTCCGGTAAATTGAACAATGAAGATGGATAAATAGATACTTCTGTACCATTGGTTTCTATTGTGATTCCAACATTATGCTGATTAGCTATTAAATAGCCGGTAGTTCCGACTAATGCAACCAATACCAGTAAACCAATAATTAATCCTGTTCTCAATCTCAATTAATCTCTCTCCCCAATTAATTTGTCAATTATCTCTTTAGTTTCCCTTATATTTAATTGTCCAGGAGCAGATCCCCCATCTAAAGAGGCATATGTAATAGGTGATCCGAAAAGCGATGCTAATATCCTGGTGTATCTTCCCATTTCTCCCATAGAAATACCAATGGTATTCTCTGAATGGTTAACCACCTCCAGCACATTAAGTGTGTCCTGCATATTATTAGGCATAACCGCGAATTTAGCTATCTTACCCAGCTTTTTTTCTTCAGTGACAATTCTTTGAAGTTCTTTAATAGGAGGAGTACTCTGGAAGTCATGGTAGGATATTATTGCAGATTTAGAAGCATTTATGACCTTTGACCTGTACTTATCCTCGGTTCGAAGTTCTATATCAACAAAATCCACATATTGAACTGTTTCGAGTAGTATATCCGTTCTTTCAGCTTCAGATCCTCTAAAGTATCCTCCCTCTTCCCTCATCCTGTTGGTGGCAATTAGAGGGAAGTTTATTTCTTCCAGTAAATGAATAACCTTTTGAGGATCTGGATCCAGAAGGAAATCTATTCTAAGCTCCAATAAATCTGCCCCCAACTTTATAGCCTTATTAGCTACTTTTAAAACTTTTTCTCTGTCTTTCTGAAATATGGGAACGCAGATTAATGGTTTTGAAGTCATAAAAAACACATCATCACATTTTAGTTCAATAGATCTTTAATATTCTATCTTTATTCATTAACGACTTTGTTGTTGGAATTAAAATTCATTGACATATTAATTTATTTATTTCTCCATACTAAATATTTGATATTTAATGTTTTTAACCTTTGTTTAACTTCATATTCCACCAATATGTTTTTTTAAAAGAGCAAGAATTGGATAAAATAATTCAGATAAAAATCTATAAGAATAAGTATTCAACATATCATTGCTTGCTATTAATTAATTCATGGATTTACATCCTGGCAGTAATCTATAATCGTACATTCTAATTCAGGTGATTATTTGAAAATTACATCTATAGGTGCAGATATCTCAGGGAACGATGTGTCCTGCAGCAATACCTTAATTAATAATATTGAAAATGATATTCCAAATTTACTCAATTTAGGTGCTTATAAAGCTGCTCTTACCAATGTAACTGGTGATGATGTGGTTATCAGTGCCTTTGTACCAGATGAAAAACTAAAAATGGTTAATAAGGGCATTGTGGATCTCCTGCAAAAAAATGCCGAAGACTTGGGGGATATTAATGGAATCTCCACCACCCCGGAGGGGGCCGGAGAAGGTGTTTCCTATGCTGAGGCTGAAATCAGGCAGGACAGATATCCTGATGCTATTATTATGGCCTTTGACACTTATGGTGGTGAGTCATTCGTCCATAACGTTGCTGATTCTGTTATGAAAGCTGCCAGAGGTATGGATCAGGTTACAGACATAGGGGGAAGCAGTTTAAACCATGGCCAGGAAATACCTGGCGTGGGATATGTTTCAGATGAAACCGATGATCCAGTGGTGGTAGTGACTGTAGAAGATATTGAAAGCATTGCTGTAATAGCTGGTGCCATGATGGGAGCTGCACTGGGGAATAAAAATGTTTATCTGGTGCGGAGAGGGTCACCCTCCTATGTTATCCCGGGAAGTGTTATCATGTCCATCACCACCTACATGAATGGTAATGTAATGGATCTGGCTGTGCCTCTCTCAGATAAGATGAAAATTTTAAGGGTTTGAGGCATTAAAACTTGATAACTGGATGATAAGAATTAAAAAAATATAAAGTTTGATTGATAATTTAAGAGGAAGTGGAACAGTGATATTTCTTGACGAAGACACCAGATGTGTTGTGCAGGGTATTACCGGTAAACAGGGTTCTTTTCACACTAAAAGTATGTTGGAGTATGACACCAATATCATGGCAGGTACATCACCAGGGAAAGGAGGTCAGGAATTTGAGAAAATTCCAGTTTATAATTCTATTGGAGAGATAAAGGAAGAAATGGATGTTAATGCATCAATTATATTTATTCCTGCCCCATTCGCCAAGGATGCTGCCTTTGAAGCCATATCTCAGTTGGATCTGGCAGTTATCATCACTGAACACATACCAGTACATGATTCTATGGAAATAGCCCAGTATGCCAGACAAATGGATTGCAAAGTAATAGGACCCAACACTCCAGGTATCATAACTCCAGGTGTTGGTAAAATGGGAATTATGCCTGTTCACATATTCAACCCTGGAGATATTGGAATAGTATCACGTAGTGGGACTCTTACCTATGAAGTGGCCAGTCAAGTTACTCAAGCTGGTTTAGGTCAAAGTACCTGCCTTGGAATTGGAGGTGACCCCGTAGTAGGCATGGATTTTGCAGAAGTGCTGCAAAAATTCGAAGAGGATAAAAATACCAGAGCTATGGCTATGATTGGAGAAATTGGGGGTAACGCAGAGGAAAAAGCTGCAAAGTACATAGCAGAAAACATTGACAAACCAGTTGTGGCCTACATAGCAGGTAGAACCGCCCCGCCCGGGAAAAGAATGGGACATGCTGGAGCTATAATTGAAGGTAATGCTGGAACTGCTGAAAGTAAGATGAAAGCCCTAAAAGCTGCAGGGGTGGAAGTGGCAGAACAACCTTCACAGATTGCATCTATAATGAAAGAAATAATATAACTCAAATCATTATTTTGGATTGACCCACCATACCTAACAAAAATTGATTAATCATACAAAATGGCCTTTAAAAATGATTTAAGATGATTTTATGGCAAAAAAAGAAGAAATTTTAAGAAAAGTTGTCAAAAGAGAATTAAAACTCCATCAGATTGAGAATCTGACTGAAAATATTCAGGAAGCTGTTGAAATAAGGAGAATGTTTGCTGAACAAATATCAGGAGCCAGTCTAAAGCATCTTTCCCAGCACTCACTGGACCTAGAGAAAGCCATGAAAAGGAATATTGAAAATCCTATTGGAACTGTTCAAATTCCGGTGGGGCTGGCCGGACCGCTCCAAATCAATGGAAAATATGCGCAGGGAGACTATTATGTCCCTCTAGCCACTTCCGAAGGTGCTCTGGTGGCTTCAGTTAACAGGGGATGTTCTGTTACCAAAGCTGTTGGTGGTGCCACCGTTCGCATAATAGATGATAAAATGACACGCGCCCCGGTTATAAGAGCAGATTCAGTCACAGGCGCCCTTGAAATAAAAGAATGGATTGAAAGACATTTCATTGAACTTAAAGAAGCAGCGGAAAGTACCACAAGTCATGGGAAACTTTTGAAGATCGATCCAGTAGTGTTGGTGGGCCGTTATGTGTATCCCCGCTTCACCTTTACCACTGGCGATAGTATGGGTATGAACATGGTCACCATTGCCACTGAAAAAGCTCTTGAGATTTTAACCAGGGAAACAGGAGCCCATGTAGTGGCCCTTAGCAGTAACCTCTGTGTGGATAAGAAACCTTCTGCAATGAACCTGATTGAAGGCCGTGGCAAGACAGTTGTTGCTGAGATCATCATCCCCCAGGAAATTGTGGAGAAAAAGCTTAAGACCACTGTTAAAGCTATCACTGAAGTTAACCTCGCTAAGAACATGATTGGTTCTGCCATATCCGGGAGTATGGGGTTTAACGCCCATTATGCCAACATGATCGGAGCACTATTCCTGGCCACAGGACAGGACGAGGCCCATATTGTGGAGGGCAGCCTGGGAATAACCACCGCTGAGGAAGAGGATGGAGATCTTTACTTCTCTGTAACCCTCCCTGACCTTCCCCTGGCAACAGTGGGTGGAGGAACCAGTCTGGAAACAGCCCGAGAATGTCTAGAGATCATGGGCGTCTACGGCGGAGGCAAGGTGAAGAAATTTGCTGAAATTGTTGGCGCAACTGTACTGGCAGGGGAACTATCACTCATGGGTGCACTGGCTGCCGGACACCTGGCAAGGGCACATAAGGATTTGGGAAGGGGATAAAATCTTCTGATTTACATTAAAAACTTATTTTTTTATCATAGGGAGATAATAGTCTGATGAATATCCGTGAATTTATCGAAGAATATTTTAAAATGAGCCGTTACGTTGCTCTGGGAACCATGGACGGAATACTGGCAGTTATGGGGGTTACCCTGACTGCAAGTGGTGTGGCTGGTGCAGCTGGAGTGGAAATTACCAACTTCGCTGTGGGTTTAACTGGTCTTGCTGGAGGCATAGCCCTGGCAATGTCCAATGCATTCGGATCCTTTATTGGTGAACGGGCAGAGGAAGTCCGCACTATCCGGGAACTGGAGCAGAAGATGATGCTGGAGGAGGGTAAACTGGATGACACCCACATTCACCAGCAGGCCAAGAAACGTATTTACATGAGCATGTTCACCCATGGGTTTAGCAGCTTTGCCGGTTCATTCGTACCAGTGGTCCCTTTCATATTAATTTCTGATAGGGTAACTGCTATTTTATGCACCCTCACTCTCTGTTTCAGTGCTTTGATTATGCTGGGTGTGTATTTAGGTCGTGTGTCCAGGGAAAGTTTACTTAAGACCAGTGTTGAAATCGTTCTAATAGGAATTTTAATTGGTGTGGTGAGCTTCCTAATTGGGGGAGGGCACGGCTAAATACACAATCTATGTCTAAAATTTTATTTTTAGGTGCTGAAATTGAGTTAATTCGGTTTTATCTTTTTTTCTAGAAAATTTAGCTTTTTGAAGATTTACCTAAAAATTCACTTATAACTTTAGAAACAGTCTTTCCCACTCCCGGGATTACTTCCAATGTATTCTGTTTATGGATATCTTGAATATTTTCAGTCAAGTTTTCAATATTCTCAGCCGCAACATGGTAATTCCTGGCTGCATAGAAATTTCCAGATTTAAACTCTTTGAAAAAAGCCGTTAAAAGTAGATGATTGGCTACGTCACGATTAATTTTATCATAATCCCCATTGGGTATTAGAGTTGCCTGTTCAGGATTCCTTTTGAAGTCAGGCGGATCTATGTAGTTTTTTATACCATATTTTTCGCAGAATTCCTTTGCAATTTTATTCAAACTTGTTACATAATCCCTGGCCGGGCTCACATTGTTGCCATATAATTTCTCATATTTTGGGACTAACTCAGGGAAATCCTTTTCTAAAAGCTCCATGAATCTTATCCTCTGATTACTTCTGAGACTCATTCCCGAACCTATTAAAATGTATTTAGCATGTTCTGATGCTTTTTTAATAACTTCTTCTATGTTTTCTTGGCTGTCTAAAATATAGGGCACAATGGGTATGAAATTAACACCTGCTCGGATTCCTTCTTCATTTAATTTGCGCACAGCTTCAAGTCTTCTCTCGGGTGGAGGTGCTAATGGCTCAAGGTGAGATAATAAGTCTTTGTTATAGGTTATAATTGTAAAAGAAACTGTACACCAGGTTTTTCGTGATATCTCTTTAAGGATATCTATGTCCCTTAAGATCAGGTCGCTTTTGGTTCCAATATGGACAGGAAACTGGTTTTGGGCCAGTATTTTCAATGTTTTCCGTGTCAATTTATATTTACTCTCAACTGGCTGGTAAGGATCAGTAACCCCTGAAAGTCCTACAATGTCCGGTTTATATTTTCGAATCTCCTTTAGCAAAACTTTGGGAGTATTTTTTTTCACATAAATGGTCCTGGTAAAATCGTGGTAGTCTTTATGGGTCAGATATTTCTGGCTAATGGCATCACAGTAGTTACAGGCGAATTGACAGCCCCGATATGGGTTAATTGAATATCTATCCCAGAACCAGTTATCCTTAAATTTGTGTCTGTTAAGAACACTTTTTGCTTCAATTTCAACAAATTTAATCATACTATCAGTGATAAAAATTAACCGTTAACATTGTTTTCATTTAAGATTTTTCCTTTCATCCATTTTTATCTATTTGATACTCTTAAACCCTTAAATTGGCCATTGATAACTAAAAAAAAATCTGGTGCTGCTTACAGCAGCACTTAACTAATTCCGTCTGTAATACTATTTTGGTTCGAAGGCTTTTGCGGGGCAATCATCAGCATCCATATCTGCTTTTACTTCAACACCAAAACAATTACCTGTTTCTTCATCAACTGGGTTGTAATGTTTACAATCTTGACATGTTGGCATATTTTCACCTCCAGAAACTTTTTTGAAGAATTCTTCATCTTGCTGGATTTTAAACATTAATTCATCCATCTTATCTATTTTTAAGAGGGTGATTCCAGCATTATCCCCTCTTTTTAGAACCATGAACCTATCTCCGGTTTTTATATCTAAGTCTCTCCTAATGTTAGCCGGAACAACCACTTGTCCACGTTCACTAACGGTTGTCATACCGTATACAACTTGGTTGTGACTACAAAAGCCTTGTTTTGGTTTCTTTTTGGTCACTTTATCACTTCAAAAAGTAAGATATATCTTACTTATTTTGTATTTCATACTCTAATGTTAATATATTTTTCGGAAATTTTCAGAAGACTTTATGTAGAAATCGTAGCGAAATAATCAAAAATAGCTCATACTGATAAAAAAAGAACAATATCAAAATAAAAGAATAAGATATGAGTTTTTGAATCCAATTTATAATATAAATAAATTTAAAAATCCATTTCTATATTGTAAAGCTTTTCTGGGCGTTCCACATGGATCTGGTAGGCATCTTCTTCAGTGATCAAACCAGAATTAATCAGTTTTCTGGTTCTTCTGGGCACTGTTTTAGGGCCTAGAACAGCTCCTGGCCGGGTAACATCATCCAAATAATCTGTTTCCATGAGGAAATTCTTACCCTTCCTGAGGGCTTGTCGTATAACATCACCACTGGCAATGAGTGAGGGTGTCAGACCATAATTCTCTTCAGGGAGAATAAAGGGGCCAGAGAAATGTTTGATGACCTTTTCTTTTTTCAAACCAGCTTTCGAGGCCATTTCTGCAAATTCCTTGTACTGCTCTTCTGAGGCGCTCTCGGTGTGCAACTGGACTGGGCAATCTGCTTCACGGGCCAGTTCCATGGCATACACCATTAGCCGATTATGAGCTTCCATCTCTTCCTGGGAAACAGGGTAGTGTGGTCGGCCAATTTCACCTATTCCTACTGCCCTTCCCTCCAGCACCATATTCTGGGCTGTTTCCAGGGCACCTATCATTAACTCTTCAGCCTGACCAAGTTTCATTCCTGCCTCAACACGGCGGCTGAGTTCTGCTGGATGAGCCCCTACAACTGCAAAGGCTTTTACGTTGGTTTCACTGTTTATCTCATCCACGTATCCTATCACCAGTTCCATGGCCTCAGTAAAATCACATTCTGGACTTACAGTCCAAGTGGGCTTGTTAGGGATGATCATTGATGTTCCACCTGATCTCTGGAACTTCAGGGCAACTTCCAATGGCCCTTCACCATTTATGGGATCTACATGTATGTGATTGTCTGTGGATGGTATTTTATCCATAAAAATTACCTCTAATCATATCATGCCAGATAAATGAAACTTAAATTTTATAACCCAATCCATTCATCAATGCTCTTTCAAATATCTCAACAGGTGGTGTGATTCCAGTCCAGATTCGGAATGACTCTAACCCCTGATAAATAAGCATTTTAGTGCCGCTGATGGTTTTTGCACCTGCTTTCTCAGCCTCTTTTAACAAACCTGTTTTAAGAGGGTTGTAGACTATGTCATTAACCACTAAATCACGGTGCATCATATCACTGGTCACAATGGGCTTTTGATCCTCGTTGGGATGCATTCCAACTGGTGTGGTATTAACAAGGACGTCCGTATCATTTAACTCTTCATTTAGTTTTTCATTTAGTCCTAAACAACCAATTGATGCGTTGAAATTCCCTCGGAGATCATCAGTAAGTTTGCAAGCATTTTCCATGGTTCGGTTAGCTATTAACACCTCTCCCGCCCCACTGAAGAGTAATTGGTATGATATTGCCCTTGCTGCACCTCCAGCACCTATTATGATTATTTTCTTCCCATTGATTGGCGTTTTTTCACCGATAGCTTTTACAGCACCCATGCCATCAGTGTTATAACCAGTTATCTTCTTTTTTTCAAATTTAATAGTATTTACTGCTCCTATGAGTTTTGCTGCTTGAGTTATTTCATTGAGGTAATTGATCACTTCTGTTTTATGGGGAATGGTTATATTAAGTCCCTTTATTCCCATAGACCTGGCCCCAATAATGGCAGACCCCAGATCATCTCGTTTAACGTGAAAAGGGACGTATACATAGTCCATTTTTAGATGTTTAAAGGCAGCATTGTGCATGGGTGGGGATAAACTGTGTTCCACTGGATCTCCCATTATGCCCACCAAGGCTGTTTTACCAGTTATCAATTCGCATCACCAATACTTCGTTTTAGGGAACATTTTATATTAAGCAATCTGTTGTGAAGATTTTTTATTTTTTAAGGTTTATTTTTTAAGGAAAATATTTTCATTTCAATATAGGTTATGTTAGTAATGTGTAAAAAAATTACATAAAATGTAAATCGTGGAAAAGAAAATACATTTATAGATGAAAATTATTGGAATTTGCCTACACTGAAAAAATTTAGACGTGTTTCCATGGACAAACGATATTTATCCTTGAAAATGGCTGTTATCTCAGCATTTGTTATTATTGTTTGCTTTGTGTGCACTTCACTATTGTTGACTAACAAACCCCATATGCGGATGGTGTTTGGTGATGTGGCCTTCCCCATAATTGGGTTATTAGTGATCGCAACCTTGTTTTATGCTGCATATCACTCTGAAAAACAGGAAAAACATTTAAAAATTGCTTGGACGCTTATGGCTTTGGCTTTTTTATCATACGCTTTGGGAGATATAACTTGGGCCATACTAGAGTTAGGATTAAACCAAACCCCCTTCCCATCAGTAGCCGACGTTTTTTACCTGGCTTTTTATCCCATTTTTGCCATGGGAATTTATTTGTTCCCGAGAAGTCCCTACAGCCGTAGCGATGAATTGAAAATAATTTTAGAGATGGCAATTGTTGTTTTGACTGTGAGCCTCATATTCTGGATTTTTTTAATAACCCCTAATATTTCTGGTAGTGGAGATTTATTTACGGGTTTATTATCAGTCATATACATAATTGCAGATTTCATCCTCCTTTTTGCCCTTTTAAGGCTTCTTTATGGCAAATTCCCAGAGAAGTACTATTACCAGTTGATATTGATTGGTCTGGGTGTTATAGCACTGATAATAGCAGACTCCATTTATTCCTACCAGGAATTGCAGGGAACCTATATTTCAGGGGGTCTTCTGGACACTGTCTGGATAATTGGTTTTATTTTGGTAGGCTTAGCAGGATTTCTGCAATTTTCCAATAAATACAACAGTTATTACCTTAAAAATTTGCCTTCTGGAAAATTGTCAGAACTCACTCCATATTTACCCATTTTTTGGGGTATTTTAGCCTTTGTATTACTTATGTGGGTTTATGATACTCAATATTTCCCGGAAATATGGCAGATTGAAATAGGAGTAGGATTAATCATTTTGATGGTACTTATCCGGCAGTTTATAACGATTAATGAAAACAAAAAACTGTATAAAAAAGCCAAGAGGGAAATAAATAACCGTGTAGAAGTTGAGAAAGCGCTATCATCCAGTGAAAAAAAATATCGTGAATTAGTGAATAATTCCATGGTTGCTATTTATCAAACCAATTTAGACGGAAATATAATATTTGCAAATGATGCAATGGCCACTATTTTCAAGTTTGAAAGTGTGGAAGAACTTAAAAGTAAGAAAATTACAGAAATGTACAAAAATCCCACAAAAAGAGAGAATATTATCCGAATACTTAAAAAAGAAGGAAGTCTAGACCAATGTGAAGTAGAAATGGTTTCAAATACCGGAGAAACCATCTACATCTTACTAAGCGCTAACCTAACAAATGAGTTCATATCTGGCATGATTATGGACATAACCCAACGTAAGCATGCGGAAAAGGCACTGCAAGAAAATGAAGAGAAATATAGAACTCTTTTTGAATCAGACCCTGATTACACTCTCCTTTTAGACATAAATGGTGTAATATTGGATGCTAACCAAGCAACAGTAAATTTCACAGGTTTATCCAAAAAAGAATTAATTGGGAAACATATTAAAAAACTGGGAATATCAATAGAAGAATATGTTGATTTGAAAGAAAAATTTTTGCTTACAATTAAAGAACAATACGTGAAACCCTCATTACCCATACTGGTTAACCAAAAAGGTGAAAATCATTGGGTTGAATCACAATTCATCCCAATTAAGAAAAATGGTGATATAAGTTCAGTTTTACTAATCGCAACTGATATAACCAAGAAAAAAAGAGCAACTGACCAGTTAAGATCATCCATTGAAGAAAAAGAGATCCTGCTTAAAGAGATACATCATCGTGTTAAAAATAATATGCAAATCATATCCAGTTTACTTAATCTGCAAACTCAATATATAGATGACGAGGGGGCTGCGGATATACTAAAAGAAAGCCAGAACAGGGTTAAGTCTATGGCGATGCTCCATGAAAAGTTATACCAATCCAAGAACTTCACCCATATTAAATTTGAAGATTACGTTAAAAGTCTGGTTTCTGATTTATTCTTCACCTACAGTACTTCTCCGGATAAGGTTAGATTAACAATAGAAGTTGAAGATGTTAGCTTAAACCTTGAAACTGCAGTTCCCTGCGGTCTGATAATTAGCGAACTAGTTTCAAACTGTCTGAAACACGCATTTCCCAATGGAAGAAAAGGTGAAATGTATGTATCACTTAAGGATCGTAATGGCAACTATGAGCTGATCGTAAGCGATGATGGAATTGGATTCCCACAAAATTTGGAATTTGAAAACACAGAATCTTTAGGCTTGCAACTAGTGCAAAACTTAACAAATCAGATTGATGGTGAGATCATTATTGACAGTAGCCATGGAACCAAATTTATAATAGTATTTAAAGAATTAAAATATAAAGAGAGGCTTTAAAACAATAATTTTTTCTTAAATTGTTTCTGGCTATAATATCTCTTTTCTAACAAAAGTTATTGCCACAAATTTATCATCTTTGATTGGTTTTCAATGATTTTCTCTCTAAAGGCCAATTCTTTAGGAAATCTTTTATCTGTGAACCATCAGATTAATTATAGGAAAAAAAATTTTAATCATTACCAAACTGAATATAAAAAACTTACCTTAGCGGGAAGATTGCTAATTAATCATTTATTTAGAGAATTAATTAGAAAAATGACCTTAAAATAAACGTATGAAGGGGTTTTATAATGATCGCAAAACAGAGATTCGTTTTGGATACAACTGCTTTTACAGATAATCAGCTTAGGGATGATTATGGAGAGGGAGAACTGAATAAGACAGTAGATGTCCTGCTGGATCTGATTGCCCGTTCCAGAATAAAACTTAATATGAGCTGTCACATGCCACCCATTACCTATAAAGAATTTACTGAATACATAACACGTTATGAATGTCCTCCTGAAACCATGATCAAAGCTGAGACCTGGATCGTTAAAAAATCACCCAACCGCTACGATACTAAAATACCCTCAGAAATATTCTACGAATACGTCCATGACATGAGAGAAAGAATGAACAAAGGTATGCGCATATCAGAAAGTGCAGTTTGGGAAGCGGCGGTGGAATCCATGGTCATGATGTCCAGAGGGGAGAAAAAAACCCAAATAGAAATGGAAGTCATTGGTAAGGCCATAAAAGATTTCAGGAAACGTTACCGAGCAGCTCTTCGTAAAGGTACCCTGGACAGTGCTCCTGATCTGGATGTGCTCCTCCTGGCCAAGGAACTGGGAGCCGGAGTAGTGGCAGCTGATGAAGGGATTAAAGTATGGGCAGAAAGATTAGGACTAAGATTTTTAAGTGCTAAGTCATTTCCCAAAATGTTAAAGGAGTATCTCAAATACTATGAATAACACACCGAATTAAATACTTGCATATAAACATCCTAAAACGGATTTATGATATTTTTTTACTGTGTTTGACTTTAGAATCTAAGCTGTACTTATCAAAATTTGTTATAATATAATTTAACATCGAATTTTGCACATAGAAATGCTAGGAAAATTATTCATTTAAAATTCACGTTTAAAGAGAGGAGAATTATAATGGAACTACAAAAACCGAGAGGAACTCGTGATTTCCTCTTTGAGGAGATGAAAGAACGAAAATTTGTGGAAAACACCATGCGAAAAGTGTTTGAAACCTATGGTTACCAGGAGATTAAAACTCCCATATTTGAGGATCTCTCCCTTTTCACCCTGAAATCTGGTGAAGGAATAATAGAAGAAATATATCATTTCCAGGATAAGGGAGGAAGAGATCTGGCACTGCGGCCCGAATTAACTGCCCCTGTTGCAAGAATATATTTAAACCAACTCCAGAAAGCCCCCAAACCTATTAAAATGTATTATTTTGGCAGTTGTTTCCGTTACGAAAGGCCTCAAGCTGGTCGTTTCCGTCAGTTCTGGCAGTTAGGATGCGAACTTATTGGGGGAAAATCTCCAGATTGTCAGGCAGAGATAATTGCCCTGGCAGCCCAATGTCTGGAAGAACTGAATCTAGAAGATTACCAGATACACTTGGGTAACCTGGGGATTCTCAGAGGAATACTAAACCAGGATGGTGTTTCAGCCGACCAGCAAGACCAGATAATGGCAATTGTTGATAAGGGAGATGTTGAAGAACTCAAAAAATTACTGAAAGAATGTAAAATCGGGGAGAAATCAGGACATATCCTCTTGGAACTAGTCGGGATGCAGGGACCTCAAAAAATAATAGATGATGTTAAAACAATAATAAAAGATTATCCTGATGCATTAGAATCCCTAAAAGAATTAGAAGAACTTTTAATAATCCTGGAATCCTTTGGTTTTGCAGATTACACTGTAAATCTTGGTATTGCACGCGGACTGGATTATTATACAGGATGTGTTTTTGAGATCTACGTGGAAGGTCTAGGAGCCCAGAAACAAATAAGTGGTGGGGGAACCTATAATTTAATAGAAGTTTTTGGTGGAGATCAGGTGGAATCTGCTGGATTCGCCTTTGGTTTTGACAGGGTGATGGAAGCCCTCAAAAACCAAAACACAAAACAACCTCTAAAAAATAGATTGGAAGTATTTGTAGCTCCAATATCCTCAGAAACAAAACTAAACGCCTTTGAAATAGCTCAAAAATTAAGGAAAAAAGGAATCCCCACTGATGTAGAGTTGGTGGGTAGGAAGCTTAAAAAGATCCTTTCCTTTGCAGATAACTCTGGGGCAAGATTCGTGGTTCTGGTGGGCGCCCGTGATCTGGAAAATGGCGAAGTTACCATAAAAGATATGGAAACTGGTAATCAAGAGCAAATACCCATAGAAAGTGTTGCAGATGTTTTGGATAACAGGATTAACCCATCAAAATAAACTTTATTAGGACTGATTAAATGGATTTACCTCAACTCAACTACCGTCATGTAGTTAACGGAGAAGAACTGGTTATTGCCATAGCACAGGATCAAGAAACTGGAGAAGTGCTTATGGTGGCCTATATGAATTGCGAAGCTTTCAAAAAGACCGTTGAAACTGGTAAGGCCCATTACTGGAGTACCAGCCGCAGCCAACTCTGGTTGAAAGGGGAAAGCTCGGGTCACATCCAGGAGGTCAGCGAGATTTTTACTGACTGCGACCAGGATGCGGTACTCCTTAAAGTAAAACAGATAGGGGCAGCATGCCATGAAGGATATTACTCCTGTTTCTTCAGAAAAATATCCGATGAGAATGGATTTAAACTTAAAATAGTTAGAAAAAAAGTTTTTACTCCGGAAAAAGTTTATGGAGATAAATAGGATGAGAATTGTTCCAGATACAAGTGTTATAGTGGATGGCAGAATCACCCGTTTAGTACAGGAAGAAGACTACAAGGGATGTGAGGTGATAATTCCAGAAGCTGTTGTATCTGAATTAGAAAATCAAGCTAATAAGGGAAGAGACAGCGGATACAACGGATTAGAAGAACTCAAAAATTTGCAGAAACTGCATGGTCATGGTAAAATACACTTGAGCTATGTGGGACGCCGGCCAACTCTGGAAGAGATATCACTGGCCAGAGGAGGGGAAATCGATGCCATGATTCGAGATACAGCCGGGAAAAACAAAGCAACCCTCATAACCAGTGACCGGGTTCAAAGAGAAGTGGCAGAAGCCCAGGGCCTTAATGCTGTTTATCTCAAACCAGAAATGCTCGAGTATGGTGATATTGAAATAACCAAATATTTTGATAAAAACACCATGTCGGTTCACCTTAAAGAGAATGTGGTTCCGCTGGCTAAAAAAGGTAAACCCGGTAAGATAAAGCTGGTTAGAATAGGATCTAAACCCTTAACCCATGGAAAAATCGAATATATGTCGCGTGAGATAGTAGAAAGGGCTAAAAGTGATTTTAAAAGTTTCATTGAGATTGAAAGGGAGGGGGCCACAGTGGTGCAGTTCCGGGAGTACCGTATCTCCATTGCCCGGCCACCATTTTCTGATGGTATGGAAATAACTATTGTTCGACCAGTGGCCAAGGTTTCTATTGACAATTACCGGCTACCTGAAAGACTTGTTGATAGATTAAAAAACAGTGCCAAGGGCATACTTATAGCAGGGCCTCCAGGAGCTGGTAAAACTACGTTTGCTCAGGCGGCTGCTGAATTCTACCAGAAAATGGGTGCAATTGTAAAGACCATGGAATCACCCCGTGATTTGCAAGTGGGAGATGAGATCACCCAATATGCACCTCTGGAGAAAGATATGGGAAAAACTGCCGACATATTACTGCTGGTACGGCCGGATTACACAATATATGATGAACTGCGTAAAACCAAGGATTTCCGCATCTTCGCTGATATGCGACTGGCTGGAGTGGGTATGATTGGAGTGGTACACGCCACCCGGCCCATTGATGCCATACAAAGAATTATTGGCCGGGTCGAGTTGGGCATGATTCCATCCATTGTAGATACCACCATCTACATTAACGAAGGAAAAGTGGCAGCAATTTACGATGTAAAACTAACAGTTAAAGTTCCCAGTGGAATGTTAGAGGCAGATCTTTCCAGACCAGTTATCGAAATCAGAGACTTTGAAACTGGGGATCTGGCACATGAGATCTACACTTATGGGGAACAGACCATCGTCATGGATGTGGGAAGAACACAGTTAGAGAAGACCCCTATTCAGAAGATGGCAGAAAAGGAGATCATAAAAGAAGTTAAAAAAGTGGTGCAGGGCAGGGTTGAAGTGGATATGAAATCAGACCGTCGGGCCACTGTATGGGTGAATGAGGATGCAATTCCCCAACTCATTGGTAAAAGGGGTAGAAATATTGAAGAATTAGAGGGTAAGGTTGGTATTAGCATTGGTGTGGAGTCTTTGGAAGCCAAGAAAGGACAGGCAAAACCCCGACAAAGAAGTGGTCACATTCCAGAATTATTATCCTCTGATTACATGCCAGTTCAAGTGGAACTTTCAGGTAACTATGTTGTTTTAAATTTCGGTAAAGATGTGGTAGGAACTCCTTTTGATATACTGGTGGATGAAGATTATCTTTTCACAGCCACTGTGGGTAAAAAAGGCACCATTAAAATAAAAAAGGATATTGAACTGGCCGAGATAATAATAAACGCTGAAAAGAACAATCTTTCTATTCAAGCCAGAATTAGAAGAGATTAAAGTAAAAATCTTTTTTTGAAAAAATATCATTCCAAAAATATATCTAAAAAATATTATGAAAATTTTATCATTGCATGCAAACTTAATAGGAGTATAATCTATGAAGATTGGAGTTTCAACACTGGCTCTTTATCCCCAACCCATTGAAGAAGTACTGCATTCTCTTGAGACCCAGAATATTGATTACTGTGAAATAATCAATGAATATCCCTATGACGAAATAGATGATGGTGTTCTGGAATCATACCAAGTAAAACTTACTGTTCATGCACCTTTATCTGACCTTAACCTGGCATCCCACAACCAGACCATAAGAAAATCATCAATTGCTGAAGTTAAAAAGTCAATGGACCGGGCTGTAGATTGGAATGCGGAGTTAGTTGTGGTGCATCCTGGAAATATGCCCGTTATGGGTCGCAGGATAGGAAAAAAGATTTTTCAGTGCAATTTAGAATCTTTAAGTGAACTTTCCTCCTATGCCGAGGATTGCGGGATTTTTATGTGTGTGGAAAACATGCCAGTAATAGATGGTCTCCTATTCCAGGATTTAAAGGAATTAAACTCATTATTGAATGATATAAATGCATATATGACTTTGGATGTTGGACATGCCCATAATTCAGGATTTTCAGTTGATGAAATGTTTCTTTGCCCACGAATAAAACATATACACCTCAGTGATAATGATGGGACTTGGGACCAGCACAATGCACTCGGAAGTGGGAGTATAGATTTTGATAAGTTCTTTAGAAGTCTGAATGATGTTAAATATGATGGTGTCCTGGTGGTGGAAGTTAAAGATGCCACTGACGTCATCAAAAGCCTGGAATTCATTGAAATGATGATCTGAATCAATGATTGGAATTTAATTTATGATATGATTAATAGTATGATTTAAACTATTTTCAATAAATAATTTGTATAAAATTGAGTATGCACAAAATTCTCATTTTAAAATGCAATTAATTATTGAATTAAATTATTTTTAATCACAATTATTTAATATGAAAAAAGAAGTATAGAAAAAAATGATGAATTGACGATTAGGAAAAAATTTAAAGGGGATGTTTTTCTTTGAAGATCGGAATAATAGGTGGAACTGGTGATCAAGGATTGGGATTAGCCTTGAGATTTGCAAATGCAGGTGAAGAAGTAATTGTCGGATCCAGGGATGTTAAAAAGGCTGAAAATGCTATTAATCTTATTAAAAACATGTTAAAGTCTGATGAATGCACCAATGTTAAAGGAATGACCAATCAAGAGACAGCGAGTGAAGCCGACTTGCTAGTCTTAACTGTACCATTACAAGCCCAGATGATTACCCTTAAAAGTATCAAAGATCATGCAGGAGATAAAATCCTGATTGATGCCACTGTACCCATGGAAAGCTGTCTGGGTGGAAGTCCTGTGAAATACGTGAATGTTTGGGATGGTTCAGCAGCAGAAAGAACAGCCAACTTCCTTAAAGAGAAAAATGTTAGGGTTGTCTCAGCTTTCAACAATATCAGCGCCGCCAGCCTTACCAACATAGAAAAAGAAATAGATTGCGACTGCCTGATCTCTGGAGATGACGAGGAAGCCAAAGAAGAGGTAATGAACCTGGCAGAGAAAATACCTGGAGTTAGGGCTATAGATTGCGGCCCACTGGAAAACGCTAGAATTGTTGAAAAAATAACACCCCTCCTGATAAATCTTAACATCCGTAACAAAATAAAACTGGCTGGAATAAGAATAACCGGACTTTAATGATAGACTTTTGAATAAATGGATTTTAAAGTTTAAATCCCTACCCATTAAAAAATAAAAAGGTATGTAGATATGGAATACATAAAAAAAACCGCCGAAGGGATAGCCAAACATGCGTTGGAAGTTATAAGCCGAATTGATGAAAAACAGGTTGAATTAATGGTTGAATGTATAAATGAGGCAGATTCAACATTTATTGTAGGGAGTGGCAGATCGGAGCTTGTTGGCAAGGCCTTTGCCATGCGCCTGATGCACCTGGGATTCAGGGTCTATGTGGTGGGAGATGTAACCACTCCCGCCCTCACTGATAAAGACTGTTTAATAGCTATTTCTGGATCTGGGGAAACCAAAACCGTGACGCTTGCCGCTGAAACTGCTAAAGAAGTCGGAACCAAAGTTGTGGGTGTAACTACTGATCTTGATTCAACTCTTGGAAAAAATGCTGATGTTGTGGTAAACATTGACAGTAAGAGTAAAGTACCATGGAAATATTACACTTCCCATGTTCTTAAGGGTAACTACGATGATTTAACCCCTATGGGTACTCTCTTTGAGGACAGCACCCACCTCTTTTTGGACGGTCTTATAGCATCATTTATGGTCCGATTGAATAAGAGAGAAACTGATCTGGAAAAATTGCACTCCCAGGATAGATAAAACTCCCAAGATCTTGATTATTCTTGGAGAATTATATAACCAGGAAAGATAATTAGATTATGGGCAATTAGAATATTTACAGACAATTGAGTACTGGAAACAAAAATAACAAGGTAAAAACATGGACGCGGTGTTGAGAGGAGAACTGGTTGTAATAAAAGATCAAAAAGCTGTCGCCCTCCATGAAAAAAGCCACTATGGTAAATTCAACTTGGATGAATTGCAACTTTCTCCAATGGAAGCTTTATACCTTCAGGAAAAAGGTAAGATCAGAATACTGGATAAAACTCCTAATGGGAAAATCTTATCTGTGGATGAAATGTGGGAAATGGTTCAGAACCAAGGCATGCTTTACAAATACATTGTCTTCAGAGACTTGCGAAACAGGGGATATATTGTTAAAACCGGTTTCAAATATGGCTCCGAGTTCAGACTATACGAAAGAGGCAAATCTCCAGGTGATGGTCATTCTGACTTTGTGGTGAAAGTGGTAACTGAAGATGAAAACATATCCATCTTTAATTTCTCCAGTTACGTCCGTGTTGCCCATGGAGTTAAGAAAAAACTCCTCATGGCAGTGGTGGATGATGAACAGGATATAACCTACTACAATGTTGAGTGGACCCGACCATAATGCTCTTTGCAACGATCAAAACTTTATTAACTGATTATAACTATTAATTATAATGATATAAAGGTGATTTATTGATAGATCCATGGAGTTCAGCCATATTAAACTATGAAAAGCTCATAGAAGAATTTGGAATTAAACCATTTCATGACGTCTTAGACGATATTGAGAACCCCCACATTCTCATGCGTAGAGGTGTAATATTTGGTCACAGGGATTATGGTAGGATATTAAAGGCTATGAGGGAAAACGACAAATTCTCCGTGGTAACCGGAATGATGCCCAGTGGTAAAATGCACATAGGCCATAAGATGGTTGTAGATCAGTTAATCTGGTACCAGAAAAAAGGTGCTGAGATCTACATCCCCATAGCTGATATGGAATCATATTCAGCACGAGGAATAAATTTTCCAGAGGCTAAAAGGATCGCAATAGAGGAATACATCACCAACTACATCGCACTGGGTTTAGATCCTGATAATGATAATTTACATATATACCTTCAATCTGAAAACAAAACTGTGGGGGATTTAGCATATAAACTGGCTAAAAGAGTGAATATGAACGAGATGAAATCCATATATGGTTTTTCAGGTTCTACCAACATAGCACACTTATACACACCCCTAATTCAGGTTGCAGACATATTACATCCCCAACTAGAGGAATTAGGAGGTCCTAAACCCACAGTAGTTCCAGTGGGGCCGGATCAGGACCCACATATACGTCTAACACGGGATATTGCTGAACGATTCAGTTCCCAATACAATTTCATAAGCCCTTCTTCGACATACCACCGCTTCATCACCGGACTTACCGGAGGTAAAATGTCCAGTAGCAAACCGAAAACTGCCATATTCCTTAGTGATTCAGCTGAGGAGGCTATAGGAAAATTGAAGTCCGCTAAAACTGGTGGGAGGGAGAGTCTAGCCGAACAACAAGATAAGGGTGGTATTCCAGAAGATTGTGTTGTTTATGAAATGTTACTTTACCATCTTCTTTATTCTGATGATGAGTTAAAAGAGATCTATCATGAATGCAGGGAAGGTAGTATTATGTGTGGTGAATGTAAAACTAAGGCTGCAGAGATGATGAAAAATTTCTTTGAAGACCTCCAAACCAAAAGAGAAAATGCTAATGACAAAGCTAAAAGTATATTAAATTAGATAAGTTTAAAAAAATAATATTCATAATTAAAATCATACAAATAAACATCATAGATATCAGGAGTTATAAAATGGCTAAGGAAAGATTTGAAGGTTTGTTGGGTGGACTATATAGTCGTAACGAAGTTTTTCTAGTTCTATCAGCTATGATTTTTATATGTTCCGTTTTTGTTGGATACGCCTTTGCAGGCATGTTAGAGCCAATACTAGCCAGTATATTCGGAGCTTTTGAAAAAGGTGTTGCTAAGGGTATTTTAAAGCTTGACACTATTTCCTTGATGACCCATAACCTTACTGTTATACTGATGATGTATTTTGGGGGAATACTCTTTGGGTTGGGAACTGCATATTTCCTGATATACAATGGTCTTTTCCTTGGTTACGCTGGTTCCCAGTATGAACTGGGGGACTTTATTATAGCTGTAATACCGCATGGTGTTTTTGAGGTTATTGGATTCATAATTGTGGGTGCAGCTGGTTTCAGATTAGCCAATGTAGTAGTTAATATCCTCAAAGGTGTTTTGAAGCTACAATCAGACTTTAACATGACGAATCAGTTTAAATTTTTATTGGAAGCTAATTATGACGATTTTAAGGACACTTTAATTATGATGGGAATCGCCATAGTTCTAATCATCATAGCTGCCATAATTGAAGCAAACTTCACCCCTGGATGGATAGAATACATGCAAGCTGTAGCATAACTGCTATTTGAATTGCATAAAATTATTCTGCAAATTTCGTTTAATTTTATAGGTTTATCCAAATCCATGAAATTTTTATAATGAGCTGAAATTTTTATAATGAGCATTAATTAAGTAACAATGAAACCTACTTTAAAAATAATTGACAAGTTAATCTAGAAGGAAAAAAGGTGATTTTATGATGAAATGCATATCCTGTGGTGCAGAATATTCTGATAATGAAATAATTTACACTTGCCGCCAGTGCAACTCTATACTGGAAGTGATCTGCCAACCAAAAGTATCAAAAGATGTTTTTAGATGCCGTAAATCTACAATGTGGAAGTATAAAGAGTTTATGCCTGTGGATCCATCTCGAATAGTTAGTCTGGATGAGGGGGGCACTCCATTCTGTAAGTGTGACAAACTGGGAAAAGAATTAGGAGTTGAACTTTACGTTAAAGTGGAAGGTTCCAACCCAACTGGTAGCTTTAAGGATAGAGGTATGAGTGTAGGGATTACAAAAGCCCTGGAATTAGGTGTGGATACAGTAGGCTGTGCTTCCACTGGAAACACATCCGCTTCTCTGGCTGCATACGCAGCAAGGGCTGGTTTGAAATGCGCTGTCCTGCTACCTGCAGGTAAAGTCGCCCTGGGAAAACTGGCCCAAGCAATGTTCCATGGAGCCCAAGTCATATCAGTAAGAGGTAATTTTGACCAGGCTCTGGAAGCAATCACCACTCTAGCTCTGGAAGGGCAGCTTTATCTTTTAAACTCCATAAATCCTTACAGATTGGAAGGTCAGAAATCCATTGGATTCGAAATTGTGGATGATCTTGGCTGGAAATCACCAGACAGGATCATACTACCCGTAGGAAATGCTGGGAACATCTCTGCAATTTGGAAAGGTATAACTGAATTCCATGAAGCCGGGTTTATAGATGATCTCCCACGTATGACTGGAATACAAGCTGAAAGAGCAGCACCTATCGCCAGGGCAGTGTGGGAAGGCAAGGATGATATTGTCCCTGTGGAAAATCCAGAGACAGTGGCTACTGCAATCAGAATTGGAGCTCCAGTTAGTGCTAAAAAGGCTATCAGAGCCATTTATGACTCAGATGGATTGGCAGAAACAGTTAGTGACCAGGAGATTTTAAGTGCTCAGAAATTACTGGCCCGGACTGAAGGTATTGGAGTTGAGCCGGCGTCAGCAGCGTCAATTGCAGGACTTAAAAAGCTGGTAGATTCAGGGAAAATAGATAAAGGAGAAGATATAGTGTGCGTAGTGACAGGACATGTTCTAAAAGACCCTAACGTAGCAATAGATGCGTGTGAAAAGCCTGTTGAAGTAGATGCAGACATTAACGCACTTTCGAAGATTATAAAAGGTAACTAAGGGATTTTATCCCACCTTTTTCTGGAGAAAAATCTGGACTATTTCTATATCCCAATTTTTTCTTCATGAGCCAAGATCATATTATTCGTGATGTGGTGTCCCAAGATCATAGGGATCATCATGACATGACTCAATACCATATGGATCACCAAATAATCCATGCTTTTAACGATACATATATATAGGAGTACAGCAACAGTGTATATTAACAAATATACTAAAATGAGGTGATTAATATGGAATTACCAATAGCTCCAATTGGAAGAATAATAAAAAACGCCGGTGCAGAAAGAGTCAGTGACGATGCTAGAGAAGCTCTAGCCAAAGCCTTAGAAGAAAAAGGCGAAACTATCGCAACTGAAGCTGTTAAACTGGCAAAACACGCAGGAAGAAAAACTGTTAAAGCTTCTGACGTCGAATTAGCCGTCAAAAGGTTATAAGTTAACCTTCCTTTTTTCTTTTCTTTTTTAGAGTCTTTTCAAACCTTATTATAACTGTTTTTTCCCACTCTCGACTTCGTTATATCTTGTAACATTTATCTGAATTATAGTCCATAATTGTGCAAACAAGGAACTTATTTTTAATTTCTTCACATAATATTCAAAGTAATATCTAATCTACTGCATTGAGAATATTGAAAATTTATTATTGCGGAATAAATATGAAAATAAGTTGATTTTACTTCTTCGATTCTCCATTTAATGGTGGAAGTACCCGGATAAAACATATCAAAACCAAAAAAAAGTGGTTTAAACCCATAACTATTATTTATATTATATTGGTGATTTTTATGCCTCATATACACCCTCGTCGTGCTTGAGATGAAGAACAAGCAGATAATTTAAAAATTAATTCAGACTTTAGTGATGATTGCATCAATTATTGGTGTTAACATCGTATTTTACCTCTTTGCAACGGGTAATCTCAATATTACCAACAAATCCCAATAGCAGAACTTTATTTATTTTTAGTGTGTTCAACATGTTTCTTTTAATAGATTAATTCTCTATTTTAGTCCAATGCACAGTTCTAGTCAAAACAAAAAAAAGATCATATTGGGAGTCTTTTAAAGTGTACCAATTTTCAGAAGTTAAGTATATATACTGTAATTGACTAATGTTGGTACATCTAATTTTAGAATTCTAAAATATTTTTTTAAGTTTAAAATTAGAGTTTTTTGGTCTATTCATCCAGACCAGAACTTCACATATATATGATTATATACTGTGAGGTCTAAAATTAGAGTTTGCCGATGGATGGTTAAAACCAGATGAAAAAGGAGGTAAATAAATGGCAAAAGCAATGTATGTTAAATTTGATGTACCTAAAGAGTTAGCAGACGAAGCCTACGAGGCTTTAGAAATCGCAAGAGATACTGGTAAAGTAGGAAAAGGATCCAACGAGGTAACAAAAGCCGTTGAAAGAGGCGATGCTATACTAGTATTACTGGCTGAAGATGTTGACCCACCTGAAATTATCGCTCATATGCCTGTTCTCGCTGAAGAAAAGGAAATTCCATACATTTACATACCCACCAAAGATGAGCTTGGAGAAGCAGCCGGTCTGAATGTGGGAACCGCGTCTGCCTGCATCACTGATGCTGGTGAAGCTGAAGATCTCATTAAAGACATTGTAGAAAAGGTAGAAGAGCTAAAAAAATAATTATTATTAGGGCATAGCCCTTCTCACACACAAAGGTGATTAAATGGCAGAAGCAACTCCTGCAGAAGTTATTGAGGTTCTAAAAAGGACCGGCATGACTGGAGAAGTCATGCAAGTGAAATGCAGGATATTGGAAGGAAGAGATAAGGGCAGAATATTAACCCGAAATGTTATGGGAGCCATAAGGGAAGGCGACATTCTGATGCTCTTGGACACAATCAGGGAAGCCAAGGAAATCCGTACTCCCTAGAATTAAAGGTGACAAAACATGAGAACATGTTCATTCTGTGGAGAAGAAATCGAAGAGGGTACCGGCAAAATGTATGTCAAAAAAGACGGTACCGTATATCTTTTCTGCAGCAGTAAATGTGAAAAAAATCGTATTAAACTCGGTAGAGTTCCCAGAAAGGTTAAGTGGGTTAAAGAATGAAGGAAAGAAGTTTTGTAATGCTAAAACCCGATGCAGTGCTGCGGAGGTTAACCGGGAAGATATTAACCCGATTTGAAGACCGGGGCCTGCAGATTCTGGCGGCGAAAATTATGATCATTCCCCGCAAGCAAGCTGAGGAACACTACGCTGAACACGCCGAAAAACCTTTCTTTGGTGATCTGGTTGATTACATTACCTCTGGGCCAGTTCTGGCCATGGTTATTGAAGGAGATGAATGTATCAGCATGATCAGGAAGATGGTGGGAGCAACAAATCCTAAAGAAGCAGACCTGGGTACGATTCGTGGCGATTTTGCTATTGAAACCGGTCGAAACATTGTTCATGCTTCTGATTCACCAGAATCCGCTGAAAGGGAAATTGCTCTGTTTTTCCAGGATGATGAAATCTGTGAGTACCAGCTTCCTGACCGGGAACTGGTATACGAAGAACCATAAACCTCATCATCTAAAATCATCAAAGATGAATTAGTGACAATACAAAACAAAAAATCCTATTGACAAAAAAGGGAACTTAATTTTTATTCCCTTACACTTTTTAAGGGCGGAGGATCAGCTTGAAGATTAGATCACCTATTGTATCTGTTCTGGGTCATGTTGACCATGGAAAGACAACACTATTAGATTTCATCAGAGGCAGTGCCATAGCCCAGAAAGAAGCAGGTGGAATAACCCAACACATAGGAGCCACTGAAATCCCCATGGAAGTCATTGATAATATCTGCGGGGCTTTCCTGAATAAACTTGACATTAAAGAAACCCTCCCAGGCCTGTTCTTTATAGACACCCCGGGCCATGAAGCTTTCACCACTCTACGTAAAAGAGGAGGTGCCCTGGCTGATTTGGCAATCCTTATAGTGGATTTAAATGAAGGATTTAAACCCCAAACCTATGAAGCACTTAACATCCTTAAAATGTATAAAACCCCCTTCGTAGTGGCTGCCAACAAGATTGATAAAATATATGGATGGCAGACACATGAAGGAGAATCTTTCTCTCAGACTTACCCTAAACAACCCCCTAACGTTCAGAGTGTACTGGACAACCAAGTCTATGAGTTGGTAGGAATACTTCACCAGGAAGGTTTCGAATCTGAAAGATTCGACCGGGTGGAAGACTTCGCCAGACAAGTTAGTATCATACCTATCAGCGCGAAAAGTGGGGAAGGGATAGCAGAACTATTAACTATGCTCTTGGGACTGGCTCAGCAGTACCTTAAAGAACAACTGCAGATAGAAATTGATGCCCCGGCCAAAGGAACGATTCTTGAAGTTAAAGAAGAAGTTGGGCTGGGAACTACAATTGACGCTGTTGTATACGATGGCATAATCAGGCACAAAGATACTATTGTCTTAACTACCACTGAAGATGTTATAACCACCAAAATAAGATCTCTTCTTAAGCCAAAAGCATTAGAAGAGATTCGGGAAGCAAAAAAACGTTTCGAAAAGGTGGATGAAGTGGTTGCAGCTGCCGGTATCAAGATCGTAGCCCCCAACATTGACAATGTCATCTCTGGCTCCCCTCTCAGGGTGGCAAGAGAAGACCTTGAAGAAGTTAAAGAAGAAATATTACATGAAATCGAAGACATAAAAGTAGATACCGGCGAATTGGGAGTTATAGTTAAAGCAGACACTCTGGGATCTCTTGAAGCATTGGTAAACATGCTACAGGAGATGGAAGTACCCATTCGTGCCGCAGACATTGGTGATGTTTCCCGCAGAGATGTTATTGATGCGTCTATAGTAATGCAGGAAGATGAACTATGTGGAGTGATAATTGCATTTAATGTTAAAGTACTGCCTTCGGCTGCAGAGGAAATTAAAAATACAGAAATTAAAATTTTCTCTGCCGATGTAATATACCAGTTAACTGAAGATTACCAGGAATGGATCCAGGAAACGCGTGAGCGAAGGAAAAAGGAATGGTTTGCTGCCATCATAAAACCCGGTAAACTACGCATCATACCCAAACTGGTTTTCAGACAGAGCAAACCTGCCATAGCAGGTATTGAAGTTCTGGGTGGAAGTGTTAAAAAAGGTTATGGCCTCATAAACAAAAACGGGCAAAGAGTTGGCGTAGTTGAGAGTATGCAGAACAAAGGAGACAACCTACCATCAATATCCAAGGGACAGAAAGTGGCCATGGCGATAAAAGATGGGGTTTTCGGCCGCAATTTAGATGAAGGAGATGTTTTATACGTAGACGTCCCTGAAAAACATTTCAAAGTACTGGAAAAAGAAATGAAATCAGATCTCAGTGATGATGAAAACGAAATACTGCAGGAAACTGTGGTTATTAAAAGAAAAACTGAATCGAAATGGGGAATTTACTGATAAATCCAGATATAGCTATCATTATATTCAATCATCATTAATAGATGAAAAACGATAAATAATATGAAAATTAAACACCAAAAATAAGATGGAGGAGATAGATTGGCATTTAAATTAATTGTTTCCCAAGGTGAAAACAGCCATCAGCTGGAAGTGGAAGCTGACGCGTCCAAAAAATTAATAGGAATGAAAATCGGCGAAGAATTCGACGCTGCACCAATGGGTCTTGCAGGATACACTCTTTGCATAACTGGAGGAAGCGATAAAAATGGTTTCCCCATGAAAAAAGACGTTGAAGGACCCCGAAGAATAAAAAGCCTTCTTTCAGGAGGAGTTGGATTTGAACCAAGACGAAAAGGGCAGAGAAGAAGAAAAACCGTCCGTGGAAACACAATATCTGATGATATAGTCCAAATTAACACCATAGTGACGAAAAAAGGTTCTAAATCAATCGAAGATCTTCTAAAAAGTGATGAGTAAAGATAATAGGTGTGACGAGTGAAAGTACAGTCTGAAGTTAACATTGGGCTAGTGGGGCATGTTGACCATGGTAAAACCACCCTCACCAAGGCCTTGTCTGGCATATGGACCGACACCCATAGTGAGGAAACCAAAAGAGGCATATCCATCCGTTTAGGTTATGCAGACATAACCTTCCGGAGATGTATGCAATGTCCTGAACCCCAGTGCTACACCACTGCCCTGGTATGTGAACACTGCGGCAGTGAAACCCAGACCCTCCGCAAAGTTTCATTTGTTGACTCACCAGGACACGAAACCCTCATGGCAACCATGCTCTCGGGAGCAGCCATTATGGACGGTGCAGTTCTGGTTATTGCAGCCAATGAATCCTGTCCTCAACCCCAAACCAAAGAACACCTCATGGCACTGGATGTCATAGGAGTGAAGGAAGTTATAGTTGTCCAGAACAAGATCGATATCGTTTCCAAGGAGCGAGCCCTGGAAAGTTACCAAGAAATCAAAGAATTTGTGAAAGGAACTTGTGCTGAAGATGCTCCCATTATACCGGTATCAGCTCAGCAGGCTGCTAACGTAGATATTCTCATTGAAAGCATTCAACATATAATAAAAACACCCCGACGCTCCCTTAGAAAAGCACCCCGAATGTATGTGGCCCGATCTTTTGATATTAACCGGCCGGGTTGCAGTCCTGACAAAATACAGGGAGGAGTCATCGGAGGATCCCTAATCCATGGTAAGTTACATATTGGTGATGAAATTGAAATCAAACCAGGGATACAGGTGAAAAATAAGGGTAAATTAGAGTGGATGAGTCTTCATTCAGAAGTTACTGGATTAAATGGTGGAGGGGAAACTGTAGATGAAGTGGGTCCTGGAGGGCTCATTGGAGTGGCCACCAACCTAGACCCTGCACTCACCAAGGCAGATTCACTTTCAGGATCAGTAGCCGGAAAGCCAGGAACATTACCTGATATCCTGCACCAGTTCACCATGAAAACCCACTTACTGGATCGAGTGGTGGGTACTAAAGAAGAGAAAAAAGTGGACCCTATAAAATCATCCGAACCCCTCATGATTAATATTGGCACCGCCACCACCATTGGAGTGGTTACCAGCGCCAGGAAAAAAGAAGCAGAAGTAAAACTTAAGCTACCTGTATGCGCTGAATCTGGTCAGAGAGTTGCTCTCTCCAGGAGAGTGGGTGCCAGGTGGAGGTTGATTGGTTATGGAATCATACGTTAAAGAGGCAGTCTTAGACGCAAATTTTTTATGATGGCAGCCCAGTTCCCACTAGATCTAATCGGAGAACTGGAGCACACCTTACCATCCTACCATCTCTACGTTCCTTCACCAGTTCTCTATGAGTTGGAAAAAATTAAAAAACGAAGTAAAGGAAAAAACAAGATAGCAGCTTCTATAGCTCTGAAAATAGCCAAATCTCCCCCTTTCAGACTCAAAGAAGTAGAGCTTTTAAGGGGAGAAATGGTGGATGATGCCCTGCTTCGCATATCCCATGTTCTGTGTACTAATGATCGCGAATTAAGAATCAAAGCAAGGGAAAAAGGCATTGCCGTTGTCTACTTACGTCAGAGAAGATATCTTGCTGTGGATGGACATCTTAACATTTAGTGTGTGGGTTTTGCACTGCTAAGATGAATATTCCCAGGTAATTACAAACTAAATCATGAAACATAAATAAATCATCAAGGTCATAATACTAATCATTAAATTTCATAATATTATTATCAATCTTTGCGTGGAGGAAATCAGATATGAATCTCTGGAAGGACATAAAAACTGGGCCATCAGCTCCTGAAGTGGTGTATGCAGTTATTGAAATACCCAAAGGATCTCGAAACAAGTATGAATACGATAAAGACATGGAAGCATTCGCCCTGGACCGGGTGCTTTATTCCCCATTCCATTACCCTGCTGAATATGGTATTATACCCCAAACTTTATACGATGATGGGGACCCAACAGACATCATGGTGATCATGGACCAACCCACCTTCCCAGGATGTATAATTGAATCCAGGCCCATTGGAATGATGCGTATGATCGATGGGGGGGACCAGGATGATAAGATACTGGCAGTGCCAGTGGAAGACCCAAGATATAAAGATGTGAAAGATATTCAAGATGTGCCCCAATCATTACTTGATGAAATAGCCCACTTCTTTGCAGAGTATAAAACACTGGAAGGAAAAGAAACTGAGATCATTGGCTGGGAAAATGCTTCCAAGGCAAAAGAAGCAATAATGCACTCTGTTAAACTTTATCAGGAACTTTAATAATTAAAAAATTATAATATGAGGGATTTGTTTGTATTTAATATCCGAAATAGATGACACGGTAAGAATCCCACCAAACCGTTTCGATGAACCTCTAGATGAGGTGGCCAGCGAAATAATTAATGAAACCTACGTTGGCAAAATTGATAAAAAGATGGGATTAATGGTCACCGTAAAAGACATAAAAGAAATTGGTGTGGGTAAAGTCATAATGGGTGACGGAGCCGCCTACCATGAAGTAGTATTCACCGCACTTTTCTTCAAACCAGAATTACACGAAATTGTGGAAGGAGAAGTTATTGAAGTAACCGAATTCGGTGCTTTCATACGCATAGGACCAATGGATGGTCTAGTGCACGTATCCCAGGTAACTGATGATTACATAAACTACGATGGGAAAAGAGGGGCTTTGATTGGAAAAGAATCCAAAAAAACCCTGGAAGAAGGTAACAGAGTCCGTGCAAGGATCGTGGCCCTGAGTCTGAAGGGTAAATCTTCCAAAGAAACCAAAATCGGCCTAACCATGAGACAACCCAACTTGGGGCGGGTCGAATGGATCGAAAAAGAAAAAGAGAAAAAAACTAAGAAACCAAAGAAAGGTAAGAAGGAGAAAAAATAAATGGTCACCAAAGCATGCACACGGTGCCACCGACTCATGGAAGAAGACAGATGCGCTGTCTGCAATATGGCCACTTCCAAAAACTGGAGTGGGTTTCTAATTATCGTAGACCCTGAAAACTCACCCATTGCCCAAGAACTCCAGATCACACTACCTGGAGAATATGCCTTGAGGGTTCGCTAGTGCTAATACTACAGAAAAATTTACGATCAGAATTAAAAAAACCAATAGGAGATCTATACTCATCTCTAGATGAAGTGGAAGATTTCCTAAAATCAAAATATTATCAGGAATTATTAATTTCCGTGGGTGATGTAACCACCCAGAACCTCCAGAAAGCAGGATTAATACCTCACTTGGGGATTATTGACAATATTGTGGAGAGAAAACCCGCATCCTATGATGTGGTCTACGATAATGTAACCTTGAATGCTAAAAACCCCCCAGGAGTTATCACCGATCAACTACAAGAGACCATTAAAAAGGCCTTTCAATTAGTGAAATCTGGTTTCCGAGTTCTAATCCTGGTTGATGGTGAAGAAGATCTGGCAGTTCTTCCCTGCATCTTAATGGCCCCATCCGGTTCTCTGGTTTTATACGGGCAGCCTGGTGAGGGTTTAGTGGTTTGTGATGTTGATAAAGTAATAGATAAAGTTAAAAAGTTTAAAGATAAATTAGAGGAAAGATAAGGAGAGAATATCATGGAGATAGACATTAAAGAACAGATTGAAAATCCCCTTTTAAACCGAACTGAAATACACTTTGACTGCATTTACCAGGGAGAATCCACCCCAAAGGTACTGGAAGTTAAAAACCGACTGGTTGCTCAGCTAAACGTTGACAAGAACCTCCTAGTAGTGGATAAAGTTAATCCCAGTTATGGTGAAGGTCGAGCTGATGGTTATGCTAAGCTTTACGACTCTGAAGAAAAACTGGTTCAAATCGAAAAACAGCACGTCCTGAATAAGAATAAAGAACCTGTCAAAGAAGAAGAAAAAGAGGAAGAATAAATTAAATTACCTAAAGTCAGGAGGATGGATCAATGAAAAAATTCGAATTATATGAAGTTAAAGATAATAAAATCATCCGCAAAAATCCTGAATGTGTGCGTTGCTCCCACGGTGTTTTCATGGCAGACCACGGAGACCGTTACGCATGTGGAAAATGTGGTTACACTCAGTGGAAGAGTAAAGAATAAAAATTAATCAATTTAAGGTGTGTTTTTTTGAATCTCCGCTCTGGAAGACTTAAAGGGCAGATGAATAAGGAAGTTGCCGACTTCACCTCTTCCCTGAAATTTGATCATCGCATATTCCAGGCAGATATTCGTTGCAACCAGGCTCACACCACCATGCTCATAGAACAGGAGATCATTCCCTCAGAAATAGGCAATAGAATCATTAAAGCCCTGGAAGAACTTGAAAAGGAAGGCATTAAAGCCCTGAAACTAGATTCAGCTGTTGAAGACATTCATATGGCTGTAGAAAACTATGTGACTGCTAAAATCGGCCCTGATGCTGGTTTCATGCACACTGCCAAGTCACGCAACGACCAGGTGGCTACCGACCTTAAATTAGCATTGAAAGAAGAAATTAAAAGTATAGAGAAAGATTTAATCTTTTTTATTCAGATTATCATCCAGATGGCTGAGGAATATCTGGACACCATTATGGTGGGTTACACCCACCTGCAACATGCCCAACCAACCACCTTTGCCCATCATCTGCTCTCATATGCTCAAGCACTGAAGAGGGATTACGGAAGACTTCATGATGCATATCAGAGGATGGATTTATGCCCATTGGGATCAGCAGCACTTACCACGACTAGTTTTCCCATAAATCGAGAGAGAACTGCAGAGTTACTTGGTTTTAAGGGCCCTATGGAAAACTCCATAGATGGAGTTAGTAGCCGGGACTTCATAGCTGAAACTGTATTCGCCCTGACCCTGCTGGGAACCACTCTCTCCAAGATATCAGAGGAACTCATTGTCTGGAGCAGTTACGAGTTCCAGATGGTGGAATTGGGGGATGAATTCTCATCAACATCATCCATTATGCCTCAAAAAAAGAATCCTGATGTTGCAGAGATTGTCAGGGCAAAAACCGCCCTTTTAAATGGTGAATTAGTCACTATTCTCACTATTATTAAATCATTACCCCAGAGTTACAACCGGGATTTGCAGGAAGTAACTCCCCATTTATGGAAAGTCACAGACACACTTCACTCTGCACTGAATATTACTCGGGAAATGTTAGCATCAACTAATTTCAAAGGTGTTCGGGGCGAAGAGCTGGCACGAGCCAACTTTTCAGCAGCCACTGAACTGGCTGATCTTATGGTCAAAGAAGGAAGACTGCCCTTTAGAATCGCCCATCAGATAGTGGGAAGAGCAGTGAGCACCGCCCTGGATAAGGGTATGCGAGCTGAGGATATTGATACCCAGTTTTTGGATGAAATTTCACAAGAAATCTCAGGGAAAAAGCTGCAAATAGATGAGAACCTTGTCAAAAAAGCTCTTGATCCAGAAGAGATAATTAAAAGCAGGAAAGTTGTGGGTGGTCCAGCTCCAGATATGGTTAAAGCATCAATAAAAGATTTGAAAATATTTATTGATGAGAATAGTTCTTCTTAACTTTACCGCTGCGATTAAAAATAAATACAATTTTAAGATAAAAATAAGTGATATAATTGTTATTAACGGCCGGTCCATAATTTTTTACTAAGTTTCTGCATTTTTCGGGCTTCTTTCATCTGTTTTTCTAGATTGCCATCTTCTACAACTATAGAACCCTGATAACCACAGTTCTCACATTTCCATGTTCCGGAATCAGGGACGAATAATTTATACTTTTTCGAATTGCATTCTGGACACGTTCTCGTTGTTGCCATATAACCCCTATTGACTTATCTATTTTACTAAAAAAACTTTTTCCATATACTTCATCCATTGTAACCTAATTAACTCAATTTTATTAATGTCTTTTAAATATTAAATCCTTTTATATATAGTTTTTTTATGTAATTGTACGGCTAGAAAGAAAAATATGACTGTGAAAAGTATGATCGCAATGAAATCTATATGAATAGGGTAACTACTGTTTCCGTTGATTGTATATCTTATTAGATCAGTGAAGTAGGTTAAAGGGGAGATTGAAGCTACTGTTTTGCCCCAATAGGGCATTTGTTCCAGGGGTATGAATATGCCGCTGACAAATACCAGTGGAAATCGGACCAGAGATGAGATCATCATAACATTAGATGGGGCATTGGATGGGGGTGAAGATAATATCAAACCAAATGATGAAAAACAAGCTGCAGCTATTATTATTCCTAAAATAAAAATGACGGGATGGATTATGTTTACACCTATTGCTAAACCTATGCCTATGGGTAATAGGGGGATTATTATTCCAAATAAAAAGGATGCTAACATGTCACCAAACAATAGGGTTGTAATGGAGATCGGAGCTGATATTAATCTTTCTAAGGTCTGTAATTGGGCTTCCCAAGGTGCTATTACTGGAGAAACTGCTGTTGCTGTGAAGAATACAGTCATACCAATTAGGCCAGAAATCAGGAAATCAACAGACATCTTTCTACTACCGATGAAAAAGGCTAGAAACAAAAATAATGGCATTAAAAATCCGAATATGACTACTGGTCCTTTTAAGTAGTACATGAGGATGTCTTTTTTCATTACCCCTATAGAACGTTTCAATTGATCCATATAGAGATTTATCTGCATTACGATTCACCTGTTAGTTCTAGGAATACTTCTTCCAGAGAAGGATCCTTAGTGTTCAATGTAATTATTTTTAAATTTTCATATTGAGCAAATTTGGTAACAGCATGTATTAGATCATTAATATTATCAGTTTCAATGATGAATCGATCCCCTGCCTTTTTTATTTCATTGATATGGGGTATTGATGATAATTTTTTAATGTTCACAGTATTATCAAAGCTTAATTCAATGAATTTGAGCTTTTTAATCATGTTTTTAAGCTTTTCGGGCCTGTCAATGGCTGCTATTTGGCCTTTGTTGATTATGGCAACTCTATCACATAGATGATTTGCTTCATCCATATTATGGGTGGTTAAGAAGATTGTTTTATTTTGATCTGGGAATTCTTGAAGAATATCTCGAATCAGAAGGCTGCTTTGAACGTCCAGCCCAGAAGTGGGTTCATCTAAAAATATTATTTGGGGGTCATTTACCAGGGCCATGCAAAGGATCAGTCTTTGTTTCATGCCCTTGGAAAATCCCTTAACCTTATCTTCTCTCCTATCATAAAGGTTTAATCTTTCTAAAAGATTTTTAGCCCTGTTTTCAGCCTCTTTTTTTGGAATCCCATAGAGTTCAGACATTAATATCATGTTCTGCCAAGCGGAAAGGTCAACGTAAGCATTAGATGTTTCTGGAACCACTCCAATGTTTTGTTTTGCTTTTAATGGTTCTTTTTGGATGTTAAATCCTAAAATATCTGCTTTTCCTTGGTCGGGTTTAATTATGCCAGTCAACATTCTTAGGGTGGTGGTTTTGCCAGCCCCGTTAGGACCTAAAAATCCGAATATCTCTCCCCTACGAACCTCAAAGTTAATATGGTCCACTGCCATGAGTTTTCCATATATCTTTGTCAGATTTTGAACTTGAATAACAGGTTCCATGGTATTTTGTCCAAATTTGGTGATTTTAAAAGACAGCTGATTAAATACTTATTTATATTCTCTTTTTTTGGATAAAATATTTATCGAACTATCTTAAATGGGTGTGAAATTTGTGTATTGATGATCTGGTTTTACACCATTGATCTAATTTTTCCTTATAACTGCAGCTGCATTAAGGTTTTGATTGTAGAATACAAAAACGTTACAGTTCCTTTGTCTTTTTCAGTATCTCTTATAATTTTTAAAAAACTTTTCGTCCCATACTCATGGTATTTTACTTCGACTTCATCAATGTGTTTAGGTTCATATTCAGGCAATTGGTCAAGATTAGTTGTTGGAATTCCTTTAAGCCATAAATCAACTTTAGCTTCTTCTTTTGATAAGTCTTTGGGCCAAGATTCATCTATTAAGATTCTGAATCCATCTTCTTCTCTGGGAGGTTCATATATTCTTTTCATTCTTAACATATACTGTCACCTTTAATTGTAAACAATTCATCATGATAAAATATGATAATTAATTTAACATTATTAATCATGACATATAAAAGTTGCTGTTACACAGATGAATGTTCATTCAGTTATTGAATTCGAGAAAGTGTTATGGCCAGAACAATCCCCTAGATATACTGAATCCACCTTTTCTATAAATTTCAAATAGTGTTATTTACACTTTAAAAAGAATATATTTTTTTAATCCCCCATTAAGGACAGGATATCACTTTGGCATAATATCATCATGCATTAATAGATATAACATTATTTGTCCTCACTAGAACCATTTCCTTCATTTTCTATTTTCTTTAGATAATTTTTCCTAATTGCATCAGCTATTTCCCTATCTTCTACCACCACTGCCCCCTGATATCCACAGTCCCAGCACCTCCAAATAGACCACATCTGAGGATTAACCCATTTAATATTCATTGAACCACAATTAGGGCAGAACTTAACTGATATTTTCATGATTAAACCTAACTTTCATAATATTTATATACATTCCCTACAAAAAATATTAGCATGAAAGAAGACACTACACGTGAAATAATCTCAATAATCGCTATTATATTAGGGGTTTTAATGCTTATTTACCCCCAACTGGTAGGATACCTGGCTGGATTATTCCTGATCATATATGGTATACTGGAACTAATCAAATAGATTAAAAACTAATAACCTTCACTACCAGTGAACTACACAATACCATTAATTTGATTCAGGGCCTCACCAGGCTCCAATACACCTGCCCTAGTTTCTCTTAGAACTCGCTGAATAGAGAAACGTCGCATGTGAGGCTGATTTTTATGAACTTCCCCAATCAGAGGACAACCGTAACTATTTCTCGTTTTCACTCCCCATTTAAAAGCTATATCTTTAACGTCCCCTTTTTTAAGAGATAACACTGCAGGCAGGTTAACTCTTAATACATCCCCCTCCCTCTGGAAAGAACTTGCTCCAGTTGAGAGAAGATCTCCATATATCAGAAAGGGAATATTATTTTCGTGAATGAAAGCCAGTATTGTTTCTTCAATGGTCTTTGAACATTTGCCACAGGGGTGGAAGCGTCCCTCTAGGGAACCATCAATAATTTCCTGCATATTCACATTCAGGTAGTGGTGCCTAACACCCAACATTCTGGTGAGGTTTTCTGCACTCTCACGGAAATAACGGGGGAGGATGATGTCTCCTGGGTTCACAGTCACCGCCAGTGGGTTGAATCCCAGCATTTTAGCGAGCACGAGAGAAGCACTGCTATCAACCCCTCCTGATAATGCTACCACTGATGTGAAATCGAATTTATTATCATCATGATGTCCAATAGATTGGTCGTCATGAAATCTGTTGAATTCTTTACGGGTTTTCTGGAAATTTTCAATAACTGATTTAATATTATATGGATTTTTTATGCGGTAATCAAGGATGTGAGATAAATTATTCAGTGGTTCTTTTTCTTTGTGGTCATATTCAGATATAATTTCCTCCAGTTTGGTCTGGGCAAGTCTCATCCGATATACTGGTACAATGAAATCTGAATAAGCCTCCACATGAATAGAGCTGATTCTCAGTTCTTCACGGAGTCTGCCCACCACCCAACCCCCTTTACCAATTATCACCGATTTTTCAGGACGGTCCGGGGTAATGATAAGAAGATTCCCTTGATCTTCATCAAAAAAAAAGTCAAGAATGTCCACTTCAACATCTTTATGACCAATATCTCTCCTAATTTTAGATATTAAAGATATTAACTCATTTTTTTTAATATTCAAAACTACTTCCCCTTACATACTGAAAAATTCCATAATCTACTGAATAAAAACAGTTATCTCCTGGTGTAGGTGCCCATCAATTGCCCTTTATCAAGGATGTGTCCTTCCATAACCTTTAAAAGTTCTTCCTTAGTAGTTCCTGATGGTAAGTTTAGTTTAACATCCAGTGCGTAAACTTTGAAGTAATAACGATGCGTTCCGCTGGGTGGGCAGGGACCACTATATCCAATGTTTCCCCAACTGTTTGAACCTTGCAGTGCACCATTTTCCAGTTCTTCCCTAGGCATCACCAATTCTGGTAAACTATTGGTCTCAGGAGGCAAATTGAAAATCACCCAGTGGATCCAGGTGCCCCCTGGTGCGTCAGGATCATCACATATCAGGGCTATACTACCATCATCCGGTATTGACACATGTGACATATCCCAATCAAGGGGAGGGGATATATTTGAACCTTCACAACTGTATTTGGGAGGTATAGGTTTCCCATCACTAAAAACCGGACTTAAAATTTCTAAAACCATAAAATCACCCCTATTAATGTGGATTCTCTTATTTTTCTGTTTAATATTTGAACGGCAAACTACTTATATTTGAAGTGGTTGTACAACACCCCACCGGATGCTGGTTTTTGGTATAAGGAACTTATGATTATAGACACTTGCAAATGAAAGTCGAAGTTACCCATAGTCAATTATGGTTTTCAAAGTGAACATCTTTAAGGTTAATGGTAATTCATAAGCAAAAGATCGACAAACTTAAATATAATGTGGCCTCTATAAATGAACGAGGTGATTAACATGGCTGAATTGCCAATTGCTCCAGTAGGAAGGATCATTAAAAATGCTGGTGCTCCAAGAGTTAGTGATGATGCAAGAGATGCATTAGCCAAAGTATTAGAAGAAAAAGGCGAATCTATCGCCACAGAAGCTGTTAAACTAGCTAAACACGCAGGACGAAAAACTGTTAAAGCATCAGACATAGAAATGGCTGTTAAAGCAGCCTAATCTTTTCTTTTTTTCTTTAATGTTATTTTTAAGTTATCTTGACGGTTATTAATAGTCACAAATATGGGCTGTTAAACACCTTATCTAAAAAAAATCAACTTTTTTAACTGTATCCATTTTATCTATATTATTTTCACCCCCATAATTCCAATATTACTGATGAAAATAATCCATAAGGGTCAAACACCATTATGTTAATAAAATGATTATTAGCAGAATAATATTATAAGTCCTAGATTAATATAACATCTAACAATAGTTTACTAGGGCATAAATTATATCTATCAAAAAATTTATTGATTGAAATTTATTTGACAGGAATATTTTTACACAATCAGGAACTTTACACATTCTTTAATCTGAATAAAAACTATTTAAGGTTTTGATAATTTTGAGTAGAATATCCATATTAGACCATGACCGTTGCCAGCCCAAGAAATGCAACTACACTTGCATTGAATACTGTCCTGGTGTGCGCATGGAAGAAGACACAATCACCATCGATCCCAAGACTAAAAAACCAGTCATCTCTGAAGAACTGTGTTCGGGGTGTGGTATATGCACCAATCGCTGTCCATTCAATGCCGTGAGCATTATTAACCTGCCAGAAGCATTGGAAGACCCCATACACCGTTATGGGCAGAACCAGTTCGAATTATTTGGGTTACCCACCATAAGGGAGGGTTCTGTTGTGGGACTCTTAGGACCCAATGGTATTGGTAAGTCAACCATTATCCGCATATTATCTGGAGAACTGCACCCCAACCTGGGAAATTTGGATGAAAAAGTTCCATGGGAGGATATATTCAACTTTTTCAAAGGAAACCAGCTGCAGAATTACTTTCAGAAACTGTCAGCAGGAGATTTAAAGGTGGTGCACAAGCCCCAAATGGTGGATTTATTACCTAAATTTGTTAAAGGGAACGTGAGTGACCTTTTAAACAGTGTTGATGAGAGGAAACGACTGGACTTTGTATGTGAATCACTGCAACTGGGACCCATAATGGGACGACAAATAGCCAACCTGAGTGGTGGTGAGCTTCAGAGAGTTGCTATCGCTGCTGCAGTGTTAAGAGAAGCGGATTTCTATTATTTTGACGAACCCACCAGCTGGCTGGATGTTCGACAACGATTATATGCCATTAAGGTTATCCGGGAGTTAGCAAGCGAAGGAAAATCCATCCTGGTAATAGAACACGATCTGGCTGCATTAGATGCTATTTCCGATTACGTACACATCCTGTATGGCCAACCTGGTGGTTACGGTGTTGTCTCCCAGATGCGTGGTGTTCGGGTGGGAATAAACACTTATATCAATGGTTATCTCCGTGAAGAAAATGTTCGATTCCGTAAACAGGCCATAGAATTCCATGTAAGACCCCCCACGGCAGAAATTGACACTGAATCTATATCTTCCTACAGTGCCCTTGAAAAGTCATATGATGGCTTCCACTTGGAAGTTGATGATGGAGAAGTTCAACATGATGAAATACTGACTGCTTTCGGGCCCAACGGTATTGGAAAAACCACCTTTGCCAAGATGCTGGCTGGAGTGGAAAAACCGGATAACGGGAAGATACAAAAGAAGATTACAATTTCTTACAAACCCCAATACCTCATATCGGACTATTCTGGCACAGTACAGGAATTCCTGTACACCACAACACCCAACTTTGGCACCAACCTTTTCAAGACTGAAATTATGAAACCCTTCCTCCTGGAGGAATTACTGGAGAAGAAGATGGATGAATTGAGTGGGGGCGAACTTCAGAGGCTGAGTGTGGCCATCTCCCTTTCTCGGGACGCTGATATTTACCTTTTCGACGAACCCACCGCCTACTTGGATGTTGAACAGAGGCTCCGGGCAGCAAGAGCAATAAGGCGTGTGGTTGAAAGTCGCAATGCTGCAGCTATCATTGTTGACCACGATATTGTGTTTATTGACTACATTTCCAGCCGTGCCATGGTCTTCACGGGAGAACCGGGAGTTGAGGGTCATGCCACCAGTCCCATGGACCTGCGTTCAGCTATGAACAAGTTCCTATCCGAGGTTGGAGTTACATTCCGTCGCGATAAAGAAACAAGACGACCCCGAGTTAACAAGGAGAACAGTTACCTGGATCGGGAGCAAAAAGAGAAGGGAGAATATTACTATCTGAAAAGTTAAGTAATTTAACCCCTTTAATCTATTCTTACCAATCCTCGGCATTGTAGGCATCCTTAATTAATGGAATTCTATTGTTTCCATCGGTTCTAAGACATCAAAATATTAGATAATGGTTTTATTCATACTACATTTAGTTAATTATAGGAGAAATGTTAATAATGATAAGTAGAATTACAACAGCTACAACAACTACTACTACACCAATTCCCATTTTTTCACCTTCACCCACCCTAAATATAATCATCCTGGTTTTAGCAACAGTTTTCCTGATTACAGTTATTTTATTTTATCATTTTTTAATCAGGAATAATTGATATAAAGACACATTACGCAACAAGCATAATCAGAATTATAAGCTTGTTAACTATTTTAAACAGTTCCATGGTTGAACCTGTATTGATCTTCCCACTTATTACACCAAGTGGATCAGGAAAAGGCTATAAATGACTGTAAAACTATTATTTTTACATTTAACTTTTAGAAAATAAGAAATGCATAAAAAGAAAAAAAATAATTATTTGGAAGTCTTCAAGGCTTCCATCCCTTCCAGGAAACACTCTGCAAAGTACTCCACCTGTGTGGTGGGTATGGAGAAGCTCACCCGGAGGTAGCGGTGCCCGAATTGTTTACTGGTGTAGGATCCTTCCCTGGCGAATATTTTACGCTCTATGAGGTAATCTGCCATTTCCCGAGGTGTGACACCAGTATCGATCATATCAATAGCCATCATGTTACCATCAGAGGGGTAGACTGCTATGAAAGCTCCTTCAACCTGATCCACTGCCTGTTTGATGATGTCCTGGTTCTGTCGGGTGATGTTCCTTACTCTTTCCAGCCATTTTGGTTTGGATTCTATGGCTGCCATTGCCCCATTCTGGGCTATCAGGTTGGTTCCCAGGTCGTTGATGACAATGGAACGTATGGAGTTGATTATCTCAGGCACCCCCACTACTGCACCGATCCTCATACCAGCCATACCATAGATCTTGGAGAAACTGTACACAGTAACTGTGTACTCTGGACATATCTCTGCCATGAGTTGATGTTCCCGTGCAAAATCACGATAGGTGATATCATGTAACAGGTAGATCTCATGATCTTCTGCAATATCCTTAAACTCTTTTCTCTCCTCCTTGGTGTAGGATGATCCCAATGGGTTCAATGGATCAACCAGGGATATCAGTTTAGTGTTCTTATCCAAATTGTCCCTTACCAGTTGAGGTGTAAGTTTATAGCCGCACTGGTCATTGTAAATGGGAACTGATTTAACATGATCCCCAAAACGGCTTGCGAAATTATCAATAATAAGATATCCCGGGTCACAGGTGATGGTATTGTTTTCCGGTTCTAAAATATCATTGGCACACAGATATAGTGATTCTGTGGCTCCGGCAGTTACCAGAATATCATATTCATTACCCAACCCCAGATCTTCCATGACCAATTCCCTGAGACGTGGAAAACCTTCTGGTGGTGGGTATTTGCAGTAATCATTCCACCGGATGCTGGCAATCATGGCCTCCACAACTCCATTCTGGTCATGGAGATGGTTAGTGTTTTGCCCCATCCAGATCATATCCGGATCATTGTAAACGTAGTTAAAGAATTCATTAGCTGTTTTAAATCCTTTAGGCAGTACTTTTGCTGCTTTAGCATACTTTTTGGGTGAAATCATATCTCTCAACACTCAACTATCTTAACTATTCTTCTTATGTATACGCAAAATTAGTAATTTAGGATTACCTGCGAAACATTTCCGCCCCTCAAAAGAGATAGTAATCGCCAAAATACCACTTGTAAATGTTAATTGCAATTCTACTATATCTTATCCTAATTTATATCATCACTTAATTTAAAAGTATCCATCATATGAGACCACTATCAACAATTCGGAAGCGGGTGCGCAGCCCCTCAGGTCGACTACGGTGCCTTTTTAAGATGGCATATCTCTCACCACTAACATCCCCCCTTTCCAATTCCACCATGATCTTGCTCCGGTATTTTAAAATAGTGCCGCCTACTGGCTCCACCATTCCTTCACCCTCAAAACTGGCATAGACCTGGTTGGTAATCACCACTGCTATTTCGTGTTTACGGGCCAGTTTGGTGAGGAGTCCCATCTGCTTTCCCAGCTCCCTTTTAATCTGGGATGAATCACCATCAAGAACCCGGTAAAGAGCTACTGCAGAGTCCAGGATGATGAGTTCTACCTTTTCCCCTGATAAAACCATTTTTTCGATTCTTCGCAGGACAGAATCCTGTTCTGTGAATGTTGATGGTTCAAATACTATGATATTAGAAGCCAATTTGTTGAACTCTGTTCCTGATATCTGTTTAACTCTTTCAATGGATAATCCACCCTCAGTATCTATGAATACACTTTTACCCCCGTTACTAGCGGATTGAACCATAAGATTGAGGGCTATGTTGGTTTTACCAGACCCGGGAGGGCCGTAGAACTGGGTGATGACTCCCTTTTCAATCCCACCCCCAATGAGGGAGTCGATTGGTGAGGATGTGCGTATTTTACCCTTCTGTTTTATGTTGGATAGAATTTCTGACATTTAATCCCTATATATTACTTCTAAGTAAATCTCTATTTATTCTATTAAATCATTCCGGGATAAATATAATTATGTTTAAATTATTGATCTCCATTATTCTACTTACTATTTTATTATTGAGAGTAGTTTCTCCATCCCCGCACCTTCCCTTAAGATTTTTGGGGGGTTGACTGTGAGATCCACTACAGTAGATGAAACTCCACTCCTGCATGGGCCAGAATCAATTATGATATCTGGTTGACCATCCAACTCTTTTTGCACTTCACTGACAGATCTAGGGGAGGGATGACCGGATATATTGGCACTGGTGGTAGTTATGGGAAATTCCCTAGAAATATCCCTGCAAATCAGGTTATTTGGAATCCTGACTCCGATTTTGTCTGTTCCTGCTGTGATCTGGGCTGGAACATTATCTTTCCTGTTTAAAATCAGGGTGTAGGGCCCTGGAAGAATTTTTTGGACTATTTCATTTCCTTTAGAATCCAGGTGTGCCACATTCTTGATGTCTTCTGGTTTTGACAGGCAGATTGATAGTGGTTTGTGCACTGATCTTTCTTTCATCCGATAAACATCTAAAACAGCTTTTTTTCTGAATATATTTGCCGCCAAACCGTAGACTGTATCTGTAGGGTAAACAGCAGTTCCACCCTGACGTAATATGTCCAGAACCATTTCTATTTTTTCTTTTTCTGGATTCTCGGGATTGATTTTAATGATTTTCATCTGATCTTCCTTAAATTTTAGTAGTAATTAATGATAATTCAATTTTTACATAACTTCGTAGAGTATGTTACAAGATAGTTATGTTTTTAGTTATTGCGGGTTAAAAGATATAATTAAAGAAGGTATATGTGAGTATTTTTTCATAATCTGATGCCAAAGATTCAAAAGGTGTGAAATTAGGGGGGGAATGATGATGAAATTAATTACAGACACTTTTAATAGTCGTTTTGACCATTGGAAGATCATTTTACCAGAAAAAGACATTGAAAATAGAAGTGGTGGTTTCATCCAACAGTCTGGTTGGCTGATCCAGTACTGCTTTGGAAAAGACAAAAAAGGCGAATATCTGGATTACTATGCAGCTCACAGAATGACCGATGATGAACATGTGCGCATCTATGATGATGGCCAAGTAGAGGATCTTCCAGCCATCAGCAGTATGCGTTTGGTCAGTGAAGACCCTGAAGAGGATAAAAAACTGGAAGATGAATATTACCAAGAAAATCAACGAGTTGCAGAAATGCTATCTGAAAAGGGATTTGATAAGTTCACCATTAACATGTTTCTACACACAGGTCTGGATAAAGAATCGGAACAATGAGTGCAGGGGAAGGGATTCGAACCCTTGAAGGCCTACGCCAGAGGATCTTGAGTCCACCCCCTTTGTCCACTCGGGTACCCCTGCACTTAATGATAAGATCAAACCCTTATATTTAGATTCTTGGTTTATGATCTAGCATGTCTATTCACATTTCTTAATAGCATATCCAAGCCGCTATTTCTTGAAGTGCGTCCATTATCTTTTAAAATGCTATCAACGTCCATATCAGTTACTTGGGTAGTTTAATGCTTTTTCTTTATATAACTCTTTAATTCATTCTCCCAATTCTCACTGAAATTAATATAAAATTAATACAATGAATTATAATACTCTAGTGAAAAATATTATGAATATTACTTTTCTGGTGCTCTCTACCTCAAATTCCTTGAACTTACCGGACCAATAGTATTCCATCCCCACAAAGAGGAGGTGAAACTTACTATGAGGACTAGTCAAGGAATACTATTTGGGGATAGAGCTAGACTATATGATTCTGAATCTTTCCAGGACCGTGAAGAAGTTATCATATATTCAAGGGAAGAATTCAAGAGGACTTATAGAGCTATGCATAACCATGTGAATGATATTTTCTTAATGGACCATCATCTAAGTAGAGATGATAACATAAAGTTAATGGGTCACTGGCACTGGATAATGGAAAGGATCCATATATAAACTTGGATTTGGATTCTTTTCTCAGTTTCAGACCATCCCAAAGCCATCTGGACACCTACCTGAACAGTCCAGTTAGAATAACGGAAGATGAAATGTTAGACTCTTTAAGTGAACTATCTGAAGAATCCGGGAAAGTTCTGGATGTGGGTCTGGATTTGTTATAATAAACTGAGGGGTGAGTTTATAGATTTTTTGAACCCTTTATGAAATGTTCGAATCTATAATGTTCCCCCTGTTTTTTGATTGGTTTGGTTGGGATGAGACATAGTTACGGGATTGTTGATCAGAGGGAATTATTACTATACAAACCTCAACTATTCAGGAAAACCGATGACATTCTGGTTTTCCCCAGTAAAGAATTTGAAAAATGGCACAGCCAGATCATAGAATATTTAGATGGTATTTACCAGATCAACGCTAAGAACATGGAAAATGGTAGATTAGTGGATGTTGATGATCTAGACCTGACCCTGGGATTATTGTTCAACATCAACCAGGAACTGGAAAACATTTTCAACCAGGATAATAAGATGGATTTTTCTTATGAATATGTTTCTATTATGGATGAGAAATACAAGAAATGCAGATCTAACTATTATGGACGTTATAGGCATAAAATTGATAGGAGAGTAACTAAAATAACTCCTCAAATAAGGTACATGCACTTGTTGGAGATTGTTAATTATGCTCAGAGACTCTGGTCAGAGGAAAACAGAGAGAGTAAACTAAGAACAATGGAAAAATAATCCATACATAATTCTGTGACTGTTAAGTTCAAACCCGTTCTTTGTACTTTAATTCTTTAAATTTGAGCTTGAATTTTGTTCCCTGACCCCTTTCTAGTTCTATTTCGCCGTCGATTTGGTCGGTTAAACTTTTCACCAGTTGCAGACCAAGAGTTTCTGTTTTTTCGATATCAAATTCTTCTGGTAATCCCATCCCATCATCAGCGATAACAAGTTCCATTCCGTCTTGGAGAGACTTAAGTTCGACTCTTATAGTTCCTTCACCTTGAGGAAAGGCATATTTAACACTGTTAGTCACCAGTTCGTTAACAATTAGACCTAATGGTATGGCAGTGTCGATGTTTAGATTAATATCATCGATATTTAAGACTGGTTCAATTGACCCTGATTTAACTCCATAGGAATAAAATATGTCATAAACCAGTTTTTCAACATACTCTCTGAAATTGATGTTGTTAAACATGGGGGATTGGTATAGTTTCTCATGGACCATGGCCATACTTTTCACTCGCCCCTGACTTTCCTTTAAAACCCCCAGAGTCTCATCCAAATGCTCAAACTCCATCTGCAAATTCAACAAACTAGAAATAATCTGCATATTATTTTTTACCCGATGATGAATCTCCCTAAGAAGAAGCTCTTTTTCTTGGAGAGATTGCATTATCTCATTTTCCGCTTGTTTACGTTCTGTAATATCATTAAAAATTACCAGAACATAAGCAGGCACATTATTTTTCCTTATAATAGTTAAAGAGGTGTCTCCCCACCGAATTTCACCATTTTTATCAATGATTTTAGATTCATAAGGGTCTACAACTTCATGCTTGAATATTTGGAGAAATTTTTTCTCATGCAGGGATAAGTCCTCTTCAGGGAAGATTTTTAATTCTGAAAAATGTTTCCCAACCAATTCCTCTTTAGATATGCCAATAATTTGCTCGGCAGATACATTAAAATCTAATATTATGCCATCAAAACCTAAAAGTATAGTGTAAGAAGGTCCAGACTCAAAAAGTGTTTTATATTTCTCTTCACTTTCATGAAGAGCTTCTTCAGCCAGTTTACGCTCAGTTATGTCTCTGATAATGGAAGTGAAGTATTTTTTTCCCCGGGATTTCCAGGCGGCAAGTGACATTTCAAAGGGGAACTCGCTTCCATCTTTTTTCAACCCAGTTGTGGCAACTATTCTCCCGATCAACCTGTGTTCGCCACTTTTTTCGAATTTTTCGAGTTCTTTAAGGTAATCTATTCTAAATCTTTCAGGCATAAGTATTGTTAAAGATTTACCGATTATTTCTTCTTTAGTATAGCCAAATATAGTGGTTAAACTATTATTAAAGAACATGATATTTCCCTTTGCATCAGTGGTTACAATTGCATCCACAGCTGATTCTGCAACTGCACGGAAACGTTCTGCACTTTTCTTAAGTAAATACTCAACCTCCTTTCTTTCAGTTATATCCCTTACAATGGCCTGGAGCAGATATTCATTTCCTATTTGCAGTTGATTTAAAGTTATTCCAGCATAAAAAGGTGTTCCATCATAACGGAGATGTTTCCATTCGAAATTCTGGGAATGACCATCAAGAGCTTTATTGATAAATTCAATTGCTTTATCTTCAGATCTTTCTCCATCTGGTTGGAATTCTGGTGAAAATTTATAGGGTGATTGCCCTATTATTTGATCTCTGGTTGCACCATAGATCTCCAGGGCTTTTTCATTACATTCTACAAAAAGGTTATCTTTCATTAGAAGGATGCCATCCCCAGCATTATCAAAGAGTGTTCTATATTTATTTTCACTTATAGAAAGGGCCATTTCTGCTTTTTTACGTTGAGTGATATCTTCCAATAGTGTGTAGACCTGATAGGGTTTTTTCTCCCCATACTTGAATTGAGGTACAGCATCAATCTTCAACCAATTATATTCTTCTTTATTAGGAGTTTTAATTCCCATAACCACATTTTTAATTGATTTGCCAGTTTTTAAGGCAATCATGGATGGATGAGTTTCTCCCGGAAAGTCTGTGCCATCTTCGTGTATGTAAGTCCAACTATGGCCCTTTGAGGTTTCATCTGGAATTTCATCTGCTGTGTAACCCAGGATATTCTCTGCTGCCGGATTCATAGAGGTTATAATGCCATCGGCATCATGGTATATAACTCCCTGAGTCATTGTTTCAAAAAGTTGCCTATACTTCTCTTCACTTTCTTTAAGAGTTTTTTCAGCTTTTTTTTCTTCAGTGATGTCTTTAAAAAAGATAGTGATCCCATCTTCCGATGGATAAATGTCATTTTCAAACCAGCAATCGTAGGGTTCGTAATATTCTTCTAGATGGATGAATTTTTGTTCTTGCATTGCCTTGTGGTAGGCTTTATAAAATGGCTGATCAATTCCCTCTGGGAACATAGTCCATATATGCTGGCCAATCATTTCTTCTGGAGTTTTACCGAAATGTTCTGCTCCCTTCTTATTCACATAGGTATAATTCCAGTTGTTATCCAAAGCCACAAATGAATCACTGACCCTCTCCAGCACAGTGTAAATCTCTTTTTTTGCAGCTTCAGCATCAGCACGTGTTTCACTCTCCATTTTATAGAGTTTTTGAATTTCTTCAAGTGCATTTTTATGTTCTGTGATGTCAAGAAGAGCTGCCACACTCTTCTTGGTGTTTGGAATCATTTCAACTTCTAAATGGATGTTTTTAATATCCCCCTTCCTATCAATGAATCTGAAATCATATATGATAGGTGCTGAACTATGATTAATTCTACGAAGGCGATGATAATCCTCCATTTTTTCAAGATCATCGCCTACAACAAAATCAGTCCAACTTTTCTTGCCTTCGATCTCTTCTCGCGAATAACCACTAAGCTTTTCAAATTTTGCGTTAGCCAGAGATATAGTTGTATCTTCTTCAATAATAACGTTTGCAGTTCCAGTATGCTCAAATATAGTCTTATAATAGTTTTCAGATTCTTTTATCTTATTTTCAGCTTTTTTTAACGTACTGAGATCCATGATAATCATGCTGGTTTTTTCATTGCCAGTTTCATCATAGAAAATATGTGAAGACAAAAAACCAAGGAATTTTTCCCCGTTTTTACGTTTGAAAGTTAGTTCACCTTTGGTTTTCCCTTTCAATCGTCTTTCTTCCAGGAGAATTGGTAATTGAGAGTCTTCTGTATCGACAATTCCAGATCTGCCAATTTCACATAATTTTGCTTCAGTATATCCAAATAGTTCTTCAGCGGCGGGATTTGCTGCTAAAATAGAACCATCAGGAGCTGTTAACAGAATAGCCTCTAAACTGTTTTCAAAAATATTATGGTACTTCTCTTCACTTTCTTTCAGTTCATTTTCCATCTTATTCTTGTAAAGAGCCAGCTCTATGGCATATTTAAGCTCATTAGCATCGTAAGGTTTAATTATATATCCATATGGCCCTGTAAGTTTGGCTCTTTCAATCGTAGGTTCTTCAGAATGAGCAGTTAAGTAAATAATCGGTATGTTAAGGTTTTTAATTTCGTTAGCAGTTTCAATACCATCCATTTCCCCTTTGAGAATTATATCCATTAAAATAATATCTGGCCTAATTTCTAAGGCTTTAGTGACAGCTTCATCGCCTTTTGAAGCAACATATGGAACATTATACCCAAAAGATTCCAGGGTACGCTGGATATCCATTGCCTCAATGCTTTCATCTTCTACCAGAAGAATTTTAACATCTGCCATGAGAATAACCAACAACATAGTATGTTAATAATCCTAATTACTTCTTATGTAAAAAATAAAAAAAGTCAGTAATAGTTGATAAAAAAAATGGATAAAAAAATGCAACGTTGATAATAAAAAAAATAAATTAAAGTGCAGGGGAAGGGATTCGAACCCTTGAAGGCCTACACCAATAGGCCCTGAACCTATCCCCTTTGACCGCTCGGGAACCCCTGCATCTGTATACTGATTCTTGAAAGAGGGATTAGGATGTGAGTTAGTTTATTTCCAAATCATTTATATATACCTTACCTGAGATTTAAACTCTGAAATTGGTCACCATGATGTTTATGTCTTCTTTTATGAGTTCTAACCTATCATCAATGGTTTCGTTTTCTTTTAATCCTTTTTCATGTGTCCTGCAGATAATTAGAATTTTATCATCTTTTTTCTTAATTTCATAGTTACCTAAATGTTCCAATGGTCCTATGTTGCAGGTTTAGAACTCTTCTGAAGTTAATTTTACTTCGAATACAATTTCCCATACAACATATTTTTCAAATTTGACCTTTTAAATAACCATAACAAACACTCTTGCTTTAAATCTTTAACACTCATCAGATTGATAACCAAGACTTATAATAGTTTTGTAAAAAAAGAAAATCAGGGTTCTTCGAATTATTGATCCGCCAGTTGCAATAATTCTACATAGATTCTATTTTTATTAAAATCTGAAGTGAATTAAAAAAAATATGTTTCTAGGGAGAAAAAACTTCTTTTTTGGAAGTCACCACACCATAAACAAGATTTTCATTGATTTTAGCACTCACTTCAATCTCTATCTTTTGATTATTACCATTGACCAGAGTTAAGATTTCATTAATTATTTTATCTTCTTTTTCTAATTTTTCCATGAGCTTTTCAATTTCATGTGAATGGACAAACATGCTTCTAAAATTTCTCCCAATAACTCCTTCGATAGAACTTTCACTGGACATATCAGCCATGTATTGATTCACCATTAATATATCACCATTTAGTTCCGTGATAAAAACCCCGACCATCAGGTTATCCATGAGGGTTTTGTACTTATTCTTAGATTCCTTGAGCTTTTTTCCCATTTCATGCTTGTATAGGGCCATTTCAACTGAGAACTTCAATTCACTATCATTAAAGGGTTTAATGAAGTAAGCATGAGGCGAAGTCTTATGCGCCCGATCCATCATCAAATCTGATGAATGAGCAGTGATATAAATGAGTGAGATTTTCATCTCCTTCAAGATTTTCTCAGCAACTTCCACTCCATCTTCTTCTCCCTGAAGTCTTATATCCATGATCATCAGATCTGGTTTGAGGTCCCGGGCCATTACCAGAGCCTCCTCCCCAGAAACAGCAACCCCTACGGGATCATAACCCCATTTACGAATTTTACTTTCAAGTTCAAGTGAGGTTATGCCTTCATCTTCCACGATCAATACCTTTTTAGCCATTAAATGCCTCCTATAAAATGCTCCCCTATTATTATCAGATCTTTATCGTTCTGGATGTTTAGCCGGGAATTTGATGATAAATTCAGTGCCCTTAGACTCACCCAATTCTATGGATCCCCCTATCTGTCGCACCAACCTTTTTACCAATTGTAATCCCAGTGTTTCAGTCATATCCAGCTGGAAATCATCAGGTAGCCCAACACCATCATCGGCAACAGTCAGATGATAACAATCATCAACTGAACAAATCCTCAAGGTTATCTCTCCCTCCCCCTCTGGAAAAGCGTATTTTATGGAATTAGTGATGAGTTCATTAATTATAAGACCCAGAGGTGAGGCGGTTTTAATGTCCATTTCAACATTTTCTGTCTGGATATTGGTTTTTATCTTATTAGACTCCAGTTGATAGTTCTTAAGAAGGTAGTGTGTGATTTGATGCATGTAATCCTCCATATCAACACTGGAAAGGTTTTTGCTTTGATAAAGTTTCTCATGGACCATGGACATGGACTGCACCCTGTTTTGACTTTCCTGGAGAGCGTTTTGGACCTTATCATCTTCCAGATACATGGATTGGAGTCCCAGTAAACTGGAGACCACTTGCATATTGTTTTTCACCCGGTGATGAACCTCCTGGACCATGGCCTCCTTCTCATCCAGAGACTTTTTCAAACGTTTTTCATCCTCCTTTCTGATAGTGATGTCTCTGGCCACAGCCACCACCACATCCTGACCGAAGTAGATCGCTTTGTTGAGTTTTACCTCTTTGGGGAAGATTTCACCATTCTTCCTCTTGCCCCAGAATTCAAAGGTCTGATGTTCTCCATTCAATGCGCGGAAACCTGCATTCACAATTTCTTCCACATCATTTTTACCAGGAGCTGATAACATATCCAATGATTCCCCTATTATCTCCTGTTTACTGTAGCCGTACATATCCAGAGCTCCCTGATTAACTTCTAAAAAATTTATTTGAGGGTCAATTATATACAATGCATCATTAATAGTGTTTAAAATAGTCTGATATGTTTTTTTACTTTCTTCCAGTTTTTCATATGATTTGCGAACTTCTCTGTTGTTAATTGCAGCCCTTATTATCGCTAAACCCACTAAAAATCCAGCACCCAATAATAAAACTTCGAAAACATCCCTATCATTATAATAAGCCCATGAAAGGAGTAAATACGCTACCCCACCTAATAATAATACTACGTTGGTCTCGAATGGAATTTTAAATCGCCAAAAATCTATTGATAGATCTTCCAGTACTCTTGGAGGTTGGCAACGGATATGCACCAGGGCGGCCAAAGTCAGAGATAGGCTAGCTGATATCCAGAACACGTTTTCTATCCCGCCAGCAGGATACAGATTCAAAATATATTCATAGGCATAGATTATGACCGCAGCAACTTGAAAGGTTGCACTGGCTAGAATGTAGGGAACTGGTCCTTTCTTCAGGTTTCCTGCGTAGAAAACAAATAAGTAAATGCCAAAAAACATCAGGGCAAATACGGACAAGATGTTCAGTACTAAAATCAGGAAATTGAAGGTGTCAATTGGGGTTATCTTAGTGAAGGGTAGTATTAAAAAGGACCAGAAAAACATGGTTATGGTGACCAACACCATACTAATCTCAATAACCCTCCGGTACCGGTTCAACACATCCACTTGTGGTTTGGGAATTAAATAGAGCCCTAAACAGAAGAAAACTGTTTTTAAAGTGAATGATATGTAAACATAACTCAAAATTAATTGATCCGTCAAATCATAGTTCCAGGTTAACCATAAAAGATCTCCGAATACCCAAAAAGTCTGGGATATGAGTATAGCCAACCAGGCATGATAATAATCTTTCCCATAAGTTTCTGAACGTCGAAAAGCAAAGAATAATATGATTAAAGTTGTAATATTAATTATTGGGACCAGATTATCGTTGATGAGAACGGTAATATTTGAGTTGTTGCGAAACAGTATGGTAAATATTCCATAACCCACAATAATGAGAATAGATAATATAACTGCCTTTTTAAAGGATTTCGATGATATTTTACCCTTGGAAAGTTTTTTTCCAATCCCCATTGACTGATTTCCCCCGCAAGTCAAATCTTATAGATTGATTTGATCCTAATGTAAATAAATTGTTGGTTTCAAACAATTTTCGGTTCAGTCAATAATAGGAAATTGATTTGTTGATGAGCCCTAATAGAAGAATACATGTCTGAATCCATTCAATTTAACATATATTATTAATTTTGGAAGTTTTTATTACATGAAGAGATAAATATTGATTTATACAAATGAATCATTTTACAATATTTTTTATATAATTAACGTTTATTATTTAGATTCCACCTTAACCAAACATAATAATTTATAAGTTTTATCCTTTTTAAGCAAGGTTTTAATATCACATCTTTCAATTGGATATATATTGTTAATCTAAAACCAAGGATATTATTAATTTCAAAGTGAATGCACTATCAAAATTGTATAAAGCCTAATATGTTGTGTTAAACCATGTTAAACAAAGTAAGGCCTCAGATACAAAGATTAATCAACCCCGTGGCCAGTAAAATCAGATTACACCCCAATATCCTAACGATAATCGGATTACTAGTTAGCATTTTTGCGGCCTATGCCTTTGCCAGGGGAAATCTCCTGGCAGGCGCATTACTCATACTCCTAAGCGGATTTTTTGATGTTATAGATGGTGCTGTGGCCCGCAAAAATAACACCAAAAGCAAATTTGGAGGTTTCCTGGACTCCACTTCCGACCGTTTCGCGGATGCATTCATAATAATCGGAGTCATATATGGAGGGTTTGTGAACTGGTTCTGGGGCATCCTGGCATTACTTGCCTCTTTAACTGTGAGCTATGTCCGTGCCCGGGCAGAAGTCGAAGGAATAAAATGTGATGTTGGAATTGCTGAAAGAGCAGAACGTCTATTCATAATACTGGGTGGTGCATTCTTGGGATACTTCACCGACCCACACTTTTTCATGTCAATGGCTATTTTCCTGATAATCATCCTGGGATTCGTAACAGTATTGCAACGAGTTTACCACTCCTGGAAGGAGTTGAATAAACTTTGAAGTATCATGTGATAATATGGACGCAATAGAAAGAATCGAGAAAGATTTAAAGCTTTTTGCAAAAAATATAAAAGAAGTAGAATCAATAAAAGTCAGTGCTAAAGAGGAGAAAATTTTAAAAATGGCCCAGAATTATCGGGACGACACCCAGTACTACTTGGATAAGAAAGATTTCCTAACATCGTTCGGATGCATAACATATGCACATGGACTTCTAGATGCAATTCGCCTTTCACACAACCTTATAATCGAGGAATAATAATTAAATCAATTTATAATCATGAGAATAAATTAAAACTCACATGAATTATCATAAGACGTGCAATAATAGAGGTTAGATGAATTTCAAAGATACTGTTCTACAGGAAGCTAAAATAGATTTTCAATACTTATTGGACCGTGGTTTTCCCAGAACTGGGGCTTTAAATTTTGTGGCTAATCATTATGTTCTGGATGAGGTGCAAAGGAATTATCTCAACCGCAGCGTCTTCTCCAAAAAGAAAATAAAAACAAGGAAGAAAAAATTAATTCTATTATCTGATGTGAAGGAGAAAAATGTGATTATTGATGGTTATAATGTCTTAATCACAGTTGAAAGCATCTGCAACAGTGGAGAAGAATTTCTGGTAAACTGTGATGATGGTGTTACCCGGGATGTTAAAGCTGTTTTCGGGAAATACAAGAAAGATAAAACCACACTAGAAGCTCTGAATTCGATTATATCCCTCTTGAAAATCTTTAAACCTAAAAGAGTGCTTTTTTTCTATGACAGTCCAGTTAGTATGAGTGGTGAACTGGCCAAAACCACCCTAGAACTTTTAAAATCACTTAAAGTTCCTGGTGATGCTCAGACTGCTAGTGACGTGGATGCAGAACTGGTGAGATTATCCAAAGAACTGGATGGTGTGGTTGCCACCAGTGATGGGATAGTAATGGATAAAGTAGAAACTGTATTGGATATACCCAGCTACATTGCAAGGATGAAGAAGAATTAAAATAAAAAGTGCAATTACAATTCTTTTTGAAATAAAAAATAAATGAATTAAGGATATTTATTCAATATCCTCAAATCTGTCGCCGAGTTTTTCCATTACACCAGGTAGGGTGGTGTATTCCATCTCATCGGCGGGTAGTCTGTGTGGTTCGAATGGACCGTGTCTTCTCATGTACTCAGCAATATCTGATGCCAGTGCTCTGGATCTGTCGTATGCTGGGTCGTCAAACATGTCCGCTGGACCTACTAACTGCCCATTGTTAATCTGGAATCCAAGAGCCATGATCCGTGGAGGTCCGTCAAATCGTACAGGATAAGCGTTTTTCTGTGCTACCGGCATTAATGGTCCATTGTGTGATCCTCTCATCCATCCACCCACCAAATGGGGGAATGCAAATGGTTCCACAACTTCTCCTGCTGCTGGGAATCCAGATTGTGATCTTACAATTGCCACAGGGTCATCTTTTCCAACGTATTTTCCAGCCATGAGGTTTAATCTCTCAGTACTTATGGCAGCGGCTATTTCGTTATCATCCCTCCTTCGGATACGTTTTATTACGTAGCGACTGATGGTGCCCAGAAGGGCTAGTAAATCATACATTTCATCGGGACAGGTCATTTTAACTTTTTTGTGTTCCATTACATCGAAAACTTCGAATTCAAACCCATTGTGCATAGATGGGTCTATCACCAGACCAGCAGTGGTAAATGGGTCTGCGAACATTTTATAAAGGGGCATGTTAAATGCACCGGGTTCGGTTTTGTCACAGCAGAAAACAACCACTGGGTCGCTGGGTCTTTCTTTAAACTCCATTTCTGCACATCCAGGACCCATACCTTTTATGTTTCCTGAAAATGTGTCTGATAGAAGATCCTGACCTGCTCCGTAAAGTTTAAGTTCTTTTGCAATTGCAGTTCCTTCTAAAAATGCTTTCCATGCTAATTCATGGATTTCTTCGTTTTCTTCACCCTGGGTGTGGGTCATTATCAGTTCGGTGTCATCCCCACAATTGGTTACATAATAATCATTGAGAAGTTCTTCTTCCTTGGCTTTGGAGAGAATTTCTTCACATTTTTTTAATATTGCGGGGTGAACTAATCCGTGGCCTGCTATACTTCCAACGTCTGCTTTTATCACACTAATGGTGGTTTTCATACTTTTACACCTCTAAAAAAATCATGAACTTCTAAAACAGCATCCTTTATGCTGAAAAAGGGTAGTTCGAATTGATAATTATAAACCAGTCTTCTGGAGGAAAACCAGCTTAGAAACAGCTTTTAGCTATTCTAATAAAACCCTTCTTATTAATGAATTATGATAAGATGGACATATAAAATTTACTACTGTCCATTTTTTTAAAGACTCTTGATTTTAGACAGCTAAAAATATTAGATTTTTTGGTAATTGTCTTTAACTGCCTGAGCCATATCCATGGTTGTGGAAGTTCCGCCCAAGTCTGGTGTGATAGATGTTCCTTCCCTTAAAACATTCAAAACAGCCTTTTCAAGTTTTGATGCTTCATGGTTCTCCCCTAAAAATTGGAGCATAAGAACAACAGATAAAATCATGGCAGTGGGATTGGCCATATTTTTACCAGCGATATCTGGAGCAGAGCCATGAACTGGCTCAAATAACCCATTATGATCACCTATATTGGCAGAGGGCACCATTCCTAAACCTCCGACGAGTCCAGCACCTTCATCAGATAATATGTCTCCAAAAAGATTGGTGGTAACTATTACCTGGAATCGGTGGGGTTTGGTAATGAGAAACATGGCGGCAGCATCCACGTAAACTTCGTCAACCTCAATATTCCTATAACCATCTAGTCTACTATATTCATTTGCCACATCCCAGAAGGATTCCCTGAATATTCCATCTGTTTTTTTGAGCACATTGGCCTTATGTACAGCAGTTAAACGGCTATTACCTCTTTTATATGCCTCCTGGAATGCTATTTTTGTTATTTTTTCTGAAGCTTTTCTGGTTATTACCCGCAGAGCAGTTGCTCCTTCCAGGGTGTATTCTTCAATTCCAGAGTATAGGCCTTCACTGTTCTCCCGGACAATGAGCAAATCCAGATCATTGTAGACAGATTTTGCTCCAGGATATGATTTAACAGGTCTTAAATTGGCGTAAAGATCCAGCTCTTTTCTAAGGGTGATTATTGCACTTTTCTGACCAGGAACTGTGGTTACAGCTCCGAAGAGTGTTGCATCAGAATTTTTAGCCATTTTAATTGTTTCGTCAGGTATGGTGGTGCCGGTATCCTCAAAACAGGAATTTCCTGCCCTTGCTTCCTGAAAGTCGAATTCAATAGGAAGTGCATCCAAAACATGGAGAGCAGCTTGGATTACCTCTGGGCCTATGCCATCCCCTGGGATTACAGTTATTTTATACATGATAAGTCCTCTTACGGTATAACTAATACTGTCGTTGAATAAATAATCGCACTGAATTATTAGTATACAGGAGTATAGTTTTGTTTTTATATTAATTGGGCAAAAATATATTGCCTATTAAATACAAAGTATATTTTTCTAAATCGATCATTAATCGATCTTGTCTTTAAAAAACATCTATTTAATTAATTTTCAAGGGGAGAATATATATGGAAGTTGAAAAAAACGTTGGAAGACTGATTGAAACTTTAAAGGATGATGATGAACATGTGCAGTTGCAGGCCACAGAAATGCTGGAAGAAATTGGAGAACCTGCAGTGCCACAACTCATAGATGCCCTTGATAATGAAGATAAAAATGTTAGGAAGGGATCTGCAAAAGTTTTGGGACTGATTGGTGATGAAAGAGCCATCAAACCCCTCATTGAAACCATGAAAGATGATAATAAGTGGGTGCGCAGGGCAGCCTCAGGTGCTCTTAGCAATATGGGTAAATCCGCAGTGAATCCCTTGATTCAAACTCTGAAAAATGATGACTGGAGAGTGAGAGGTGGAGCTGCCTGGGCACTGGGAAATATAAAAGCCCCTGAATCATTACCACCACTGATTGAGGTCATGAATGACGATAGCGGCTTTGTCAGGGCCGGTGCAGTAATGGCTGTGGGAAATATTGGTGGAGATGACGCTGAAAAAGCACTTAATGAAGCATTAAAGGATAAGAGTAGTTATGTTCGCAGAGTTGCTGAAGGTTTCCTGAATAAGGAATAATTTCACCTATTTAATTGGTACCGAGCATATCCCTATCAGATTTGACTAAGTGAAATTAATAATTAACGAGAATTTTGTTTCTGCATAAAGGTGGATTATGAAAGTTAGTGTAATTGGAGCATCAGGTAGAGTGGGCAAGGCCGCAGCTTTTTGTCTGGCTGAAGAGAGCGTTGTAGGCAAGATTGTACTTTTATCACGTGAAAAGAGTTTGGATAAGATCCAGGGAGAAACTCTGGACATGAATGATGCCCTGGCTGCTAAGGACATTCGGGTTTCCATAACCCCATCATCAAATTTTGAAGATATGGCCGACTCTAAGATTGTGATTATCGCTGCGGGTGTTCCCCGCACCCCTGAAATGACACGTATGGATCTGGCAGTTCCGAATGCGAAGATTGTGGCAAAATATGCAAAATTGGTGGCTAAATACGCTCCTGAATCCATAATTCTGGTTATAACTAACCCTGTTGATGTTATGACTTATGTAGCTCACAAAGCTTCCGGTTTTCCCCGGAATAGGGTTATTGGACTGGGAAACCACCTTGACTCATTGCGGTTGAAGAATATTTTTGCCAAACAATTCAACATTCATGTTAGTGAAATACACACTAGGATAATTGGAGAACATGGAGATCACATGGTTCTGCTTTTAAGTTCCACTTCCATTGGTGGAATAATGTTCGAAGACTTTTCTCAGTACCAGTCCTTTGATGTGGATGGGATTATTGAGAAAGTTAAAAATGCAGGGAGTTACGTGATTGACAAGAAAGGAGCGACAGAATACGGGCCTGCTTACGCTGTTTCTAACATTGTGAAAACCATTCTCAACGATGAGAAGAGGATACTGACTCTTACCACCTATCTGGATGGGGAAATTTATGGTACCAGTGATGTTTGTCTGGGAGTGCCAGTTAAATTGGGTAAAAACGGTGTTGAGAGGATAATTAAACTCAACATGAATGATGATGAATTAGAAGCTTTTAGATTAGCCGCAGATTATGTTAAAAGCTCAACTGATGAAGTTCTGTCAATTATAAAAGAAGAAATTGATTTATATTGAATATTTTTAATTATTGATTTTTTTAATATTATTTCTTATATCAAATAAATGGTTCTAAAATAAAATAAAAATAGTTTAGGGCCCATATTTTGAACCCTTAAAAATAAAAAAAATATATCAAGTGTACCAGATTAAGTTTTATCAGTTATATTAACAGGAGGATCTGGATCTGGTTTATCTGATGACTTGTTAGTTGGCGTGCTTATAGGTGTCTTGTTATAGGTTATTGGTGTGTATGTTTTTTTGTAGTCATAGTCGTTATCATAATCATTTCCAGTGTCATTGGTTTTGTTAGTTATATTGAGTGTGAAATTCCCTGCAGAGTTTAAAAGGCCAATGAAATAACCACTGACAAATGCCAATACAACTATCACCACAATTAATGCGATGGGTATCTTATCCATTTTAATATTCATATTAATCTACTCACAATCCGTTTCTAGAGAAATTCTTAAATCATCTTTATAATTCATTTTCAAGTAATTTCGAAAGTTACAATTCCAAAAAATGATGTCAGTGCATCTACAATTTGATGCATTCTGTAGTATCTAAGTGATCATATAATAAATTTACCCTACCCTATATTTACATATCCAATAAATCTGAGTAATTTGTTTGTAGAATGATACTCTTAATTAACAATATCTTAAAAACAACGCAAACTTGCTTTTTATTCCTTAAAAAATTAAAAAAAAATAATTGTTCTTTTTTATCCAGTTTCTTCTGAAAGGTAGTTGTATAGAAAAGCAGCCATAATTGCTCCTGCTATAGGCCCTATGAGGTATATGGGGAAGTATATCCACAGATTTGAACCACCTAATAGTAGATCACCTAAGTATGGTCCAAATGTTCTGGCAGGATTGATTGATGCTCCAGTGATGTTTCCCAAAGTGGTGATCACACCAGCAACTGTCAAACCGATGATCAAACCCGCAAATCCTGGAGGTGCCTCTCTATCAACTGCCACTCCCATTATAGCCAGCATGAGAATAAAAGTTCCAATTGCTTCGGCTAAAATGGCCTGAACATAACCAATACCTGCAAATGGTGCTGTAGCACCTAAACCGCCTGTATTGACTGCTCCCATTCCCAATATAAAAGCCAATGTGAAACTGGCCAGGGTTGCTCCAATAACCTGTGCAAGTATATATGGTGCAACATCACGTGATGGAAATTTTTTCACTGCCCACAGAGCCAAGGTAACCGCTGGATTGATATGACAACCAGATATCTTACCAAAAGCATAAATACAGGCAGTTATTGCCAATCCAAAAGCTAAACCGATTGCTAACCAGTCCCCTAGACCTCCCAGAGCACCTATCCCTATGTTGAAAGAATTAGGCGGAGTTTGACCCTTACTTATCATCAGGGTGATGATAGCTGCCCCTGTACCAAAGAAAACCAAAATAAATGTTCCAATAAGTTCTGCCAGTGATCTTTTCATAACAGAAGCCATTGTTTAACCTCCTTTAGGTTTTCCTTTTTTAAGAGCCATTGCACAATATTTACATAGTATTCTGGGCAGTGTTTCCTCTATTTTTTCTGCAGGGAAAGGATATCCTCCGGTCCATAATTCAGTTTCATGACGAATGGCATGATCCATACACAGCCCCATACCACAAACTATGCACATGGCCACTGCATCTGTTGATTTACCTTCTTCTGCACATATATAACATTTCATTTTTTACCCCCTATGTGTTAAAAAAATGGAATTAATGAGTTGTTCGTAAAAGAACAACTGCATTACTTATACTGCTTCTCTCCATTGACAGTGGTTGTGTCTGAAGTCAACCAGTGAAGCTGCAGCACAGTTTTTGCAGGTTCTTGCTGGGGAACCTGGATTTTCTTTGTGCAGTGCTATGATGTTGGTCATCATGGTAGCGGTTACTGGTTCACTGGTTAACAGGCAGGGGTAATCTGCCAGTCGCATAAGAGATGAGAAACGGACAGTGATGGCACATGCAGGGTATGTGTAGCGCTGTGGATTCATTATCACTTCGTTCTGATGTATTGGTTCCAGATCAACATCAAAGCCGGCTACTTTGGGTACCAGTTTACCAGAAGCACCATTGAGTAGTTTGCGTGCCTGGTCAATGTAGCCCCATCCTCTGTAAATCATGTCCATAAAGTCGCTGTTATGCAGTTCGGCAGCAGCTCCCCTTGTGGGATACAGTTGCACGTAGTTGTGGAACCTTTGGGTTAATAGATCAACCACTGTTGGTGCATTGAAGCCATCCAGCTCCAAAATGTATTCCACTGCACAGGCAGATGATCCTGTTGCTAGAGAAAGGACTTCGAATTCACTCTTAAAGTTTGGAAGAGCTTTATTCAATGTGGAATCCATTACATCGGTTGTAGCTTCTATTATAGCCATGGTAACATCATCTTTACACATGTTAAAGGTTGATTGTGCAATATGGTGAGATACATCGCCCACACAGTATGCTGGGACTGTGAGGATGTTACCGTAATGCACATCATCATCCATGGCTGCTTTTATGGTGTCTTCCATTTTATCCCGGTACTGGGACATGTACTTGCGAACATCAAATGATGTGTGACCTGCACCATCCATGAGTTCTGCTTGAGCTTCAACCGGGTTCTGGTAAATATTCTGAACTTCTTCTATTTCTTTTTTCACAGCTTGGGCCACTGTAGTACCATTTTCTATTTCATTGGCAAATACCTCACCTATACCATAAGAGGTATTCATTCCCCATGATTTAGCAGATAGTATGGCCTGTTTATGATGTTCAGGGATGTTCACATTTTGAAGTATTCGGTTTATTGTGTTACTGGTGCTGCCAGGCATCAGGGCGAAATCAACCACACAGGTCGGCCCGTAAAATCCCCCATACCTACGAACCACTTCTTTACCTATAAGTGCTTCCGCTTTTTCAATTGCTTCAACGAATGTTTTCAGGCTTTTTTGGAATTCAGGGTCTTCGTCGCGAAGTATTTCCAGTACGACCGGTGTTTGATAGTGTTCCACAAATGGATCATCTTCAGGCCTTATGGTGTCTGTTAAGCTGTCTAATATATTGTAATGAGCGTTTACTGAATCTACATGGAGGTTTATGACTGATTCTGATTGTTCTGATATTGCTTCCATTTTTTCCACAACATCAAGATATGCTTTGGTATCTTTGATGTGGAATTTGGTTCCCCTTTTATTTCTTATGGTCTCTATATCGGCTTTTTGAGCAGCCATTGCTTCTTTAACCATTTTTTCATACAACTCAACCATGTTAAATCCTCCTTTTCACTAATGAAATTAAATATTTGTTCTTTAATACATTTATAATTTGTTTTATAATTTGTTTTACTCATTTATGTTCAATTCAGGAAATTTAAATAATGTTCATTTAGAATAGATATAATAGAAAAATTTTAAACATTGTATAAATTGATCATTAAATAATGAATTTTATTCTAAAAAAATTAGTCATCGGAACATTATTTCCGGTAACTTTATATTCTATGCAATGTAAACATTATTTGCTCACCATTAATAGAATATAAAAAATAGGAAAAATCAACATCAGGCATTATTATGATTAAAATCGGCGTCTTAGACCTTCAGGGAGACATTTCCGAACACTTGGAAATGACCAGAAAAACTATCATGAAAATGAACCTTGAAGCCGAGGTTCTGAAAGTAAAAACAGCTAAAGAAGTAGCAGAATGCCAGGGAATTATCATTTCCGGGGGAGAAAGTACTGTAATTGGCAGACTCATCCAGGAAAACGGTATTGACCATGCAATTAAATCCAATAATATCTCAGTATTAGGCACCTGTGCAGGAATGGTACTATTAAGCGAACAAACCGATTATGATCAGCCACTGCTTGGTTTGATACCAATGAAAGTAAAAAGAAATGGTTTCGGAAGGCAAAAAGCCTCATTCGAAGCCGAATTAAAACTGGAAATAATGAATAATCATTATCCGGGAGTTTTTATTAGAGCACCCTATGCTTTCCAATTGGGAAACAAAGCAACCCCCATTGGAAAAATCCATGATAAAATAATCGCAGTGGCCCATGAAAATTATCTGGCCACATCATTTCATCCCGAACTCACTGAAGATACAAGAATTCATGAGTATTTCATAAAGGAGGTATTAAATTGTGTGGAATAGCCGGAGTGGTATTTAAAGATAAAAAACTTCATCCAGTGGGTAAATTCATGACCCACATGCTTAACGCCTTGCAACACAGAGGACCAGACTCTGCAGGATTCGCCCTTTACGGGGGCTTGGGATTAAAAGAACATGAATACATATTAAACATCGAAGTTAAAGAAAAACCAGGACTTCTGGAAGAAGTTAAAAACAGAGTTGACAGTGCTTTTCCCATTAAGAGCGAAGAAATAATTCCCTCGGTGGAAAATTACACCATATATCGGTGTAAAGTAGCTTTAGACTCTTTTTCACAACTAAAACCACTTATTATGGATGTGGACAAAATTGATGACGTGATTGTCCTGAATGGAGCCCATTCATTTGAAATGATCAAAGATGTGGGATTGGTAAAGGATATAGCCGTCCGTTACAAGACTGAAGAGAAAATGGGCACCCATGCCATTGGCCACACCCGTTTCTCCACCGAAAGTATAGTGGACCGGTACCATGCCCATCCCTTCCAGACTTACATCATACCAGACATAACTGTGGTTCACAACGGCCAGATCACCAATTACTGGAAAATAAGGGACCCCTTAGAACGCAAAGGCCACATCTTTGAAACCAACAACGATACTGAATGTATTGTACATTACATCGCTGATAAACTTTCCCAGGATTACAGCCTGGAAGAAGCATTGGAACAATCTGTTAAAGACATGGACGGTCCTTTCTCATACATTGTAGGCACTCCCAACGGAGTGGGAATTGCCAAGGACCAATTAGGTCTCAGACCCGGCGTTATGGCTGAAAATGAAGAAGTATTTGCCGTTGCCTCTGAAGAAGTTGCCCTCCGGGAAGTTATGGACACCTCAAATATTGAACAAATATCACCAGGAGAAAGCCGTGCATACACCATTTAGGATGTGGGAACAATGAATGAATTCAAAATTAACGCTCAAAACAATACACCCCGGGAAATTAATCGCTCTATTAAGCAGGCAGCAAAAGGAAAAAATCGGATAGTGGTTGAAAACCCCAACGCTATGCACTACCTTGTGGCTGGACTCACTGACCCCGTTGAAGTTGTTATAGATGGTTCAGCAGGTTACTTCGCAGCAACCATGATACATGGAGCCCGTGTTCACATCACTGGAAACGCCGGATGGTTCCCTGCCGACAACATGACTGACGGAGAAGTGATCATAGACGGTTCAGCAGGAGACGGTGTGGGTCAGGGAATATATGGTGGAACTGTAATAGTAAGAAAAGATGTTGGCTCCCGTACCGGGGAAATTATGAAAAACGGAACCATTATCGTGGGAGGTAACTCAGGATTCATGAGTGGCCTGTTTATGATGGGTGGTCGTATTATCATCCTGGGAGACATCTCTGATGATGCCGGTGAATCCATAATTCGTGGAACCATATATGTGGGTGGCCAGATCAAGAGCCTGGGTAAAAACGCCAAAATAGAAGAGTTAGAAGATGAAGAAAGGGAAGAGTTGAAAGAAATCCTGGAAAAGTACCAGTTCCAAGTTGACAAAGAAACGTGCCAAAACTTCCGAAAGATAGTGCCACGCAGTGCCCGGCCATTTTATGGGAAAGAAACAGAGGAGGGATAATGATGACTACTGAAGATCAAAAAAGCATTGCTCTGGTGGGAACTCCCTGTCATATTATAGCCGCAGCCAAAATGGGACACTACCCCCAAATTCTGGGAGAATCTCCAGTTAATTTCACATTGGGACTCTTCTGTATGGAAAACTTCTCTCATTTATACTTGAAAGAGTTCTTATCACAAAACAACATTGAAATGAATGATGTGAAAGAGTTTAGAGTGGAAAAAGGACACTTCTGGGCATATCTAGAAGACGGAGAGGTGTTCAAAACACCCATATCCAAGGCCAAATCCTGCATGAGGAAAAACTGCCAAGTGTGTATGGATTACACTTCAGAACTGGCTGACATTTCAGTAGGATCTGTGGGATCAGCTCCCGGATGGTCCACAGTCATTGTAAGAACTGAGAAGGGCCTTAAAACATTGCTAAAAGCTGAAAATGAAGGTTTCATTGAAACCAGAGACATTGAACAATCAGGGATTATATTGTTAGATAAATTGGCTAGAAAGAAGAAAACAGAAAACAAAGCAGAAATTAGGAAAAGAGAAAATGTTGCCCGGCCTGTGCTTTATCGAAGATACATGGATGATTCAGAATTTATTGATGAAGTGTCTTCCTGCCAGTTTGAGGACTTGAAAGCAGATGTCATTGATGTGGGTAGCTGTGTGCTCTGTGGTGCCTGTTTTTGCGTCTGTCCTGAGAATATATTGGCCATTGAAGATCGAAAACCACAGCTAAAGGGAACCTGTCCTCCTGATTGTAATTTATGTTACGTGGCCTGTCCCCGCACTTACCTGTCACAGGAAGTCGTGAATCGGGATTTGGATCATAAATCCATGGGAGATTACCTGAAAATAGTATCAGCCCGTGCATCGAGTGTGGAAGGTCAGGATGGTGGAGTTGTCACTGCCCTTTTAGACTACCTTTTAGATGAGAAAATGGTCGATCAGGTGGTTGTGGTGGATAAGATGGATGATAATCCCTGGAAGCCCGAGGCAATACTGACATCCAGTTTGGATGACGTGAAAAAGGCTGCAGGTACTAAATACTCTGCATGTCCAGTTTTCAAAGTACTTAAAGAAGATTACAAGAAGAATGACCAAAATGATTCTAAGGAGGTGTCTTAGATGCCTTTTCAAATTGAGAGAAATCAGGATCTGTGCCTGAGGAACTTTGGCCGTCCTGGTTGTTGCTGGTATCTTTGTGATAATCGGGATGAAACCCAGTGTAAGAACTGTTACTCCTGTTACAATAACTGCCCTCATGATGTTTATGAGATAGTTGATGATGAACCATATCCCCTTAACCATGAAAACTGTGTGGGTTGCCGTATCTGTGAGGAAATGTGTCCTAATGATGCCATAGAAGTTAGAGCCATACCTGAAGATGTTAGGAATGTGTGGAGCTTCACTGATCTGGTTGAGATAAACCGAAAAGCCTCAGAAGGAACATACAAGGTACGTGGCTGTGGAGCCACAAGACCCCTACCAACCTTTGATGACCTGGTTATTGTGCCCGCACAAGTCTCCCGACCACCCATTGACAAGTATAGGGAGCCCTGTAATACTCGTGTGGTCATTGGTAGTCGTTTTGCTGAAAACCCACTAGTTCTGGACACACCCATCATGATCGCTGCCATGAGCTTCGGAGCATTATCCAAGGAAGCAAAAATTGCCCTGGCCATGGGAGCCACACTTGCCGGCACTGCCACCAACACAGGAGAAGGGGGAATGCTCCCTGAAGAACGCAGATATGCCAGCAAACTAATAGCTCAATATGCATCTGGACGATTTGGAGTCAGCGCCCAATACTTAAATAACTCCGATGCAGTGGAGATTAAAATCGGTCAGGGCGCCAAGTCCGGAATGGGAGGCCATCTTTTAGGAGAAAAAGTCACAGCTGAGGTCTCTAAAATAAGAATGATTCCGGAAGGTACCGATGCACTCAGCCCAGCCCGTCATATGGATATTGTGGGACCGGAAGATCTGAGTATGAAGATCAGCCAGCTCAGGGAGATAACCGACTGGAAAGTTCCTATAATGGTTAAATTCACCAGTGGAAGGGTTAGCGATGATGTGAAGATCGCTGCCAAGGCCGGAGCCGATGCCATAGTAGTGGATGGCATGCAAGGAGGAACTGGAGCAGGACCAGACGTGGTCACTGAACATAGTGGAGTTCCCACCATAGCCGCCATTGTTGAGGCAGATGAAGCCCTTAAACAAATTAACCTGAGAGAAAAGGTTAGTTTGATTGCTGCTGGAGGAATAAGAAATGGAGCTGATGTTTCAAAGGCCATTGCCCTTGGAGCTGATGCTACATACATCGCCACCAGTGCACTGGTAAGTATTGGGTGTCGGGTCTGTCAGATGTGTTATGCTGGAACCTGTCGTAAGGGAATTGCAACCCAGAACCCTCAACTCCGTCGAAGACTGGATTACATAGAAGGTGGTAAACGTGTGGCCCGTTACATAGAAGCAATGACTGAGGAGGCAGTAATGTTAACCCAACAGGCTGGAAACACAGATTTATTAAAACTGGAGAAGGATGATCTTCGGGCTCTTACAGTGGAATCATCTGTCATGACTGGAGTTAAGATGGCCGGGTTAGAATCACCCATAACGAGTAAAGAACTCTAATCATAACTAAAAGTTTTTAATCTCCTATTATTCTTCTATTTTTTCTTGATGTTCCTCCTAGATTATATCTATGAATGGAACGAAGTGAAGGTTCTGGAGCTAAAAATCCAAAGGAATCTAATTAAAAACTGTAATAGGCAGTTATAAAAACATAACCACCATATGTATTTTAAAATAATTAATCTAAGACTAATTAATCAAAAAGAATACTATTGAGGTAATAATATGAAAAAGATCATAACCATCATCAGACCAGATAAATTAGAAGATGTTAAACAGGCACTGGAAGATATTGGCTGCCATGGTATGACAGTCCTAGAAGTTAAGGGAAGAGGAATCCAGTTGGGGATAACTGAAAGTTACAGGGGTACTGATTACAAGGTTGATTTGCTTCCCAAAACCCAGATTGAAATTGTTGCCAAAACTGAGGATGTAGATGAGATTGTGGATGCTATTGTAAAAAACGCCCATACTGGTTGTATTGGTGATGGTAAGATATTCATATCCTCCGTAGATGATGTAATACGTATTCGTACTGGAGAAAGGGGAAATAAAGCAATATAATATATGATTAGTTTTAAACTACTTTTTCACCCCCTTAAATTTCTTTTTTATTTTCATATTATTATTTTTTTGAGATTTCATAAATTTGAATGCCCTTATTATTCTTTATTTGAAATTATGCAAAATGCCAGCAAAACAGAGTAATGTTGAAATATTTGTCAATTGATTAACCTATTATCTGATTAATTATCCAAATAATTGGCTTTTTTCTCACCTCATAATCGAAACATTTATAAGAAATAATAAATAATGATCAGATGTCGGAAGTATACTTCCGATATCCGACAGAGTTGGGGTGAAGTTTTCATGAAATAAAAAATGATTTAGATCCCTTAGGCCGAGTTAATAATAACAAAAATATCTCTAGTAAGCCAAAAAATAATTATTGTACGTTTTTTTACAAATATAATGGCAATACTCATAATATTAAAAAAAAATGAATCTGAAATGGATTATAATCAGGAGGAAAAAATCAATGGACCCCTTATTGAACAGTGGGGATACAGCCTGGATGTTGATCTCAACTGCACTAGTAATGTTAATGACCGTGCCTGGAGTAGCACTCTTCTATGGCGGCCTCACTAAGAAAGTAAACGTTTTAAACACAATGTTCATGTCCCTTATCGCTTTCGCCATCACCAGCATCATCTGGGTATTATATGGCTACCAGTTCGCATTTGGGGCAGACACATTAGGCGGAATTATTGGAAACCCTGCTAACTTACTATTCAACGGGATAGGAGTAGAACAATTATCCACACTGGCAACAACCGTGCCAGAAACTGTGTTTATAGCCTTCCAAATGACTTTTGCAGCCATTACCATAGCCCTGATTTCAGGAGCAGTAGTGGAAAGGATGAAAGTTTCTTCATGGATGGTATTCATTCTTGCCTGGGTTTCTCTAGTATACGTGCCCATTGCCCACTGGGTATGGGGTGGCGGATTCCTGGCCCAATTAGGTGCTCTGGACTTTGCTGGAGGTACTGTAGTACACATCAACTCAGGTGTAGCTGCCCTGGCCCTGATCCTGTTACTGGGAAAAAGGAAAGAAGTCAAACTATTACCACACAACCTAGGATATTCTGTAATTGGTGCCTCCTTATTATGGTTTGGTTGGTTTGGATTCAACGCTGGATCTGCATTAACAGCGGGTGGGCTGGCAGGTAGTGCATTCATTGTTACTAACACTGCAGCCGCAGCAGCAATGGTCTCCTGGATCATCATTGACTACATTAAAACGGGCAAACCAACAGTTCTGGGTGCGATATCCGGTGCAGTGGCGGGTTTAGTTGCAATCACCCCTGCAGCAGGTTTTGTAACAGTACAAGCAGCAGTTATCATTGGACTGGTAACCAGTGTAGTTTCCTACCTGGCCATAAGTTACCTAAAACCTAAACTGGGTTACGACGATGCCCTAGATGTATTGGGAATACACGGAATGTCTGGCTTATGGGGTGCCCTGGCCACAGGTCTATTTGCGGCACCATTTGTCAATGAACTGGGAACCGGATTGTTCTATGGTAACCCTGGACAACTAATCACCCAAATAATTGCAGTGGTGGTAGTAGCTGCCTACAGCTTCATTGCCACACTGCTAATCGGCAAAGTCATTGATATTGTCATTGGCCTGCGCGTGGAAGAAAAAGAAGAATTAGAAGGATTGGATATTAATCAGCACGAAGAGACTGGTTACCGCATCTAATGAACATACTAAGAGCCATGAGGTGATATGATGAAAAAAATTGTGGCCATAATTAGACCCAACAAATTTGACGAAGTTAAAGATGCCCTTGAAAATATCGGATGCCATGGAGTTACCGTGACCGAAGTTAAAGGTCGTGGGCGGCAATTAGGCATCACCGAAAGTTACAGGGGGAGTGATTATAGGATCGACATGCTCCCCAAAACCCGTCTGGAGATTGTTGTGTCCAGTAAAGATACAGAAAAAGTAATAAAAGCCATCACCGATACAGCCCAAACCGGTGATATTGGGGATGGAAAGATATTCATCTCCCCTGTAGAAGAGGTTGTACGTATTAGAACGGGGGAAAGAGGAGTTAAAGCTGTTTAAATACCTCCCAAAAATCCACTTATCCATCTCTTTCCCCTTTTTTTATTTTTTTAAAGACTATAACAATCTCTTTTTTTACCATACCCCAATTCATAGAAGTTGAAAAAAATTTTAAACTTTTCCGATGCTCCGAGTTTTTAATCAGATTTGAAAACCTTAAAAAAAAGGGGATGGCATAATACTATGTATAAAGAAATAATCCCAAAAATGTATTTGATTAAAACAAAAAAGCCCAGTTGCCAGTCATATCTTATTTTGGGAGATAAAATGAATGTTCTTATTGATCCGGGTATAAATCAGAATTTCGAAATATTAAAAAAAGATCTCCGTGACATAGGTCTAGATATGGAATCGTTGAACATGATCATAAACACCCATGAACACGTGGATCACTTTGGAGCCAACCTTTATCTCCAGGAAAAGGTGCCAGTCATAACCCACCGCAACGCAGCCACTAAAATAGTATCCGCTGATGATGAAGTGCTGCTATGCCGGGCACATGGACATGACCCCCATGGTTATCACGTGCATATGTGGCTGGAGAATATGAATGTTATGGACCTGGGAAGATGGTTTTTAAAGATATTCCACACCCCAGGACATACTTCTGGATCGCTGTGTGTTTATGAACCCCGTAAAAGAATATTGATCTCCGGTGATACAGTATTTGCCCGTGGCACCATCTCTAACATATCAAGCTCAGGTAGTTATGGAGAATACATAAACTCCCTGGCCCGTTTGAATACCATGAAAATAGATCTCCTACTCCCAGGTCATGGGAAGATTTCCAGCAGTGTAGAAGAAGATATTGATAAGGCAATTAGAAACGCCACCAGAAAGCATGAAAAATTTTTAGAACAATCCAAAGAATAGAAAATTAAAATAAAATAACCGTTAACTTTATGGAATTAAATATTCATAAACTGCTCTAGAAATAATAATCCCTAATATGAACATGTAGAGTGAATAAAATGCCAGAACTGCCCAGTGTTGAGATTTTCAAGCGTTACTTTGATGAACATGCCCTTAATCAGATGATAGAAAAGGCGGATATTAAGAGTCCTGAACTGGTGGTTTATTCAGACCATGGGACGTTAGAGAAGACCCTTGAGGGTCATGAGTTTGTTTCCAGTTACAGGTACGGGAAGTACTTATTTTCTCAACTAGATAATGGCCTGCACCTTATCATGCATTTCGGAATGACTGGGTACTTGCATTACGGCTGTGGGGGTGAGGATTTTTCCCGATATCCTCGGTTAAAAATAGATTTTTCAAATGGTAATCATCTGGCCTTTGATGATGCACGTAAATTCGGCAAACTGGGCATTACCAGTGATCCAAATGAATTCATTAAATTGAAAAAATTGGGTCCTGATGCTCTCCTAGTGGATTTTAGAGAGTTTCAAAAGATTTTCAAGTACAAAAAGGGAATGATAAAACCATTACTGCTAAATCAGAACCTCCTAGCAGGTATTGGTAATCTTTACGCTGATGAAATTTTATACCAGACAGCTATTCATCCAATGACTCGTGCAAAACAGTTAGCTACATCTGATTGGAAGGATCTTTTCTTGAATATGAAAAAAGTGCTGAAGATTGCCATCGAATTTCAGGACAAACCAGAGTCTTTACCTGACTCATATATACTCCCTCACCGTCATAAAGGAGGACATTGCCCTGAATGGGGAGATCTGGAAGTTATCAAAGTTGGAGGCCGTACAACCTTTCTCTGCCCCCATAGACAGAAAATAGAATAAATAATTTAAGTGATCCCCTCTAGTGTTATGAAGATCAAGGATGTATTCCCTGGTGAGATCGCATTTTACTATCCCAAAATTTAATAGGATCAAAGGTACATCAATAATATTAAGAATAACTTATGCAATGGCGAGGGAAAGGAAAATGATTAAAAAATCAGCACTGACAATGATGGTGGCTTTAATGGTTTTGATCGTGGTGGTCTCAGGATGTACTGATAACAAAAACAATACCACCAACACTAGTAATAACATTTCCAATCAAACAACAAACAACACTACCAGTACCCCGGTGAATGGTGATATAATATCCGCTGAAGAAGCTAAAGCCATAGCACAAGAATTTGTGGAAGAACCAGGAGTAACCGCAGAAACTCCCGCACTTACTACCGTTGATGGTAGGCAGATTTACTTAGTTCCCCTCTACCAGGACGGGGAGGTTGTTGGTGAGATAGAAATAGATGCAGTAACTGGAGAAAACTTGGGAGGAGCGGGTGGAGCTCCTTAAACTTTTTATTTTAAATAGATATTGTTATTTAAATAATTTTTTTATAAAAAAGGTTATTCTAGATTAAAAGTAAAAAAAATGGTTAAAAGAGGTTCTACCAACCTCTGTCTTGCAGTCTTTCTGATTCTGGGATCTGACTTATTTCTAATCCAGGCATTGCCTTACCCAGGTCTCTGGAAACCTCGGCGATGACCTCAGCATCCTCGTAATGTGCGGTTGCTTCGGCTATGGCTTTGGCCACGATTTCAGGGTTTTCGGATTTGAAGATTCCACTACCTACGAAAACTCCGTCTGCTCCCAGTTGCATCATAAGGGCCGCATCTGCAGGTGTTGCCACTCCTCCAGCTGCGAAGTTCACAACTGGCAGTCTTCCCTGTTTCTGGGTTTCCTTAACAAGGTAGAATTGTGCTTCTTCCTGGCGAGCCACTGTCCATAATTCCTCTTCAGTTTTGTCCTTGAGTTCTCTGATGGTTCCCTGGATCATTCGCATGTGTCGGACTGCTTCAACCACGTTACCAGTACCAGCTTCTCCTTTGGTTCTGATCATGGCAGCACCTTCATCTATCCTGCGTAGTGCTTCACCCAGGTTCCTTGCTCCACATACAAATGGTATGGTGAATTTTTTCTTATCAATGTGATATTTTTCATCAGCTGGGGTCAGTACTTCACTTTCATCGATCATGTCCACTCCCAGTGATTCCAGGACTTGAGCTTCCACAAAATGACCGATTCGTACTTTGGCCATTACCGGAATGCTCACGGCATCAATGATCTCGGTGACCTTACTGGGATCAGCCATTCTAGCAACACCTCCTGAAGCCCTTATATCTGCTGGGACTTTTTCCAGGGCCATTACTGAAACAGCTCCAGCTTCTTCTGCTATTTGAGCCTGTTCTGCATTAACCACATCCATGATCACTCCGCCCTTGGTCATCTTGGCGAAACCCTTCTTCAATATTTCAGTTCCATGTAGCATTTATTATTCCTCCATTAGGGATTATACAGTAATTTGGAAGTACCTAAAAAATTTAAACCAGCAAAATTCCTCATAAACACCGTTATAGGGCATTTTACAGGAATTTATTTATTCAATATTTTTAGTATACATGATTCAATTTTCACTCTGGGTTATTAATAATTTATGTACAAACAATAAATGAAAGTGGAGAATCTAATAGTCACATAATACACAAATAATGATCAACACTCTATCTACTCTTTTAATGGAGGTATAAAAACGGAAAATTCAGATGAAAGAATCTTGATTATTGAAGAACTCACCAGATACAAGTTTTCACTAGAGGAAAATGGGCCCAAACTCTTGGAGGAGCTTCAAAGATACTATCATCAGGATGAAGAAGATGCTATGCCAGATATTGAAGGTTTTCCCAAAGGTGAAGGTCCAAAAAAAGTGGATTACATTCGTTATGAAAACCCCTATGAAGCTCATCTAAATGCCCAGATCAAGGTAGTTGATGCTCTCATACCCATCTTAGAACAGCACATTGCCTTCCTTGAGGATGATGAGGATATTGATCTAGTTCTTGAATCCTTTGAGCATAGTCTTTATCGGGTTAAAAAACAAACTTACACTGATGTTGAGGATTGGGAACAACTCCTGGAACATCTGCCTGAGGATAGATTAGATGAGATCGTGAATAATCCCAAGGGACATGGGGATCTTTTGATCAAGGAGCTAATCTGGATCAGAAGTTACGAAGATAAATGGATGAAAAAGTAACTTGAAATCCAAAAGATCTGACTCAATTAATTAACTATCAGTCTTTTCATTAGATTTGCTAATAGTGATATTCAACCAGTTTTGAGGTATAACAGTCAAGAACTCTATAAATTATATCAGTATTGTAATTAAATGTAATGAGTTGTACTGAAATACATTATGAGATTTATGGCCTCAAATCAATCACAACCAAGATTATTTGGGACATGGTATTAGTTAGATCAGATTTTGTTACACTACCTTTGACCATAATTGAGTAATAAGTTACTGGGTAGAAAGTAATTAGTAATACTTTTTTACATATTTTTATCTATTATTTAGGGAGGATTAATATACAAAAAGATAAACACAAGAAAAATAACGTTACTTAAAAATTAATTCCTAAGATAATATGCCGGGAGGTATCAATATGGCACTTAAAGAAGCTGAAATGTTCTATAAACAAGCCATGGCATTTTTAAACCAGGGAAAAATCAAGAAATCCATAGAATTTTTTGACAGTGCATTAAACATTGATAAAGACTATGTTTCCGCCTGGAATGATAAAGGAGTGGCTCTGATGGAACTTAAAAAATATCAGGACGCACTTAAATGTTTTGAACAAGTTATAATGCTGGAACCCGGTGATAATATGGCTTGGTACAACCGTGGATATGTGCTCCTGATTTTAGAGGAATATCAAGAAGCAGTGAACACATTCGACCTCTTCTTGGGAAGACACTCCAGCAAGGATGATTTTTATAAATATGCCCTATACATGAAAGCTAAGGGATTGTACTTCCTCAAAGAATATAATGAATCCTTAAAAGCAATAAAAAAGGTTCTTAAAAAGGATAAAACTTTCAAAAAAGCCCGTGAACTTATGAAGTTAATTGAGGATGAGAAAAAAATAAATAACCAATAAGTGGTAAGAAAAAAGGTAAGATGAGTGATTTAATGGATGTTCCAGAACTTCTAAGTCCAATAGAGATAAGAAATAGGGCAGCTAACCTTAAAAATTGGTCTGTACTTGAAGACCATTCCCTAGTAGCAGTCTTCGAATTTCCAGATTTCACACACGCTCTTGAATTTACAATTAAGGTGGGTTTAATAGCAGAAGAAATGCAACACCACCCTGAAATAAATTTATCATGGGGAAAAGTGGCTATGGAAATAACCACCAATGATCGAGGCGGTTTAACTGAACTGGACTTTCTATTTGCAAATAAAATTAATGAACTGCTCAAGTAATCTGTTATCCCTACCCAATTTTTGATCAGTTACACTTGAAATGTACGTCGACAATGATGATCTGATCATATGGATACAGTGAATATTTAATCAGATCAGGATATTATTTTCAAGTAAAATATAAAGAGAACAATTTTACTACTGTTAATGTTTTTGAAAATCATGTCATTCTAGATTTGTTGGTAACGGTTTACATTAATTATTATCTGGTTGAATTAGGTTTTCCAAGCGTTTAATTGCTTGATAACGGTCTTTTTTTTCCAACCTGGCCTGTTCCAGTGAGTCTTTCAGTGTCTGAATTGAATGATCATATACTTCTCGGTCCACAGGGTAGGGGAAACCATCTTTACCCCCATGGGTGAAGCTGTACTTAACTGGATCATCCCAACTGGGCCTATCACCATAAACCAGGTCAGAAATAAGGGCCAAAGCACGTATCTTCTTTGGCCCCATGCCTTTTAATGATATTAGCTCTTCATAACTTCCTGGTTGTAATTCCCATGCTTTATTAAGCACGTCGAACTCACGGGGAGATAGGTCTGTGTCGAGAACAGGATGGTGTCTGGGTAATGTTAGTTTCGGGCAGAAGTTATCCAGACTTGCCTGTTTTGCCTCAATTTGAGGCTTTTTTTGGAAGTATTTTCGGATATGTTTGGGGTTATCCAGAATAAGATCCAGGCTGGTTTGCTGTGCATCATAACTACGAAGGGATGTCATGTCCAGGCTTTTTTTCTCATGTAAATCACAGCATATCCCATTATGAGGTTCGTTAAGGTAATTATCAACCGAATCTGAGAGCCAATGATAACGGCGAGCATATCTGGTGGATTCATTCATCCCCTGCTGCACAACAGCCCATTTTCCTTTTTCTGTTAAAAAGAAAACATGATGGTAAAGCTGGTAACCGTCCTGGATACAGGAATTATCGATCTTGGCAGATATTTTGCTGGAATAAATCAGTTCATCCAGTTTCTTTTCAGAAAGGGGGAAGAATTCCCCCACCTCCTGGATCTCCTGGGGTGTTTTGCGTGATGCACGACCTTTACCACCAGCAACAAGGATGCCCTGTTCTTCAGGGTTTAAAGCAATTTTCAGCGCCCCACATGTTGTAGTGGTGGTTCCAGAACTGTGCCAGTCAAATCCCAATACACAGGAAAATGCTTGGAACCAATAAGGGTCAGAAATCCTGTTTAAAAATTCGCTGGTACCATATTCAAATATTACTGCCTCGGTAACAGCTCCCGCCAGTTTCACCATTCTCTGGAAAAGCCATCTCGGTGCCCTGCCCCCATGAAGAGGAAGGTTGGATATTCCACTTCTGTGACTCATGTTTCTATTTTACCATCATTTAAATAATTAGTATAAGGTAAGAGCATGAGAAAAGTAATAAAAATTGTCCGGAAATATCCAGTACCTGTTTATACATCCCTTTTAACACATTGATCAATAATTCTGTCTAATTCTTCTAGAATAAACTGGTTGTAGTCATGGGAAAAATAGTTATTGATATTTTTCCGATATTCATCAGACTGGGAGAGGAATTTTTCAATATCTTCCCGTTCCAGTTCCTCATGAAATTCACCATATCCCAATCGATCCAGGTAAATGGCATTTAAAATCTGTTCAAACTGTTTTTTTACAGGAACACTTAGAACCGGTTTTCCAAGATACAATGCCTCACTTATAAGGGTGAATCCACCATTGGATATCACAGCCCGAGCTTGGGCCATGTCCTTGAAAAAATCATCCTCATTGAATGTTTTTAATTCTACATTTTCTTCTTTCTCATTGCGGTGGAATCCGTAAACCACAAATTCATCGTCCAACTCTTTTAAAATCTCCAGTAATCGAAGGTTCGAATCACTGGTCTGGTAAACCAGCACATGCTCCCCATTATATGGTTTAAGATTCATTATCTCATCACGCAGGACTGGGGGGAAATATTTGGCTTTTTTAGGATTTTTTAGGGGAGGATAAAAATAACTGGTTATCAAGTAACGGGTGGGGAGTTGTATAAATGATCGGACCACACTTTCCGCGGCCAATCTATCTTTACGATACTTTTTGGGCACTTCTAACTCGGCCTGGGTGAGAACATGCATATTATCTATGCTAATCAGTGGTAGGCGAAGGATTTTGGATAAAAGGTTTGAATAAAATTCAAAATCAGAAATGATAATCTCTGGCTTCACTGCCTTGGCCACACTGTACATGCTTCTCAAACTCTTTTTTAAGTCCCCAGGAAGATCTTTCATCCCCTTTACGAAAGTCTTCGTGTTTTGAACAGTATTATCCTCATATACTGTGTTAAATCCCCCGATCTCGTAAACATTATCAAAATGGGTGGAAAGGTAATCATATGCACGGTCAGATGCGAATATGTGTACTTCATTGTTCTGGGTCAGATGATTAAGGAGAACTCTAGCCCGGATGGCGTGGCCCATCCCTTCTCCACAGACAGAGTAAAGTATTCGTTTCTGTTCAGGGTGGCCGAAAGTGTAATCCAGATCTTCAGCTGATATATGCTTGCCCCTAAACTGGTAAAAAGTACTTTTGGCATACTTGAAAGCCACATTGCGCAACCCTTCCTCTTGAAGGCGACGTGTGGAAACCAGAAGTTTAGGGGTCCTGAGAACCTTGAACTGGCTAATAGATCCAATGCGTTCAATGTAGTCTGTGTCTTCACCGAAGTCAAGGTCTTCATCAAATCCTTCCACCTCCTCATGCAGTTTTTTGGTGGTGATTATTCCATAACACCCTGCACCGTGGGGTTTGATGTTCTCAACTCGTTTCATGAAAAAATTAGCAAAGTCATGAGTGATCTTGTTTAAGAAACTGTCACTTAAAGGAGCAATCTGAGTGATGGCAATTCCCAGCCCCCTGTGTTGAAATTCATCCAGACACAATTTAAGGTAATCTCGGGTTAATATCACATCTGAATCTAAAAATAGCAAAAATTCTCCCTGAGCTGCTTCTGCTCCATGATTACGCCCTACAGCAGGTAATCCCCCTTCAACAACCTTACATCCCCATTCTCGTGCGATTTCTATGGTACGATCTTCAGATCCGGCATCAGCCACTACCACTTCATAATCATTAAAATCCTGTCGCTGGATACTTTCCAGAAGAGGGGGAAGATAATATTCTTCATTGAAGGTGGGGATAATAATTGAAAGTTTCATTTTCACCCATTATTATTTTCTAATTTTTTATTTAAGATAATTTCGGAATCCTAGAAATAGGAAAAAAAGTTCCATGTCATGAAAAAGCCATCAGCACGGCCCTGATATTTATCTAAAAGGTCTTCCAGTGTTTTTTTATCACTGACCCCGGTATCCATTCTGATAACAGTTATGTTTCCCTTTTGATCTGTGCTTAGAACATTATACCCACTCAGATCCACGGGTTCGAATTGATTTATTACAGTTATCTCACGATATGAACTGTTATTCCCCGCTAATTCCAGTGCAAGTCCGGATAGTGCTACTAGAAATATCAGTGCCAGGGGTAGGATCAGTTGTCGGAACTGGAATGGTCTTCGGACAAAGTAGAGAATAAACAGGAGCCCCATGCCAATGAGCAATGGTTGGCTGTAAAGGCCTCCGTCTACCATTCCAATTAGAGCTAGGGTCAGTGCAAAAGCCACGAATACTCTTTGAATAGCTCTTCCCTCGTTCAGAGCGAAGAGTCCAGTGACGCATGCCAGCGGCAGTGTGATTATTATGAAATATGCCCATGGGATGACTTCAGAATATAGGCTACCTCCAGTATGAACATGTTCTGGTACTAAACCACCCATATTGTCTGCCAGGTGTCCAAAGACTGATTTGAATACATGAGTGTGCATAGGACTGGTTGAGGTTGAAGTAGGATTGGTGGAGACGAAAATTGTTAAAGGAGACACTCCATACTTTAATCGGATGTAAAACTCGATTAAAACACCTATGATGCATGTTATGAGTAGGATGATCAGGGTCCATTTAAAAAATTTTTTACCATCAGGACTGTAACTTTTAACCTTCTCCTTTAGTGGTGATAAAAACTTCCAGGTGTTTATTAAAGAGTTTAATAGGAGAAAACCACCCATCATTACCATAAGAAGTACGGCTTTTCCCTCAGATGAACCTGATAACAATGGCCAGGTAATCATGGTTACCAGCTGGTCCAGTGCTGAAGTGGCATAGATAAAAAGACCTGCTAATATCAGTATAATTCCGGATAATCCTATTTTATCTATTTTCACTGAATATCTCCATGTTATTATATAATTTTCTCATTAGATTTAATTTCCTGACCAGATTAAGATAAATCTTTGATGCTTATTAACCATGGTAGTTATTTTTGATTGATTTGGTAATTAACAGATTATATGGTAGTTAACTGACTTCTAACATCCTTTCAACTGCGTTTTTGGCTTTATCAGCAATTTCTTGGGGAACAGTAACCTGGTACCTTTCTTTCAACAAAGATTTTTTTACCTTTTCCAGGGTATGAAGCTTCATATTTTCACAGATGGCATCATCCAGTAAGGGATAGAACATTTTATCTGGATTTTCACGACGAAGTCTGGTTACCATGTCCACTTCAGTGCCTATGAGGAAAGTTTTTTTGGATGAAGCAGCCACATGGCGGATCATTCCACCGGTACTCAGAACATGGTCTGCCATTTGTTGCACTTTCCCATCACACTCTGGGTGGACCAATACCTCTGCATCAGGATATTTCTCACGAGAAAAGGTAATATCGGCTGTTTTGAACATTTTATGCACGTAACAGTGGCCATTTTCTGGTATAGGTATTATTTCTTTATCTGTCTGCTCCTGAACAAACCATGCTAGGTTCATATCCGGGCCGAAAAGTATCTGATCATCATCCAGACTCTCCACTACCTGGAGTGCGTTGGCTGAAGTGCAGAGGATGTCTGCCTCGGCTTTAGCCTCGGCCATGGTGTTAACGTATAGTACCACTGCAGCGTCAGGATACCTCTTTTTGTATTTGAGTAGTTCTTCTCTGGGGAGCATGTGGGCCATTGGGCATTCTGCGTGGTTTTCTGGAATTAATATCTTTTTGGATGGATTTAAAATGGCAGCAGTTTCCGCCATGAAGTCTACTCCACAAAAAACAACCAGGTCAGCATCGTCAATTTGGGAAGCTTTAATACATAATTCAAGTGAATCTCCCATGAAATCTGCAATTTCCTGTATCTCGGCAGTTTGATAATTATGGGCCAGTATTATGGCATTCTTCTCTTCTTTAAGTTTCAGAATCTCTTTCTGGTTATGGTTCAACCTAATCTCTCCTTTATATTAGGTTCCCGGGATAAAATCCTTTTTTAAGGTTAGGATTGTAAAAAGGATACTAGAAAAATGGGATTATTAATAATTAGTTAAGATTACTTTAACCTTCACATATAAAAAAGATTTCCCCATTAACAACTTTTTCCAAGTCATGGTAGAAATACTCGTATCGATCATTATAATTTAATCATTCAACATCTAAGCTATTCTATTTCCGCTCCTTCCAGTGCTTGACTACAGGGACAGTTTCTATCATGTTTGATGCTGAGGATGGTGTTATGGATCAGTTCTGTTAAATCTTTCTTCTTCTCCTCCACCACTTCAAATACTTCATCAATTGTGACTTTCTCTGGTGAAACTGATGCAGCATAGTTGGAAACCATGCAGATGCTGGCATAACACATTTCAAGTTCCCTGGCCAGGACAACTTCGGGTAGGCCAGTCATTCCCACCACTGTTCCCCCCATCTGGCGGAACATATGGATCTCTGCTGGAGTTTCAAATCGAGGCCCTTCAGTACAAACGTATACTCCACCATCAACTACTCCACCACAGATCTCTTTTCCATTGGAGATTATTGTTTCCCTTAGTTGGGGGCAGTATGGTTGGGTTACATCCACATGAACCGCCCGGTCATTATAGAAGGTGAAAGGTCTGGTTTGGGTAAAATCCAGGAAATCATCAGGTATGAGTAACTCTCCCGGTTTTAAAGATTCATTAAGAGATCCTACTGCATTTGTTGCAAGTATTCTATCTGTTCCCAACATTTTCAGAGCATAGACATTGGCTTGATAGTTTATCATGTGAGGGGGGAGGTCATGACCCTCCTTGTGACGTGGGAGGAAAGCAACCTCCTGGTCTTCCAGCCTGAAAATAGATATAGGTGGGGATTCACCGTAAGGCGTGTTTAAGACCTTTTTCTCCTGTAAATCTCCCCTTTCCACTATTTGGTATACTCCTGTGCCTCCTATTATTCCCATCATTACTTCAGCTCTCCCTATGAAAAAATCTAGTTTAATCTGTTCAGAATTTTTATCCTTTGGCCACTCCTAATGGAATCATTCTCCCTACTAATCGGGAAATACCTGCCTTGTGGACAGTTTGCACCACTTGATCCACATCTTTATAGGCTCCTGGTGCTTCTTCAGCCACTACAGGCATGGAGTTAGCCCTTAAATATATTCCCTTATTATTCAGGAGTTTTAAGACTTCTTCACCATGGTACGTGCGCTTGGCTCCTGCTCTGCTCATCTGGCGACCTGCACCATGAGCAGTTGAACCGAATGTTTCCTCCATTGCAACATCAGTTCCATGTAAAATATAGGAAGATGTGCCCATTGTTCCTGGTAAGAGCACTGGCTGACCTATATTCCGGTAATCAGCAGGTAAATCTTCTCTTCCCGGCCCAAATGCTCTTGTGGCTCCTTTACGGTGCACATAAAGTTCAGTATTTCTACCTTTAATTTGATGCGTTTCTTTCTTGGCAATGTTATGGGCCACATCATAGACAATGCCCATATTCATGTCCTCTGCATCCTTCTGGAAGATCTGTTCAAATGATTCACGTACCCAGTGCACTATCATCTGCCGGTTGGTCCAGGCATAGTTGGCAGCGGCGGCCATTGCAGCGAAATAATCCCGTGCTTCTTCTGAGTTTACTGGGGCGCAAGCGAGTTGCCTATCTGGGAGGTCAATCTTGTATTGTTTGGCTGCTTTGTCCATGCTGCGCAGGTAATCTGTACAGACTTGATGACCACATCCTCTGCTGCCTGAATGGATAAGTACGGTTACTTGGTCATCTTCCAGTCCAAATGATTTGGCTGCATCTTCATCGAATATTTCGTCAACACGCTGAACCTCAAGGAAGTGGTTGCCGGAACCTAAACTGCCCAGTTGTGGTATGCCCCTTTTTTTGGCCTTATCACTAACCCGTGATGAATCAGCCTCAGACATGCATCCGTTTTCTTCCAAATATTCCAAGTCTTTTTCCCAGCCGTAACCGTTTTCTACAGCCCAACGGGCACCGTTATCTAGCACGTCGTCGATTTCACCCTCACGAAGCCTTATTTTTCCTTTGCTCCCCAAACCCGATGGAACGTTTCGGAACATTAAATCCACCAGTTCTTTAATTTTGGGTTTGACTTGGTCAGAAGTTAGGTTGGTGCGGATGAGTCTTACTCCACAGTTTATATCAAACCCAACACCGCCTGGACTTATGACTCCTGTACGGCTGCTGAAAGCTCCCACTCCACCTATGCTGAACCCATAACCGAAATGGATATCTGGAAGTCCGATGGAGAATTTCTGTATCCCTGGAAGGCAGGCTACATTGGCCACCTGGTCCACGGCTCCTTTTTCCAGTGTCTTTATCGCATCATCATCCAGAAATATTCTGCCCGGAACCTTCATTTCCTTCTTGTAATCGCCAGGAACTTCCCAAACGCAATCGCGTACCTTTTTTAAAGTTTTTTCTGTGACCATAAAATCCAATCCCTTAAATCAATCAGTTAAATTGATATCTAACTTTTTCTAGTTCAATTACCATATCTTAGAATCTTTATTAAAATCGAATATTGATTAAGATATAAGTCTTTAGTTATTAGATAATTTATTATATGTATCTTGTATACCAAGATTTCTATTTTCATATAATTCATAGAAAAATTACCAACTTTTGGAGGAATGAAATATTTGTCAATGAAATCAGGAAAAGAGGTTAGGGTAACTGAGGAAGATGTTATTGGCCTAATGGATGTTTTTACTCGTGTTCCTCCACTCATGTTGAAGATAGTGGTTAATGGCAATAGGAATGTGGTTAAATCATTTGAATCTCAAATAAGGGAATATAAGGTTAATTTAACCGAGGAAGAATTGTTGAAAATAGAAAAAGTAATGGATATGGCTGTTCCTGAGTTGCAGGAAATCTTAAAAAAGGCTTACAATGAAACTGGACAAAAACAGTTACAAATACTTGCAAACCCTAAATCTGAGAATTTCATTAGGGAGAACTTGAAAGAACTCAGAATGATAATGTTTCCCTGAATACTTCTACTTCTAAATTGATCCTTACTAGGAATACTTACTAAGATTAAAAAAAGCTTCTTCTGGAATTATTGAGTATGATTTCCACCTGATTTCTGGACATGTTAGGAAGTATGTCTTCACGATAAAGCATCCGAATCATGGTTTTATCTAAATCCGTGAATTCAGTGAAATCTGGACCTTGAGGGCACAAAACACTATTTCGATTCTGATTATGATGCAATCCAATACTGTGACCCATCTCATGAACAATAACATGGGACCGCCTTGTCTGACTGAGCTGATCAATGCCAATGAATACTCTGGCTTTGAAAATCTCTCCAGCAGGATTTCCACCATAAATGCCACTGGTGCTAATCATCCATTCAGTGAATCCATCAGCTTCTGATGGGTTAACGGAGTACTGGGCAAATTGTGAGTGAGGTACGAAATATATTTCCATATCCGGTTCAAACTGGTTTTTATCATCAATCGTCATTCTAAAAGCTTTGGCATTTACATTTATATCATTAATAGCCTTATTTAGGGTATCCATGTCTTCCCTGGTTGGTGAACCAAGTACCTTTATTCTTATAACATTAATATCCCATTTACCCACCCAATCATAGCTATTACCATGATCATCCAGGCTGAAAGTGGTTTCCAGAAAGCAATCAATCTGTTCCTGAGAGTATTTTTCATTAAGATTGGAGGATACAACACCATAAGTACCATTATGATTTAGGATGCCTGCAGAGATGATTAATATGACTAATATAATGCTGATTTTAAAAAGTTTTGTTGTTGAAGAGTTTTTAACCAGCTTTGGTGACTCTTCCAATACGTCCTCTAATTCTTCAGGGTTTAATGCTGGCTCTGAATCTACTTGTTTTACAAGACTATATTGTTCTTTATGAGTTTCATGTGATTTAGTTTCGTCCAGTGATTCAGTCACTCGTAATCTGCCACCACAATCACAATTTAGAAGAAAATCTTCAGGAGTTTCTCCTTCCTGAAGTTTATAATATTTTCCACATTCTTCACAGATCAGATAAGGCATTAAAATCACTGCATAACCCTTGAATAGAATGTATCTGCATTTCTTTATGTGTCCAGAATCACTTGAACCATAAACCCATTTTCGTTCCGGATTTCCATGAGATGGAATGTAACAGCTTTAACCTCGTCTCTTACTTCATGGATAGATTGGTTGAATTCTTCTCCCCAAATTTCAGCTTGCAGACTATAAGTCCCATGATCGGTGGTCGTTATTTTAACAATAAAATGGGAGAAAACCAGGTCTTCATAATCATGGATGAATAGTAATTCACTTAACCAGTCATAAAGGAGGGCTTGTCTGTCTTCTGATTCCAGTACAATGGTTCGCTTGATTTGTGGGTTAATCTGGGTGGTGTCGGTCATGACTTCAAACATGGCCAGGGCAGCATTCTGGAAAGACTCATTCAGACTCCCACCATAAGCTCGGAGACCTACATCAGCAGTCACATCAAAAAAATCGAATTTTACCTTGTTATCTTTTGTATCCACTGATTATACCTCTTTGAAATGTTTAAATGTTTAGGCTACTTCTCGGGGGAACTCCTCTCGAACCTTTTTAGGTTCTAGGCCTCTGCCCAGCTTTCGAGCTATTTCTTCATAATATTCTTTGGTTTTAGGAGTAGTTGAAGGGTTTATTTTTTTCAAAGCTGCTTCAAAATGCTTGTAAGAGACTTTAGGAATTTTCATGTCTTCATGTAGGGCTATCATGCCTGCTTTACGGCATAATACTTCAATATCTGCTCCAGAGTATCCTTCGGTTTTTTTAGCCAGTTGTCCCAATCTAACATCATCATCCAGAGCCATGTGCCCCCCATGTACGCGGAGTATTTCTTTTCGTGCGTTTTCATCAGGTGGAGGTACCAGTACCACTTCATCAAAGCGTCCAGGGCGCAGGAGTGCCGGGTCCATCAGGTCTGGACGGTTTGTGGCCCCTATAACCATTACCCCTCTGAGTTCTTCCAGTCCATCCATTTCTGATAGGATGGTGTTAACCATACGCTCAGTAACTCTGGGTTCACCAGCAGCAGAACCTCTGATAGGTGCTATTGCATCAATTTCATCAAAGAAGATGATACATGGGGATGCTTGTTTTGCTTTTTTGAATATTTCTGATATTTTACGTTCCGATTCACCGAACCATTTACTCAGTATTTCAGATCCCTTAACTGAAATGAAATTCGCCTTTGATTCCGTGGCCACTGCCTTGGTGAGGAGGGTCTTACCCGTTCCTGGGGGTCCAAATAGGAGAATGCCCTTGGATGGTTGTATTCCAATACGTTGGAAGGAAGATATGTTACTCAATGGCCATTCCACCACTTCTTTCAGGCTTTCCTTGAGTTCTTCTAATCCTCCTATATCATTCCAGTGGACATTAGGAACTTCAATGAACACTTCCCTCAGTGCGGAGGGACTTATGGATTTCATGGAATCTATAAAATCGTTTTTGGTTACGAATAGTTTATCTAATACTCCTTGTGATATTCGCTGTTCTTCCAGGTCAATATCAGGTAAAACTCTTCTTAAGGCATACATGGCTGCTTCTCTGCAAAGTGCTGCCAGATCGGCACCTACAAATCCATGAGTGGTTTCAGCAAGGTCATTAACATCCACATCATCATCTAAAGGCATAGCCCGAGTATGTATTTCTAATATTTCAGCCCTGCCTTCCCTGTCAGGGACACGTAACTCGATTTCCCGGTCGAAACGTCCCGGTCTTCGTAGAGCGGGGTCCAGGGCATCAGGACGGTTTGTGGCCCCAATAACAATTACTTTTCCCCTTTCTTTCAGCCCATCCATCAGGGCAAGTATTTGGGCTACTACTCTGCGTTCAACTTCGCCTGTGGCTTCTTCTCTTTTTGGAGCAATGGCATCGATTTCATCTATGAATATTACAGTAGGGGCATTTGCTGAGGCTTCCTCGAATATTTCCCTGATTTTCTTTTCAGCTTCCCCCACAAATTTGCTCATAACTTCGGGTCCGTTGATAGCCACAAAATTCGATCCACTCTCACTGGAAACCGCTTTGGCCAGAAGTGTTTTCCCAGTACCTGGTGCTCCGTGCAGTAACACTCCTTTGGGTGGGTCTATTCCCAGTCGGTCGAATATCTCTGGATGGCGGAGGGGGAGTTCGATCATTTCCCTGACTTTTGATATTTCTTTTTTTAATCCACCAACATCATCATAGGTTACATCTGGGACTTTTTTCTCCATTAACTCCACTGCTTCAGGTCTAACTTCAACCTGAGTGGTGTCATTGATTCGCACCAGTCCTGCGGGGTTGGTTGATACTACAGTGAACTTGATTTCTCCCAGGGAGAAGGGTGTGGTGGCTTCAAAGAATTCCCGAAATATGTCTTCAGAACCTGGAAATTCTCTTAAAGTCTCTTTTGTTCTTCGGGGGGATACCAGGGCCAGTACATCTCCCCTGGTGACCGCTCTGCCCATTAGATTTCTTTTGATAATGTCTCCTGAGGCCATAATACGCATTCCCTTAGCTGCTGGGGCGATAACGACCTTATTAGCCATTCTAGGTTGGGATTTTCGAATGGTTATTGTTTCTCCGATGGATGTTCCTGCATTTGATCGGGTGAGGCCATCCATACGAACGATTTCCAACCCCACATCTGCTGGATAGGAGTTCCCTGCTATGGCCCCGGTGGTTCTTTTACCGATTATTTCCACAATGTCCCCAGGAGATGCGCCTATCTTATTCATCATATCATGGTCAATACGCACCATCCCCTTGCCCACATCTTGTTGCAGTGCTTCAGCCACTCTTAACTCGATTTCACCACTTTCAGGCAATTAAATCCCTCCATAATAATTAAAATAGTTTTTAGTTTTGAATTTACTTTTAATCTGATCATTAATACTTTTCTTTGGAGGTTTAATCTATGTGGAAGATGATTTAAATTTTTGTTGATTTTCACTGAAAATGTCATTACTTCTCAAGCGCTCTTTTTCTCTTGCCTTAAATATGTCGAAGACCTCATTTCTATTAAAGGAGGGATAAGATGCAAAAAAGTTACAGAAATAATCAAATTCCAGATTTAAGGAGAAGAACACACTATCGGGATGAAATTGACCTGAAAGATATGAGCATGCGTTACTTTGTCCCAATGGTAATCATGATTACCGTGCTTATAATAGGGGTAATGATGGTTGCAGCATCCCCGAGCTCCAATTTCCCCGCCACTTTTTAAAAATTTTTTTAAAAAAATGATTACCTTTTGTATTTGTTAAAAAAAAGGATCAATTTAGTCTTTATTTAACTCATTGATCCTCATAATTCAGCCTGTTGGTATAATTATTGTTCTGGTGGTTTAGGACTACCTGGAATTTCAGGGTCTTCAGGATCTTCAGGTTCAGTGGGTTCAGTGGGTTCTGTTGGTTCTGTGTTAGTTCCAGTATTTGATCCTGTGTTAAATGCACCATTGTCACTACCTTGAATATTATTATCCTGCTGATCCAGATTCTCATTGTCTAATTCTTCAGTGTTCATGTCATCAGAGCCAATATCACTACTATCATCATTTGTGTTTCCATTATAATCTACTTCTGTTAGCAATGGACTTGAATTTGTGCCTACGGTCCCTGGAATTCCATAAAAACCAATACATAAAATAAGTATGACCGGGACCATCACACTCATCAATTTACGATCTTTGTTCATCATAACACCTTATACTAATCTTTTTTCCTAGAATAATATATATTTTGTCTTATTAATATGAAAAAACAGGCAGTCAAAAAATATTATCAATAAATTTGGCAACATTAATATAAATTTGAGTAGGTCAAATTTGTATTTAAGCCAAAATATTAACTAACATAATAAATACTATTCACAAAACTAAAGAAAAAGATTTAATAAACCCTGAACTCTATAAATTGTGGAGGATCATAATGAAAGGAATATCATCCAAGGATCTAATGTTAATTTTTGTATTAGCCTCAATCACGGCCATATTCACATCAACCATGCCCCTTAATATCTTCACTCTTGACATTGCGTTCTTTGTAATGAGTATTGTGCTGTCCGGATATTCATTGATGGCAATAATTTATCCTGAAGAAGATGCCACTGGACTTTTGAAAAAACCATTTTTGATTGTGATGTTCAGCGTATTCATGGCCATTCTAATTAGTTTAATGTTAAAAACACTCCCATTAAGATTGCATTTTAAGGACTTAACCTGGTTTTTATCATTAATTACAGCATTACTATCAATCACAGCTATTTTTGTCAGGATAACCCAGATTAGACAAATAGAAGAAACTGAAAAATCAGTTCAAAAATTAGTTCCCTTATCATTCAGGGATATGCTGGATAAAAATCTGATAATTTTCAGCCTGCTGAGTTTAATACTAATAATAACTGTCCTGGTTCCTCCTTTAAATAAAACTCCCGCCTGGATGCTTCCAGGAAGCCTTTTCGTATGTTTAATACCGGGTTACCTATTACTTGAGATTATGTTCCCTAGAAATGATGACCTGGAATTGATTGAACGTCTTGCGCTGAGCTTCGGTTCCAGCCTAATTTTAACCTCCATAATTGGTTTAATATTTAATTACACCCAATGGGGCATCCGTTTAGAACTTATCCTCCTCGTTATAGCTGTTTTTTGCCTTTTCTTATGCTTCATAACACTTGCCAGAAGGAAAAAATTACCATTGGGCCTAAGAATTAGCATTCCTTCAATGGAAAAAATGCTGAGCATATTCCTTATTATCTGCATTTTAATGACGGTTGGAGCGGCAGCCTACACCCTGCTAAAACCAGGGAGCACACCGGGAAAGGATAATAAAACTAATTTAACAGATTTCTACATCAAAAAAATTGATTCAAATGCCAGTGCTTATACCCTTAACCTAGTCTCAGGAGAGGAAACAACTTTAAACATGATTTTGGTGAACCAAGAAGGATCTGCCGTTAATTACAACATATTAGTGCGTGTGAATAATAGTATCCTAAAACAGGATAACATTACTCTTCAGAACAATCAGAAAATGAAGATTCCAGTAAACTTCACAGCCGGACTACCTGGAGAAAAGAACATTGAATTCATTCTATACAAACCCCCTAATAAGAATCCATATCAAAAAAAGATTGTTAAGCTTAAAGTAACCTGATTTAGTCTGTTAATAAGCATTTCTATCTCGGAATATATTAATCAAAGTCTTGAAGAATATTTCCACATCCAATGATAATGTCCAGTTCTCCACATAATGAATATCATGTTCAATCCTTTTGTGAATGGATGTATTGCCACGGTAACCATTTATTTGAGCCCAACCAGTCATGCCAGGACGTACATGATGTTTTATCATGTATTTTGAAACTTCGTCTTTGAACTTTTCTGCTATCAGAGGTCGTTCTGGTCTTGGGCCGATTAAACTCATTTCTCCCTTTAAAATGTTTATTAGCTGAGGTAATTCATCGATACTGGTTTTTCTAATAAGCGAACCAAAAGATGTGATTCGAGGGTCGTCTTTAGTGGTCCATTTATATTTCTCTTTTTCTTCGTCATGGATTTTCATACTACGAAATTTGTACATATTAAAAACTTGCCTATCCTTGCCTAATCTTTCCTGTTTGAAAATAACCGGACCTGGAGAGCTTAATTTTACCAAAATAGCGGTTATTAGTAAAAGGGGTGATAATATAATCAGGGAAGGGATCACAAATAGTAAATCCAGTAATCTCTTTTTAAACTGATTAAAATGATTATCCAGGGGCACATTCCTAATTTTTATAAGTGGAATGTCTTCGATAATATCCATATGTGGTTTTGAAGACAGATAACGATAGTAATCCGGTATAATCTCTGCCCTCACCCCAATTTTTTCACAGGTTTCAATTATCCATTCCATAAGCTCCACAGGGGGTTGGGATAATGCTACTACAACCCGGTCAACTGTGTTCATTTCAATAACATTCTCCAAATCTTCAACTTTTCCTAAAATCTTGAAACCATTAATGGTGGCCTTATGGGGGTCATCATCCACAAATCCGATAATCCGATAACCCATGTATTCATTCTGGAGGATTACCTTAGAAAACTTTTTACCCAGTTGGGCAGCCCCTATTATCAGGATATATTTGATGTTGTACCCCTGGGCTCTTACATACTTCAAGAACTGGCGAAGGATAAATCTTTCAGTTACCGAGAAAATGGTGCTGAATAATATAAACAAGACCAGCATGTACCTTGAATAATCAGTTAGTCTGAATATAAATAATAGTGTTGTTAAAAACAGCAATCCAATAATATTAGCTTGAATAATCTTAGATACTTCTGATTTGATGGTTTTTTGGGTTCTTTGTGGAGTGTATAAACCTAAAAAATGATAAATAAGGATATAGGCAGGTATAATGAATATGATTGGTGTTATATAATGTTCAAATCCCCAGATACCTCTGCCGAACCCAAGTAAGTCAGTTCCAAACCGGACACACCATGCTAAAACCAGAGAAAAAGTAATTACAGTAATGTCAATGATCACTAGTATCAAATTGAGTATTCTTTGGTTTTCTCTGATCAATTAATTCACCGTTAGCATTTGAATATATGTATAATAATAGGGATTTTGGATTGAACAATATAAGAATGTTTTGAGTGCGAAAGGACTCCTATTGTGAATAAGGCTTATTTTTAATATCTAACAGAATGTTTATTTATCTAGAATTTTTTTCCCTACATACCTATAAAGACTTGAAATTCCTATGTCTTGTGATTATCTTATATTTTTCGATCCGGTTTAATAATGAAAAAAGAGAATTAATTGAAGTACATAATCAATGGTAAAAGTTAAATATGTTGATAATATAAATTTTTATAAAAAAATATTTTAACTTAGGGATTACCTCATTATATTACATAAATATAAAGGCTTATTAGATGTTTAAGGAAAAAAAATCCACAAAAATTATAATTATTCTCCTCCTCTTAATGGGATCTAGTTTTTTAATGTGTTTTGGGTACATTCAAGCTAATGGAATTGATATAACTTCTGGTGAATCTGAGATATTAGTTCTATGCGCGGATCCAGGAGAAATAAAGGGAGGAGTTGGTGGAATTGATGCAATTATAATTTTAAAAATTAAAAACTGGCAAATTGACAGCGTTAAACCCATATTTCCCGGACACGTTTATCATCCCACTGCCAAGCCCCCCCAGGATTTGAAAAATCACCTAATCAGACATAAAATAAACCCTGATCACTATTATTTACATGACTGCTTTTGGGAAGGTGATAGGCAGAAAGGAGCCAAATTGGCAATGGAAACATTAGAATATAACCCTCAAATAAAGACAGATTTCGTAATCATCATCAAACCTCAAGCAGTAGACGCTATTATAGGGGCAGTTGGCCCTGTTTACGTTCCAGGACAGGGATATGTCTATGGAAACTCGATAGAATTATTAAGGGATGAAGAAGACAATCAGAATATATCTCGCCGTAAATCTGTTAAATCATTGTTAGATGGCATTATGACCGAATCAAAAGATGGATCTAACTATTTAAGCCTCATCTATACAATTGCAGTTGAAATTATAAAAGAAAATATAATTATAGTTATATAGGGAGTATTTCAAGGTTTTAGATAACTTACTTAGGGGTTAATTATTTTCTTAAAGAATTTTCTAAAATACGTAGACCACAGATTACACCTATTCCCAGATAGGTTAATAAGGTGATGATCCAGGGATACTGTGATTTGTAATGTTTGTTGTAGAATATATACATGGATTTGTAGAACTCAATTGTGAGTTTGACCTTATTTTTCCCACTGCTGGAACCTTTAAAATGAACAATTTCTGCATCAGAATAGTATAAGATCTTCCAGTTCCCTGTCTTTATACGGTAGCACCAGTCAACATCCTCACCATACATGAAAAAATCCTCATCCAGAAGACCTACCGAATGGATGGCTTGTGATCTAACCAGCATAAATGCACCAGTTAAACAGTCCACAGGATAATTTTGGTTTTCATCAAGGTATGTGAGGTTATACTGTCCGAATCGCCTACTTTTTGGGAAAAGACGTGACAGACCAGTCATACGATAAAAAGAAACACTAAAAGTGGGGAAACTCCTCCTGCAGGCCTTATCAAGGGAACCATCAGGCAAGAGTACTTTGCATCCTAAAGCACCAATACCATCATCCTTTTCAATGTAATTAATGCATTTAGCCAGACAATCATTGCGAACCAGGGTATCCGAGTTAAGTAGCAGAACGTATTTGGCTTTTGATTCTTGCAGGGCGAGGTTATTGGCATGGGAAAATCCACGGTTCTTAGTACTGGTAATTAATTTGATTAATCCATTTGAGATTTGTTTTTCGAAATCCTGCTGTAACTTCTGAAAGCTACCATCGGGGGAGGCATTGTCAACCAGGTAGATTTCATACTTGAAGGGATGCTCCCGATCTATTACCGACTTTATGGTCTGTTTTGTCAGATCATAGGTGCAATAATTTACAATTATGATGGATAAATCCATATGCGTCTCCTTTACTGTGATCTGGGTTATCTATCTTTATAAATGCGTTGATGAATATGAATAGATAAATATGGTTTAATCTGTTCTAACTTTAATAATTTAATGAAATACCCCTTATGCCATTATAATTTAACTTAAAAGATAGTCACTAAGTGGTCTTATAATTTAATAAAAGTTTTTCTGATTATAATGATTCAAAACATCCTTTGACAAGAAAATCATTTAAATGATAATCGATTGCCCTATGAATCCAACTATCCAGTGGATTTTAGGAAAAACATGACATGGATTTGCAAAAATTTATATTAATAAAAAAATAACCTCAAAATAGTAACTGATTTACAGGTAGATGAAAGCATGAAAGTCCAATGTTCAAAGTGTGGTAAATATTATCAATTAGAACCAGATGAAAGACCTTCAGACTTTCAATGCGATTGTGGGGGAGAATTAAAGATTGCTAAGGAACCATCAACTGCATCTGATGATTCTTCCAATTTATCTGAGCCCTCTAAAACTCCTAAGTCTTCTGATAGTATCTTTGATGATTGGAAAAAACAGTACTTGATTGTTATTGCAGTGGTTTTTTTGGTTATTGGTTTAATAGCTGCTGATAGTTTTAATTTACTTTGTGATCCAGTTTTAACCAATCTAACAGTTCCATCAAATGTTGTAAGAAGTGGAGAGATTATACTACCCAATACCATTGAAAACCAGGGGATTTTACCCACCAATGATTTCAATATTACCTTCCAGTTTGCACCTGAAAAAAGTCCAAGTAACATCATATTCCTGGGTAAAATACGTATGAGTGATATTGCTGGTGGGGATGTTCGAGACCAGAAGACCAACTTCAAGGTGCCCAAAAATATCAAACCTGGCCAATACTATATCAGGGTGGTTGTAGATTCTGATAATGAGCTATTCGAATCCAATGAAGACAATGATTTCTATAGTTCCAAACAGGTCAATATAATCTGATTAACAAGATCCTATTATTTTTGTACTATCTCAATAAAACAGGATTTTAATGCCTTTTCTCTTTAAAAAGAGATTTCCAGAGATGAGGACTGTTGAAATCCTCAAAAAACCTATAATCACAAAATTAGAGATGTAGATAGGGATTAGTTCTCCCTTATCCATTTCTCATATAAATCGCATACTTCCTCAGCAGAACCTTCGGCAATCAATTCGCCCTGATGTAACCATATTGCTTTATTACATATAATTCTCACTTGTTGAGTTGCGTGAGATACAAAAAGAACCGTGGCATCCTCATCCAAGAGCGAATTCATCTTTTCACGGCTTTTTTGCTGGAATTTAGCGTCTCCCACCGATAGGACTTCATCAACGATTAATATTTCAGGTTCCACCATGGTGGCTATGGAAAAAGCAAGTCTGGCTTTCATTCCGGAGGAGTAATTCTTTAGAGGAACATCAATAAATTCTTCTAACTCCGAAAATTCTACTATCTCGTCGAATTTTTCTTCTAGAAAACGCCGGTTGTACCCTAAAAGAGCTCCCTTAAGAAAAATGTTTTCTCGGCCTGTATAATCTGGATCAAAACCGGCACCCATCTCCAGTAAAGGCACCATACTACCTTTTACTTGGATATCTCCTTCTGTCGGTTTCATAACCCCGGAGATAATTTTTAAAATTGTACTCTTCCCGGCACCATTCAATCCGACTATTCCAAACTTATCTCCCTTTTCAACTTTAAAAGATACGCCTTTCAAGGCCCAGAATGGGTCGTGATGCAGTTCTCTTTTTATGAACTTTATAACATATTCTTTAAGGTTGTCTGTTTTTTCCCTACTTAAGTTGAAGTTCATTTTAACATTTTCAACATTAATAACAGTTCTTTCCAATGTTTCACCTGCAATCAATTGAAATTATACTCTTAGTATGAATTTATCCTGATATTTATAGAACAGTGTTAAACCTACTATCATGGCTACGGCAGCCGATACTAATGCAAATAGTAATTGGTAAGGATCATAAATCTTACCATAAAGAAAAACACTTCGACAACATTCTATAACTGCATATAGGGGATTATAATCTTGGATGAATCTGAAACTTTCAGGGACAATTTCTGCAGGATAGAATACTGGTGTGGCGTACATTAAAAGAGTCATCAGGACTCCATATAAATGTTCAAGATCCCGGAAGAAAACATTCACCGTGGCCACTATCATCCCCACTCCAATGGTAAAGAAGAGAAGTGCAAGGATAGGTAAACTGGTAAAGATTATGTAAAATGTAAATGGTGCATTTGTGGCCGCCATAACTAAAAATAGCACCACCAGTGATAATAGGAATGTTACAAAGTTTGATAATATTGCTGAAAGGGAATAGATATATTTTGGAACGTAAACTGTTTTCAAAATTCCTGCACTACCCCTTATTGATCTCATAGCAGCCATGGTCGCTCCTGAAAAGAATGTTATAATCAGGCGGCCGGTTAATAGATAAACAGGAAAGTTTTCTACCCCCAAACGTTTAAAAAGAGTGGAAAAAATGATAGTGAGAACTATCATAGTTAAAAGAGGTTCCAGGAAACTCCAGAATATCCCTAAAACCGATCTTCGGTATTTTATTTTTATGTCCCTACTTACTAACTGGTACAATAGGAATTTGTATTTCCGAAAATTGTAAAGAAATCTATGCCCAGTAATATTCCCTGACATGTTTAACTTCCTTTATTACCATTGCCAATTTGATGATATTCAAAGCCAATTTCTCTAAGTATCTCCTTATTATACTGGTTTCTGCCGTCAAAAATTATCCTGTTAATCATTCTCTTGCTCATTTCGTCAAAATCTGGACTTCTAAATTCTTTCCACTCAGTTAACAGCAGTAGAGCATGGGTTTTATCCAGAGCGTCATACTTATTTTCAGCGTATTCTACTTGTTGGTTACCTTTAAAATAATATTTTTTGGCAACTTCCATAGCTTGCGGATCATAAGCCCGCACTTTAGCCCCTAAATCACATAATTTGTTTACAGTAACCACTGAAGGTGCTTCTCGCATATCATCAGTTTCTGGTTTAAATGAAAGCCCCCATATTCCAAATGTAAACCCGGAAAGGTTCTCCCCAAATTTATCTACTACTTTACGTACTAAAGTAAGTTTCTGTTGATTGTTAAGTGCTTCAACTTCTTTTAAAATGTTAGCATCATACCCCTTATTAGCCGCGAGACTGATCAAAGCTTTAACATCTTTAGGGAAACAACTACCCCCATATCCACAGCCAGCGTACAAAAAATTGTATCCAATCCGTTTATCACTACCTATGCCCTGGCGAACATTGTTAATATCCGCGCCTACCTTTTCACAGATATTAGCTATTTCATTCATGAAGGATATTCTGGTAGCCAACATGGTGTTGGCAGCGTATTTAGTCATTTCTGCACTGCGAACATCCATGGTAATGAATCTCTCATGGTTAGAGGTGAATGGGGAGTACAATTCTTTCAAGGTTTCAATTACATTTTCATTACTGGATCCAATTACTACTCTATCTGGTCGCATGAAATCTTCCACTGCAGAGCCTTCTTTTAAGAATTCTGGGTTTGAAACTACTTCAATATTGAGTTTGAGATTACGCTGTTCTAACTCTTTCATGATGGTGGCTTTAACTTTGTCTGCAGTTCCTACTGGAACCGTGGATTTGTTAACTACAATCAAGTCATGGTTTACCAACTGACCTATATCTCTAGCAGCATTTAACACATACTGCATGTTAGCGCTGCCATCCTCACCTATGGGGGTGCCCACAGCGATGAAACAAATCTTAGAATTATCAAGACCCTCTTTAAGATTATTAGTGAATATGAGATCGCCTTTAGACTGGTTCTTAGTCACTAATTCTTCCAATCCAGGTTCGTATATGGGTATAATACCTTTTTTCAGACCTTCTATCTTGCCATCATCAATATCAATGCAATAAACATTATTTCCCATCTCTGAAAAACAGGTCCCTGTGACTAACCCCACATAACCTGTTCCAATAACTGTAATTTTCATTTTATCACCTAAAAAAATGTAACCAGTACTGATTTAGTGTTATATATTTCTTTTTAATAATATGATTTTGTTTTATTATTAGTATTTGATATAGTACAAAATACCATTATATTTCAATTATTATGATTAATCATCTTTTTAAATTTCACTGCAAAAATTCCATACATTTTTTCTACATTATCCATTAACGTCATTAATAATAAAAATAATCCACCTTAGAAGACTACGAAGGGTTAAAAACAGGATGAGAATAAATGCCTTAATATCAGAATAAGTCATTAATTCTGCTCAATTCAGATGAAGAACTTTCAACTTTCTGATTTGTCATATATAATGATTTCATTTGTTTTTTATATTGTCTGTACAAGATATAATTCCTTTGGCTTTGTAGAAATCCTTTTTTTTAGTTCGTTTTTCCATGTTTAACTTTTATTTTTTGCATTTTATTTCTTTGTTAGACAAATTTTAAGATTATATTTTGGTTTATTGTTGTTGAAAAGAATTTAATAGGGTTAAAAATACTTTTTACATTATTTTTTCATGACTTTGTAAGGTTTCAAATGTAAAATGGTTAGGGTTTCTACAAGACCATTCCTTTAATATTTTTAAAATAGCTTTTAGAAAGAAAAAATTAACCAGGTTTAACACAATAAAAAAATTGTATGCCTTTATCTATACCATACTTTTTAAGGTCTTCTTCATCCATATCCTCACTAAACTTTATATCATCTGAAAGTATCCTAAAACCAGCGTCTTCCAATCTATCAGTAAAATCAGGTCCATACATTCTCAGGTGATCTGATTGACCATAGTGTTTTAATCGTAACTCAGGAGTGTTGTAACTCGGATCTTCAAAGGTTTTATCTAAAAAACGAAACAAAGGGACCGAAATAATGGCTTTCCCATCTGGTTTTAATACCCTGTATAGTTCATTAATGGCTTTCCTGTCATCGGGCACATGTTCCAGTACATGTGAGCAGTATATAAAATCAAAGGTATTATCAGGATATTGGATGGCTTGTATATCCATTTTTTCCATTACATGAGGTTTTTCATCATTTAAATCAGCAGTTAAATAATTTATGTTCTTTTGATTCCGAAATATATCGTAAAAAATCTTCTCAGGGGCTATATGTAATAATTTAATGTTCTCTTTAAAAACACTTGTATTCTCCTTTAAGAATATATAAGTAGCCCTATGCCGCGGATAAGAACCACAATTAGGGCATTGGACATTGGATGTATTACCAACTGGTAAAAAAGCGATTACTTCCGTTTCACATGCTGGGCATATCTTCTTTTTGTTATATCCTTTTATTATATCATGTAAAATAGAGTTTATTAGGTTTAATTTTTTCTCAAAGTTTTCAATTTCCTTTCTATGTGACTGATTGTTCTCTTCAATCTCCTTTTCCATATTTTGATGATTATTGTTCGATTGAGAAAGGGATTTTTCTAAATTTTGTATTCTACCCTGAAGTTTCTTATTTATGTTCTGTGGTAATTTAATTTCAGCATGATAATTTGGGAATCTTCCTTCCGCTTTTCCACGAAGAACATAATGAACAAGCGGATTGGTCTTAGATTTCTTCACATCAGGGTATCTTTTTAAGTAATAGTTTCCATCGAACTTTCTAGATGGATTTTTTTCTTCTTTCCACCCATGATAGAGGTAGTGGTTTAATAGTTCAATATTGGAGTTTGTGAGATAGGAATACTTAGTTAAATAATACTTTTCATCAAAAAGATTTAAAGACTCAATTTGTCCCCTAGCTTTAAAAATTCTATAAATATTCTTTGGATTGAATTTTTCCTTTTTCAATATATATGGAAAAGACAATAATCTATTAAATTTCCTCTTATGAATTAAACCATTGGCAGAATATTTATCCGCAGAAGATTTTCTAGAAACTATTTTATAATCACTTTCTTTAACACACGTAGGGTCTTTTATTATCAACTGTAAAATATTCCATTCTCGATTTGAGAAAATTTCTTCATCTAATTCATTATTCTCTGCAGCTAGAACGTAGTCTTCATGAAATTTTTCCAGAAACATTTTATGAAACTCAGGCCCTATCCTATTCAAGGTAAAAATATAGTTATGATAACGTTTCAGTTGATAAACACAGATAAGTTTCTCTTTAAATTCAATATTTCTATCTAGAACCGGATTTCTATCTAGAAACTTCCTGATGAAATCATACTCTTTGCACATTGCAAAAACTTTACCCTTATCATGGACCGATGATCCCTGATTATCCCTCCTATTCATATAGAAAGGTTTGCTTAAAAAATAAGTCCGTGTTGCGAGGGCTAGTGTTTGAAACCAGAAGCCATTATCTTGAAAAGAAGCACCAGGTGTTTCATTATGTCGTATGTTATGTTTTTCTATGAACTCTCTTTTATAGATCCCACTCCATGTATTCATAGCGAAACGAAAAATTTCTAACTCATTTCGTGGGTTAATAATACGATTATAATTTTCATCTTCCCTTGCTACTTTAACATAAGTTTTTTCAAAGTTTTCTCCACTTCCAGTGAATCTATAAAAATCTGCTTTTATAACCTCAACATCATTTTTAACAGCTTCAATGTAAAGTGTTTCATACATATCCAATTTAACATAGTCATCTGGTTCTACAATTCCTATATATTCTCCTGTAGCGGCCTCAATCCCTACATTCATTGTATGACCATAGCCAGAATTAGGTTTGGAAATTATTTTTATTCTCTCATCTTTTTCAGCATATTCCTCCAATATTGGCAAGCTATTGTCAGTAGAACCATCATTGACACAAATTATCTCTATATCTCGAAGGGTCTGATTGATAACACTATCGAGACATTCTTCTAAATACATTTCCACATTGAATGTTGGAATTATTATAGAAATCCTTGGTTTATCTGAAGGTTTTAACAGTAAAGGCTGTTTTCCAACTTTTTTATTTTCTGAAAAACTTGAGTCTGTATCAGGATTTGGATATTTTCCTTCTTTTTTTCCATAGAGAACATAATGGACAAGTGGATTCATTTTTGACGCTTTTACATCAGGATACCTGTCTAAATAATACTCTCCATCAAACTTTGAAGATGGAGTTCTTCCTTCCTTCCATCCATGATAGATATAATGATCCAAGGGATTCATATTGGAGCTTCTAATATGCATATTTCTGATTAAATAATATTTTTCATCAAAAAGATTAAAAGACTCAATTAGTCCCTTTGCCTTGAGAATTTTATAGATATTCTTTGGATTTAGCTTTTCCTTTTTAGAAATGTAAGCAAAAGATGATATTTTTCCAAATCTTTTATTAATAATTGAATTATCACCAGCGGAAACTTCCATAAACTTATTGTAAAGATTTTTATCATAAAAATAATTTTTTGGATACTTATAAAACTCTAATTCCTTAAATATTCTATTTTTAAGTTCTGAAAGGATATAATCTGATTTTTCATTGTTACCAAGATGCCAAAAACAAAAATGAAGACTCCAGTTAATGAAACTATGTTCAACTTCACTAAACAGATTTGCCTTGATTAATTCTTCCTTTAAAGCTTTAATGGCATCATAAAAACATAAAGGATCCTTTTCTCGTGTCTGAGATAGAGAAGTTGTAACATTTCGTCGTTGATGTGCTAAAATTTTATCAACTGTCGTTATTTTTTGGGCTTTTACTAGTGATAAGAACACGAATAACATATCATTGGTGCTTCTTAAATCCTGAAATTGGAGGTTATTTTCAAATACAAATGAAGAATTATACATTTTGTCCCAACTCCATCCAACAGCAAAATCAAAGATATGTTCTTTAATATCAGTGTAGTTAAATACTTCTTTGTTGGGTAAGAAACGTTCTTTCAATGACCATGACATATCAAAGAAAGTACCAGTGCTGTTATCATATCCATCTGCTCTACATATTGTAATATCTGCATCAGTTTCCAATGCTTTTTCATACATCAGTTCCAGCATGTTTAAATCAAAAAAATCATCTGAATCTAATATGGAAAGATATTTTCCTTTGGCTACTTTTAATCCTTGATTTCTAGCAACACCCGCACCCTGATTTTCCTGGGTGATTATTTTTATTCTATCATCTTTCTGTTGATATTTTTCTAATATATTCAAAGAATTGTCAGTAGATCCGTCATTAACACATATGATCTCTATATCCTTTAACGTTTGATTAACAACACTATCTAAACAAACTTGCAAATGCTTTTCTGCATTGTAGACAGGCATTATTACTGAAATTAATGGTAAATTTGGCAATTATTGAACTCCTTATTTCTATGAAATTTCATCTGATAACTTCCTAATATTATATAGAATCAATTTCTGCATGATTATTTGGGGATCTTCCCTCATCCATCCCATAAAGTACATAATGAACAAGTGGATTTACTTTAGACTCTTTTACATCAGGATTTCTTTCTAGATAATAGTTTCCGTCAAACAGTTTAGATGGAGTTCTTCCTTCCTTCCATCCATGATAAATATAATGATCCAATGGATCCATATGATAGTTTCTAATATTCTTATTTCTAATTAAATAATAGTTTTCATCAAAAAGATTTAAAGATCTAATCCGTCCCCTTGCTTTATATATCCTATAAATATTCTTTGGATTCAGATTTTCCTTTTTAAAGACATATACAAAAGATAATATTTTATCAAATTTCCTTTTTTTATAAACTATATTATCACCAGAAGAAGAATTACCAACTGAAACTTGGTAATCACTATTATTATTTCTAAATTCAACAGACTTATCATATAACCTGGGACTTCTCCTGTCCCAGTTAACACCATGCCTGACAATTCTTGCAGGAACCCCAGCGATAATAACATTTTTTTCATCAAATTTTTTATTAACTAAACTATTTGCACCAACTATACTATGATCAGAAACTTTAGCACCTTTTAAAAACAAACTATTTAACCCCATCCACACATGATTTCCTATAACGATATCTTCTCCTTTATTGAGAAGTTCTCCAGTAGTTATATCATAAATGATATGTCCATCTGAAGGTCTAATACGTACGCCTGTTGAACATAGACAATGATCTCCAATTATCACAGATAAACCTTTTTCATCGTTTAAATGAAAAACCAATGATACACAGGAAAAATCTTCACCAATTTCTATTTTAGATCCCTCAAAAAGTTCTGTAACCAAATTTCTTATACCATATGGATTAGTCTTCTTAATATTTACTTTACAGTGATTTGAGAGGATTATGCGACTTGAATGGAAAACTGAACCTTTCTCAATTCTAACAACATTATTTTTCCCTTTAAATGTTATATTCAATCCTTCAATTTGAGGAACAATTTCTTCTTGAGTTTTATCAAAAAGGATAATTTTGTTATTCATCTTATAGTGCCTCTTTGAAGTTCATCTACTGCCAATTTCAGTGATTCCTCAATGGTTTCCCACATATCATAGTATTTGTATCTTCCTAAACGTCCCCCGAATATCACATTTTGTTTATTTTCTGCTAGTTCTTCATATTTTCTCAATATTTCCATATTTTTTTCATCATTTACGGGGTAATAGGCTTCTTTTCCTTTACTCCAAGGCATTGGATATTCAGTGGTGACAACGGTTTTTTCAGATTTGATTCCTTCAAAATGTTTATGTTCAATTGTTCTCGTGTATGGAACTTCTTTATCAGTGTAATTGAGAACCGCGTTTCCCTGATAATTTTCAACATCATGTGTTTTTTGTTCAAATTTTAGAGATCTGTATTCTAATTCACCGAAACAATAATTGAAGTACTGATCTATCATCCCTGTGAAAATAACTTTATCTGCGATTTTCTCCCATTTTTCCTTGTCATGGAAAAAATCAGTGTTTAACTTAACTTCAATACCGTCCAGGAGTTTTTCCACTATTTGTGTATATCCTCCTATTGGTATTCCCTGATATTTATCATTAAAATAATTGTTATCAAAGGTAAATCTGACTGGAAGGCGTTTAATAATAAAGGAAGGTAATTCAGAGCATTTTTTACCCCACTGTTTTTCAGTATATCCCTTTACCAATTTTTTGTATATATCTTTCCCAACTAAACTTATAGCCTGTTCTTCTAAGTTTTTTGGATCTTTTATATTAGCTTCTTTCTTTTGGGATTCTATAAATTTTTTAGCTTCATCGGGTGTTTTAACACCCCACATCTGATAGAATGTATTCATGTTAAAGGGTAAATTGTATAATTCATCTTTATAAATAGCGACAGGAGAGTTGGTATATCTGTTGAACTCTGCAAATTGCTGGATATAGTCCCAAACATCCTTATTATCAGTGTGAAAGATATGGGCACCATATTTGTGGACATTGATCTCTGATATTTCTTCAGTGTATACGTTTCCACCAATATGATTCCTTTTCTCAATAACTACTACCTTTTTTCCGTTTTTATTCATTTCGTGAGCAAATACAGAACCAAAGAGGCCGGAACCAACTACTAAATAATCATACTCCAACATGATTCACCTAAATTCTATATTAAACATAAATATTTATCAATTCCATTGATGAAATCGTTATCAAATTAATATAATCTATAAATCCTTTAATTACTTTTACAACCCTTTTATCATAATGATATTCGTCACTACAAATCATTTTTTTATCAAATCCCGAAATACTACGCTCAAAATTCATATTCAGACATCATATCTATTTTTAAAATGTTACAGATTTTATATTATATTTTTCAGTACTACATTTAATGACTTAACTTGACTCTTTATTTTGTTTTCTTACAATTATGTGAGTATTATCAAAATTAGTTATTTATGGATTCTGTATGTATTAAGCGTTAATCTTTTGTTATTTCAAAATATATAGCTTTCAAGAATTCATTCAGTAATAAAGCCTTAAAAGAGGATTCGGTGTTGTTATTATCTTATTTTTCCCATCTCTGAAGAACAGTCCCCTTTGACTAACCCCATATACCTGTTCCAATTAACTGTTATTTTCGCATTGCCAACTTTAAAGATAATTTATCTTAGCTGAATTTCATTTTTTTTAATGATATCTCCTTTTCCATTTCTTGAAATGAATAATAATTTGCCACTGCAGCAAAATCCATTAATATTTGCATTTTATTAAGATAAGGATAACGATTTTCTTTTGTCATAGTAATCATAGTTCTTTTCCTAGGATATTCTTCAGAAAATCTTTCATTTAATAATGCTTTAAAACATTCTTTTAGATTAATTTGTTTTTCATGATATAAACTGATTATTTTACTTATTTCTTCATTAATGAAATAATCTAACTCGTTTAAACCGATAACTTTTATAATATTTCGTTCAAAGTTGTCAAGTTTGTTGAACTTATTCTTTAACACTAACTTTAAGTTTTCATTAACATAATCATAGTCCCATAAAAAGGGATCTTTTTCATGATGTGTAGAATCAAGTTTTGTTAAATATGGTTTTACATCAGTTTGAGGTAATGAATCCCCAGCAAACGGAATAGTTAATAATTCAGGTTCAGAACGTTTCAAAATTTCATAAACAAATTCTTTAAAAGCATCTTCGCCCCCATTTTCTGCATACAACAATGCAAACCAAGTCTCATATTCCGTAAAGAACAATGGAAAGAAAAAATTTTTATGGAAAAGGATTCTCCTACCATACCATCTATTTGCATAAGCAATTTTATACAATTCATCTTTTTTATAACCATCCATGCCTAATTGAGCAATTACAGAAAGGTTGGAGATTTTTCTATTATAACCTATAACAAAATCTTTTGAATTCCAGTCACCCTGAGCCATGTAAAATGTTAAAGCATAATCTTTATATTCATTTGTATTTGGACGTTTGTTATTTTGGGGAACAACATGAAAATGTTTGACATCAAGAACTTTAGCAACTTTTTTAGCAATAACAACATCAGGATGAGTATCTTGACCTGAAGTACTGCATTCAAAGGATATTTCATGCTTTTTACATATTGGGGAGAGGATAGATGCAGTTAATCGAGAATCTAATCCTCCAGTCAGTCCTAAAGTTATTTTTCTAAAGTTAGGTTTCAAACGAACTAAATTTGTTTCAACAAAATTAATCAACCCCTCATAATACTCATCAAATAACTTATGTTTATTATTTTTATATGACTCTCTAAACCATTGTGGAAGTTTAACAGACGCTTTTCTTTCTACTACTATATTGCCTTCTCTAAAATATTTAGTATCTTGTGGGAATATCCTCTTTATCTCTTTAAAAATTGTTTTTTGTGGAAGTTCTCGAGGAGTCCATTCCCTGAATACAGAATCTTCAATGAAATCGTAATCAAAATGATTAACAAAAGGTTTTTCCCTAAATTTTTTGATGCCATCTACAATTAGTTTAATTTCTGTTGAAAGTACTTCACATTTCTCGTCTTTATAATGGAATAGTTGTCTTACGCTTAAAGGGGGAGTCTTAATAAAACCTTCGCCCCCTTTATCTATGGCAATTAGTTGGTAATCACCTAACAATTCAGTTGATTCGTTAATTTGGTCAAAAAATTCGCATATATCTGGATTTCGTAGATTATCATTAGTATTAACAATTCCATTAATCAAAAATAGCCTATCTGCATCAGCATAATAAGAATAACCATAAGTTTCATGATCTATTTGATTGTAAGGATAAATATAAATGATAAAATTAGAAATTTCAAATTTAATGGCCTCTCGAGAAATTAAAGAAGGAGCATTAGCCGAACTTAAAAATTGTTCATTTATATATTCATCTTTAAATGAATCTTTTTTGGATATTAAAATAAAATGCATGCTGTCACTATTCTTATCAATTATTATAAACTTTTGTTGAAAATGGTTAAATGAATATAAATTTATTTTTTAATGATATGTTTTTTAGATAATATCATCCTCATTTAGTTAAATAAAACTATTCTTTAATCCCCAAATCTCTCTCAATTTCTTCAAATGAATAATAATTTGCCACTACAGCAAAATCCATCAATATTTGTAGCTTGTAATTATAAGGGTAACGATTTTTCTTGGTCATTTTAATCATACTTATAGAACGTGAATATTTATTAGACAATCTTTCATTTAGTAATACCTTAAAAAGTTCATTTAAATCAATTTGTTCTTCTAGATGTGATTGGATGAACTCGTCTATTTCTTCATTGAGAAAATAATCCAATTCATTCAAACCTAGAAATTTTAAAAAAGACTTGTAATCATCATCCAATTCATCAAATTTTTCACTCAATACTGGCTTTAGATTCATATTAACCAAATTATAATCCCATAAAAAAGGTTCTTTGTAATGAATTTTAGAATCGATAACTTTTAAATAAGGTTCTAAATCGGTTTGAGGTAATGAATCCCCAGCAAACGGAATAGTTAATAATTCAGGTTCAGAACGTTTCAAAATTTCATAAACAAATTCTTTAAAAGCATCTTCGCCCCCATTTTCTGCATACAACAATGCAAACCAAGTCTCATATTCCGTAAAGAACAATGGAAAGAAAAAATTTTTATGGAAAAGGATTCTCCTACCATACCATCTATTTGCATAAGCAATTTTATACAATTCATCTTTTTTATAACCATCCATCCCTATCATAAGTAATAAAGACAAATTTAAAATTTTCCGGTTATATGTAGACACATAATCTTTAGAATTAAAATCTCCGTGAGCCATATAAAAATTTGAAATATAATCACAGTAATTAGTAGTATTCGGACCCATATATGGGAATGAAACAATATCATCAGTATGTTTAATTGAAGTTAGTTTGACATCCAGGACTTGGGCCACCTTTTTAGCAATAACAACATCAGGATGAGTATTTTGTCCAGAAGTTTGGCATTCAAAGGGAATATTATGTTTTTTGCATATTTTAGAAAGGATTGAAGCACTTAATCTCGAGTCGAAACCTCCGGTTAAACCTAGACATATTTTTTCGATGTTTGGTTTTAGTCTAATTAAATTAGATTCTACAAAATTCACTAAACTTTTGTAATAATCATTGAATAATTCAGCTTTACTCTCTTTATACCTATCTTTGAACCATTGCGGTATCTCAATATCCTTTTTTTTGATTATAAGTTTTCCTTCTTTGAAATATTTAGTATCATAAGGCATTACTCTTTCTATTTCTTTAAAAATTGTTTTTTGTGGAAGTTCTCGAGGAGTCCATTCCCTGAAAACAGAATCTTCAATGAAATCGTAATCAAAATGATTAACAAAAGGTTTTTCCCTAAATTTTTTGATGCCATCTACAATTAGTTTAATTTCTGTTGAAAGTACTTCACATTTCTCGTCTTTATAATGGAATAGTTGTCTTACGCTTAAAGGGGGAGTCTTAATAAAACCTTCGCCCCCTTTATCTATGGCAATTAGTTGGTAATCACCTAACAATTCAGTTGATTCGTTAATTTGGTCAAAAAATTCGCATATATCTGGATTTCGTAGATTATCATTAGTATTAACAATTCCATTAATCAAAAATAGCCTATCTGCATCAGCATAATAAGAATAACCATAAGTTTCATGATCTATTTGATTGTAAGGATAAATATAAATGATAAAATTAGAGATTTCAAATTTAATGGCCTCTCTAGAAATTAAAGAAGGAGCATTAGATGAGCTTAAAAATTGTTCATTTAATTGTTCATCTTCAAATGAATCTTTTTTGGATATCATAATAAAATGCATGACAACTCCACATTCCTATCTTTTTCTCTTCTATTATTCATTGCAGACATCGTTTGATAAGCATAAAAATATTATATTGATAATGGGCCGCTACAATCACTAGTTAAGTAACCATTGATCAATTATTTAAATCATTAAATAACAGTTATTCATGATTCCCAATAGAATCACAACTCCTGCTTTTCATTTAACTTTTTAACCTTTTTTAGCTTTAATCACCCAAGGCCAATTATTGATTTCGTCCATACATAACTTCTTCGTCATCTGTTGGGTTTTTTGTAATAGTTTAGCATTATTTTTAGTCCTCTTTTGGGGCCTATGATGATAAAGATGATATAATGTATCTTCTATTCTATACTGTTTTAAATCAAATAGGTCAGCTCTTATCATTATTTCGTTATCTTCACCACCCCAACCACTAAAATTTTCATTCTTCATGCCTATATTGATAAATGAATTCTTATTCCAAAAAACAATACCTCCATCGGCCCACGGCCTATTTTGTATAGTTGACTTTATAGTATTAAAATCAAAGCTTTCTATAAACATCTCTTTATCCTTAATATCTATGACTTTTCTATCAAATGGATGAACCACTTCATATCCATTATTTAACAATCCAACAGCCACCTTTACATTTTCTTTTTTTGTTAAACAATCAACATCAAAGATAGCAATGTATTTGGATTGAGCCTCCAGAACACCCTCGTTAATAGCCTTTGCTTTATTAAATAGTTCACCATTTGCATCAAGATGTAAAAATTGGAACGAATCAAATAAATTTGCATAATTACGTGTTAAGTAATACTTTGTGGAACGATCGGAGTGTTCAGTTATTATTAAGTTTTTTATTCCAATGTGACTTAAATATCTCAGACATATATCTAAATTTTCTTGACGAACACAATCATTAGTCATTCTATATGGAAGTATTATTACTAATTCATTGAAATTTATCCATGGATTGTATTTTATTAATGTAATCTTTATTTCTGTGATTCTTTGTTTGATATTCGATGTTATATTATTCAATTTGAAATGTAAATTGTTCAGAATTGATTTGAATCTTTTTTTGATTCTACATGCAATGTTTCTTGATTTGTATTTTAAATAGCCAAGAAAAGTTAGATATTCTGCCAATTCATTTGTCTTTGACTTTAATATTCGTTTCAAATCTTTATTTTCTTTTTCAAGTTTATTTTGAGTTTCTACGAAATTTCTAAAAATTTCAGCCAGTTGAATTGCCTCATCATATCTCTTATCGCTTAGGCTGTTAAAAAGTGGAGTTAAATATTTTCTACTTAGTTCCACATCATATTTTATAAATTCCTCAAAAAGAAAACCTATATTTTCCAACAATTCTCTTTTCTCATTATAATTAGTATTACTGACTATAAACCCTTCCATCCAGAATTGAAGATGTCCCCTAAAAAGAGTTGGATAAAATTCTTCTTTTCCATAATTCTGCAATAAATTATAAGTTTTATGATATGCTTGAATCATACCCATTAAATTTTTCTTATTCTTATTACGACTTATGCCTTTATCACCTTTAAAATCACGTATTCTATTATAATTAAACAAAAAACGATTATTTAAATATATAATTCCCTTAGCTTCTAGGAAAGCATGAACTAAAAAAGTTAGATCTTGGGCTGGAATACCCTCCGGAAATCTAATATCATTATCTACAATGAAACTTCTTTTAAAAATTTTTGTCCATATGGAGGGGGAAATTGTAAAGAGTCTAGGTTCCTCATCAATTCTTTTAACTTTTATTTCATCTAAATCTCCAAAAATACTGTAACATTTTTGAGTTTTATTTTCAAAAACATATACAAATCTACTAAATACAATATCTACATTTTCAACAACGATTCTATTAAGTAATACCTCACAAGCATTCTCAGTATAATAATCATCAGGATCAAGAAACATTAAATAATTTCCCGTAGAATTTTCTATTCCAATGTTTCTTGGCTTTCCGGCTGCTCCACTGTTTTCTGGTAGATGTATAGCCTTGAAATTTTCATATTTATTAGCGTATTCGTCCATTATTTTCCCACTATTATCAGTGGAAAAATCATTAACCATAATAACTTCTAGATGCTCTAAACCAATAGTTTGTCTTACAATTGAATCCAGAGCATTTCTAATATAATTTTCTACATTATAAACTGGAATAATTACGCTTATTTTGAAGTGACTATGATCTAAAAGTGATTTTAGATACTTGATTTGATCAATAGCTCTGATTGGGTATGTATTCCATATTTCCTGATTTCCCATTTTATCAACACTCGAAAAAATAATAAATATTCAATTAACAAAAAATTATAGAGATTTTCTATTTACTTGTTTTTTTAATTTTTGTGTAATTAATTTTTTCTAATTTATTCTTTTTTTGTTATTTTTATGGCTTTTAAGGTCTTTTTTTCTATTTTATCACATATTTACTGGTTTTTTCATGTTAGCGTTCGCTAAGTGGGGTTGTTTTTTTGGAGGGTATTGAGTTGTAATAGGTTGTAACAAAAGCATGTGAACAGGTTTTTGGTATGTGCTCGGAGTGTGGTGGTGACTAATAGGTGTCCAGACTTGAATATGTTTTTAATCACGGCATAAGGCCGTTCTCCGGCTGATCGCTTACGGACAATTCGTTTATTTCTCAGTTTATCCCTAATTTTCAAGGGATGTCCACGCACTGCTCGTTTCATAGTTGCGTTATAGCCTTTGCAGGAACCTCCAAAATACCCACGATCTCGGTAAACCACTTCACCAGATTTACTAAGGTCAATTTGACTGTCATGAACTTCAGCTGTTGTAGTTTCTAATCTACGTATCAAACCATAATCCATATCGACTAAAGTGTGTAATTTATAGCCAAAATGGGATTTCCCATTCTTTTTAGTCCATTCACCTTCTTTATTTCGTCTTGTTTTAGCTTCCGGTCCACGTGGTTCATTCACTCTTTGATGACCAGGATCAGCTGTAATAAAGGTCGCATCCTGAATTACGCCTTCTTTAACCTCTAAACCTTTAGAATCGATTTGTTTCTGGAGTTCTTCCCAAATAATCTCGTCTTTACCTGTGTCTATTAATCGTTCACGGAAAGCCCAGACCGTGGAACGGTCTGGGATTCTTTCAGGGAATCCTAAAAACTTCTGAAACGATATACGATCATTTGCTTGCCTTTCAAGCTCAGGATCCGATAAACCATACCACGATTGCAAAACCAACATCTTAATCATAACAATTTCATCAATATTAGGCCTACCACCACGCTCAGAATCATTATCATACATCTCACTGACAATAGGCCTGAAAAACTCCCAATCAATAATAGGATCAATCTCAGCCAACTTATCACCAAGCGCTTTCACACGAGAATATTGCTTATTCATGAAATATTTCTCAAAAGACTTCATAATACTCCTATATACCAAAAACTATATAAATATTTCCCAAAACCTCATTAAAGACATTAAATCACGAACTCAAATCACCAAAATTTAAAAGAATCAAAAATCAAAAAGTAAATCGAAATTCTCTATAATTTATGTCTTTTTAATATTTTTTATTCTAAATAATATATATTAAGTTATAATAAATGTCATAAGTAATTTGAAATGATTTATAATGAACTTTGGAATTTATCGAGGCGAAAGAAAATGGTTTCTTTAAAAAACCCTTTAAATTTTATTAAAAAAGCAAACAGAACATTCAATGTATACCTTGGAAATTACAATAGAATAGATTCTTTTTTAAATTCATATGAAAGAAATCAAGAAAAAACAGAGGCTTTTTTAAAAGCATTCTTAGATATATACGGAGAAAACCAAGAAAAAACAAACAAATTCATAGAAAAAAACGAACACAACCAAGAAAAAAACGAAGCTTTCATAAAAGCCTTCTTGGACATATACGGAGAAAACCAAGAAAAAACAAACAAATTCATAGAAAAATACGAACACAACCAAGAAAAAAACGAAGCTTTCATAAAAGCCTTCTTGGACATATACGGAGAAAACCAAGAAAAAACAAACAAATTCATAGAAAAATACGAACACAACCAAGAAAAAACAAACACATTTATGGATTCTTATATATCTATAAGAAAAAATTTGAAAACAGCTATTGAAAACTTCAATAAAAATTATGGGGTTTGCAGGGGATATTTCTTTAACGGTGATGAAAGTTCATTTGAAATGATGAACACCGATCAATTCTTCCAAATGTGTTTTTTTAATAATATCAAACTTTTATCTCATTCACCTTCAGAAAATAGGATATACTTGGAAACAGAAGATGGGATTAAACTTGTAACAAACAATCGTTTTTATACTATTGGTGAAATTTATGGTAGGGATGGATATTCAGTACCACAATTATATCAGTTCAAAGAATTTGTTGTTTTTGATATAGGGATGAATAGAGGATATGCTGCACTGAAATTCGCTAATTATGATTCTTGCAAAGCAGTCTACGGTTTTGAAATAAATCAAGACACATATGATTTCGCTTTGGAGAATCTTGACCTAAACCCCGAGTTAGCTAATAAAATAAAAGCCCATAACTTTGGACTTTCCGATGAAGATGGCGAAATAGACATATATTGTCTTCCGGGTTTCGATGGAATCACAACCACAGAATTAGAGTTTACTAATGTCCAATCTGAATGGTTAAAATGGAAAGAGCAAATGAAGATTGAAAAAGCTAGGATTAAAGAGGCGAGTGCAATTATATTAGATATCATCAAAAAGGATAACATCAATTCAAATATCGTGTTAAAAATAGACACTGAAGGCTCAGAACATAAAATTCTTGATAATTTAATAGATAACGATCTATTGGATAAAGTGGATTTAATTATGGGTGAAAACCATTTATTAGGAGAAGATTTGGACGAAAAATTAGTTGGATTTAAAAATATTAGCAAAAAGTTCTATACAGACAATATTTACAGTTTTTGCTATGTAAAAGATAAATATTTTAAAAAATTACCACAAGCAAATTTTTAATCAACCACCAAATTATTTAAGAAAAAATAGGGACATATTTATTGATTATCCTTCAAAAACCAAATAATCTTATTTTTTAAACGAACACTAATCTATTAACTGTATTATTGATTCTATCCTTTTTTCAAATGTAAAGATAAATGAATCAGTTCTTTCGAAAATTTCTTCTTTTTTCTCATAATCATTTGCTAGATAATAATTGATAAGTGATTGAAGTTTATCAGGATCTTCATAAGTCACCACCGTATCTCCGAAAACATCCTCGGCACCCCTAACATTATCCGAAATTATAAACGCTCCACAGGCGGATGCATCGAATAGGCGGTTGGAAAGGAATCCTTTATCCCTCATATCATCCCAGTGATCACAGAGCAGGATCTTGCAGGATGAATAAGCTTTTCTCAGCTCCTTATTAGGTATGTGTTCTCCCTTGATATACTTCTTATTTATCAGTCCTTTCCATCCTGCACCGTACACTGCCAGATCCTCATCTGTGGGCAGTAAATCCTTAATTATCTTCCGATGCACCCCACGGGAGTTCCCCACAAATAACAAGTCATGTTTGTATTTATCATCAGGATCCGGATAAAAGATTTCGGGGTCAGTGCACTGCAACATGGCCTCCACTGGAACATCCACTTTCTTGGCCATTTCCTCGGCCCAGTACTCTGAGGCAATGAACACGTGCTGGTACTGGTTGTACTCCTTGACTGTCACGTCATCTGGGTGTGATATGTTCCACATTATGTTGAAGTGCTGAGGTTTAGGCTGGTAACGGCTCAAACCCCTTAAAACCAGGACCGTGTCACAACGGGCATCACCATCACCCACCCACTCTGGTAAAACCTGAAGTAGGACCTCATAATCCTTTTTCTCCAGTTCTTTCTTTAATCCCAGGGCCAGGTAGTAGTCACCCCACTCCTCCACTTCATCCCAGTTTGGTGCTGGAATTTTAATGGCCATCTTCCTTTTCCGGATGTAACTTTCCAGGCTATCCCTTATCTTTTCAGCCCGCTGGTCATAGGTGTGATGGGATAAAACAAATTCCTGTAATTCTCTGATCTTGGCTTTTCTCTCCCCTTCATGGGAAAGGTAATATTGGAGTAATTTACTGAGATCTTCCTTTGACTTGTAGACTGGTAAAATTCCCTTAAATGTTTCCTCTGCACCTATATCACCATTGGTCACCACCAGAACACCCGATGCAATGGCATCAAAAACCCGGCTGTTCACAGACCCGTATCTCTTGGTAACCCTGTTGGCATCATCCACCACCACCCTGGTGGACCGATAAATTTCAGGCATTCTCTGATAATGGATGAATCCTTCATAGTATGGTTTGAATTTTTCAAACTCATCCCAGTTTTTACCATACAATTTAAAAGTGAAAGGAATACTCTCTGGATCCAGCATGTCCACAATTTCCCGGGGATCATTCCAGTAACTCCCGGTGAAACAGTAATCACATCTGAATTTCTCATTCGCCTCTACCTGGTTGTTGAAAATTTCTGGATCTGTAGCCAGGGGTAAGAGAAATGTATCCCTGCCTGTTTTTTGTTTTATGTAATTGCAGGCAGTTTCACTGGTAGCCATTACCAGATCAAAATCTGCAAAATCAGGATAATAGAACATCCAACGGTCCAGCCAGTTACGTGGCCATGCCATTTTAATTAGCAGATTATTCCTAGACCGTATCTTACGGATATCATAAGCATCGAGTAATGATATTAGAACATCAACATCCCTTTCAACATAGTACCAGTCATCAGATTCCACCCTTGATAAGTAGCTTATTTCCCAACCAAATTTCTGGAAACCCTTGGCCAGGGAGGTGGCTGTGAAGTAGTCCCCTGCCGATGAGTTCTCACCAGTCTCAGTCACCACAAAGGCTACTTTTAGAGGTTTATCAGAGAACAAATAGTTACAGTTTAACTTATCAAGCAACAATTCCCTGCGCAGCCACTTATTCCATCTTTTCCGGAATAATTTCTGATTATTTAAACGCCATTGTCTGATTTCCTTTTTCTTATGCTTCTCCTGTGTTCCGAATTCATAGTGGAATAAAACTGCTTTAGAACAGTAAATGTTGTTGTAACCTTTTTGAAGTAATTTCAAACAAAAATCAACATCTTCATAACCATAGATGTACTCTTCATCCAGACCCTCAACCTGAAAGTATTTATCCTTTTCAACCAGTAATGCTGCGCCAGTAACCGCAGCTCGAGGCTCATCTAACTGCCCCCGAATACGGAAGGGTTCTCCATTACCCCAATTGTAGGGTTTGATAAAGCCATCCTCTTCCTTGAAGGCTATGCCTTCATGCTGTATTTTGAAGGAGTTTCGTTTATTATGACGAGACCCTGAACAATCCGGGTATACTAGCCTAGCACCTATAGCACCCACATTCTCGGATTGTGTTGCTGATTTCATCATATGATTTAACCAGCCATGGGTGGGTTCCACATCGTTATTAAGAAGAAGTAAATATTTTCCCTCAGCTATTTCTGCTGCCTGATTATTAGATCTTGAAAATGACTGGTTTTCGTTATTTCTAATTACTTTCAGTGGTAAGACATTTGAAATTTCCTCTAAAAAAGCTACTGAATTATCCTGAGAATCATTATCAACCACTATTATTTCATAGGAGGGATACTGAACATTATCAACAAAATCCTTGAACAATCTCTTTAAATGGTCCAAACCATTTCGGTTAACTATTATAATGGAAACTAACGGTGATTTTTCATCAAAATCATGTAATACGAATTTATATGATTCTTTTATCACTGAATTGTAGAGTTCTTTTTTTTGCTCTTCAGTGAGTTTATAATCTCCCCTGATGGATTCTATGAATTCAGATTCTTTAACCCACAGAACTGTTCTGTGTTTCCAGGATCTGTATGAATCTCTTGTGTAATTCCTGAATCTTCTCAATTCCTTGAACCATCTGTATTTTTTTATTCCAGGGGGGATGTTCGCCATTGAAGAAATCACCATTTATTAGCTATAATTTTCTATGGAACCTACCATAAGGTTTATTTGTTAAGTGATGAATAATAACTCTACTTCATATGCTCTTAGAGTAATAAATATGTTATTAAAATATTTAAAAAATAGTCACAGATAAGGGGTAACTATGTCCAGAAAACTCATCGCCTTAATAATATTACTAATTATAATTGTCAGTGCGGGTATATATGTGTCCTACTTTTATACCCAGGGAAAGGAAAAATTCGAGGGAAACTATAATGTGCTACTTCTATGTGCTGATCCCAGTGAACCACGACCAGGTGTGGGAGCAGTTGATATGGTCTTTGTGGTGAACGTTAACCAGGGAAAAATAGTGAATATGACTCCTGTTTATCCTGGAGGTCTGGCACATCCAACTAAGTCCCCCAATTCTGAATTAAGAAATTATGCAGATAAACTATACCTCCACGACTCACTATGGAGTTCAGATGTAGAAGAAGGATCCAAAATAGCTCAGGAAATAGTTGAATACCACACTGGTTTGAAAACTAATCTGGTGGTCATTGTAACCCCCGAAGCAATAGATGCCATGATAAAAGCCATCGGACCAGTTTATGTGGAAGGTCAGGGTTATGTTTCAGGTAATTCCATTGAATTTTTGAGGGGCGAACAGGATAATGGGGGAATGTCACGGGGTAATGCTGTGCAATCACTTATGAATGGTCTTAAAAAGAAAGCCCAAGATCCAAAAAATCGTAAAGTTCTCATGGAAACTGCCTCAGCACAGTATGCTCAGGGAAAGCTTTATGTTATCCCTTCTACAGTTTTCCAAGAGTTTGTAATCTATGAAGGTGTAAACAGCATATTTTAAGAATTAAAGTGGTTTATATTCCCCCTTCTATTTTGAAAGTTAAGAAAAAGCACTTTTAATCATTTTAAAATGCATCTCGGTGATGGATCCGGATCTTAATGCCTCCTCCAATATACTAGTAATGTCTGAAGAGGATAGACCCATTATATCTTTGCCTGTTTCGATCATATCCTTTGTTGATTCCTTTAAACCTGTCAGTGGACCGAAATATTCGATTTTCACATATTTTCCATCGGGTTTTTCCAATATAAAATTGAATCCAATCTCTTCCTTTTCATAATACTGGGGCAGCTGCCTTGACAGGATGTTCAACACTATCGGGAAAACCAAAAACATGTTTGTTGGGATCATAATAGTCATGATGAGTATTCCAATCTCATCTGTGAGTTCTAATTCTTTCCTGCCGGTTAAAAATTCTGTTTTCAATTCCAGCATGTTGAATGATTTGCCCATTATGATTTCGGGCATGGTGTAAACCATATCTTTTCTTGTTTTGGATTTCTCGAAGTTGTAGGGAAGAAATACCATAGAATCAGCTGTTTCATAGCCAAGTTCTTTAATTTTAGCTTTAACATCCAATTTGTAATCCGAAACTTTAAAGTAGTGATCACTCATCAAAGAATCCCCCATTCTAGGTTAATCATGCCTTTTTTTATTGTTATCGGGATATTATTCCCTTCATTTTAATCCAGATATTTTTCCACATCTTCATGGTTGAAACGTAGCATAATCAGACGGGTGTTACCCCTTTTTCCCTTTCCAGTGAATTTTGTATCAATTATCCGCATAAATTCCAGTTTTTTAAGAGCCCGGTCAAATGAAGCGTAACTTAATGGTTTATTCTCATTTAAAATGTTGTATATATCTCCTGCAGTGGGATTATCATCCCTTTGCCCAACAATCACCTCTAATAATCCCCGCTCATCATCAGTAAGATTATTTATAGTGTTTTTAAGGCTTTGGGAGTCAAAGTCCTGTAATGCCTTTTCCAGATGTTTTCTTTCGATGTTTCGGGATGCATCTGCTTCTGCAAAATTGCCACTGGTGCGCAGAAGATCAATCCCCACTCTCAAATCTCCAGTTGAATTGGTGAAATCCACGATTTCGTCTAAGAGCTCATCTGATAACACTTCAGGATAGAAGCCAGCCTTCACCCGGTCATCCAATATGTCTCTTATCTCTTGCCAGGTGTATGTGTCAAATATCACTTCTTGGGGGATGAAAATACTGCTTACGTTTTTATCCAGCATAAAACGGAATTCAATGTCGGATATTACACAGAAAACTCCTGTCCTAACTCCTGGAAATACTTCATGAGCCCTTAAAATATCGTACAATATTTGGTTGGCGTTTTTGCGATAGAATAAGTGATTAACATCGTCCAGTGCAACCACCAGGGCTTTTTTCTCATTGGTGAGTTTTTTCATTATCTCCCCATAAATCCTGGAAAATGGGACCCCAGTTCCTGCGGGTAAGAAACCAAAGAGTTGCTGATATATCTGGGCAAAAATGTTAAAACGGGTGTTGTAAAGCTGGCAGTTAACATAGGCTGTGGCCACTTTTTGCGATTTTTGGGCCACCATCTCAAAGATCTTGTGGACGGCTGTGGTTTTACCAGTGGCCGGAGATCCAACCACCACTGTGTTAACTGGTTTTCCTCCCTTTAATGCTGGGCGCAGAGATATTGCAAGTGCTTCCATTTGCAATTCACGATGCAAATAATTTTCAGGGATAAAATCAGGGTTAAATACAGTTATGTCCTTGAAGAGTGTTTCATCACCCATTAAAATGTCTTCAACACGGCTTGGCATTCTCATACACCATTATGTCCAATTATAATCCTTTTGATATTATTTTTATGCTTGCATGTAATTGTAATTTATTATTTATATTTAAGTGAATCTGGATTTATATCCTCCACACCATCCACCTTTTCACCACAAGAAATATTATAAAAACGAACTTCACTGTTAGAAGCAGCCCATTTGACCAATTTTTTAGCCCATTTAAGTTTCTTCTGTTTTATCTGGTCTGCGGGACCGTCCTCCTGGTCTGGTCGGGAGTAGTGGGTTACCATTTTCCCAAAGTCCATGCCGGATAAGATTATCTCACGAGCTCCAAGGGCCATCGCCAGGAAAACACCACGGTCCCCATCAGTAAAGCCTCCTAAATTGTAAACACTGGCTAAGGGTTTGCTCTGGGTGGTTCCCATGACATTAGTTAGTTTTGGTGTGTATTTTTCTATCTGTTCCTGGTTGTTTCCATGGGCATGCACCACCATTAATGCTCCCTGCTGATTAGCACAGAATATATCATCCATCCGACCGTCCAGGTCGGTTACAATAATGTCGGGGATGATATCTTCTTCTAGAAGGGCGGTGGTGGCCCCATCTGCAGCTATCAATGTAAATTCATCCAGATTCATGGTCTTCAAAATAGTGAGATTGGGCTTTAAGGATGGTCCAGCACCGAAAACAATGACCCTACTCTTTATGTGGATGTCCTGTGGCATGAGAGCACCAATGTCATCCAGTACATGGTTTAATGACTCGGCAGAGTGTTCATCATCATCTCTTTTAAAGCCAAAGTCTTCCAGGATGAGCTGGTACCATTCCATCCATAGGGTCAGTTCCATATATAAGGTATATCCCATTATATACATAATAAACTTTGGAGGATATTTTCAAATTGGAGTTGAAAAGATGGACGAAACTTTACTGATGATTCCCGGACCCACTCGTGTGGCCCCCAGGGTCCTGAAGGCCATGTCAGAAAACATTGTTAACCATAGAAGTGCCCTTTTCGGTGAAATTCTCACTGAAACCAACCAGATGATGTCTGAAGTATTCATGACTGAAAATCAGTCTTACCTTATCACTGGCTCCGGAACGGCAGCCATGGAGGCCGCCTTAGCCAACACCATCAGTAAGGGAGACCGTGTCTTGAACATTGTGGGTGGTAAATTCGGACAGCGTTTTATGCAAATAACCGAAACCCATGGTGGAATTCCTACCGAGATGGAAGTGGAATGGGGACATGCAGTTAACCCTGATGATGTGCGTGAATTCCTGGAAGCAAATGATGATATTAAAGCAGTGACTGTTGTGCACAATGAAACTTCCACTGGTGTGACCAACCCCATAGAAGAATTGGGTAAAATAATGCAGGACTACGATGCCCTGTATGTTGTGGACACTGTGTCCAGCCTTGCTGGGGATGATGTGTTCGTGGATGGTTATGGAATTGATATCTGTGTCACTGGCTCCCAGAAGTGTCTGGCAGCACCGCCAGGCATAGCAGCCATAACCCTCAGTGATGATGCCTGGAATGTGGTGGATAAAACTGAAAATCAGACTTACTACCTTAACCTCAAAAAATACAAGAAAAGTGGAGATGCAACACCACCAGAAACACCCTACACACCTGCAGTTTCATTAATATATGCCATGCAAGAAGCCCTGCGGGTGATCATGGAAGAAGGCCTGGAAGAAAGGGTTAAAAGACATAAACTCGCAGCCAAAGCCACCCAGAATGGTGTCAAAGCCCTGGGATTGGAGTTGTTCGCCCAGGAAGAAGCACGCAGTAACACGGTAACCTCAATTAAGATGCCTGAGGGTGTAACTGACCCTGAACTTCGTGGTACCATGAGGGAGCGTTACCGGATTGAACTGGCCGGAGGCCAGGACCATCTTAAGGGTAATGTATTCCGTATCGGCCACATGGGTAACATAACCCACCGTGAGATAATCAGCACTATCGCCGCATTAGAGATGACCATGCAAGGTCTTGGACTGGATGTGGAGATCGGTGAAGGTGTGGCTGCAGTTGCAGACACTTATTTAGAAGGGAGCATTTAATCACCCCATACTCCCTTATTTTACTTTTATTTTTACTTTCATTAAATAAATATAAAATATTGCAGTTTTGAAGTTTAGGATTGATAAGAACAAGTAATGAGAGTCAAGTGTCAGGCTAATATCTGCATACTCCGCCTATCCCTTATTTATAGATTATTTGAAATCTTAATGAACAACACGGTAAAAAGATCCCTAATGAAAAATCCTAAATCGTACTAAATTCTATATAGTATATGATCCTAAATAGTATTGAATCTATAAAAATCTATGATATACAAAAAAATTATGAAAATTTGCCTGGAAAATCAAATAAAAATTTTTTAATAAAAATTGGAACAAATAAATAAACACCGAAAAATATTACAATCCCATTTATACCTACCAACTAACGTTATTAAAACAGAATTAAGCTCTAAAACGCGAAATTAACAATTTCAATAAATAAAACAGGTAAATTAGAAGTGGAATTAAAAATGGTGAAAAAAGGGAGTGAAATAATGAGAAAAGAAGGCAAAATGACTGCGAGTAGTGGTATTACAAGCAAGGAATGGTGGCCTAACCGGTTAAATCTTGACATATTGCGCCAGCATTCTGCAGAATCCAATCCAATGGATGATGATTTCAACTACGCCCGGGAATTTGAGAGTCTGGACTTGAACGCCCTAAAAAAAGACCTATATAAACTCATGACCGATTCACAGGAATGGTGGCCCGCTGACTTCGGCCACTACGGACCTTTATTCATTCGTATGGCATGGCACAGCGCAGGAACATACCGTGTGGGAGATGGACGTGGAGGTGGAGACAGTGGAACCAGCGTTTAGCACCCCTAAACAGTTGGCCTGACAACAGCAACCTGGACAAAGCCCGCCGACTACTATGGCCCATCAAACAAAAATACGGCCGGAAAATCTCCTGGGCCGATCTGATGATCCTGGCAGGCAATGTGGCCCTGGAGTCCATGGGCTTTAAGATATTCGGCTTCGGTGGAGGAAGAGAAGATATTTGGGAACCAGAAAAGGACATATACTGGGGTTCAGAGAAAGAGTGGCTGGGAGGAGAACGTCACGAGAAGGGCAGTGACATGGACAAACCACTGGCTGCCATTGAAATGGGTTTAATCTACGTGAATCCAGAAGGACCCGACGGTAAACCAGACCCCATCGCTGCAGCAGATGATATCAGGGAAAGTTTCGCCAGGATGGCCATGAACGACGAGGAAACAGTGGCCCTGATTGCTGGTGGCCATGCCTTTGGTAAAACCCACGGAGCAGGCGACCCGAAATATGTGGGGCCAGAACCAGAAGCCGCTCCTATAGAAGAGCAAGGTCTGGGTTGGAAGAGCAGCTACGGTACTGGGAAAGGTAACGACACCATTACCGGGGGTCCGGAAGTTATCTGGACTAACACCCCCACTGCATGGGATAACAATTTCTTCCGAATCCTATTCGAATTTGAATGGGAGCTCGAAAAGAGCCCGGCTGGTGCCTACCAGTGGAAGCCCAAGGGTGATGCAGGTAAAAACACTGCACCTGATCCCCACGACCCATCAAAACGCCGTACTCCTGGTATGCTAACCACAGACCTTTCATTACGTATGGACCCTGAATACGAAAAGATATCAAGACGCTTTTATGAGAATCCAGATGAACTTGCCGATGCATTCGCCCGTGCCTGGTTCAAACTAACCCACCGTGACATGGGACCAAAAACACGCTATCTTGGATCAGAGGTACCAGACGAGGATCTCATCTGGCAAGATCCCATCCCTGAAGTTGATCACCAACTGGTCAATGAAGAAGACATTACCATCCTCAAAGAAAAGATAATGGCTTCTGGTCTATCAATCAGAGAGTTGGTTTACACTGCATGGTCCTCAGCATCCACTTTCCGCGGTTCAGACAAGCGTGGTGGCGCTAACGGTGCCCGCATCCGCCTGAAACCACAGAAGGATTGGGAAGTCAACCAACCAGACCAGTTAGAAAGAGTACTCAATACACTGGAGGACATCCAGAAGGAATTTAAGAAAAAGGTTTCAATGGCTGATCTCATAGTTCTGGCAGGTTGCGCTGGTGTTGAACAGGCTGCAAAAAATGCCGGCCATGAGATAGAAGTGCCCTTCACACCAGGAAGAATGGACGCCCTAAAAGAACAGACTGATGTGGATTCCTTTGCCCCGCTTGAACCAATTGCAGATGGTTTCAGGAATTATCAGAAGATCCATACCGAAGAAAAGTCAGAGGAATTACTGGTGGACAAGGCACAACTTTTAAAACTGACCATTCCCGAGTTGACAGTCCTGATTGGTGGTCTGCGTGTCCTGGATGCTAATTATCAACAATCCCCTCACGGAGTCTTCACCGATACACCGGAGGCACTTACCAACGACTTTTTTGTGAACCTACTGGACATGAAAACCGAATGGAAAGCAACAGAAGATGAGAATGTATATGAGGGACAGGATCGAATGACTGGAGAACCCAGATGGACTGCTACCCGTGTGGACCTTATATTCGGTTCCAACTCCGAGCTCAGGGCAATGGCAGAAGTCTACGCATGTGAAGATTCAGAAGAGAAGTTTCTGAAAGACTTCATAATGGCCTGGGACAAAATCATGACCTTGGACCGGTTCGATCTGGCTTAAACATATTAAATTCTAAATTGGGGATTTATCAAGCCCCTTACATAAAAATAGACATAAATATGGGTAAAATTATTTTACCCCTCTCTTTTTATTTTAATAAATTATACTAAAACACTTATTAGATCATAATCGGGAATTGTGATATTCAGATAATATATATTTTAAATTCACACATGAATTATGGTAATCCAAGATAAAGTTGACTTGTGCCAAGTATATCTTCCAGTTGTTTGTTTCCCAGAGTATATTATTTAATAGACTTTTATTTAACAGAGATGCTGGCCTGCCATGTTCAGATCCCACTTGACACCAGCAGCTTATTATCCAGTTGATGATTACTTCTCACTCCCTCTACCTCAAATGCCTTCAACCCCCCATACCCACGTATAAATCAGTGAAGGCCCTATGCAAACTAAAAAATTCGTTCTCCTGGACATTGATTACGTAACCAGGAATGGTGAAGCAGTTATACGATTATTCGGTAAAGTGATTGGAGAAAGTGATCAAAACCATATAATAGTCTTAGATAAGAGTTTCAGACCTTACATATATATTATTCCTTCAAATACTTCTGATATTGGTGCTTGTACTCGTGATTTAAGTGAATTAGGACTTTTTGGTGTGGAAAAGGTTTTTAGGAATGATATGGGAGAATCGAAAGGGGTTCTGAAGATTACTCTTAAACATCCCCGTAATATCCCTAAGTTGAGGGATAAAATACGTAATTTGGCATCTGTAAAGGAAGTTCGAGAGTATGATATTCCTTTCTATCGCAGATACCTCATAGATAAGGGATTATCCCCCATGAATGTGGTGCAGGTGGAGGGTAAGGTTTTATCTGCAAAATCTTCGACCTGTGTCTTTCAGTTGGAGAATCCTCCCACTACTCTGGATTACAGCTTACCAAAGCTTTCTTTTTTGAGTTTTGATATTGAAGTATACAGTCCCCATGGCATGCCCCAGTCAGACCGGGATCCCATTATCATGATAAGTTTCTCCAGTAATCAGGGCTTCCAGAAGGTATTCTCAACCAAAAATTCCGCATTAGATTTCGTCGAAGTGGTGGCTGATGAAAAGGAGTTGCTGGGAAAATTTGCAGAAACAATTCAATTTATAGACCCTGATGTCCTCCTGGGCTACAATTCAGACGCCTTCGACTTGCCCTACATCAAAGACCGGGCTACACGTTTAGGTGTGCCTCTTAAAATAGGAATAGATGGATCCCAACCTAAATCTATGAAAATAGGTTTCAATAATGCACCAATGATCAGGGGCAGAATCCATGTTGACCTTTACCCTAATATCCGCCGTTATCTCCAAATAAACCGCCACACACTGGAATATGTCTACAAGGAGCTTTTTGGAGCGGAAAAACTGGACATACCTGGAGATGAGATCCACAACTACTGGGATGAAGGGGGAGATAAACTGAAACAGCTTTTTATGTACTCCCTGGATGATGCGGTGTCAGTTACCCGGATTGGGGAGAAAATGTTGCCCCTCAGCATAGAATTAACCAGGATTGTGGGCCAACCCCTATTTGAAGTAGCCCGCATGGCATCTGGAAGACATGTTGAATGGTATTTAATCAAAAAATCATTTCAATACGGAAACTTGGTGCCGGATAAAGCCCCAAAATCGGAGTTATCCAGGCGAAAAGCTATACATACTGTCGGAGGCTATGTTAAGGAGCCTGTGAATGGTTTGCATGAGGAAATAGTCTATTTCGATTTCAGAAGCCTTTATCCCAGTATAATAATCTCCAAAAACATCTCGCCAGACAGTTTAACAGATAATAATGGAAAAGATTGCCACATCACGCCCGAGTATGGTCATAGATTCCTGAAAGAACCAGCAGGTTTTATTCCGTTGGCCATTGGCAGGATTCTCCAGGACAGGATAAGGATTAAATCCATGATGAAAGAATCAGAAGATAACAGGGAGCGTCAGGTCCTGGATGTGCAGCAACAGGCACTTAAAAGAATGGCCAACACCATTTACGGATTATACAATCATAATACATTCAGATGGTATAGTCTGGAATGTTCAGAGGCCATAACTGCATGGGGCCGGGATTTTCTCAAAAAAACAATGGAAGATGCCAGAACCCATGGATTCGAACCAGTTTATGCTGATACGGATGGATTTTTTGCAACATATAAAAGACATGATGAATAGAAAGTATACGTTGAATTGAACTAGTTCCGACTTAAACTTCCTTTATCATAGCAGCCACAGTCTTAAAGAGTATAGGCCCATCCATCCAGGCCTGTTTTAAGAGATAAACTGGTCTCAAGTAGAACTGTCTGAAGGCTTTTTTCTGCATTTTCTTAAGCTCCTCCAGTGAACAGTCAACAGTTTCCAGTACTGGAGATAGTAAAGTGTATTTGGACCAGTCTTTAACTTTTAACAGGTTATTCTGAACTGCTTCCTGGTGGAAACGGGTTCCAGGGTAGGGTGTAGCCAGGCTGAAAACCGCATAGGATGGATTGAGTTCCCTGGCGAATTTTATGGTTCTCTGTATACTGTCCTTGGTGTCTCCGGGCATCCCCAGAACCACGGAGGCTATGGTGCGGATGTGATTCTTCCGGGCTAGTCTAAAAGCCTGACGTATCTTTTCGATGGTTAACTGTTTGTTAATCCTGTCGAGCTGTTGCTGATCAGCAGATTCCACCCCTAAAAACATGGTTATACAACCAGAATCATGTAGTTTTTGGAGTAATTCATCGGAAAGAGTGTCTGCCCGGGCTGTACATCCCCAATAAACGTCAAGCCCCCTTTCTACAATCTCATCACAAACTTCTGCTACCCTGCTGGGTTTCAAGGTGAAAGTGTCATCCATAAAGGCAATGATGCCAGCATCATGGTCATTGATGAGATGTTCCATTTCATCCACCACATTCTTGGAAGATCTCATCCTGAGCCTGTTTCCATGCAGGGCTGCAGATGCACAGAATGAACACTGCATAGGACATCCCCTGCCTGATATCATGGTGGCAGTGGGTAGTTTCTGGTTCAAGATTTTATAGTGATCCATAGGGAGCAGGTGCCTTGCAGGGAATGGTAATTCATCAAGGTCCTTTATCAACGGCCTTGGAGGTGTTATCACATCCTCGTAGGCGATACCTTTCACTTTGCTAAGATCGCCACCTTCATCCAAAGTTCTCACCAATTCTGGGAAGGTGTATTCTCCCTCACCAATAACCACTAAGTCCACGTAATCATATTCTAGTATTTCCCGGTGGTTGAAACTTGGATGGTATCCTCCCATAACTACTTTAGCCTCAGGACAACTTTTTCTAGCCAGCTCGGCGGTCTTCAGTGCATTGGAGATGGTGGGAGTTAATGCAGTTACAGCCACCATCCCTGGGTTGGCCTTTCGTATTTGGGCCTCCAGTGTTTCCCAGCTCATTTCAAGTGCTGCTGCATCAATGATCTCAACATCTATATCATTTTCCTCCAATACTGCAGCTATATAAGCAATTCCCAGGGGAGGTGCCACTAACCCTATGAATTTATATTTAGAATTAAAATATGGGGGGTTGACGAGTAATACTTTCATTTAATCACCTGAATAAGTAAAGTATTTGAAAATTCACTTGGGTAGTGGTATGTCTTCATTTTCATCAACTTTTATCTCTATTAATAATGGTTTATTAAGTTTTAGTCCATCCTCCACTGTTACCAAAACATCACCCGGAGAATCCACCATTTTAGCCTTTATATGGTGCGCAGTGGCTAGTTTCACGAAATCAGGGTTTTCAAGTTTCACTTGAGATGCTCCTCCATAGTAAAGTTCCTGCCACTGCCTGATGATACCCAGGGACTGATTATTTATTAAGCATATAATAATGGGTAAATCCAACTCAGCAATGGTAGCCAGCTCCTGGCTAGTCATCTGAAAACCACCATCACCTACCACTACCACCACATTCTTCAGAGGACGTGCCAGGCTAACCCCAATGGCTGCCGGGATTCCGTATCCCATTGGTCCGAATCCTCCTGAAAAGACCAATGAGGATGGTTCCAGCACTTCCATCAAGAGAGTTATCCAAGTGGTGTGACTACCAGCATCGTTAACCAAGATTGAATCATCCATCCCATCCAAAATCTCTTTGATGGCTCTTTGTGGTTTTAGTGGAGTTTCATAAAAATCCGTCCGGATTTTATGAGTTCTATCTTGTTTTTGAAGTTCGTCCAACCATTTATCAGTATTTTTAGTTGATATTTCACTGATTTTTACCATGAATTCCTTCACATCAGCTTGGATATTGATATTTCCATTTAGAACAGTTTTATCCAGGTTCACATGGATGATTGATACATCACCAAGTCCTTTCTGTGTTCGTTCCGATAGTCGGCAGCCCACAGCCAGGATAAGGTCTGCGTTTTCCCCAGCATGGTTTGCTCTTTCGGTGCCTCTGGTTCCTAAAAGCCCCAGGGAAAGGGGATGATCCTCACTGATAACACCTCTGGCAGGGTAAGTGGTGGCTACTGGGATCTGGTGTTTTTCTGCAAAGTTACATAGATCAGCAACGGCATGTGCCCATAAAACTCCAGCCCCAACCAAAAGCAGTGGCCTTTCTGATTTTCCAATTAGTCCTTTTACCTGGTTAAAGTCAGTCCAGTCGGCCTTTATACCTATTTCCACACTTTCATCCAGCAAGGATGGATCGATTTCTTCCTGTAGAATGTCACGGGGAATATTCAGGTGTATTGGACCAGTTTTTCCGGTTTTTAGAGTTAAAAATGATTTTTTAATTATTGTTATTGCTTCTTCTGGGTTGTCTATCAGGTGGCTTTGCAGGGTTATGGGTTCAAAAACAGAGTTTATATCCACTTCTTGAAAGACGTTTTCACCCTTTAATGGGTTAGGAACATCACCAGTGATAACTAGAAGAGGTATTGAGTCCTTGTTTGCGGTGGCCACTCCCATCACCATGTTTAAAGCTCCCGGCCCCCCGGATGCTATGCAAACACCTGGTTGGAGTGATGCTCGCGCGTATCCATCAGCGGCGTGAGCTGCACCTTGTTCATGACGCATCAGCACATGTTTTATGGATGATTTGCGCAGTGCCTGATAAACTGGAAGAATCTGTTCGCCAGGATGGCCAAATATATATTCAATGCCCTCTTTTTCTAATATTTTAACCAGTGCATCTGCCAATCTAATCTTGGCCACGGATTGCATGATTAAAAGTATGTTGTTAACTATTATTAAATGATGGTCCATTATTGTTAATATGGCAGTTGTCTTATCAGACATAAGAATGTAAAAAAATTAGCATAAAAATTTATTGAACTGGGAAAACATAATAAGTGCGAAGATTATGAATAACAGTCTAGTGTCAATAAAGGGTTTATAGGGGGTTTTAGAATTTCAAGTGAATTGGATGCTCTTTTAAAGGAAAACAGATTATTCCCACCATCTGAGGATTTAAAAGAAAACAGCAACATCCAGAAGTGGATGAAAAGATATGGGATAAATACCTATGATGAACTTATCCAGAGAGCTCAGGATGATCCTGAATGGTTCTGGGATGAACTTGCCCGGGAACTGGAATGGTACCAACCCTATAAAGACGTCTTAAAATGGGATCCACCCCATGCAGAGTGGTTTTCATCAGGTAAATTTAACATTGTACACAATGCCCTGGACCGGCATGTTAAAACCTGGCGTAAAAATAAGGTAGCCTATATATGGGAAGGGGAATCAGGCCAGGTGAAGAAGCTCACCTATCATGATCTTCACCGGAAGGTTAACCAGATGGCCCATTCCCTGCAGGGTCTTGGTGTTAAGAAAGGGGATCGTGTATCTATTTACTTGCCAATGATCCTGGAATTACCCATTGCCATGCTGGCCTGCGCCAAGATCGGAGCAGTGCACAGTGTGGTGTTTTCTGGTTTCTGGGCAAAAGCCTTCCAGGAAAGAGCTAACGACGCCAAAGTGAAGGTAGCCATAACTGTGGATGGATTCTATCGTCGTGGGAAAGTCATACCCCTCAAAGAAAATGTAGATGAAGTTTTAGATGAAATAACTTCCCTGGAAAAGCTCATAGTGGTGAAACACGCTGGATCTCCAGTTCAAATGAAACCGGGACGGGATCTATGGTGGGATGATATCATACAGGATCAAGAAAGGGAGGCCTCCACTGAACCTATGGATTCAGAAGACCCTCTTTTCATCCTCTACACTTCAGGTACAACTGGGAAACCTAAGGGTGTGGTTCATGTCCATGGTGGTTACGCAGTTGGAATCTATGCCACCTTAAAATTAGTTTTTGACTTGAAAGATGAAGATATATGGTGGTGTGCCGCGGATATTGGCTGGATAACTGGGCACAGTTACATTGTATATGCACCTCTCCTAATGGGAGCCACTTCGGTGATGTATGAGGGTGCCCCTGATTATCCTGATCCTGACCGCTTGTGGAAGATCATCGAAGATTATGGGGTAAATGTGTTCTACACCGCTCCCACCACTATCCGCTTGTTCATGAAATATGGGGAAAAATGGCCCCAAAAACATGATTTAACCTCTTTAAGGCTTCTTGGTAGTGTAGGAGAACCTATTAACCCGGAAGCATGGATGTGGTATCATAAACATGTTGGTAACCGGCAGTGCCCTATTATGGACACTTGGTGGCAGACAGAAACTGGGATGCATCTTATAACACCCCTCCCCATCTCCTCGCTCAAGCCAGGATCAGCAATTAAACCCTTCCCAACTGTGAAGGCAGATGTGGTGGATGATAATGGTAAACCCATAAGTGAAGGTGGAGGTCACCTGATTATCAAGACCCCCTGGCCTGCCATGTTCCGCACTCTGTATCAGGATCCAGAACGATACATTGAAGCTTACTGGAGCACTTTCCCGGGAGTGTATCTCAGTGGTGATGTTGCCCGCATCGACCAGGACGGTTATTTCTGGATACAGGGAAGAGAAGATGATGTCCTGAATGTTGCGGGTCACCGTATAAGTACTGCAGAGGTCGAATCTGCCCTGGTGAGTCATGTTACAGTGGCAGAGGCAGCGGTGGTTGGTAAACCTGATCCGGTTAAGGGAGAAGAGATCTGCAGTTTTGTTACTTTGAAGGAAGGGCATAATCCAACTCCCAGATTAAAACATCTTTTAAGGGAACATGTTCGAAAGGAAATTGGACCTGTGGCCAGCCCAGCCTACATTGGCTTTGTGGATGATCTGCCAAAAACTCGTTCAGGCAAGATTATGCGCAGAGTTATTAAAGCCAAGGTTAAAGGGGATGATGTGGGCGATATCAGTACCCTGGCCAATCCAGAAGCGGTGGATGGACTGGATCATGCATTATAATATTTGATAAAAAAAATAGTGTAAATAATCAGTTAATCTTCATTTTCCTGATAACTACCATTGTACTCTCCTGAACCTTCCACTGGGAAAACAACTCCCTGTGCAATTCTTTCCCCCTGTTTCAGAGTGAATGGAAATTCTCCCTGGTTAACCAGCAGGAATTGTAGGGTTCCATAAAATCCAGGGTCACCCACTGCAGTGTGGATGCTTACAAAAGAGCGCAGGAGTGTTGAACGGGGAAGATAAAGCATGGAATATCCTTTAGGGATTTTTATCTTCCGGTCGATTGTTACACTATAGGCAGTCCTTGGTTCCAGAGTGTAAAGTGGAGGTTCTAATTTTTTAAGTTCTGGAAGATTTTTCTCATTATCAATGAGTGATCCTGGTCCTTTCTGCATGTAGACTTCATCAACCCGCAAGTCTATACCTGATGGTTCTGCCAGTTCCTTGAATTCGGGGAACAGTTTTATGAGTTCTTTTTCACCTAACATGGATAGATTCTCCTGTGACAAGTAAGATAATTTAGATATGAATTTATTAGATAGATTTAGATTCCACACTTAAAAATTATGACATTTTTGATAAAAAACTAAGGCTAATTGAAATTCTTTTTCTTCTATTTAGTTTTAACTGTAGAAACATCTCAATGAATGCTATTCATACCGTGTTTTTAAAATAGAGATGTCATAACCCCAACCACATTATCCTGAATTACAGTTAAAACATAATATCATTATTATTTCAATAAAAACCCTAAAACTTTGGCTATTTATTACTGCAAATGACCTCAAAAACAGCAGATATCTTTTAAGTAGTTTTAAGGGGCATATATATTACCACTAAATCTAATTATTATCAAGTCAATAAAAGGATGATATGTTATTTTCCATCCAGCTAAATCATGTGAATAATGGAATTCACGTTGATTTTTAAATATATACTTTGACCATTAAATCAGGGGTCAAGAGAATTTGTTACCAGCAGAATCAACACTACTTGAATATTTAAATCAATACTACAATACTTAATAAATTGGAGATAAAATGAAAAAGGTTAAAGATCACTTTGAAGAGGAAGCAGAGGTATTTGACGAACTTATCATGACATTAATTCCTTCCTATGAATATATGGTTGACTCCATGGTGTTAGCATTACCTTTTCACCAAAAAGAGAGAATTAATATTTTAGATCTTGGCTGTGGCACTGGAAACATATCCCTAAAATTAAAAGAAAGGTTTCCCAATGCCAGGATAACCTGTGTGGACATGGCCGAGAACATGATTAAAATGGCAAAGTACAAACTTGCATCTTACAATGATGTTGAATTCATAATTGCTGATGTCCGTGATTTGGACTTTGAGGATGATTTTGATGCAGTGGTATCCTCATTAGCCCTACATCACCTTCAGCACCCGGAGAAAAAACCTTTTTACCATAGGATAAAGAGGTTCCTTAAGAGGGGAGGAGTCTTCTATAATGCCGATAACATTCTAGGATCATCACCTCACCTTAACCAGTTATATATGGATAAGTGGATAGAGTTTATGCTGAAATCTCACACACAGGAAGAAATTGACAGTGTATGGCTTCCTAAGCACCGGGAAGAAGATTTTCCTTCACCCCTTATGGATCATGTCCATTGGCTGGAGGAAGTGGGATTTGAGAAAGTGGATGTGGTGTGGAAATCTTATATGTTCGGGGTTTATGGTGGTAAAAAATAGAATATAGAATAATAGATTTATTTTTAATTTATTTCTTTTATTAGTCCCCAAGGACCTGTTCCACCATCCAGCCGGGGTGAAACTCCATTATATCTCCATATCCCTGACCTACACCTAAGTATAGTATGGGTTTGTTTATCACATGGCCAATGGAGAGTGCTGCCCCCCCTTTGGCATCAGCATCAGCCTTGGTAAGTATGATTCCATCAATGCCTACTGCATCATCGAATTTGCGGGCTTGCTCCACGGCATCGTTACCGGTAAGTGCATCTCCAACGAATATGGCAATATCTGGGTTGACGACCCTCTGAATCTTTTTCATCTCATCCATAAGATTCACATTGGTCTGCATTCGTCCGGCAGTGTCAATTAAGACCAATTCTTTTTTCTGGGCACGCGCATGTTCCACAGCATCATAGGCCACTGCCGCAGGATCGGCTCCCTTCTGGTGGCGTATGATCTTGACCCCTATATTATCTGCATGGTGAGATATCTGCTCAATGGCCCCTGCCCGGAAAGTATCCGATGCAGCTATGACTGGAGTGTAACCTTCTTTTACGAAATGATCAGCAATTTTAGAAATAGTGGTGGTTTTTCCAGTTCCATTAACACCCACAAACATTATTTTAAAGGGTTCGCCAGATTTTTTGGCTTTATCAACTGATTTTTTCAGATCAGGACCTTCAACAACCAGTATGTCCGATATGGCATTTTTAAGGGCTTCCTTGGTGAATTCTGCCACATCACTTCTTCTTTTTATTTTTCGACCCACTAAATCATTTTTAACAGAGCTAACAATCTGCTCAGCCACTTCCAGAGCAACATCCCCTTCCAAAAGGGCTAATTCCAGTTCAAAAAGAACATCATCAATGTCCTTTTCAGAGATGGTTTTGTGAGTGGCAAAAGTGAACATGCCCGATGGTTCTTCTTCCCCATCTTCTCCTGATTCAACAGCATCAACTTTACCCGTACCTTTTTTAGAATCATTTGAATCCTTTTTCTGCTGTTTTGAAGCTTTTTCATCTTTTTTAGAGGAGTCTTCATCTTTGGATTCTGTTTTTCTGCGTAAGAATGATAAGCGTGATGTTTTTTCTGATTCATTCTCTTTCAGATGAAATTCATCTTCTGATGATGTATCTTCTTTTCCATTCCAGGATTTGTTTTCTTTTCTCTTATTAGAAGACTTATCTTCCTTTCCTTTCCCGGGGGTTGTATCTTCAGCAGCTTTAGTTCCCTTTGATGCTGTATTCTCGTTTTTTTCATCCGCAAGAGCTTTTTCCTCTTCTTCTGATGAAATTTGGTCACTGATTTTTCCGATTGTGCCAGCGAACTTCTTTTTTAAAGATTCAAACAAAAAACATCATCTCCATTAAAGGAATTTCTAGTGATTCAAATAGTTTTATTAAAATAGTTGTTATAAAAGTTTAGGTTAATTATGTATTTAAAAAGATGGATGATGATAAAGGGTAGATTGACAGTATCTAAAAATATGGATGTAAATGAGGGGTTAATTAAAGATTTGTAGAAAATAGAAGTGAAATTAGGGTAGGTTTTCACCAGGTGTACCCTCAATCTTCTGGATAAGTTTTTCTGCTTCTGGACTTTTCTGGGTGATGATGTCACTGATCTTCTGGAGATCTCCCATCATTTTCTGCATTATTTCATCCAGTTCTTTTTTCTGCTCTTCAATGCTTATTTTAGCGTCGTCAATAGTTTTTTTAACTGCGGCGCCTGAGCCTAGACCAACAATCACTTCTTCGGAGTTCTTGATTTCAGTAATCAGGAAAGAACCCGCTCCGATTGGTACCAGGGTTTCTGGTGATTTTTTGCCTTTGATAGCATCCAGAGTTTCCTGAGCAACTGTTAAGTCTGCAACGGTTGTTTTAAGGGTTTCCAATTGCTGGTTTAACATGTCTGCCTGGGCTTTGTAGGCGTTGAGTTCGTTTATGATCTCTTCCAGCCTTTGTCGGTCTTCCATGTTTTTCACTCCGAAATCAGGTTTTTTATCAATGGATCCACAACATCTTCAGCAGATATTTCATCTATTTTTTCGATGTGTATCTGGTTGCGTACAATGTGATGTTTGCTACCGAATTCTGAGTAGATCTTTTCCTTAATATCATCTTCACCTATGGCTTTCAGTTCCCTGGTGAAGGGTTTGAAAGTGTCTCCCATGATGAATTTACCTTGAACTCTAAATATCTTCGTCTTCATAATAATCCCTCTAGAAAACCTAATGATTCTTCTATTCTTGCCATTTCCGGACCAGTAGTTTTTTCTCCTACTAACACGCCATTTGAATTGGCGACTGTGCCTGCTCCCACCAGTTTAGTTCCCTGGTTGACGGTTCCCACGTCTGCGGGTACCTTCATTGTTTTTTCCAGGAATTTTATCTCTTCTGGTGTTGCGGATGGATGTACCAGAACTCCTTTGTTAGTGGCAACAGCCACTGATCCGTTGATCTTGAATTTTGCTATACTGCCTCTGACCACGTCCACGTCCAGAGTCTCAGAAACCACTTCTATGGATTCATCAGACAGCAGGGGGTTTACCAGTGCTCCATGGTCGTTGGCCAGGATGATGTTACCTACTGCTGTGAGTCGGTCTGGTATCCTTTCTACCTCCAATCCCGATTTTTTGATGGTTTCTATTTCCTTGTCGAAGGCATATTTGGATAACAGAAATCCCCTGGAGTTTCCTACTGCCAGGGCTCCAGCTAGGCTGCTTCCGCTGATGGGGGTTTTTATTACTGGAACTTGTAGGCATTCCTCTAATACTCCCACCATTTTCTCTCCCAGGTTAGGTGGTGCTAGGGCCAATTTATCTGTGACTGCTATGCTAACACCTAAGTTGGGGTTGCCTGCCAGATTTACTCTCCTAATCATAGGAGTCACCTACTCATGCTAGGGTGACCAGTACGGAACCATCTTCTTCTCTGGTTGCCTTAACTTTGATCTTGGGGGGTATTTTCTGTATTCCCCTTTCCCATATTTTTTCATTCACCGATGCATCTAGTTTGACATCGTCGGATTTCATGTGTTTCTGAATGAATTCTCTCACAAATCGGGTTGCCCTAGGTGACCTTTTGGTGCGTGGAACCTTTTTAGCATCCCTGAGAGGTATAACGTAAACTCTTTCCATCTTTATTCACTCCTCAGATTAGAATTATGCTTTTATACTGTTTCTTCTCCAGTGTCTCATTTTCGGATGGGTTCTGACCTTTCGGTTGGTCTTCATCATAACCCATAGAGGCACCCGCCTGTTTTGCTTGCCTGCCTTTGCAAGTCTTAATTTTTTGGCTAATGGTCTATTTCTGCTCATCTTTTCTCCATCCTATTACTCTTGATTGTATATGTGGGGGGAACAATTTACTTGCTGCTTTTTTACCTTCCATCTTGGTTATGAGACATCTTATTTCAATCTCATAGTCTGAATTGTTTTTGATGCTGGTGGGTTCTTTCACCAGTTTGAAAAACTGTTCAGACAACTGGTTTATGGTTTTATGACCCAATCCAGCAAGGTTCATGTATTGTACACTTTGAGAATCCTCAAAGCTTTGAATTTCATTTAAATCTAATTTTGGAACCCTATCATCCCTTCTGGTGCCATCAGCAACCACAGGATATTCTTCTGCAACTCTTTTAAGGACTTCCCGATGCACATGATTAATTCCATGGTTAGGGAACCTGTCCATTAGGATTAAATCCACAGATTCATCTATAATGCCTTGATCTGCTTTCAAAACCCGGTGTTTAAATCCTAAACTAGATGCAGATTTAAGAGCGGACTTCCAGGAAGGAAAAACACCAAAATTGGCGGTTACTAATTCCACTTGATATCCCAATTTTTGGAGTATAACAGCTACCAGTGAACTGTCTTTACCTCCACTGTATAACACCGCGGCTTTCATTTCCAGGTGATGTTAATGTCTCTTTTCTGACCAGCTAACTTTCGGAGTAATTCTTTAAGCTGCTCGTCGGTGATTTTTGACTTTACTCTGCCCATTTGGGCCAGTTGGATGAGTTGAAGTTCTATCTGGTCAACAAACTCGGGTTTTGTGAGGCGAAGGTTGGCCAGGCGACTACGAGCTTCAGGAGTGAGTATTTGTAACAAGGCTTGCCTTTTCTGGGCATCTAATTCCCTGCGCATCTGTTCCTGGGCTTGTGCATCTTGAGGTTGCTGCTGAGCCTGTTGAGCTGCCTGTTGCTGTAGCTCTTGCATTCTCCTACGCCTTATTTCCTCAATATCGCTCATCTAATACCTCTCCCCAATAAATTGGCCTTTAGTAATTTGCTAGTTCAGGAATGTCTTTTTTAAGTTTGAATGATGCGTTGTCTAGGAAAGACCTTCCGGCAGGAGTTACTGCTCTTCCTTCTTCTTGTTTTTCCACCAGACCGGCCGATTCTAACTGGTGAAGGGCTGTTCGAGTTATGGAGCCACTACCCCGTTTGAATTTCTCTGGATTGGTACCTCGATCCTTTTTTCCACCGTAGTAGGTTCTAAGACTGTTTATACCCACCGGACCATCTATGTAAACTCTGCGGAGTAATGATGCGCAGCGCACATACCACCATTCTGGGTTTTCTGGTCTTCTCTCTTTATGAACCCCAGTTTTTACGAATGGAGCCCATTCAGGGGGGTTTATCTTTTTATTCTCACTTAACTCCTTGGCGACTTCGCTAATTAGCGAGTCGGCAGGCACATCATAAATTGTAGTCATATTATTTCTCCTAATTACTTCTTTTTTTGAAGATTACCGCAACGTTACCTCTAAAATCAATGAGTTTAGCATTTGATTTTTCGATGATGTGGGTAATATAGTTTTCTTTCTCATGGGATATACCCTTGGAAAATCTGAGCTTTACAACTTCTCTTTCCTTAAGTTGACGTTTTATTTCATCCATAACACCAGGGTTGACTCCTGATTTGCCTATGTTCATGGTGATTGTGGAAAGTGATCTATGCATCAATTCCTTCTTGGAATGTGCGGGATTCAATTTTATTCCTCCTTTTTGCCTTATTTTCTTTTATGTAAGGCTTTCTCATTATTTCTCCACATTCCAAGCATTTTATGTTTACCATTGAGTCTTGTAATCGTATTTGACAGTTGGAGCCTGGTTTCAGAAACCGGTGACAGTTTTTGCAGAACCTTCCCCTCCATGAGGATGGTATTTTCAGGTTATATTTAGTGGCTATTTTCCAGGCCATTTCCACGTAGCGATGTGAACGTTCTGGGTGTAGAGCGAATTCTTCCTCTGCATGGTTTAAAAGTATTTCCATGCGTTCCAGGGCTATATTAATCATCCATCGCGGTCTTCTTCCCCTTCTCAAATTATTAACCCCTTGTGGAACATTAGAAATGCCAGAATACGGAGATCTTAAGTTTCATCAGGAGTGTTAAGCTTAGGGGTTAATTCCCAAAAACCTGAGGGTGTACTTAAGAATAATGTTTTAGTTTAACACTTTACCCCTTAAAAACCTTTCCCTGTCACCAATCCAGGGGATATTCAGGGCACAAAAATGATTCATCTTTTCAAAAATTCTGAAAAATCAATATTGCCTGGCGGTAATGACTCTTCTTTCGATATAATCATTTTTATTATGTCAACAGCTTCCTCCGGAGTTATACTGCTGGTATTCACCTCATGTACCTTAGAACCATGTGTCTGGTAGGCCTCCCATGTGCATATATCCAGGGCTTCAGCCTGGAGATTTTCACGAATTTTAGGGTCTTCCCAATCCCTTTTTTGGAGCCTGTCTCTGAGGATGTTAGGTTCTGTTCTTAGAACAATCACGAAATCTGCCAGGGGAAAATAATGGGATAGATGTCCTTCGATTATTATTGATGGACCTTCCTCTGGAATCTCTTCATTTTCATCGTAGCTGATCTTCTCAGTGGTAATGATCTTACGAAGCTCTTGGATTAAGGCATCTATATCCACCACTTTATAACCTTTTTCGATATCTACTCCAGTGTAGAGGTGTTTTTCATCTACAAGCTTGTTTAAATCAATTACTCGGCATCCTATCGTTTTTCCCAGTAACGGTGTAATTGTGGTTTTGCCAGTTCCTGGGGTTCCGGTTATGAGTATGATCATTTGTTAGTCCTTTGAATATTTTCTAATTTTTGTCCGTATGAATAGTTTTAAATGTTATTTTAGTTTTTCAATTAAGATTTCGGCTACTTTCTCTCCTGATAGGAGCATTCCCCCAAATATGGGACCCATACGGGGTGAACCGTGCACTGCGTTGGCAGCCATACCAGTGACGTATAATCCAGGGTACACTTCGCTGATATTATCCATGATTTTTTCTTCAGCCACATCGGCCCACATGGATTTTTCTCCCATTATTTTACCGGTTTCAGTTTCAAGTGCAGCTCCCATTTTGTTCTCCAGTACTTTCACTATCTCGCAGGGGTGTCCTGTGGCGTCTATTACTGCCCGAGCAGCTAAGGTGATGGGATCCACGTGCAAACCGGCCATTTCAACGGGACTCCAGTTGATTACCAATCCTTCAACACCTTTTTCCCTGATCATCACATCTTCGATTTCTATTAAGTTGAAAATTTTGAGTCCTGCTTGGCAAGCTTTGGAACAGATGGTGGAAGCGGATTCTATAGAATCTGCCAGGTAGTATCCTTCCTGATATTCCTGGCAACGGATGCCCATTTCATCCAGGATTCGTTTTCCTTCTTCCTGGACTACGATTTTATTGAACATCATTCCACCACCCCACATTCCACCACCCATGCTGAGTTTTTTCTCAAATAAGGCAACTTTAAGCCCGGCTTTGGCTAGATAGTAACCTGCGGTGAGGCCGGATGGCCCTCCACCACCTATTGCCACGTCCATCTGCAGGTAATCCAGTAATTCTTCCATGTATCCTTCAACAATTCCCCTTGAGACTATAATATCATCCAGTTTCATTTTTTCCACCTCATAAGATTGTAATTTATTTATTCAATTGTAAAATCCCTGATTTGTTTTTTTGATGAATTATTTCTTGATGATTATTCGTAAAACATCCTTATCCTGCAATACGTGTTCCAGTCCTACTTTCTGACCAGGGAATTTCACCGAATTTCCCCATACTTTTGCATGGCGGAAGTTTTTAAGGAAATCTCTGTGAAGTCTTCCCGCTACATCTTCCACAGTGGCCCCCTTCCTTATAATAAGGGGTTCTTCTAAATCTGCTTTCTGACCCTGGGGTTTCATGTAAATTCTTATTAGTTTCAGGCGATGGTATATTTCATCTTTAAGTTCCTCCACCATCATGCCTTTATCGGCAGCGATGTAGAGTGCGTCATCCATTTTTTCCTTAAGTTTTTTCAAGTAAGTTGCATCCACCAAGTCTATCTTGTTTACTACCATTAAGAGGGGTATGTAAACGATGCTGTTGTCAAGGGCGTCTATGAATCTGTCAATGGTGATATCTTCCCGGATGAGAACATCGGCACTGTGAAATCCGTATTCGTTGAGTATGGACCGGATTGTTTTCTCGTCCATGTGGGTAAGGGGAACTGTGGATGCTAATTTAACTCCTCCCAGTTTTCTACGTTTTACAGTCACATCGGGAGCTTTTCTATTGGGTCTTATTCCTATATTGATGAGTTCATCCATGATTAGTTCCTGATGATGGGGGTTGAATACATCCAAAACCATTACGATCAGATCAGCATTTCGGGCCACTGAAAGGATCTCTCTCCCCCTACCTTTTCCCTTGGAAGCACCAGCAATTATTCCCGGAATGTCAAAAATCTGAATCTGAGCTCCGCGATATTCCATAACTCCGGGGATGACATCAAGAGTAGTGAATTCATAGGCTCCAATCTTGGACTGAGCATTGGTGATTTGGTTGAGTATGGTGGATTTACCAACTGAAGGAAACCCTACCAGAACCACTGTGGAATCTCCTGTCTTTTTGAGTGTGAAACCTCTGCCTTTAGTGGATGATGAGCTTCTTTTTATTGATTCTTCCCTTAATTTTGATATTTTCGCCTTTAGTTTCCCAATATGGTGGGATGTGGCCTTGTTATAAGGAGTTTTTGTGATCTCCTCTTCGATCTTGCGGATCCTTTCTTCGATGTCCATAAAACTCACTTTAGAATAAGAGTGTAAATCATCAATAATTGATTGGTATGATATTGTATCGTTTAGGAAGCTTGTTCTTTTAAAACATGAACTAATTTCTAACTATTTTAATATTGGTTTTCCACTTAAAAAAGTTTTAATTAAAAATAAAAAAAGGGAAGGAATGGATTTATTTAACTTAAATTGTTGTTAACTCACATTCCACACCATTACTTCTGATATTCCCTGTGCTGGTTCTTTGTGTGCTAGTTTAAAGTGTTCTAATCCGGATCCTTGCATGAAGAAGAGTCTGGTGAACATGGATTCTTCAAGTTCCCGGTTCATGGCCACTGTGATCAGGTTATTATCCTGGTAAAGTACAAGGATAGAGAATTTACTCTGGTTGTTTACAACTGTGTCTACAGCTGCAGTACCATTGGTGAATAATATCAGACGATGGGGTGGTTCAATCTGGTTTTCACTGACTTGTAAACCTCCTGTAATATTATTACCACTGATCTGGACGGTGACATTATTTTGGCCTTTGATTATGACTGAGTTGTTTTCAGAGGTGGCACTGGCCTGGGCTATGGAATAGATGTAGTTGGTGGAATTTTTGGATTCAAAATTCCAGCTTCCGAAGTAAGACCACCAGCCGGCCTTACCCACCATATCCATACTGGTGACAAATAGGGAAGGGGTTGAATTAGTTGGATGGGTGAATTTCAGGACTTTATCAGCCTGTTCTGTGGTTAGGTCATACTGAGAGGTCATTATGTTCCTGGCTGCAGCTTTATCTTTTACCAGAATTTTGTCCATGATTTCAACAGTTTTTCCAGTATTTCCTGTGTAGTTTTCCAGGGTTGAATATCCCTCGTCTCCACTGGTAGCCAGCATTTTCAATATGCCCGCGGAGAGATCCTCATTACTGGTAAACAGTGCCTTGCCAACCCAGTATGCTCGTGCATTGTTCTGTGAACCTCCATCGAATGTTACTGCACGGTCTGCTTTGGTTGCAAATAGATGTCCAAAGTCCCACCAGGAGGTCATAACCGCATTTTCAGGAGTGTTATTATTAACCCATGAAAGTGAATCAACCATGGCATCATCAGTACCCGGCACAACTGAAGTGGCTATATTATTGGCAGAAAGTACCGGCGCATAACAAACCAGTGCAATAATCACAGCCATGGTTATCACATGATAGTTGATGTTATCTATGTGTTTTCTCAAGTAATCTGCCAGGAATCCAACAAAAATCCCTGCAGATAGAGATATTGGGAGCGAAAAGGCTTCAACAAATCTTACCCCCTTCGTAAAAGCATAAGCTGTGAATGCAATCCATACAGTAAATAGTATGGCATAATAAAGATATTTTAACCTCATTTCAGGCGTTATACCTTCAGAATCTTTGATTTCTTCACTAATCTCTTCTGTGGATTCTTTTCTTCTACGAGATTTTCTTCCTCTTCTTGTTTTTCTATCCTTTTTCGGAGATTTGCGTTTAACTTTGCCTTTGGCTTTTTTGATCCTTAGATTCCAATAGAACATAACCAATCCCAGTATCCCGAATATGAATGGCATTGGGCCACCGACATCGGCAATTACGTCCGTGATATTTGGGATCTGGAGTTCACCTACTGAAATGAAAACATTGGGATAAGATGTGCCTTGTGTTGCTGCTTGCAGTTTGGTTGCGGCAATTGGCTGTAACAATGATGAGAATACTGAACTGCCCCAATAAATGAACATTAACACTAAACTCAGCACTACAAATATGAGTAAGGGGAGTATTATTGGCTGTTCAAGAAGCCATTGTTTCTTGTCAGGGTATTTTGCCCATGATTTAAAGCTATCCGTTTTAAAGATGTATTTTGAAACTAACATGTAAACTAGGGACACTATTACCGCCAGATAAAATATGTACCACCATCCTTCCCAGGCCAGAGAGAATACGAACATGGAAAGAGCGGCATAAACAGCAAATAACATTTTTCTGCGGTTTTCGGTGGTGGTGATGCTCTCGCTGAAGAACCATACCACCAGGAGCGGTAGGATCATGTTGAACATGTCAGTGTCAAAGAAACCAGCGAATGTATGGGAGAAATAGAAAGTGGCAAGACCTACCAGTATTCCAGCAGTGATTCCCCCATATTCGTTGCTGATCTTTCTAACGAATAAATAAGCTGGAATGACGCAGAGTGAAGCTATGATTGCTGGTGTCCAAAAGCTGACCACTAAAAGGGGATATTCACCAAATAAATTGGCCAGTTTGTAGAAAAAGGTGGTTATCCAAACAATTAGTGGAGGATATTCTGCACTTCTACCTGGAGGATAAAAGGAGTGTAAATCCCAATCAGTGCCATTTTTTATGGTATCCCCAAAATAGCCATGATCAATGAAGTTCTCGGTTAAACGATAGTTGTAATAAGAATCCATCTCACTGAAGTAGGGTAAACCACTATCTTCCTGGAAATACGCCTTTGACTGTTCCGGAACTCCAGATATACTTGCTGCCTCTGCTCGAAGGAAAAATACCAGAGAAAATAGGAGGATGACTATGATAATTGGTTTCAATTTGACTAAAATGTTCTTTGCTTCCATATTACTTATTCCCCGTCAACCTTTTTGTTTAAAGAAGGATTGATTTACAAACGCCTGCTGTCATTTTATTTATCTTATATTGAACTTTTTAAACTATTTAAAGTATAAGTTTTTTGCAGTTTTTTAATAACTTTATAAGTTACAGTTTATCCGATTATTACAGTTTTCCTAGTTTTTTCTATATCATAATCAAAAGATTTAAATAATAATAATAAGTTATATTTATCTAACATAATGTTGTATAAATCTAATATTATATTTTAAATAAATAACATAATGTTATAAATAAACAACAGTACCATCAGCAAAAAAATGAACAATCAAAAAAAAAGGTGAAAAAATGAATCTTGAAATTAATTATTACTGGGGAATGTTGGGCATACTGGGATTTTTAGGTTATATTTTAGAAAATCCAGTCTACTATGTGTTTTTCATCTTTTTCTTATTATTCCTGATTCCAGTTTATAGTAAAAAAAAGGAAAACAATTTAAAAGAAGAAAATAACAAATCCAAGGAAAAATCCAGGCCTTCCAGTACTATGGGTAAAACCTATAATCTGCAAAATGTCAGCATATGGCTTGGATCGGCTGCTTTAATGTTTTCTGGATTAACCTTAATGATCACCAAGACCATGAATGATATATTGTCAGTGATCCTCCTATTGGGTATCATGGCCATGATAACTAATTTTTTCACCTACGTAGGGATGGACAAAAAAGCCCAAGACGAACGTTTAAGGAAGATAGGAACATACGCTACAACATATTCATGGTACATAACTTTAGTATTCGTCTCTTTCCTATTGATAAACATGTACTGGGCCCAGAATATACATAACCCCCTTGAATTAATGGGAGTAATTATCTTCATCATGACCTCCACCATGCTGATAGCTAATACAATATTAAGCCGCAAGGGCGATATAGATTAATTGTATGTGTATTCCAATTAAAAGTGCAGGCGATGCAAAATGAAAACCAGGATTAAAGAATACCGAGCTCGCTACGACCTAACGCAAGCCCAATTAGCAGATAAAGTAGGTGTTAGGAGGGAGACTATTGTCTTCCTGGAGAAAGGGAAATACAATCCCTCATTAAAACTGGCACATGATATAGCAGTGGTTTTTGAGGTTAAAATCGATGATATTTTTATATTTGAGGATGAAAAGGATAAAGATAAGTAAAAAAAATAATGACTAATGAAAGGGTGATGAAAATCGATTTCAGGTTTTCTCTGATTTTTGATCCTGTTTTTCATCCAGTGAACGAGTGTATCTACATCGTGGGAAACCACTGCATCCCACAAATTCGCCGTAACGTCCCCTTCTTTTAATTAGGTCTTTACCACAATCAGGGCACACACCCACCACCTCATTCTCTTGAGGTTCGTCACCATCACGACCACATTTGGGATCCATACAGGCTCTTTGTCTGGGTTTTCCAAAGGAGATCATTGGCAAGCCACACTTCTCACATTTTGTTTTAAGAACTGTGGCTCCACGCGGCATGGAATAGGTTGATTTGCATTCCGGATATGCAGAACATCCGACAAAACTACCGCCCTTGGCTGAATTAATCATTATCAGGTTACCTCCACATTTGCATTCCCCTACAATCATACTCTCCCTGTAGGCTGCGTAGAGCTCTTCACCTATTTTAACTTTATTTACATCAATATCATCCAGTATTGAACTCACTTCAGATTTTGCCTGGGCGATTATCTCATCTTTTTTAACTTCTGCCTTCATTATACCATCAAGTCTGGTTTCAAACTCCCTGGTTAATTCCTCACTGGTTATCTTCTCTGAATACTTTTTTAAAGTATCAATAAGACGTTCTCCCAGCTGTTTGACTGCGATTTTCTTACCCTCAACGTACTTTCGGTCATACAGTATAGATATGATATTTGCCCGGGTAGATTTGGTTCCAAGCCCTCTTTTTTCTAGTTCACGGATGAGTGAGGCTTGGTTGTATCTGGCTGGAGGTTTAGTTTCTTTTTCTTCAGAGTAAGTCCGGGCATTAAGACAGTCCCCCTCTTTAACAGCAGGGAATTCATCATTTTCGAGTTTGCGGAAGGGATAATGTTCTCTCCAACCCATTTTTGCCATCCGCTTCCTGCTGAAGCTGAATTCCTGACCACCTATATCCAGATCGGTTTTCATGGTTTCCATAACACCATTTTCACCGAAAACACTGATAAACCGGTACACAATGAGTTCGTAAAGTTTTTGATAATCTCTCCCCAAACCTTTGGGAACCAGCCCTGTGGGGTGGATGGCAGGGTGAGCTTCATCTGTTTTTTTACCTTCACGAGGTTTGAAAGGTGCTTTAAGTTTTTCAATCTGTTTCCTGAATGCGGCATTCTTTTTGAGTTTGCCCAATATCTTTTTATAACCAATACTGGGTGGTAATTTCTGGGAAGAAGTGCGGGGGTAAGAAGTGTAACCTTCAGCATATAAATTCTGAGCTATGGACTGTGTTTTCTTGGGACTGAATCCAAATACACTATAAGCCTCTGATTGCAAAGCACCCAGATCGAAGGGAACTGGAGGTAACTGCGGGGTTTCTTTGATATTTATCTGACTTACCAGAGCATCCTTACCCTCACAATCAGATAAAATTTCTTCTTCAACCTTTTTATCAAATATCTTGCCTTTTTTATGGTCTGCTATTATGCCGCCTTCAATATCAGCCTTTACGAGCCAGTACGGCTCCGGAATAAACCCCTGGATTTCTTTTTCCCTTTCAACCAGTATGGCCAGGGTTGGTGTTTGTACCCTACCTGCTGATAACTGAATATAGCGACTGGTGGCTTTCATCACAGAATCAGTCAGGTGTTTGGATATGTTAACCCCAAAAATGAAATCTAAAACATGTCTGGCCTCCCCACTATCCACCTGATTGAAGTCCAGATCGATTGGTTCATTATAGGCTTTTAACAAGTCATCTTTGGTGAGTGTGGAAAACTTCATACGAACGGCTTTATCAATACTTTCTGAGCCACATGCATACTTCAAGGCATTAAAACCTATGAGGGTACCTTCAATATCGTAATCGCAGGCATGAATATACCTGTCAGCATTCTTAGAAAATTTCTTAATGGCATCTATATAATTCTTCACGTATTTTTTACTCTTATCCTTTTCATAGAGCGGGACCCACCCCACCTCAAACATACGTCCTTTTTCCTTTTTTAAAGGTGACAAAGAGTATAGGTGACCTACAGCGGACAATACTGTGGTTTTTTTATCGCCTTCCTGAATTTCGTAGTAAGGCACTTTCTTATAACTCTTTTTTACAGCCTTACCAGGTATTGCAGCGGCTATTTTCTCTGAAGCCTTTGGTTTTTCACATACTATAACTTCATGCATAAAAATCACTTGAATTATTAACCTTAATAATAATTATCATACATTTAATAATATCTATCAGTTTTTTATCAACATCAATTACTATATCGAATATAATTGGTGATATAGGTTATAATATATATAGTAAATATTAATTCAATTGATAGTTCAGATAAATCATTGTTGTTTATGAGTAGAACCTAAAACCAAATATTATTAATTAAATTATTAAAATCGTGTAAATAATCCATTAGATGTGTGAATGGCATTATCCTAATTTCAAACCGCCAATAAGGAGATTAAAATGTTAATTGGTGTCATATCTGACACGCATATTCCAGAAAGAGCAGTAAATATCCCCGAGATAGTTTTTGAAATCTTCAGGGATGTTGATCTTATTTTACATGCAGGAGATCTAGTATCACTATCCGTTAAAAAGCAGTTGGAAGCAATAAATCCCACAGTCTGTGTTCAAGGCAATATGGACAGATACATGGGGGTGAAGCTCCCTGAAAGAAAGAAGTTAAATCTGGAAGGTATTAAAATTGGTTTAGCCCATGGGGAGGTTTATCCAAGGGGTGATACTCAACAGTTACGTTATATTGGTTTGGAAATGGACGTGGAAGTCTTAATAACCGGTCATACTCACTGGTCCTTCATTAAAAAACTGCCAGATATGCTCTTACTCAACCCCGGAAGTCCCACTGTTCCCAGACTCTCAGATCCTTCGGTGATGATGATAGAAATAGATGATGGAAAGTTGGATGCTAAAATTGTTAAAATTGGAGACCCGATTTGTAAAGCTCTGAATTTTAAAAAGGATTAATAAACATAAACCCTGGAGAAAAATTTTATATGAGTAACAAATGGAATCAAGAAAGGAAGAACGAAGAATATTATAAAAAGGCAAAAAAACAGGATTATCGTTCAAGAGCTTCCTTTAAACTACTTCAATTAAATCGTAAGTTCAAGATAATCAAAGAAGGAAACTCAGTTGTCGATCTAGGTGCTGCTCCCGGAGGATGGTCCCAAGTAGCCCTTGAAGCAGTCGGAACAGAGGGTTTGGTGGTGGCAGTGGATCTGAATCGGATAAAATCCTTTTCTGATGAAAATTTTTGGAGCATAAAAGGAGATTTCACCCAAAAAGAAATTCTCGAAGAAATCCAACGTACTTTACAGGGTAAAGCTGATGTTATCATATCTGATGCTGCCCCTAAACTGTCCGGAATAAAGGATCTTGACCAGCTTAGATCCATAGATCTGGCTCGTAGCGTTCTGGAGATAAGTGATAACATCCTGAAATATAAGGGTAACATGATTATGAAGGTTTTTCAAGGAGAAGGATATCCTGAACTCCTTAAAGATATTAAAAAAAAGTTTAAAACAGTTAAAACAACCAAACCTCCTTCTTCACGGAAAAAAAGTGGGGAAATGTACATAGTGGGAAGAGGTTTCAGAAGAGAAGGAAGATCGAGTTAGATAGCGTGATGATTGTCATTTAATAGACTCACACAGCTAAAAAACTCCTAATATTTGGAGTTAACGTCAAACCCCTATTACTTCTATTCTAAACTTGTGATCTTATACTGGTTAAACTGGATTTGGCCGTTTCCAGTTGAGATTTAGCTGCTTCAATCCTTTTGGTCACTTCATCAGAAGGTTTGCCAACAGTGATTGCACTCTCAACATCAGTAATTGCCTGATCTGTCTTTATCAATTCCATTTCTGCGTTATTATAGGCTGATTTCAAGTCTTTATTGTTGGTTGCTTCCACTTCACGCTTCACAGTATCATATTCAGCCTTTAAACTTGAATAATCAGATTTTAAGGCTGCTAATTCATCATTAGCAGTGCTTGAAGTGGCATCGGCAGATATGAAAGATGATAACGCTGTAAATCCAAAGTAGGCCCCTAAAGCTACTGTAGCTACTATCAATAAAACTCCCATTACAGAAATTGTCATCGAAGTAAGCTTGAACATTCTTAATCTTGATCTTTTCATTTAGTCACCTTTTATAATACGTAAGTAAGCCTCAATATGTATTTATTGAATTAATAATTTATAGAGGATGTAAAATTGATTTTTATATAGTTCTAACCTTTTTTTATTAAAAAAAGGAATTTACTTATTATATTTCTCAATCTTATTAATCTAATTTAATCTATTAGTTATATTCAATTTGTCTATTAATCAATTTTTTCCCTTGAACTTATCATGAATAAAAACGTATGAATTCATATAATACCATGAAAATATTGTGACGAGAATCTATTAAATGCCTTGAAAATCCGTGCACAGCTGTGAATATATCTTATTTGTATAATTATTTAATAAATTATATTTTTTTTAAGATTTGAAGTGATTATTTACTTTATATATTTATTTTTTTATTAAGATTTTATTATGAGAATTATTTTTTATAATAGAAGAGATTATAGTTAGACAATGGAAACTTCAGCCCAGACTACAACAGATAAAACTAAAAATCCCGTGGCCAAGTTCGAAGAATTCTTTAGTACCAAGTATAAAGACACTGTCTTCGAGGCTCTGGAAAAATATCCAGACCAGAGATCAGCCTTAGTTGATTATGTGGAGCTCGAGATGTTCGACCCGGACCTGGCTGACTTGTTAATCGAGAAACCGGAAGAAGTGATCAAAGCTGCTTCCAAGGCTATTCAGAACATTGACCCCCTTAGAAAGAATGCTGAACTGCATATCCGCTTTGAAAACGTGCGTAACAACATTCCTCTGCGCTACTTACGAAGTAAATATATAGGAAAGTTCGTATCGGTGGATGGAATCGTCCGAAAGACAGACGAAATCCGGCCACGTATTTTGAAGGCCATATTTGAGTGCCGCAGCTGCATGCGACTTCATGAAGTTCAACAAAAAAGCAATCTCATTACTGAACCCGCACTCTGTCAAGAATGTGGAGGTCGTTCATTCCGTATTTTACAGGAAGAATCGGAATTCCTGGACACTCAATCCACCAAGGTTCAGGAACCCCTGGAAAATCTTTCAGGAGGTGAACAGCCCCGTCAAATCAATGTTGTGCTTGAAGATGATTTAGTGGACACTGTAACTCCTGGAGATGTTGTTCGAATAACTGGAACCATGAAAACAGTTCGGGATGAAAAAACCAAGCGTTTCAAGAATTATATATATGGTAATTATATTTCAGCCCTGGAACAGGAATTCGAAGAGTTGCAGATAAGTCCTGAAGATGAAGAACAGATCAAAGATTTAGCATCAAACCCTGATGTGTATAACAAGATCATCAATTCCACTGCGCCATCCATCAAAGGTTACAGAGAAGTTAAAGAGGCTATTGCCCTTCAATTGTTTGGTGGATCCGCTAAAGAACTGGAAGACAAAACCAGGATCAGGGGAGATATTCACATTCTTATTGTGGGAGACCCTGGAATTGGTAAATCCCAAATGCTTAAATATGTCTCTAAACTGGCACCACGAGGAATCTACACCAGTGGTAAAGGAACCAGTGGAGTAGGACTGACTGCTGCTGCAGTGAGAGACGAATTTGGTGGTTGGTCTCTAGAAGCAGGTGCACTGGTTCTTGGTGATAAGGGTAATGTTTGTGTTGACGAACTGGACAAGATGCGGCCTGAGGATCGATCCGCGATTCACGAAGCACTGGAACAACAGACCATTAGTATTGCCAAGGCCGGTATTATGGCTACTTTAAACTCACGTTGTTCTGTTCTGGCAGCGGCAAACCCAAAATTTGGGCGTTTTGATCGTTATAAATCAATAGCAGAACAGATAAATCTACCATCAACCATATTATCACGTTTTGATTTAACATTTGTGGTTGAAGATAAACCGGATGCTGAAAAAGATAACGCACTTGCCAGTCACATCCTAAACATTCATCGAGATACTTCCATACCTTATGAAATAGATCCGGAGCTCCTCAGAAAGTACATTGCCTATGCTCGGCGAGAAATACGCCCACACCTGACCAATGAAGCCATGGATGTTCTTAGAGAGTTCTATGTGGGCATGCGTGGAGGGGCATCAGATGAAGACTCACCAGTACCCATAACCGCAAGACAACTGGAAGCCCTGGTCCGTCTGGCTGAGGCAAGCGCGAGAATCCGATTAGGAGACGAAGTTACTGCAGATGATGCAAAACGTGCCGTTAGCCTGCAAGAAAAATGTTTAAAACAGGTTGGATATGATCCCGAGACTGGTAAAGTTGATATCGACAAAGTTGAAGGACGAACACCTAAATCTGATCGGGACAAAATTAGAGTGGTTCAGGAAATAATCAAAGAGCTCGAAGAAGAGTATGGAGGACGAGCACCTACCAATATACTTATAACTGAAATGCGAGATAGATATAATATGAGTCAGGAAAAGGTTGAAGACCTGATCCGCCAGTTAAAACGGAAAGGAATCATTTACGAACCACAGCAAGGTTACCTAAGGGTTGCCTAAGCTTTAAACATCTTAAATTTTTCTATACTCAAGTATATACATTTAACGAGTTTTATACGAATTTTATTTAAAGGAGGAATTGAATATGAGCGATTATGAAGAATTACTGGATAGGGCTATTGAACAGATCCCCCCACAGGCCCGTGAAACCAAAAGATTTTCTGTGCCCAAGGCTTACTCTATAATCCAGGGAAACAGGACGATCATCCAGAATTTTGGAGAAATAACCGATGCAATGAACAGGGATCCCCAGCATGTGCTTAAATTTCTGTTAAGAGAGTTGGGTACTGCCGGTAACCTAGAGGGAAATCGAGCCATAATGCAGGGAAAATTCACCCATTACCTGATCAACGACCGGATGGAAGACTATGTGAAACGTTTTATCATGTGCCACGAGTGCAACCGTCCTGACACTAAAATCATAAGGGAAGACCGTATCTTCCTCTTAAAATGTGAGGCTTGCGGTGCTAAAGCTCCCTTAAAGACCCTTTAATTCCCTTTTTTTATTAACTTATTCTTTTTAGTTTAAAAAATAGCTTAACATAAATCAGATACCATGTTCTGTATTGAGTGCGGTAAAGAAAACGTTAAACTGTATCAAGGTCGCTGCAGTTCCTGTTTTGCTTCTGGAAATAAATTGATTACCATTCCCCCAGATATAACAGTTGAGTTTTGTGCTCACTGCTCATCAATCCATGTTGGTGATAAATGGGTGGAAAATAAACAGCCCGAAGAGGAAATAATAGCAGAAAAAATAGTCCAAGAATCCGTACCCGACGAAAATGCAAAAAATGTCGTTCTGGAAATAGAACCAATTAATCAGAAGGGATCTATACTGGAGATGCTGGTGAAAGCCAGCGGCACAGTCTTGGAAGTACCCATAAAAAAGGAATTTACCTTAAATGTTAAGCTTAACAGAAATGTCTGTCCAGAATGCAGTAAACATGCCTCAGGCTACTATGAGGCAGTGCTGCAGTTAAGGGGCGATAAAAGACCCCTAGACCCTGATGAAATAATGAGAGCCGATGAAATTATAAAAAAATTACTGGAAAAATTATTCCCAAAAAATCGTATGGCTTATCTCACCCAGAGAATAGAGATTAAGGAAGGGATTGACTACTATTTTGGTTCTTATAAAGCCGCTAGGAAGGTTTCAAATGCTTTGAAAGATCAGATGGGGGGTGTGATTGGAGAATCACCCCGACTCATGGGCAGAGACAAATCCGCCGGTAAAGACCTTTATAGAATATGGATATCATATCGGCTTCCTTTTTTCCATAAGGGTGATTTTATCATCCATAAAAAACATGCAGGCCAGATAATTGATATAAACGGCAAAAGGATACTTATCCATTACCTGAAAACAATGAATAAAATATCACTTTCCTGGCGTGAATACTCCAACCTGGAGATGGTAGCCCATGGGGAAGATGTTAAAACTACCACTGTCACCTCAAAAACTCCGACCAAAATCCAATTACTCCACCCTGAAACATATCAACCCATCGATCTGGATATATTGCCCGAATTTTCAGATATAAACATAGGAGACCAGGTTAAAGTGGTCGAAATTCTTGAAAAAATCTATATTATACCCCCAATATGATCCCAGAATCAGATTGGTATTAAATAATATAATGATGATCTTATTAAAGCTGGAATAGGTACATTAAGTTTGACCGATAATATTAGATAGAATTATGGAGAGAATTTTAATTACAATCTCTAAGTAAACAGTGCAGTTGGTGACTACTATGGACATTGATTCAGCAGCAAATACAATAAAAAAAGGTGCCCTGGAGGTGGTAACTCCAGAAGAACTCAGTGAAAAACTCAATAAAGAACAAAAAACAGCCTATATAGGCTATGAACCATCAGGTAAGGTGCATCTTGGCCATGCCATCACTGTGAAAAAGATGATCGACCTGGAGAAAGCAGGTTTCAGGGTAAAGATTCTCCTGGCCGATCTTCATGCTTACCTCAATGGTAAAGGTAGTTTAAATGAGATAAAAGAAATTTCTGATTACAATACTAAATGTTTCCGGGCTTTGGGACTTTCTGAAGATGCTGAATTCATTTTAGGAAGTAGTTTTCAGACTCAGGAAGATTACACTATGAAAGTTTACCAACTGGCACTTTCCACAACTTTAACCCGGGCCAGAAGGAGTATGGCTCAAATTACCAGGGATGCTGAGGATCATCAAGTGGCAGAGGTTATTTATCCCCTGATGCAAGTAGTAGACATGTTATTTTTAAAGGTTGACCTGGCTGTGGGGGGTATGGAACAACGGAAAATTCATATGCTGGCCCGTGACAACCTACCTAAATTAGGATTTCCCTCACCAGTATGCATTCACACTCCACTATTGCACGGTACCGATGGATCTGACAAAATGTCCTCCAGCAAGGAAAACTTCATAGCCATTGATGACGAACCAGAAATCATCAGAAAAAAAATCAAAAAGAGTTACTGCCCTGCTGGTGAAATTGAAGGAAACCCCATACTAGAGATAGCTCATCACTTCATATTCAGTGAACTGAATAAACTGGTTATCAAAAGACCGGAGAAGTTCGGAGGAAATTTAGAATTAACCCAGGAAGAACTCTTAAAAATGTATGAGGATGGAGATCTACATCCTCTGGATCTGAAAAATGGTGTTGCCGATTGTTTGGTGAATATTTTAGAGCCAGTTCGCAATTATCTTAACAATAATGAATAATGGATTAAAAGGTGTTAATATGGATGAAGATATGTTGTACGAGATGAGAATTCCTGCAGGGATTACCGAAAGGATTATGATCGAAGTTATTAATGAATATGGTCTCGAAATTAAAAATACTGATGAGGGGCCAGTACTTCTGGGTAAAAAGGAAGATCTGGAAAAAGCCCAGGATCATATTGTAAAAGCCCTTAATCAACGCCTGAAAGAGTTGGAGAAGGGAAGATAGATCAGATTTAATATTGAAATACTTATAATCTGATCTCGATTTATCAATTTAATACTCTTTTTAAAATAAAATGATTACGAACATTCTAATTGATTATATTCTAGATACACATACCCAATTTAGATGCCACTATTCTTTTTATATCATCATGCACCTTATTAAAACCATTATTAGCATTGACTACCATGAAATCGTGCTGTTGGGCAAGTTTTAGATATTTATTACGTACATTATCCAGGAAACATTTCTCTTCGAAGCTGTCTATTCCTTCACATCTTTTAAGGGCAGTTTCTGTATCCAGATCCAACAGTATAACCAGGTCCGGTTTTAGAGCATATTGATTTATCTGGGCTATCCATTCTTCTCCGTTCTGGTAAGCGAGACTGGAGTAGAATGAACGGTCACTCAGTATAACATGATTCATCTCTTCTTTTTTGCGGATATTATCCATTAGAAGGGTACGATCAGCTGCGAAAAGGAGTGCTAAAGTCCTTTGAAAATTTTCATCCTGCGCATCAGGTTTTTGAAGCATTTTCCGAATTAGAAGACCCACGGGAGAGTCAGTTGGTTCTCTTATTTGGCTTACAGTTAGTCCACAATCCTCTAACCATTTTCCCAGGCTTTTAAGTTGTGTGGATTTTCCCGAACCATCAATTCCTTCCAGGCAAATGTACATGTTCTTTCTTTCCTTAAAATAATTAATAAAACTTTGGCAAATCTAATAAAATCCATTATCATATTTATTTACTATTTTTATTTAGTATTTTCGTCATCACGGCTGCTCCAGATAAAATCCAAATTCTCTTATATGGGGAGGAAGTACTTAAGATTCATGGATACTGGTGACATTTTAGGCCTGGTCTTGGTCTATGGATATGTAGTTTTATTGCTCGTGATTTCAGAAAAGGTGATTAACAAACATCCCAACTTCAGTAGGAAGTTTCTGCACATTATGGTGGGGAATGTTCTTTTTATTTTGCCTCTCTTCCAATCTCGATGGGTAATGGCTCTCCTGACAGCCGCCCCCTTCATCCTATTAACTTTCTTAATAAGCCCTTATTCACCCCTTAAAATAAAAGACAAAATATCTGGTTCAGGGCATGGTTTAGGCCTGGTTTACTATGCCATCTCCTGGACTGTGCTGGCACTGATCTTCTTTGACCAGCCCTGGATTATAGCAGTAGGAATAGCTGCCATGTCTTATGGTGACGGTATGGCCTCGTTGATCGGGATGAAATACGGCAAAATTAGATATAACATTTCAGGAGATAATAAAACCTTGGAAGGTTCGTTAACCATGGTGATCGTGCTGATAATAACTTTGACTGTGGTTTTAGCCTATTATGCTGTGCCCATCAATCCACTGGTGATTGTTAGCGTGGCACTGGTGGCCACTATATTTGAAGGAATAACACCCAAAGGTCTGGACAACCTTACAGCCTGTTTTTCCGCGGTTGCCACCTACATTATACTAACACTATGACTAAAAATTCCAACGATTACAACCATAACCAAAAATCAACTTTTTGTACGCTTTAAAAGTTAAAAAAAATTCAATGAGGATTTTATGCGTTTTATCATCATCGACGGACTGGATGGATCCGGGAAGAGCACTCAAGCTAGACTGATTCAAAAAAAGTATTTATCACAAGGGGAAAGCGTTATACTCCGTGAGCATCCCTCTACTGACAATTATTATGGTTTGAAGGCAAAAAAAGCACTCTTAGGACGGGGAACCATTAATAGAATTAAAGCCTCAGTTTATTATGCTTTAGATGTTATACATTCTGTTCGCAAATATAATGGCAAAGCAGACAACATCATTATGGTACGTTACCTTATGGGAATTGCATATCTACCACTTCCATTGGCAAAATTTCTCTACTGGTTCTTTACCATGGTTCTCCCCACTTCAGATTACATGTTCTTTTTAGACTTAGAACCAGAAAAATCACTCAAACGTATGTCTCGGCGAAATGAAGAGGAAATGTTCGAGAACAAGGATTCTCTTATCAGGGTTAGAAAAAGAGCCATTGAACTAGCCCAGGGCTGGCACGTTATCAATACTGTAGGTACCATTGAAGAAGTAAAACATAAAATAAATGCTATTCTTGATGAGATGGACAAAAAAAATAATTAAAATAGATTGAAATTTAAAATATTTTCTAAACGATAAATTGAATATTATTCTATGTTTTTTCTAATGAGAACTGCTTTTGTCTTCATTAAAAGGATCAACATGCACCACCACATCTTTAATCCCTGAAATGGAATTTTTCAGTTTATCTTCAACTAAATGGGCTATTTCATGGGCTTCTTCTGCAGAGCAGGGTGATTTGAGAGTGACGTGGAGGTCTACATAGATATGTGAAACAGATCCTCGTGAACGGATTTTGTGACTGCCCTTAACGTTAGGAACAGTACCAACAATATCTTTAATTGCTTTCTCATCTATAGGCGCGCTGTCCAGGAGCACACTGGAACTACTCCGGATGATATCGATTCCCATCTTGGCAATTAATATAGCTATTATTATGGAGATTATGGGATCAACAATATTAAAACCCATTTTGATTGCGATTAACCCCAAAATTACCGCTATTGAAACGTAAACATCACTCCTGGTGTGTTTTGAATCCGCCACCAAAATACTGCTTCCCAATTTCAGCCCTTGGTTCTTTTCATATTGAGAAACAGCCAGATTAACCAATAAAGTTATTCCCATCACTATAAAACTCATTAGATTGATATCGGGAGTTGATGGATTGTAGAATTTTCCCAGAGCAGACTGAAAAATCTCAAAACAAGTGATGAATAATAGAAATGCAATTCCCAGAGATGCAAAGATTTCAAATTTCTCATGACCATAAGGATGAACCTTGTCGGGCGGTCGAGAAGCAAAGGTGATCCCTATAATTCCAATAATATTAGAAGTTCCGTCGAAGAGAGAATGGAATCCGTCAGAGGTGATGCTTAATGAATTAGTCATCCATCCATAGATCATTTTGGACAAGGCCACTGCAAGATTGATAATTAGGACAATTAAAAGGACCTTTTTAACATTTGAATAGTAAGACTTTTGATTCATTTTTCCCCCCTTTTATCTGAAGTTATATATCTTTTTCTAATTTAGTCGTATTGGAGGTACTGATTGGATATTTTGTTATAATATATTGAATAAGTGGGGTGAGTGGTTGAACGCGCAGTTTATGTCTTGCAAAAGCAAATACCGTTCTGCTAGCTATGAGCTCTGAAGAGAGTAGGATACGTTGTTTATTGTGTGTCTGAAAAAAATGAGAAAATAAAAAATGGAACAGTTTAATCCACTGCCATTTGTTCAACTTGTTCTTGGGAGAGATTTAAGATCATGTAATCACCAATTTCGGCAATATCCTCCTTGGTAATCATGATTCGTTTACGGTTGAAGGTTCCTCCCATGGAAATGATAACGTTTTTAATGAGGCCTGCTGCTGGGTCAATAACCAAGTCATCTATTTTACCAATTTCCATACCCCCCTTAGCCAGGACAACTTTCCCTTCAACATTTTTGAAACGTAAATCCTTGGCCACTGAATCGTCTATTTTATCCACTTTAATTTTATTTTCCAAGGTATCTTCGTCTAATTTTAATTGAACAAAATCTCCAATTGCAGCTAAATCTTCTTTTTGGACAGAAAAATATTTTTTATTTAAAGTAGAGCCTGTTGAGATAAATATTTGTTCAACCACAGATTCTTTCAGGAAAACAGCCAGATCTTCTACTTTTCCCACTTCTTTTGCTCCGATATCAATAACTTTCATTCCAACAAAATCACTGACTTTCATTTGAAAACCTCGGTTTAGTTAAGACTTCTAATAATCTTATAATCATAATGATATAATAAATTATGGGTATTATGACTAAGAGAGTGTTTTCATAAGTTTTAAATCGATTGAAGAAATAAAAATGATTTTTAACAAGTGAGTGTATCATAATGCTTTCTGATTGAATTCTTACTATCATTTACCTAAACGATCTATTAAAATAAAAATAAGTGCATAATTTCTACTAGAGTGTAGAATAACTAATTATTCAAGTTTCATAAAGAGGGGCATGGGGGTTATGGGAATGATGGATAAAGAAGAACTGGTAGATCAGATAGAAGAAACTGAACTGGAAAGATCACCTGGCAAAAAAGACAGCTGGGAGAAGCACATTGACATTGAAGATGGTAATATCCTGATCGTTGGTTATGAGGAAGAAGAATCTTTCAGTGAACACAATCCTGGAGAAGAGGTTGTTAAAAATTATTACTGGTACTGGGAGCTTAGAGATGAAAAAAACTGGGATGTTATTTATGACAATCATGATAAAGAGTTCAGTTTCTGTGAATCAACTGTGGGTGAATACACTGATCAGGATCGTGTTGAAGACATAGTGGGGGATATTGAAGAGGAAGATGTGTGCACCTGGAGTGAACAGGATTGGATAGAAGATATCTCAGAGGAAATTGCAGAAGAAGTTCGTGAATGGTTAGAAATCCCTAAAAAGATTAATTAAAATTTTAATGCCCCTTTTCCCTTTTCATTTCTCGCCTTTTAATTATTACAAAGTAAATAACAATCAGTATAAAAATTAAGGTTATTATATTGCCAATATCAGATATTTTATTCTCTAAAAGCAGGTAGATGTTCCCTGAGAACCATGCTAATAATCCCCAACCTAATATTTGCACAGTAGAGCCTAAAAATGTGATAATCAAATATTTTTTCAGGTCATACTTGATTAAACCGCAAAAAAGATTGACAGCAATGCTAGGAATAACCGGGAAACATCGAGCCAAGAAAATGAATAGTTCATCATAATAGCTTTCATCAACTTTTTTCCCCACATCTTCCACATCTTCGACAGAAATCCCCAGATATTTACTGGTTCGTTCTATAAATGGCATTCCCAGTTTATAAGCCAAGACATAGTAAACAAGCGAGCCTAGTGTGATTCCCAGGGAAGCTGGGATTACGATTTTTGTGAACAAAATACCTAAAGCAGCTAGTGAAAAACTGGTTCCCTTCAGAACCAGGAAAGTAGAACTTAAAACTATGAGACTCGCAGGGATAGGGACGATTATCTGTTCCAGGATACAACCTAAAAAAACTGCCAATGATGTATTGCTAATAATCAGAGATTCCATGGTTTCGATAATTGTTGTAAACATACATACCCTCTTTTAGTTTAATTTAAGTCCATTCTCACTTTTTTGATCGCCATCTTTGTACAATATTAGTATACCCACAAACATCAACACACCGAACAATAACTGAGTTATTTCTAAAGGTTCTCCTAAAAATGTGAATGCAATTAATGCCCCAAAAAGTGAGCTGGTGGAAAATATTGACCCGGTTCGAGTTGATCCAATTTCTCGGATTGCAAGGTATATAAGAACTATGGAAAAGCTCATGCAGACCAAAGCAATGAAAAGTAAAAGTGGTACCATATCCCAGGGCAGTTCAAAGCTTAAACCCAGAGAATAAGACACTATTAATAGAATTAAACCACCAATACCGCATTTTAGACCAGTTAAAAAGAATATATCTCGTTTATTACTCAAAAACTTGGTCAATGTGGTGTCCATGCTCCAGAAAAAACAGGATGCAACTACAAGAAGACTTCCCACTAAGTTCTGGTCAAAAGAAAGATTTTGGAGATTGTTTGTGCTTAAAAAAATTGCCCCTAATAGTAGAAAAGCAAAGCCAGCTATATCCTTTAGTTGAACCTTTTCTTTCAGGAAGAATATGCCTAAAAGAATGATGAACAGAATTTCAACATTTGTTAAGAGAGCAGCATTTACTGCAGTTATCTGGTTTAAACCATTCAAATACAATGCAGGGGCAATGAAAGCTCCGAAGAGGGCTGTTAAGAATAATGTAACGTAATTCCTTCGGGAGATATTGATTTCTACTTTGCTTTCCCTGTGGATAATTCCAAGTATACGGAGGTGAAATGGAGATAACCTTATAATAAACAGGAAAACACTAGCCAATGTGTAGACCATGGCTGCCAATGCCAGAGGATGCAAATAGTCCAGTAGTATTTTGTCAAGTGTAAACCAAACCCCAAATAACATTGCAACAATTATTGCACTTAAATATCCCCAGAAACGATTCATGTTGCACCTATCTCGATTTTTATAAATTATTAGTTAAGCTTAGTAATTCTTTTGCTTAATTTGTTTTGATTATGATTCGCAAAAAACCAATCCAAGTATTAATATATGACAATTATGGTAGAGTATATTATCATTAAATAGGGTGCTATAATGAAATTATCCAGAACTCAGATTGAGGTAATTGTTGTAGGGGCTTTACTACTTATTTTAGTAGTGCACAGCATGAATATTCCCATTGGTAACCCCATTGAAGGTGCGGTTGACTCTGAAATCACTGCTGCCAGTGTCAAAGCCACCAATGCATCTGAAAAAAACAGTGAGAATGCTGAAGAGAGAACTAACTCCAATCAAAATATAACTAATAAAGTTTACACTGGAAATGGAGTTACTTTTAAGTATCCTGATTCATGGACAGTGACTTGTGATAAATCTGGCGATGACGATATGATTTTCGTGTCAAAAAGCGATCCGAATACCTATTTGCAAGTCCAAATTATAGAAAACCCAGGTATTTCTGAAAGAACGTTGGAAGAAGAAGGTGATGACTCAATAATGTTAGGTGCCAATAAAATTTCAAATGGAACAATTTACATTGATGGTCAAAAAGCTTACATGCAGGATCACATTTCATATTTATGGCCATTCAGTTGGGACTATCAAATTAGAACGATAACCTTCATTAAAAACGAGAAGATGTATGCCATCCTTCTTCAAGCACCTAGAGAAGAATTCAGCAAAGAACCCTTCAATGTAATCATTGAGAGTCTCAAAATACATTAAATACTAAATTAAGGCCATAGAACCTAAAAAGAATATTATTATTGACTTACCGGAGCATTCAAATGAAAAAAACTTATCTACTAGTTTTTAATGGCTTATCTGACTGGGAACCAGGCCTGGCAGTTGCTGAAATCAACAAATCAGATAAATACGTGGTTCAAACTGTTGGTTTTAACAAAGAAACAATAAAAACCATGGGTGGGATTTCCATAGTCCCTGATTACTCCATCCAGGAGATAGACTACGAAGCTGCAGCAATTCTGATCCTTCCTGGTGGAAAAATGTGGGAAATGGATCCATTAGACGAATTAGTCCCAGTGGTTAAAAAATTTATAGATCTGAAGATTCCTGTGGCAGCAATATGCGGACCAACAGTCTTTTTAACACGCCATGGATTGGTAGAAAACATCAAACATACCAGTAATGGGAGGGCCTATCTTAAAAATATAATAGGAGAATATAAAGGTAGTGATCTATATATTAACAAGCCCTCTGTTTCTGATAAGGGGATAATCACTGCCAATGGCATTGCTTTTTTGGAGTTTGCACGTGAAGTTCTTGGCGAACTAGGTGTTTACGATGATGGGACTTTAGAAGCATGGTATGAGTTTTTCAGTACCCCCCAATTAGAAGATTAAAAATAACTCTATTCTTCATCTAATCCCCATTTTTTTCTGAATTTCAATTTCAATTCAGGACTCATCCAATGACTACCATCACAGTAGGGTTTATTTTCTGATTTACCACAACGACAGAGCGTAACACGGTTCCGGGTTTCATAATGGGTGCCGTCCGATGACTCTATTGGTATCCCACCCCTAACCCAGATTGGTCCCTGACATTTCTTCTGCTTGTCATGAATCAGGACGATAGATGGCTTGAATTCTTTTTCAAACGGTTTTCCAGTTTTTTTATCCCACAACACCAGCCTTCCTGAGGGGCATATCATAGCTTCTTGGATTGCTGTTTTTCTTGCTTCAGGATCATTGGATTTTGCAATCAGATTTCTGATACCCCCCGATCGGAGGCAGAACCTAGAGTGATCACAAAATTCATGAGCATCGGTTAATCTCAATTCAGGGCCTTCAAATACTTCAGATCTTTCAATATATGGTTTTTTACTGGCAGTTTCATTACCATCAAAATTAATATCATTATGTGCACCATCACAGTAAGGTTTGTTCTTTGATTCTCCACATCGGCAGAGAGCATAAGTATCCCTTGTGGGTAATTCCTGTTCATCAACCAGATCTTTAGTATGACCCGCTTCATCAGTGATGATTGTCTGCTCATACAAGGGAACACCACCTGAAACAATGTAAGGTCCGTCTTTAACGATTTTAATCTTCATTTTATTCTTTGAGAGATTATTATCTGTCATTAACCTTTCTCCACTGAATTTATCATTAGATTTGCTCGAGTTTTGAATAAATTAATTAAGGATATTATCTAATGATTTACTGTGCATAAACTGAATATATAATAATATTAGAAGTAAATGAGTATAAAATTTTATTGAAAATAATTTATTATGAACATTTAAGGAGGCTTTAAACCTGTTTATGACAATATACAGCCTGATCCCAATTTTACTCGTTTTAATCATGATAGTGGCGTTTTCTATCTTGTGGCCCCTTGCTATTGGTGCAGCATACTCTCCCTCATCATTGAGAGTGGTTAGGAAAATGTTGGATATGGCAGAAGTTGATTCTGAGGATCTGGTCTATGATCTGGGATCAGGTGATGGTAGAATTGTTATTGAAGCAGCCCGCAGATACAATGCATGGGGTGTTGGGGTTGAGGCTGATCCTTTACGTGTGCTGTGGTCTAAGGTAAATATCCTTAAACTGGGATTACGGCAGCAGGTGAAAATTATTTGGGGAAATTTATTTCACCAGAATCTCAGCCACGCCACTGTGGTAATCCTCTTCCTCTGGGGAAGAACCAATGAAAAATTAAAATACAAACTTCAAGATGAGCTTGAGCCTGGCAGCCGAGTAGTGTCTTATGTTTGGAAGTTCGAAGGATGGAATCCAATAAAAATAGATGAAAAAGAACGTATTTATCTCTATATTATTGGCGAGAGTGATAAGCCAAATGGACAATAAATTATACAACACATCTTATAAATGATTATTAAGCGAATTAAGAGAATAATAGTCAATTTAAGATCTATATTTTTAGGATATTCTATTTTAAGATATTATATTTGCATTTCCAGAATAATTTGATCATCCTCTATTAGTAATTCATATTTTTTTAGAGGCTTAGGAGATTTAAATAATTTAGATAATGATGCCTTAAAACCAGTGAAATCAGTCCAACGGATTACTTCACCAGTGGTAATATTGAATTGACTGTGATGTAATGGACAAGTTAGGATAGTTCCATCTAAGCTTCCTTCAGAGAGATCACCACCCATGTGGGGACATTTATTATTTATTGCAAAGAATTCACCATCAATTCGGGCAATTAATACATCTAAATTTCCAATTTTTACCTTTTTCATTTCCCCATCTACTAATTCACTTTTTTTTAGTATTTCAACCGATTTAATCATGCTTTTCTCCCTTTCGGATTATGTAATTTTTCTAAATATATTATCTTTCAAATAATAGATATATTTTTTAATATATTCTGATTGAAAAATAGGATTAAAGCGGATTATAAGTGAATTAAAGACTGCAAAAATGGTGAACCAACAGCAAATGCTAAAAATGTTATCCCCATGCCTATTTTAATTCTTTTAGATATTTTCCGGGTGTTTTCGAGGGATTGATCTTTTAATATAGATATTGCGCCTGACAAGAATACAATAATCGCGATTATGAGGACTATTAAATAGAATATGCTGAATATTCCTATGAAATAGAGTAATGGACTACTAACACTGGCAATTATCATGAAAAAACTGGCAATAATTGAAGATTTCCTCCTACCATAAACTATAGGGAGGGTTTTGGCTCCTTCCTTTTCATCACCCACCATATCCTCCATATCCTTCACAATCTCCCGGGCCATGGTCATTAAAAAGGCATAAAACCCTAGGTAAATAGAAACCATTATCTGATCAACTGCAATTCCACCAAATACAAAACACAACCCTGTTAAAAAGGATATGGTTATGTTTCCAATCAAACATTTTGTTTTCAGATCACGCGCATAATAGACCATCAGAAGAGAGCTTAAAAACGCAATAATCCCCAGAAGAATATTAATCATAAAGGCAATTATGGTTCCCAGTGTGAATAGAGTAATTGAATAGATCAATGCTTTTTGGAGGTGGATTCTACCTGAGGGAATGGGACGTTCTGGTTTGTTTACCGCGTCGATTTTGTGATCAAAGTAGTCATTAATGCTGTTTCCGGCCCCTGTAACAAGGAACACTACTACTGCGGCTATTAAAGCCTCCAATGTGAATTTGCCACTTATTATTGCCATCAATAAAATGGCAATAACCGCCATTATGGCATTCCCTGGCCTTAATATTTCAATATATGGATTCATAATAACACTCAGATCATTCAACAAAGATAATTCGAAAAGTTGTTTTTTTTCTTTAAAACTGATATTTCTACCTGATATTAATTTTTATTTATTTAATCAGATTTTCTGGATCTGTGGCCATTTTCTCCAAGTCTTGCCTGCATTTGGCTAACTCCCTTCTTATTAGTAACATTTTCAAGTAGAAGTAAATGGCAAATACCAGTAATATGAAAACCAGTATTAATAGAAACCCGGTTACTATTCCGGCAGCCATTGCCTGCCATAAAAGGGTAAACCCGAAAATCAGATAAAAAAGGGCCCCGATTGCTGTAATGATCAGTGCCAGTATAATGATGATTTTCAAAGTTTTTAAAAGCTGTTTTGTTTCCATATTCTCACTTGAGCATATTTATTATAGAATTTTATTATATAATTTGCCCATAATAGATTATATTATAAACTTTTATGATCCTTCATTGGGATCTTTAATTATCCAGCGAGGAAAAATGTCTAAAAATAGTATCCCCGAACTCTTAGCTCCTGCAGGTTCTATTGAAACTTTAAAGGCAAGTGTAAATGCAGGGGCAGATGCAGTTTACCTTTCCGGTAAAAAATTTGGAGCCAGACAATTTGCCCCTAATTTCAACTTGAAAGAAATGGAAGAGGCCATAAACTACGCACATATTCGTGGTGTTAAAGCATATGTAACTGTAAACACCCTCATAAAGGAAACTGAACTATCTAAAATATGCGATCACCTTTTCCAAGTTTACAGCATGGGTGCTGACGCAATAATAGTGCAGGATCTGGGTGTGGCCAGACTGGCCAAAAAACTCATACCAGACATGGATCTGCATTGTTCAACACAGATGACGATCCATAACCCCAAAGGAGTCAGCTGGGCTGCGGATAACGGATTCAAAAGAGTAATACTTGCCAGGGAGATGAGTCTGAAAGATATTGAACTTGCTGCCCAGGAAAATGTAAATAAAAACATAGAACTGGAAGTATTTGCCCATGGGGCCATCTGTTACTCATATTCTGGACAGTGCCTTCTTTCATCTTTCATAGGGGGTAGGAGTGGTAATCGGGGAATGTGTGCCCAACCATGCCGCAAAAATTACCAGCTAATACTGGCCAAAGCAGACCAATACGGCAAATATGGGGAGTTTGAGAAAATCCCTCTGAAAGATCATTATCTTCTATCCACGAAAGATCTTGCAATTTATCCCCACCTGGAACAGATAGCAAAATCATCGGTGGATTCTATTAAAATAGAAGGCAGAATGAGGCCCCCAGAATACGTGGCCAATGTGGTTAAAATATATAGAGAGGCACTGGATTTGTTGTCAAGGGGAAAATGGAAACCGAGTTTCGAAGACATTTTAAGACTTAAAATGTGTTTTAACAGGGGACTGACCAGTGGTTGGATTTTTGATAAAGATTTATCGGTAATGGGGAGGGACAGTCCCGGCAATCGGGGTTTGTATCTGGGAAAAGTAACTGATTATAATAAAAACCAGAACAAGACCATTATAAGAATGAAAAACAAGGTTAAACTTGAAAAAGGCGATGGAATTCTTTTTAAAGACCCTGAAAAAACCGGGAAATCAGCTGATATATGGGGGGCAGTACTTGAACATACCCCCACCACTGCAAAAGATTATTTATTTCTAAAACTCCGCAAGAGAGTTAAAATAGGTACTGAAGTTTTCATAACCCGGAGAAAGTGCTTGATTAACAGTGCTGAGAATATAAATAAAAATACATCTTTACCCCATAAAATTCCCCTGGAAATTGAAATTAATTGGGATAAAACATTCACTCCTCTGGTTAGGGCAACTGCATCACCAAACAAGCTAGAGAAAATTCAAATCCAATATAAAGCCGATTTTTCAATGGAAAAGGCCATAAAAAAACCATTATCCAAAGAGACTATTATAAAACATCTCAAAAAAACAGGCGGAACACCCTTTATCATCCAAAAAATCTGGATTGATTATCCTGGAAACTTATTTACTCCAATAAGTAATCTGAACCATCTCCGCCGAGAAATTCTGGAAGAAGTCCAAAAAAGAATAATAACAACCTATCAACCATCCTCTCAGAAAATAGAAATTGCCAAAAATCATCTTTACAATGAGAAAAACAAATTGGCATTTATTGAAGAAATAGGTTCACATAGAAAACCTGGAAAAGTTAATTTAGCCATTTATGTGGATTCTAATGATGCATTAGAGGCTGCTCTTGAATCCGGGTGTAAAACCATATATTACCAGCCAAAATACCAAAAACTGAACGGTTCATATAGTGAATTTTATTGCCTTAATAACTCCAAGGATTATAAAAACTATTTTGAACATATTTGTTCATGTTTATATGAAGCTAAATGTCTTTACAATAAAACTGACTTTGACTTAATCTGGAAATGGCCAGATATTACCAGTGCTAATTTCATCAAAGGTGCAACAAGGCTCCTTAATATTTTACCAGAAAATACAATTGATGGTGTTATGGTTGGTAATTTAGGAGCATTATGGGGCTTGAAAAAAGATTTCAGTTCAGTTAAGATATATGGGTCTAAAGGTTTAAACATCTGGAATCACATGGCCATTGATGAACTCTCAGAACATCTTCAAAGTTTTACTTTATCCCCTGAAATATCCCAAGAACAGTTGAAAAAAGTGATTTCGCACGCCAGGGGTAGTTATCCAAGACATAATTTCCAATTTTTGATTCAGGGAAATTTAGAAACCATGGTGAGCGAAGACTGCCTTCCATGTTTCTTACATGATAAAGAGGCTGCTAAAAAACTTAATATCCCCCATTGCCATTTGGGAATAAGAGATTCCAGAAAGAGGATATTTCCAGTGGAAATTGATCAAGAATGCAGAACCCTCATATTCAATTCAGCGGAATTATGTCTTATTGATTACTTGCCAAAACTTCGGAAGATTGGATTGGACAGTCTGATTATAGATGCCCGGAATAAACCTGCTGATTACATTAGAAATATTTTTTCCATTTATCATGAAGCACTGGAATTAACTGTTGCTGGTGACCCAAAGTTAAGTGATAAATTAGATTCCCTAAAAGAAAGAGTTAAAAAAATTTCAAACGGGGGTATTACAAGGGGAAACTTTATAAGGGGCACTAAAGAGGATAATTAACACTGAAGTGCCATTATTTCTTCAATACTCCTATTTTTCCAGGCCAGGCAGTTTTATAATGGTATATTCAGCCACTGAAAAACTCCCATCATCTTTAATGCTATGTAAATCAATAATATAACAAAAAAATATCTTAACTTTTTTTCTGGCAAGCTGTGAGAAGCTTTTACACCTATACGAGCCATTGGCATGGTGATAATAACAAGAGCCAACAGCTGAACAATATTAATGTATCCAATAGAATAGGGAGGTAACCCTGTAGTGTTTATGCCGGTAATTAGGTAAGTGATAATCCCCCCTACTGATGCAAAGACGATGAACGCCATTGAGGTTCCAATGGCCTTGTGTATAGGAAATTTTAGGAGGATGTTTAGAAGAGGTACCATAACTACTCCCCCACCAATACCCAGAAGTCCGGATAAGTAACCTCCTATAAAACCCCACAGAGAGTAAGCCGGCCGGGGATTGTAATTTTCTTCTTCAGATTTAGAATATTTGGATCCTATCATCCAAAAAGCACTGAACAATGCTAACAAACCAAATAAAAATCTTAGTATACTCACAGGAGTATAACTAGATGTTAAAGCACCTAAAATACCTCCAAACAATCCAGATACGCCCAAGATCATTGCAGGTTTTATTAGAACCGCACCACGTCTCCAATGCCCCCAAGTGCCATTTAAAGCTGTGGGAAGAATTACTGCTAAACTGGTGGCAAAAGACACTCTTAAAGCAGTGTCAGGATCAGTGCCGATTGATGTGA
>ERZ795032.45-NODE-45-length-180689-cov-210.994885_pt1 | contig 180689 bp, 151 predicted proteins | sample MGYA00375124_ERZ795032 | MGnify/ENA primary metagenome ERZ795032 (study PRJEB30167, sample SAMN05720154) | activated sludge metagenome | isolation source: Anaerobic digester | place: China | collected 2015-12-16 ... | reverse complement strand
TATCTTTAGACGATTTCGGCGGGCTTGGCAAGAAAAAGGGTTCATCCGGCCGCAGCTCACCTCCGAGCTCATCGCCTGCGCGAGGGGGCGAACCCGAACCGCTCGCCGTCCGGAACCCCCGCGCCGTGGTCACGTCCGCTCCGCCCGCAAGGCCTGCAGCCTGCCCGAACCGCCCGCCGTCCGGAACCCTTGGGCCACGGGGTTCCCCGCCCGCGCAGGTGAAGTCCCGGCCCGTTTACAGCTCATGGATCACAGGCGATAGGTCGGCCCCGTCTTGCGTTTTCTTCGGAACCACATGCCGACGAGCAGGCCCGCAAAGAACACCACGGCTCCCAGGGCGAACCAGTACATGGTCCGCGTGAACTTGAGGCCCTGGTTTTCCTGGATGAGCGCCTGGACGCTTTCCTGAGTGCTGGCCAGGGTAGCCCTGGCCGCGTCGTATTCGCCCTTGAGCTTGAGATAGCTGGCGGCTCCGCCCTTCAACTCCTCGTAGGAAACCTCCAGTTTCGTCAATTTCTCGGAGACCTCCCTTTCTCTCTGCGCAAGGGCGGCCCTGGCCATCTCGGCTTCCTGCAGCTGTTCCCTGAGCGACGTGTTTTCGCCTTTCAATTCCTTTATGGCCGCGGATTCCGAGGGCCTGGATTCGAGGAATTTGCTCTGAACCCATCCTTCCTTCGACTTTCCGTCGGGGGGGGTGTATCGAACCTGGGTCCATTCGTTGGTCTTCACCAGTTCCACCGCACTTCCCTTGGGGATCGTGAGCAGAACGCGGTTTTGAGCGCCGGCGGCGGACCTCATGGGGATTTCCTGAGCGTCGGTCGTGTAGGCTTTTGCCGCCCAGCTTGCCTGAGGCAATGGAAACGTGGTAAGAAACAACACTGCGGTGGAAATGCACAGGGCTTTTTTCATTTCGATGGGCCTCTCGTATCATTGGAAATGCTTGTCCGGAACAGCCGTCAAGAGATTGGCCGGGGAAAACCGGTTGTCACCGGGATGCGGTTATTCTCCGACCCGGGTGAGAGGCATTATAATGGCGCAGGGTATGAGCAGCAAGGAAAAAGCCCGAGGGGTTCGGCAAAGCGGCCTTCCGGAGAACCGTTCGGACCGCGATCGACTGGCTCTGCGGGGGGAACGGAACGAAGTGCACACGGGTATGGATTGAAGACCATCGAGGGGTACCGAAATGCTGATTGATACTCACGCTCACCTGGACTTTCCGGAATTTGCTCAAGATCTGCCTGCCGTGCTGGAGCGGGCCGCTAAGGCCGACGTCCGGAAAATCATCACCATCGGGATCAGCCTGGCAAGCAGCCGCGAAGCCGTCGGCCTTGCCGGCCGCTACCCCGGAGTTTACGCCACGGTGGGAATACACCCCCACGACGCTTTCCTCCTCGACGAAAAAGCGACGGAGATTCTCCGCGAGCTCAGCAGGCAGGAGAAGGTGCTCGCCATAGGCGAAGCGGGCCTGGACTATTACCGGGACTACCAGCCCCGTGCCATCCAGAGGAAGTGCCTGCGTCGGCAGCTCGAAGTCGCCGCCGACGAGAAGCTTCCGGTCGTCTTTCACGTCCGCCAGGCATTCGATGACTTTTTCCGGATTGTGCCCGAGTACCTTCCTTCACTGGGCGGGGCGGTGATGCACTGCTTTTCCGGGGACTGGACCACCGCGGAGAGGTGCCTCGATCTCGGGTTCTACCTGTCCATACCGGGCACGGTGACGTTCCCGAAAGCCGAGCTGCTCCACGACGTGGTGAGGCGGGCCCCGCTGGACCGTCTGCTGGTCGAGACGGACGCTCCCTACCTGGCCCCGATCCCTCACCGGGGGAAAGTCAACGAACCGGCGTTCGTCTACCACACGGCGCGGAAAGTGGCCGAATTGCGCGGTTGCCCCTTCACGGTCGTTGCCGACCAGACCACGCTCAACGCCCAGCGGGTCTTCAGAATGGACGGCTTTTCCGACGCGGCGGACTCGGAATGATCCTGCTTGAGTCCGGCACCGGGCCCCCTCCGTTCCGCACAGTCCGGCCCCTCGTTCTCGCCTCTTCCTCTCCGCGCCGCAGGGAATTGCTCACGTTGATGGGGCTGACCTTTGATGTTATCGTCAGCGGAATTGAAGAATCCACGGGCAGGGTCTCCGGTCCCCCGGTGGAGCTTGCTGCGCGCTGCGCCCGGGAGAAGGCCGATGCGGTCGCCGGGCTGTACCCGGATTCATGGGTGCTGGGCGCGGACACGGTCGTAGCGCTCGGCGCGACCGTTTTCGGGAAACCGGCCGATTCCGCAGAAGCGTTGCGAATGCTCGCACAACTGAGCGGAGCGACCCACGAGGTGATCAGCGCATTCTGCCTGGTGAACCGGAACCGGCGCATCACCGAAACACGTTCGGTTACGACCACGGTGCGCTTCAAGCGGCTTTCCCCGGCCGAAATCCGTTCCTATGTGAATACCGGGGAGCCGCTGGACAAGGCGGGCGCATACGGAATCCAGGGGATGGGAGCTTTCCTGGCGGCATCCATCGAAGGATCCTATACCAACGTGGTGGGGCTGCCCTTGAGCGAAGTCCTGGATCTGCTGGTTGAATGCGGGGTTGCGGCACCCGTTGCGGAGGAACGTTCCTGAGCGCATTCCGGCACGCGGACCGGACGGCGCAAGGAGGCATGGACCGCCATGGCGACCGTGGCTGAGAATCTCGAACGAATTCGGGAGCGCATGAACGCCGCCTGCTCCAGGGCGGGGCGGGATCCCGCCGCCGTGCGGCTGGTGGCGGTGACGAAAACCGTCCCGACCGACCGCATCAGGGAAGGCGTGGAAGCGGGTCTGACCCTGCTCGGGGAGAATTACATCCAGGAAGCGCGAAGAAAAATCGAAGCCCTGGAAGATCTGGCGGTGTCATGGCATTTCATCGGCCACCTTCAATCGAACAAGGCTCGGGTGGCGGTGGAATGCTGCGACTGGGTTCATTCGGTGGACCGGCTGCGCCTGGCGGTCGAGCTCGACCGCCAGGCGAGGAAAAGAAACCGCGTGATCCCCGTTCTGCTCCAGGTCAACGTCGGCGACGAGCAGAGCAAGAGCGGGGTGTCGCCCGATGACCTCCCGAAGCTGTTCGAAGCCGTTGCCGCGCTCTCCGGGCTGAGCGTTCGCGGTCTCATGACCCTTCCGCCCTACTTCGAAAACGCACGGGAGGTGCGCCCCTTTTTCAGGTTGTTGCGGGAACTGCTGGAGCGCTTGAGGGGGATCGCTCCCCGCCCCGGCGAGCTCACCGAGCTCTCCATGGGCATGAGCAATGATTTCGAGGTGGCCGTCGAGGAAGGGGCAACCCTGGTGAGAATCGGGACGGCGCTCTTCGGGGGACGTCCGGCTATTTCCCCCTGAGGCGCCGGCGTTGCACCTCGGCCAGTGCAATGGCCCCCGAAGTCGCGGCGTTGAGGGATTGCAGCGGTCCATGTTCGGGTATGCGGACCATGGCGTCGCAGGCTCTTGCGACGAGCGGTCGCAGTCCTTTCTGTTCGTTGCCCACAACCAGTCCCAGGGGGACCGTGAGGTCCGCGTCGTAGATCGTCTGCCCGGCCTGCGCGTCGAGACCGAAGATCCACAGCCCGCATTCCTTCAATTGTTCCAGAGCCCTCACCAGGTTGTTCACCTGGATGACCGGCAGGTACGCGGTGGCTCCCGCGGCGATTCTGATGACCGTGGAGGTGACCCGGGCCGACCTGTCCCGGGGAACGATCACGCCGCGCGCGCCCAGAAAACAGGCGCTCCTCAGCATGGCGCCCAGGTTCTGCGGGTCCTGCAGGCAATCGAGAATCACCAGCGGCTCCCGCTCCCCGGGGGGCTTTCCCAGCAGTGCCTCCAGGTCGGCATAAGGGAATTCGCGCATGCGCAGCGCAACCCCCTGGTGGTGCGCATGCCCCACCAGGGCCGAAAGGCCGTCCCGTGTTTCCTGCCGGGGCGCAATGCCCCTCAGGGCCCCGAGCTCCAACAGTTCCCGGACACGCTGGTCCGACCTGGCCACGATCATTTCCAGGACTTCGACGCGACCCGTCAGCAGGACTTCCCGCACCGGGTTGAAACCGGAGATCCAGAGATGAGGCGGCGTGCTTGAATGCGTCTTTCTCATGGAAATCAACGATCCGGGCAAATGAACCGTCAGGAGGGCAGCCGGGACATGAAAAACGGCTTGAGCCGTCCCATCCGGACGTCGCGGCGGCAGCGGCAGGCGCGCAGGATGGAGAGCAGGTCGGCGATCGCGTCCGCCAGCACGTCGTTGACGATGAGGTAGTCGTACCACGGAGCCTGCAACATTTCACGGCGTGCCGCAGCCGAACGTTCGCCGATTTGCCGGGGGGATTCGGTGCCCCGCATGTTCAGCCTCTGCTCGAGGACTTCCATGGACGGCGGCACGATAAAGATGGTGTGCGCGCACGGGTAGGTGCACCGGACCTGCCTGGCCCCCTGAACGTCGATATCGAGCAGCACGTCCCGGCCTTGCGCGATCCATTCCTCCACCTGGTTCCCGTCCGTGCCGTAGAAGTTCCCGTGGACTTCCGCCCATTCGAGGAACCGGCCGGCCGAAATGCCGTCCAGGAATTCCCGCTGCGTCAGGAAATGATAATCCTTTCCGTCCGCTTCTCCGGGGCGCGGCGAACGCGTGGTGCACGACACGGAGAAACGCAGCTCGGGACACCGGTCCAGGATGGCGCGGATCATGGTGGTCTTGCCGACACCCGATGGGGCGGAGACGATGAAAATCTGTCCGGGATAGGCTGGGCGGGACATGGCTAATCTTTTGCCTGCTTGAGCAGGTTCACGTCCCGCACTCCCCCTTCGGTCAGGAGCCGCTGCGCGATGGTTTCGGCCTGGACGCCCGAAAGGATGATGTGATCGCTGTCGGTGACGATGATGGATCGGGTCCTGCGGCCCATGGTGGCGTCGATCAGCTTGTTCGCCTGCCGCGCATCCTCCTTGAGCCTCTTCATGGGAGCCGATGCCGGCGAAACGATGGCGATCACTCGATTGGCGATAACCGTGTTTCCGAATCCGATGTTGAGCAGTTTTACTTCCATGAATGACCCCTCAGGCATCTGTTGCGGTGTTCGCCAAACAAAAGGCGATCTTCGACGGTCACGGCATCGGCGACCGCTCCGAATCGTGGGCGCCTTCGATCACCGCATCCTGCGGGCGAGACAGGCGCTCCGCGGTCGGACGATGGCCGATCTGCAAAACCGAACGCGGGGTGTTCGAGAATATTCGTTGAAGGCCCGGGCAAAAGCAAGCGTTTTGTCCGGCGGGAGCCGACTTTTCGGCCGCGAAGCATCCCCGTGAACCGGGGACCGGGACGGCGCCGCCGGCGGGCCTATTCGATATTCTGGACCTGCTCCTTCACTTTCCCGATTTCGGTTTTCATGCGCACCACGGCTTGAACGGTTTCCAGGTCGCCGGTCTTGCTCCCGATCGTATTGACTTCCCGGTGCAACTCCTGCGCCAGGAAATCGAGCCTCCTGCCGTCCGAGGGCGCCTGTTCCGAGAGAAGCTCGCGGAGTTGATCGAAATGGCTCTTCAGGCGGACGATCTCCTCGTTGATGTCGGCTCGTTCGGCGATGTAGGCGACTTCCTGCAGCAGGCGGTTTTCGTCGACTTCGGTGTCCGAAAGCAACTCCTGAATTCGGTCCCGTATCTTCTGCTGATACTCCAGAACGACCAGATCCTTACGGCTTTCGATCAGGGCGAGATCGCGGGCCAGGACTTCGAGGCGTTCCAGGCAGTCTTTGCGCAGGGATTCGCCTTCCACCAGCCGCATGGACCGGACCCGTTCCAGGGCTTCCGACAATGCGCCCGTGAGCAGTTCCCGGATGAGCTCCCGGTCGGGATCGTCCTCGCGGGTTTCGAACAGGTACGGCACACGGAGCAGGCTGTCGAGCATCGGGGGCGCGCTGACCGGGAGCGACCGGTGCAATTCCATCAATTGTTCCCAGTAGTGACGCGCCAAAGGCAGGTTGAGGCGGGGGGCCTTCAGCTCGGGGCTGGTCGATTCGATCTGGACGAAAACCTCCACGCGCCCACGCCGCAAGCTCTGCGAGACCAGCTTTCGACAGCCGTCCTCAAATTCCAGGAAATTCTTCGGCAGCCTCGGAACGATGTCCAGGCCTCGACCGTTCAGCGTCCTGACCTCGACCGTGATCGAATATCCCGAGGTTTCTTTCTGGGTTCGTCCGAATGCCGTCATGCTGGATATCAAATGGGGCCTCCTTGGGGCACGATTTTTCGAGGGAGCTTCCCGCTGCGTTGAAAAGCGAGCTTCCGTCGCAGGATACCGAAAAAGTGCTGCAGATTCGGACTCTTGTAGTCCGGATACGTCCAGGGAAGGCACTGGTAGGCGCCTTTCTGATAGATGAGGGTCAGATCCGCGTAGATGCCGTCTCGGAGGTAAACCCGGTGGGTGTAGTTTTTCCCCGAGGCGAGGATGATCCGTTCTTCGCTCAACAGTCCCGGGTCCAGGTTTACCTGTCGTTTGCCGTCCACTGCAAGTTGGTCTTCAATCCGGTTCGTCCTCAGCTTGATGTCCGGCAGGGATTCGGGGCGGACCGGATCGAGGAAGCCGACCGTGCGGCGCAGGATTCCCGGTCCCATTTCGCGATCGTAATAGGTGGTGAAATGAAACGGCTCGGGTTCCGTGGCGAAATCGAGAGGGCCGAAGAGGTCCGTCGCCGCGGCAAGCGCCTGCCGGTGGACCCGGTCATCACGAAAAAGCATCCCCATGATGAGTTTTGCGGGAGGGGGTTCTTTGGGACGGCTCATGAGGACCTCGGTTTCGTCAATAGGTGTCCAGGGCCGACAACAGTTGCGCGGCCGATACCGCGGCAGTGCCCACTTCGCCCACGACGATCCCGGCCGCGAGATTGGCGAGCAGGGCCGATTCCTTCATGGTCAGACCGGAAGCGACCCCCAGGCCGAGGACCGCGCTGACCGTGTCTCCGGCGCCGGTGACGTCGAAAACCCTGCGGGCGACGGTGGGGATATGATCCATGCCGCCCGTGCGATGGAACAGGCTCATGCCGTCCTTGCCCCTGGTGATCAGGACCGCCTTGCAGTTGAGGTGTTCGAGCAGATGCCGGCCCGCTCTGACCAGGGAGTCCTCGTCGTGGATTTCGATTCCGGCCATGCGCGCGGCTTCATGGTGGTTGGGCGTGACCATGGTCACCTCGCGGTAGATCTCCGCGTGCTTCACCTTCGGGTCCACGATGACCGGAATGTCCATTCCGCGTGTCGCCGCACGCACCGCGTCCATGAATTCCGGCGTGACCACCCCCTTGGCATAGTCCGAAATCACGATGCCGTCAATCCGCGGGAGATTGTTCCGAATGAAGTCGAGCATTCCTTCCGTGGAGTCCCTGGAAACCGGAACGCTGCTCTCGTGATCGATGCGCACGACCTGCTGATTGCGGGCGATGATGCGGGTCTTCACCGTGGTGGGTCGGTTCCCGATGGTGATCAATCCGCCGGTTTCCACCGATATCTCGTCGAGCAGCCTTCGCAGCAGGCGTCCCGGCGAGTCGTCCCCGACGACTCCGACCATCGAAACCTTTCCTCCCAGCCTGGAAACGTTGTGGACGACGTTGGCGGTTCCCCCGAGCAACCGGGTTTCCTCCCTGACCTCGACCACCGGTACCGGGGCTTCGGGCGAAATCCGGCGCACTTCCCCCCAGATGAACGTATCGAGCATCAGGTCCCCGGCAACAAGGAGATGAAACTGAGGAAAGGACGATACAGCCTCGCGCAGACGCTGCTTCTCGCTCGCGGTCAAATCGGGATGGTTGGGCATAAGATCGGCTGTTCTAGGCCTGAAACGGTTTTGCTTCATCAATGAGCATGATCGGGATATCGTCGCGGATCTCGTACAAAAGCTTGCACTTATCACAGATCAGGCCGTCCTGCGTTTCGTTCAAACGGATATCTCCCTTGCACTTGGGGCAGGCGAGAATGTCGAGCAATTCCTGGCTTATGGTCATGTTCCCCCCAGAGGCGCAATCGATGCGTGTTCGGAGCCTTTGCCCCGTCGCCGGCGCCGCCTTCTATTGGTGTTCTTCAGCCTTGTCCATGCCGAGAAGCTGCCGGTACGCTTCGATGGTGGCGCGGAGCCTGCTTTCGAGCTGAATGCGGTGACGTTTGAGCTCGGCGATCTCCTCATGCGCCTTGCCCAGCCGCAGTTGAGCGTCCTGAACCAGTTTCTCCGCTTTCAGTTCCGCCTCCGAGAGAATCAGCCTCGCTTCCTTCTCGGCGTTCGTCTTCATCTGCTCGACGGTGTTGTGAGCGTTGACCAGGACGTTGCGAATGGTATTCTCCCGGTCCCTGTAATCCTTCAGTTCCTTCTCATGATCCTGGATCGTCTTCTTCAAACCGGCATTCTCGATCTTCAGCTCTTTGATCTCCTCGGTCAGCTGCTCGATAAAAGCCGAGACTTCCTTCGGGTCGAAGCCTCTCCAGGAAGACCGGAACGTCTTGTTTCTGATATCGTCAGGTGTCGAGTCCACGGTTCTTGGTCCTATAGGGTTTACAACATGACGGCAAGTCTGGCGATCACCGATTGGAGCAACACGATGCCCGCAATGACGAGCAAAGGCGTGAAATCAATCCCCCCGAAAAACACCGGCAGTCGCCTGCGAATGGCGAGCAGCACGGGTTCGGTGATGTTGTGGATGAATCGAACGATGGGATTGTACGGATCGGGGTTGACCCAGGTCAGAAGCGCCCGCGCGATGATGACGTAAATGTAGAGACTCAGAACCGTATTGACGATCTCCGCCACTTGCCGGATCATATAACCGAAGAAGGACATGAATCACCTGTTGCCGTTCGCGTTGTTGTGTTGTCGGCCGCCATTTCCTGTCTTTTCACGCCTTGAAACTACTGTTTTTCCACCCCGCTGTCAACTCGAAGTCGCCGTGGGCATTGCGCGGCGCGCTCAGGCGGCCGGATCGGTATTTTCCCTTGCGGGCATTGAAAGCGAGCTCAAGACAATGCCCGCTCCGAGTGTCATCAGGCCGGCGGATTTCAGCAGGGTCGGTATCTCGCCGAGGAAGAGCCAGGCGAGCAGGGTCGCGCCCGCCGGTTCACCGAGTACGAGGATGGCGACGGAGGTGGGCGACAGAAAGCGCAGGGCCCAGTTGAAAGTCGTGTGGCCGATCAGCTGGGGGATGACGGCCAGCAGGACGAGATAAAGGTATGTCTGCGCGGGGAAGCCGCTCAGCGTCGTTCCCGAGGCGACGCTCCATGCGAGCAGGACCAGCGCGGCGATTCCGTAGACGGCCAGGGTGTAAGCGGGCAAGCTGAGCCACGGCCTGAGCGCGCTGCCGGCGAGGAAATATCCCGTTGCCGCCATCGCTCCGCACACCGCCAGCAGGTCTCCCTGGAGCGCCTCCGCGGTGAGAAGGAAATCCGTTCCCGCAAGGAGCAAGCCGCCGCCGACGGCCACCAGGATGCCGGCCGTCGCCCGGGCCGGAAGCCGTTCCCCGAGAAACATCCGGGCGTAGACGGCCGTGAACAGGGGCGTGGTGTTGCACAGCGCGGCCGCGCTCGCCACCGACGTCATCTGAAGGGACTTGATCCAGGAGGCGAAGTGCAGGGCCAGGAAGACGCCGGCCAGAACGGCCTGCAACAGTCTCCGGGAATTCCAACGATCGTCGGCCCGGGGCCGTTTGTATAGAGCGTACGGCGCGATGATCAGCGCGGCGATGCCGACCCGGTATGCGGCTATCGCCAGGGGAGGGGCTTCGGCAAGCCGGATGAAAATGGAGGCGCAGGATATCGCGAGGATTCCGACCAGCAGGAGCGTCCACAGGATGTGCGGCGCAGGAGGCCTGACGAAGACGGTTTCCTTCATTCGAGCGGCTCACATCTCAAAAAGGCCTTGACAGTGGGTAACCGCCTTTACTATATAAAAGTGTTTCAATATTTTTCCGATAAGGAGGCATTGAGACCATGCTGAAAAGTCCGTGCATAAACTGTGATCGGGCCAATGAGGACAAGAACAAGTGCCTGGAAGAATGTGAAAGACTGCGAGAATACCAGGAATTGATCTTAAAGCAAGGCATTTATGCGACGATGTGAGAACCGGGCAACCCGCCACTCTCATGGCGGCCGCGAGGCCGCTTTTTTTATCCGGAATCCGGGGCGGGCTGGAACGGTCCGGAAATACTGAATGCGAAAACGGTTGGAGGATGTTCCCATGTATGCAGTTTTGAAATCGGGCGGCAGGCAGTACGAGGTAAGACCCGGGCAGGTGGTCAAGGTGGAGAAGCTTCTCGGCGAGGTCGGGGATAAGGTCACGCTGGATCAGGTCCTGCTGTTTTCCGATGGCACCGACATCCAGGTCGGGCAGCCCGTTTTGGCGAACATCGCCGTCCAGGGACAGATCGTGGAGCAGGGACGCCACCGGAAGATAGTGATATTCAAGCACAAGCGACGCAAGGACTACCGCAAGAAGCAGGGGCACCGGCAGCACTACACGGCTGTGCGGGTCGAGGAAATCGTAACCCTTGGGCAGTAATCCCCGGCGACCGCGGAAACGCGAGCCCGGGTGCCGAAATCGACATATTGGGAGGATCCATCCATGGCACACAAGAAAGCCGGCGGAAGTTCCAGAAATGGCCGTGACAGCGCGGGCCAGCGCAGGGGAGTGAAACGATACGGAGGGGAGTTCGTCCGGGCCGGGAATATCCTGGTGCGGCAGTTGGGGACCAAGTTCCACCCGGGCAAGAATGTCGGCCTGGGTCGAGACTATACGCTGTTTGCCATGATTGACGGGATTGTGGCATTCGAATACAAGGACAAGACCCGCCAGCAGATCAGCGTCTACCCGATCCCCGCTCAAGAATAGTCTGCCTTCCTTCCTTCTCCTGAAGGCATTTCGGACCTCGTTCGAAAGGTTGATCCCGCTTTCCCCTTCGGCTTCCCGCCTCAAGAGGGGAAGAGCGGGCTTTCGGCCTCCCGTGGGAAGCGGCCGGCGTTCCCTCGCCGGACGGCGCCGGTTTCCCCCGGCCCGGGACCCGGTCTGGCATGCGGACCGGCGGCCGCAATGATTCCGGAGAAGGGTTTCCATGAAATTCGTAGATGAAGTCAAAGTCCATGTTCTGTCCGGAAACGGCGGCAACGGGTGCGTGAGCTTCCGGCGCGAAAAGTACGTTCCCAGGGGCGGCCCCGACGGCGGGGACGGCGGGGAGGGGGGAAGCGTGATTTTCGTGGCCGTCGAAGGGAAGAACACGCTTCTTGATTTTCGTTACCGCCATCTGTTCAAGGCTGAGTCCGGCAAACACGGGCAGGGACGAAACCGCCACGGGAAGGGCGGCCGGGACCTTGTCCTGGAGGTGCCGGTCGGCACGGTGATCAAAGACGCCGAGACGGGAGAGCCGCTCGTCGATCTGCCCCGTCCCGGGGATCGGTGGGTTGCGGCCCGGGGAGGACGGGGAGGCCGGGGCAACGCGCGGTTCGTTTCATCGACCAGGCAGGCGCCCCGCATCGCCGAGGACGGCCGGGAAGGAGAAGACAGAGAGCTCGTGCTCGAGTTGAAGCTCATTGCCGACGTGGGCCTGGTGGGGCTTCCCAATGCCGGGAAATCCACCCTGATCTCGGTTGTGTCGGCGGCTCGTCCCAGGATCGCGGATTATCCTTTCACCACGCTCATTCCCTGCCTGGGGGTCGTTCGACACGGGGATGCGCCGCCGTTCGTGATGGCCGATATCCCGGGACTCATCGAGGGAGCTCACGACGGCGCAGGCCTGGGGGTCCGGTTCCTGCGCCATATCGAGCGGACGCGCATCCTGGCCCACCTTGTCGATATCAGTCAACTGAGTCCCGATGAGCCGCTACGGCCCTACCGGCTCATCGAGAACGAGCTCGCAAGCTACTCGGCGCAGCTGGGCGAGAAGAAGCGCGTGATCGTCCTCAACAAAGTCGACCTTGTGCCCGAGAGGGATCGACTCGAAGCCCTGGTATCCCGCTACGAACAACTGGGCCATCCCGTTTTTCCCGTCTCGGCCCGGACAAAGGAGGGGCTCGGCGAGCTGTTGAGCGCGCTCGTGAGACTCCTCTCGGAATCGGGAGTCACTTTGCCCGTGGAGGATGTCGAGGAGCGTGCCGGGGAGTGACGTTTTTTCGAGAAATCCTTCAGGGATGTGAGCGCGGAGGGCGTGACCGACTCCGACTCCGCGGCAACCGTGTTCCTTGTCAACTCTTGAGTCGCGCAGGGTGGGGTGCGCGGCAGCGCAGCCCACGGTCCCAATACCCTTGCCCCTGTCGTCGTGGCCGACATACAAGGGGGCGGATTCACATTCAGGGGTTGTTCGGAGCCTCAGAACGGGGGGCCGGGCTGCCGGGTCTGCCCTCCGACGGCCTTTCGGGGTTCCGGGTGGACGGCGTTTCCACCGGGGTCCGGGAGCCTCTCACAAACGGGCTCGGATGGCCGCGGGAAGGGATCGGCCGGCTCGCGACCCGGAAAATGCCTTGCCCTGCCGGGCTCTTTTGTATATGCATTGATTTGCTGACAAAAACGTTCCCTTGCGGGGACTGTGCCCGATCCCGGGGGGAAGAACGGCCGGGCATATGACGTTGCGAATCGCGTTCTGAGCAGGGAGGAACCGAGCGCCGATGCAGGATTTGCAGGATCGCAAAAAGTTTTTCGGCCGCTGCCGCCGGGTGGTGATCAAGGTCGGCAGTGCCGTGTTGACCGGGCCACGGGGGTTGAACCGGGTGATGATCCATCGGCTGAGCGACCAGGTTGCCGAGTTCCTGGAGCGGGAACGCGGCAGGGAGGTGGTGATCGTCACTTCCGGGGCGGTTGCGTCCGGCATTCGCAAGATCGGGCTCAGCGAACGGCCCCGGACCATTCCGCACAAGCAGGCGACGGCGGCCGTGGGCCAGGGCGCATTGATGGAGGCCTGGGAAGGCGCTTTCGACAAGTACGACCTGCTCGTCGCCCAACTGCTTCTCACCAGTGAGGATCTCGCGCATCGGCACCGGTACCTGAATGCGCGCAATACCCTGGAGACTTTGCTGTCCTGGGGAATATTGCCGATCATCAACGAGAATGATACGGTAGTGGTGGAAGAGATCAAGTTTGGGGACAACGATCAGCTCTCGGCGATGATCGCCGGTCTGATCGGGGCCGATCTGGTGGTCAACCTGACGGACACTCAGGGGCTGTACGACTGTGACCCGCGCCTGAACAGCTCGGCCGCCCTGATCCCCGTGGTGCACCGCGTGGATGCGAAAATCCTGGCCTGCGCCACGCCGCAGCCGGGGTCGGTGGGAACGGGGGGCATGCTGAGCAAGGTCAATGCGGCGAGGAAGTGCCTTGCTTCGGGAATCCCCATGATCATTGCCCCGGGCAGGGAACGTGATATACTGCTGAGGCTCTTCGACGGCGAAATGCTCGGCACCGTTTTCCTTCCCCGAAAGCGGGTGTATCAGGGCAGAAAGGTGTGGCTCGCCAATTTGCCCAAGCCGGCGGGCGACCTGGTTCTCGATGCGGGAGCCGTCCTGGCCCTGAGGAAGAAGGGGAAGTCGCTGCTGCCCATCGGCATCCGCGAGGTGCGGGGGACTTTCGGAGTGGGCTCGCCCGTGCGGTGCCTGGATGAGGCCGGGAACGTCGTCGGCGTCGGACTGAGCAACTACAGGTCGGGCGAGATCGAGAGTATCAAGGGCCATCGCAGCGAGGAGATCGAAAACCTCATCGGCTACAAGCATTCCGACGAGGTGATTCACCGGAACAATTTCGTGTTGGCCGGGGAAATGATGGAAGAGACGGACGGAGGGCCGGATGCGTGAGGAAGTGTTGACCATGGGGAGGAGGGCACGACAGGCCGCACATCACATGGCCAAAGTCGGAGACGTGAATAAACGCAAAGCCCTCGAGCACATGGCCTCAAACATTGAAGGCGCGGAAACGGCGATCCGCGAAGCCAACGACACGGATATCCGGGCCGCCCTCGACAAGGGGCTTCCGGCGGCCAAGGTCGACCGTCTCCGGCTCGACGCAAAGGTCCTTGAAGAGATGGCGTGCGGGCTCAAGGAAGTGGCCCGGCTTTCCGACCCGGTCGGGGAGATCACCCGCATGTGGACGCGTCCCAACGGGCTTCGCGTGGGGCGTATGCGCATACCGCTCGGCGTGATCGGCATCATTTACGAATCCCGCCCGAATGTGACCGTGGATGCCGCGGCCCTGTGCATCAAGGCCGGGAATGCGGTGATCCTGCGCGGCGGCTCGGAAGCGTTCCATTCGAACCGCTGCCTGGCGGACATTCTGCGTCGGTCGCTGGTGGAAACCGGCCTGCCCGAAGATGCCGTTCAGCTGGTCGGTACAACCGACCGGGAGGCCGTGCTGGACTTGCTGAAACTCGAAGAATGCATCGACGTCATGATCCCGCGCGGGGGGGAGGACCTCATCCGTTTTGTCGCCGAGAATGCCCGGATGCCCGTGCTCAAGCACTACAAGGGAGTCTGCCACGTTTTCGTGGATGATGAAGCGGATCCGGATATGGCCATGCGCATTTGCATGAACGCCAAGGTGCAACGGCCCGGGGTATGCAACGCCATGGAGACCCTGCTCGTGCACGCCGGCATCGCGCAGCGGTTTCTGCCTCAAATGGCGGAAGCCTTTCGGGCGGCGGGGGTCGAGCTTCGCGGATGCGAACGGACCCGGCGGATCGTTGCGGACTGCGCGCAGGCCGTCGAGGAAGACTGGTACGCCGAATACCTCGACCTGATTCTCGCGATCCGGGTCGTGAACGACATGGAAGAGGCTATCGAACACATTACCCGGTACGGGTCCCAACATACCGAGGCGATCGTGACCGGGAATTTCGAGCGGGCGCATCGTTTTCTGCAGGAGGTGCAGTCCTCGCTGGTGCTCGTCAACGCATCGACGCGCTTCAATGACGGTTTTCAACTCGGCCTCGGAGCGGAAATCGGGATTTCCACGTCGCGGTTGCATGCGTTCGGGCCGATGGGGGTCGAGGAACTGACCACCACCAAGTTCATCGCGTTGGGAAACGGGCAGCTCCGCGGTTGATGGTCCGGAACGGACGGAGCGATTCAGAATGGGTCAGCGCATCGGCATAATGGGAGGGACCTTCGATCCCGTTCATTTCGGTCACCTTCGAGCAGCGGAAGAAACCGTCGAGGCGCTGGAGCTTGACGCCCTTTACTTCACTCCCGCCGCCACGCCGCCTCACAAGGGGGGCAAAGCGATCCTGGACTTCGATCATCGCCGGCGGATGCTCGAACTCGCCATCCGGGATCATCCGAAATTCGCCCTGTCCGACATCGAACGAAAGCTTCCCGGCAAATCCTACACGGTGGTGACCCTGCGCAGATTGCTCCAGGACTGGGCAAACGGCGTGGACCTCTATTTTCTCGTGGGACTGGACGCGTTTCTCGAACTGAACACCTGGTGGCACTTTCAGGAGCTTTTCGAGCTGGCCCGCATGTGCGTCCTCAGGCGTCCCCCTTATGATGAGACGGCCATCGAGGCGTTCCTGCGTTCCAAGGTGTCTCCCGACTACGCCTGGGAGCCCGGCGCGCAAGCGTTCGCGCACCCCGGCCTGCTCCCCGTTCACTATCTGTGCAATACCCACCTGGAGATTTCCTCGACACGGATTCGCGAGTTGGTGGCGCGGGGGCGTTCCATCAGGTATCTGGTTCCGCCGCAAGTTATGCGTTATATTTTTCAAAATGAACTGTATGCAGGCTGGAACGCCGGCGTTGAGACCGTTGGGGAAGTGATGCAACATGACGCAACCTGAGAAAAAAACAGCGCTTTCCGAAGGGATCGGGTCCGTTTTCGAAAAGAAGCCGATCGACTCGAAGAGCAAAGCCTGCCTTTGTGCGGAGGAAGCCGACAAGCTCAAAGCCGCCGACGTGGTGTTACTCGAAGTGTCGAATTATTCTTCCTTTGCCGATTATTTCGTCATCTGCAGTGGAAAGTCCGGCCGCCAGGTGCAGGGGATCGCCGACAGTATCGAACGGAGTCTGAAAGAAGTGGGGATCAGGCCTCTGGGAGTCGAGGGGCTTCGAGAAGGTCAATGGGTATTGATGGACTACGGCGATGTGATCGTCCATATCTTCTATGAACCCGTTCGATTTTTCTACGACCTGGAAAGCCTTTGGTCTGAAGCCGAGACGGTGCGTTGGAACGAACGATCGGATCGAGCCGATGCCGTGAAGGCGGAGGAATTCTCATGAAACCACTGACCAGAGCCGCACGGGTATGTCTCGTGATTGCGACCGTGGTTTGTTTCACCTTCACGAATGCGGTGGCGCCGCTCTCTGAGGGCCGCGCCTTCACGCTCAGCGAAGAAAACGAACTGGGTCGCAAGCTTCTCGAGAAGATCAGGCAGCACATGCAGCTGGTCGAGGACGGCGAAGTGCTCACTTACGTGCAGTCCGTGGGGAACCGGATCGTCGAGCATATGGGGACCAGTCCCTACGAATTCCGGTTTTTCGTCATCAATGAACCGGTGCCCAACGCGTTTGCCATCCCCGGCGGTTACGTTTTCGTCTTTCGGGGACTCATCGAAGTGCTGGAAGACGAAGGGGAGTTGGCCTCCATTCTGAGTCACGAGTTGGCTCACGTGCAGGCACGTCACATCGAGCGCCGGATGAAGGAAGGCCGCATCCTGTCGATTGCCTCGCTGGCGGGATTGTTGGCCGGGATTCTGCTTGCCGGCAAGACCGGTGCGAGCCCCGCCCTGGCTCTCGGAGGTGCCGCGGGCGCTCAGACCGCCGCCTTGAAGTACAGCCGCGAATTCGAAACCGAGGCGGACCAGATCGGGCTGAGAAACCTGTGCGAGGCGGGGTACGACCCGAAGGACATGGCTGAAGCGATGCAACGGCTCGAGCAGTTCAGATTTTTGAACAACGCAAGGATACCGAGCTATCTGTCCACGCACCCCGCTGTGGCGGAGCGGGTCCAGTACTTGAACGAGCTGGTGTACTCTCACAAGGAATGGTTCGGGAAGAAGAGGGTCTCGCCCACCGCGACGGATTTCCCGCTCATGAAGGCGGCGCTTATTGCCGATTACTCAGAGCCTGCAAGAGCGATGGAACGGTTCAAAGCCGGGGTCAGGAAAAGAGAGGCCGAAGCCTTCTACGGCATGGGAAGGCTTTACATGCGACAGGGAGACAACGCACAGGCCCTTTCCATGCTGCAGGAAGCGGTCAGGCTTCGGCCGGGCAGCCCGTTCATCCTGAGCAGCCTCGGCAAGGTGTATCACCAACTGGGGAGGCTTCCCGAGGCGCAGAAAGCGCTTCAGACCGCCCTGTTGACGGATTCTTCGACGATCATCGCTCAATACAGGCTGGCGCTTGTCCTCCAGGACCAGGGGAAGCGGGAGGAGGCCCTGGAGCACCTTCAGAGCATTCAGAGATATGCCCTGTCTTTTCCCGATATCGACTACCAGATGGGGATCATTCTGGGGCAAAACAACCGCATCGGACTGGCTCACTACCATTTGGGGCACTATTACGAAAGCAAGCAGGACCTGAAGCTGGCCTTGTTCCACTATCAGAAGGCCCGGGTGTTGCTCAGGGATTCGGTTGAAAAGATGAATGAGTTGGACAAGTCCATCAAAGCGCTTGAGAAGGAGAAGAAGGAGAGCGTGTCGCATCAGGCCCGCCGGTAAGCTCGCGTTGAAGGGGTGTGCGGAACGGCTCAGTCGCGTATTCGAGGTGGAATCCGATGTTTGGGGAACGACTGCAAGGCAGGGTATTGTTTGGGCTCAGTGTAGCCGGATTCGTGATATCCGCCATGGCAGGCCTGTCGGAGGTCCTGCCCTGGCTGCAGGTGATGTGTCGGAGTGTTTCCGACGGGTGCGCGGACACCGTAAGGTACACCCTCCTGAAAGTGCCTTTCTGGGCCTGGGGGGTGGGTTTCTATCTCCTGCTGGGCCTTGCCGCCTGGAAGTTCCGGAAGGGGGTGGCCTGGCTTGCGGCTGCTGCGACCGGGGTGGAGGTCACTCTTGTTTGGATGATGATCTCTCTGGATTTGCCCTGCCTGTTCTGCGTGGCCAACCTGGTGATCGTGCTGATGCTTCAGGTCGTCGCTTTCCAGAGGCATCTGACCTGGCAGACCGTGTCGGCGGCTTCATTGTCGTTCGTGCTTTCCTTCTTTCTCCTGGCGGACACTGCCGGGCTGAGGAAGATTTTCAGCGGACCGGACAACTCCGAGGTCATTGCGAAGATAGCGGGGGAATCGGTGACCGACCGGAGAATCGAAATCATGCTGGGGGCGCGCCTCTACGACTTGAAGAAGGAGATTTTCAAGCTCAAGAAAGACCGAATCGACCATTTGCTTCTCGACCAGCTCATCGAGAAAGAAGCCGCATCCCGCGGAATGACCTTCGATGATTTCGTCAATCAGGTCATCGTGCCGAACGGCGTCACGATCGAAGAGGCCGAGATCGATGCGTATATCCGGGAGAACAGAGACCGGATGCGTGAATGGACCGGCACCTACGAGGAATTGAGGGAGCGCATCAGGGGCTACCTCGAACAGCAGAAACGTTTCAACGCGATCAGGGCATACGGGAAATCTCTTGAGCCGAAATACGGAGCCGCGATTTATCTCAAAGAACCGCAGTATCCCATTGTCGAGGTGAAAGTCGACGGGAGCCCGAGTCTTGGCCCCGCGGATGCGCCGGTGACTCTGGTGGAATTTTCCGACTACCAGTGTCCGGCATGCCGGGTCACCCAGGAAGGTGTGAAGAAGGTCAAATCGCACTTTGGAGACCGAGTGAGGCTGGTGTTCAAGGACTACCCGTTGAAGCGCCACAAGAATGCGCACCTGGCTGCGCAAGCCGCCCGGTGTGCGGGCGATCAGAGCCGGTTTTGGGACTACCAGGATATTCTGTTTGCCTGGGAGCAGGAACTGGATGTGACTCAGCTCAAGCGTTTTGCGCTGGACTTGGGACTTTCCACCCGGATGTTCGATGAATGCCTGGACAGCGGGAAATACAAGACGGCGGTCGAACGGGACGTGGAAGAGGCCGTGCGGATCGGCGTGGACAGGACGCCTTCATTCATCGTCAACGGGAAGCTGATCGTCGGGGGTCCCTCCTTCGAAAGATTCGAAAAAATCATCGAGGAAGAGCTGAACAAACCGAAGGGAAAATCATAGAGGCTTCGGTCCGGTTCGAGCGGCCGGACGATCACGCCCGCAAGGTCGCAACCGCGACGGTTCACCGTGTCTCCCCGGGCCAGGGAACCCGGCCCTGACAACCCCGAACAACGACAGCTTCGCTCTTGACGATCCCATCTGCGTGGGGTAACCTAGCCGGTCGTCTGATGATCGTTCGCACCACGTCGGGGTCCGATCGAAGGCGCGCGAATCGCGGGAGTTGAGACAGCATGCGGATATTCTTCAATGTTCTAGGAGGGAGTGATGAAGATTCTGGTCAGCGATAACCTGGCTGAGTCGGGCGTTCAGAAGCTCAGAAAGGTTCAACAATTTGAAGTGGATGTGAAAACCGGTCTGACGCCCGACGAACTTCGCGGGATCATCAAGGACTACGACGGCCTGGTGATACGCAGCGCGACCAAGGTGACCCGGGACATCATAGACGCTGCGGACAATCTCAAGGTTGTGGCCAGGGCGGGCATCGGCCTGGACAATGTCGACGTCGAAGCCGCCAGCAAGCGTGGGGTTGTGGTGATGAACACCCCGGAAGGGAACATCGTCACCACCGCGGAACACGCCATCGCCATGATCCTGGCGCTCAGCCGGAGCATTCCCCAGGCCACCAATTCCATCAAGAGCGGCAAGTGGGAGAAGAAACGGTTCATGGGCCGGGAGGTGTTCAACAAAGTACTCGGCATCATCGGGATGGGACGCATCGGGCGCATTGTGGCCGATCGGGCCAAGGGCCTGAAAATGAACGTCATCGCCTTCGACCCGTACATCAGCTCCGAGGTGCTGGAGTCTTCGGGCATCGAGGCGGTCGCCTTCGACGACCTGCTGGCGCGCTCCGACTACATCACCGTCCATACGCCGATGACGCCGGAAACCCGGGACATCTTGAACGCAAAAGCCTTCAAAAAGATGAAGGAAGGTGTTTTCGTCATCAACTGCGCCCGGGGAGGCATCGTCAACGAACAGGATCTCCATGACGCCATACGGGCCGGGATCGTGGCCGGTGCGGCTCTCGACGTTTTCGCTCAGGAGCCGCCCAAGGGCAACCCTCTCCTGGCCCTCGACAGCGTCATCGCGACGCCGCACCTGGGAGCATCCACGGACGAGGCGCAGGAGAACGTCGCCATCGCGGTGGCGGACCAGGTCATCGATTTCCTGGTGCGCGGCACCATAAGGAATGCCGTGAACGCCCCCAATATCGACGGCGCCGTGCTCGCCCGGCTTCGTCCCTACTTGAAGCTCTCCGAGAAACTTGGTTCCGTCCTCACTCAGATCACCCGGGGAGCCATTCAAAAGGTATCCATCGAATACATCGGTGAAGTGGCGTCCATGGAGACCCAGCCTTTGACCTATTCCATACTGAAGGGAATGCTCACCCCGATAATGGGAGATATGGTCAACTTCGTGAACGTTCCGGTCCTCGCCCGCGAGCGGAACATCAAGGTGACGGAATCCGTGCGCAGCGAGGCCGAGGACTTCACCAACCTGATCGGCATCCACGTGAAAACCTCGGAAGAAGAGAACCTGGTGGCAGGGTCGTTCTTCGGGAAGAAAGATCCCCGCATGGTCAGGATCAACGATTTCCGCCTGGAGGCCGCCCTCGAAGGTCACCTGCTGCTCATTTACAACATCGACACCCCCGGCACCATCGGAGCGATCGGGACCTGTCTCGGGAAACACCACATCAACATCTCCATGATGGATGTCGGACAGGTGCTCGAACGCGGTCAAAACATCATATTCCTTCGAACCGACACTCCCGTTCCGAGCCATGTGAAGGAGGAACTGCTGGCCATGGACAATGTGAACGTGGTTCAGGCCATTGAACTTTGACCTCACACAGAGAGGGTGGACCATGGAAGAAAAAGAAGATAAGGGATTCGTGGTAAAGGATCGTCGCAAAGTAGCTCGGGAGGAGTCCGAGCAACCCGAGGCGGCGGCCGGTCCGGAAACCGCCGGCAAGGAAGACCGAGCGGCGGAGGCGAAGGGCGAAAGAGCTCCCTCGGGTGAGGAATCGCGCCACGTTCCGCTGCCGGAGGTGACCCTCGCCACCTTTGTCTTTTCCCTGAGTTCTTCTGCCCTGGTGCATCTTGGAGAAGTGCCCGATCCCGAGTCCCAGAGCGTGCGGGTCGATCTGCCCCTGGCAAAGCAGATCATCGACACCCTGGGTATGCTGCAGGAAAAAACCAGGGGCAATCTGGATCCCGATGAGGATCGTCTTCTGAAGACGGTCCTCTACGATCTGCGGCTGCGTTATGTTCAGAAGAGCGGCAAGTAGCCGGGAATTCCTGGACGCGAGGAATCCGGAAGGGACATGCATTGGCACTTAGGGTCGGCACTCCCGCAAAAATCAATCTATGGCTCGAGATCGTCCGGAAACGGGAGGATGGCTACCACGATCTGTCCAGCCTCATGCTTCCGGTGGCGGTTTACGATCACGTCGAAGTGGCCTGGAGTCGCGAAGGGGGTGTTCGCCTGAGCTGCGACAGCGCCGAGGTGCCCGATGATCGCGGGAACCTTGCCTGGCGGGCCGCGGACGCCTACCTCGAAGCTGTGGGAGTTACTCGTGGGGTTTCGATCCGGCTGGAGAAAAACATACCGGTGGGGGCGGGAATGGGTGGGGGGAGTTCAGACGCCGCGGCGGTGCTTCTCGCGCTGAACCGGTTGAGCGAAAATCCGCTGTCCGAAGCGGTCTTGCAGAGGCTCGCCGTGGGCCTTGGCGCGGATGTCCCCTTTTTCCTCCATTGTGTTCCGGCCCTGGCGACCGGCATCGGGGACCGACTGTTGCCGGTGCACGGGATTCCCGATTACCCCCTGCTGCTCGTCAAGCCGCCCATATCCGTTTCCACGGGCTGGGTTTACGGAAGTTTGAAGTTGACAAGGGGAGAAAGCCGCATTAAACTCCGTTCGTTTCTGGACAGGCCTTGGCACTTGTCCGAGGTTCTCCGGAACGACCTGGAAACCGTTACCCTGAACGAATACCCTCAGCTTGGGCAAATCAAGTGCTGGCTTATGGAAAACGGGGCTGTGGGGTCTTTGATGAGCGGTAGCGGTCCAACTGTTTTTGGGGTCTTTGCGGAGCAGCGTTTGGCGGACGGTGCGGGGGAGCTGGCTCGCCGGGTTTGGAAAGATTGCCGGGTTGACGTGACACGCGTTCTGGGGACTCCGGTTTCCGCGCGATCATAGACTCCGATTGCTTGGGGCGTCGCCAAGCGGTAAGGCACGGGTCTTTGGAACCCGCACCCGGAGGTTCGAATCCTCCCGCCCCAGCCATTTCTCTTATGATCATCAGGCTGATGAACCGGCAGGATTGCCTGCTTGGAGAAGAGTGAGACGGAGTGGCCATGCGAGGCCGGATTGTTCTGATTGCTGGCAATTCCAACCGACCGCTTGCTCTTCAGGTATGCTCGCATTTGGGAATAGAGTCCTGTGAGGCCCTCGTGGGGCGGTTCAGCGACGGGGAGGTTCGCGTAGAGATCGGCGAGAACGTCAGGGGCAAGGATGCGTATGTGCTGCAATCCACCTGCCCTCCGGTCAATGAGAACCTCATGGAGCTCCTGGTGATCATGGATGCCCTTAAACGGGCCTCCGCCCGCAGAGTCACTTGCGTCGTCCCCTACTACGGCTACGGACGGCAAGACCAGAAGGACAAACCGCGGGTGGCCCTGACCGCCAAGATGGTGGCGGACCTCCTGGTGGTCGCGGGCGCAAGCCGGGTGATCACCGTCGATCTACACGCGGATCAGATCCAGGGATTCTTCAATATTCCGGTGGATCATTTGTACGGCACCGAAGTGCTGTTGAGTGATTTGAAGGTGCGTCTGCAGGGAAACGAGGTCATAGTGGCTCCCGACGCGGGGGGGGTCGAAAGGGCACGGACCTTTGCCGAACGGCTCGGCGCGTTTCTTGCCATACTGGATTACCGGCGGGCGGAAGCCGGGCCGTACGCGCAGATTGTGGGGGATGTCCGCGGCCGCAGGGTGGTTATACTGGACGACATGGTGGACACGGGTCAGACGCTGATCCGGGCTGCCGAGGGAGCCGTGGCCGCCGGCGCCGCATCGGTTGAGGCCTGTGCGGTGCATGCTCTGTTGTCGGGCGATGCCGTCGAGAGGATCGAATCCTCCGCGCTTCAATCATTGACTGTGACGGACACCGTGCCGCGCGATGAAAAAGCCGCGCGGTGCGAAAAGATAAGAACGGTGAGCGTGGCATCCATGCTGGCGGAAGTCATCCGGCGGGTGCACTATGAAGAATCTGTGAGTTCGCTGTTCACGAGAACATGAGCACGCCTCGAGCGCGGTGCTTAAATATTTCAGGAGGCAAATGAGCATGGATATTGAATTGGTTGCGCAAACCAGGATGAAAAGCGGCAAGGGACCCGCAAGGGCGTTACGACGCAACGAAATGGTGCCTGCGGTTCTGTACGGTCCCAAGGCGGAAACGGTCTCTCTTTCGGTACCCAGGCAGAGGCTGGAACGGCTGCTCCGCGACATGGGGGAGGAAAGCAAGTTGCTGCGCCTGACCGTCGAGGGCGACGGAACGGCGGAGATGAAACAGGTTCTGATCCGGGAAGTCCAAATCCATCCTGTGCGCAGGCGCTTTCTGCATGTCGATTTCTACGAGGTCCCGCTCGATCATCCGATCGTGGTCGAGGTGCCGGTGGAACTCCTGGGTGAGGCCGTCGGAGTGAAGAAGGGCGGATCGCTGAATCTCATTCAACGCATGCTGTCGGTTCGTTGCCTGCCGGGGGAGATTCCGGAGAAGGTGCAGGTTGACGTGAGCAATCTGGATATCGGGTCGTCGATCCAGGTCGAGCAGCTTCGTGCGATCGTGCCTTTCGAGCTTACGGACGACGGCGGGATGGCGGTTGTCAACGTGGTCGCTCCTGAAGGCGCCGGGAAAGAAGGCGCCGAAGCTGCGGAAGAATGAGCCTCCAGGTCCGGGATTCCTGAGGAGTCCCGAGGCCCTGCCGGAAAAGCATGACCCTGCATTCGGACATGGACGAGCCGGTTGTCGCGGTTGTCGGGCTTGGCAATCCGGGGCCTCAGTACGAACACACACGCCACAACGCGGGCTTCATGGTGGTGGACAGGCTGGCTGCCGGATTCGGCATCGCCATGCAGGAGCGGAAGTTCCGTGCGAGCTGGGGGACGGGGTTTGTCGAAGGCAGGAAGGTCCTCCTTGCCAAGCCCCTGACCTACATGAACCTCAGTGGCGCCGCGGTCGGTGAAATCCTTAAGTATTTCGGATTTTCGGCGGCACGGGTCCTGGTAGTGCACGACGATCTTGATTTGCCCTGCGGCCGGGTCCGGCTGGTCAGAAAAGGCGGAGCGGGCGGTCACAAGGGCATAGCCTCCATCATGGCCCACCTCAATACCCGGGATTTTCCAAGACTGAAACTGGGCATTGGTCGTCCCCTTCATGGAGAACCGGTCGAGTCCTACGTGCTTCAGCCTCCATACGCCGAAGACGCGCGAACGTTTGAGGACATGATTCTCCTGGGCGAAGAGGTGGTGCGCGCGGTGCTGGCGGCCGGATTGTCGTCGAGCATGAACGATTACAATCGCAAGGCGTCCGATGAATAATCGGGAATGATCTTCTTCCGGCGCGGAAGGGGGTCGGTTAAAAATCATGCGCGAAATTTTCCCGCACCGCGCCGACTCGCGCGTGCGAGGAGGGAGGATGCGTGCGCAAGCGCTCCCGAGGCCTTTTGACAGTCCCTAACCTGCCTTTTTTTATAGAAATTCTCGCATTCACTTTTTCTGTCCCCTGTCCTGTTTTTCGTGTTTCTCCTTTGCATCGGTGTGGGTTGGTGGTAAAATAATTTGTCATCCCTATATCGAAAACCCTTGAGCGATTGGGAACATGGAGGACATGATGTTTAAGATAGGGGATTTGGCCGTTTACCCAGCGCATGGGGTAGGGAAGATCGAATCCGTCGAGACCAAAAGTATCGGGGGTAAGAAGCAGGATTTCTACATCATGCGCATTCTTGACAACGACATGAAGATTATGATTCCGGTTCCAAACGCACACACGGTGGGATTGCGCGGCTTGATCGGCTTGGAGGATATCTCCAAGGTCTACGATATCTTGCAGAAAAGGGAGGTTTCCGTTAACGGGGGGACCTGGAACAGGCGATACCGCGAGTACATGGAGAAGATCAAGACGGGCTCCATTTACGAATTGGCCGAAGTCCTCAGGGACCTGACCGTTCTGAAAGGAGACAAGGAACTCTCTTTCGGAGAGAGGAAAATGCTGGACACCGCCAGAACGCTCCTGCTCAAGGAACTGTCCATCGTGCAGGACATCAGTGAAGAGGACGTCGATAAGGGCATACGCGAAATGTTGCAGTAACCCGATCTGAAGGGGTGCTGCGCTCTCCCGTAGGAATACCTTCCGCAGTTCCAGGTTTTGTTGGCATTCTTTCATGGTTTCCGGACACCATCGAATTTTTCGTGAGGGGAGGTGAGTCGTTTGAAATGGGGTTGGTTTATCCTGAAAATGCTGTTGTTCATCATCTGCGGCGTCGGAGGTTATTTCATCGCCGATCAGACGGAAAGTCTCAGGGATTATGCGTGGCGCCCCTGGGCCGGCGTGGGAGCCGGAATCGTTTTTGCCATGCTCACCCTGTCGGTTGAGAAGCTCATCAAACACATTCCTCTCAAGGTCTTGTTTGGCGGTACCGTCGGCCTGGTGCTGGGATTGTCCCTCGTCAAGCTGCTCGGGTACGTTTTCACCACATTGCCCAATACCACTATCAGCGTCGCAATCTATGTCATCTTATCATGCATTTTTGGCTATATAGGAATGGTGCTGGGCAGCTTCAAGATCGAAGAGTTGCGGATTCCCAACTGGTCGTGGTTTACGCGGGGCAATTCGCGCGCGGGCCAGGCCATGAAGATCCTGGACACCAGCGTGATCATTGACGGACGGATCGCGGATATCGTGGAAACGGGCTTCCTGGGCGGAATTTTGATCATCCCGGAATTCGTGCTCCAGGAGCTCCAGCATATTGCCGACAGTCCCGATCCCACCCGGCGCGTGAGGGGAAGGCGCGGTCTCGACATCATCAAACGGTTGCAGCAGGAAAAGATGATCGAGGTCCGCATCGACCGGCAGGATTTCGACAACCTGTCGGATGTCGATGCCAAGCTGGTTGCGCTGGCCCTCCGGTTGAACGCCAAGATCGTGACCAACGACTACAATCTGTCCAAGGTCGCCGAGGTGCAGGGCATTCGGATTCTGAACATCAATCAGCTGGCCAACGCATTGAAGCCGGTGGTTCTTCCGGGCGAGGTCCTTCGCCTCCAGATTCTCAAGGAGGGGAAGGAACAGGGGCAGGGTATCGCCTACCTGGAGGACGGCACCATGGTGGTCGTGGAGAATGCGAGTCGGCATCTCGGAAAGGAAGTGGAAGTCTCCGTGACGAGCATACTGCAGACAACCGCGGGACGCTTGATTTTCACCACGTTGAAGGATGCGGAGGTCAGCCGGCACCAGCATTGACCCTCGGATTCCCCGGGTTTTGTTCGTGTCGAGGGCGGGTCAGAAATGTCCCGCCTTTTGCGTGAATGCGTTCGTAAAGGATTTCCAGGCATGGGTGTGCGATGTCTTGAGACCGATTCGCGTTCAACAGTCATGAACCGAGGGGGCGTTTGCTCCCACCAATGAAAGTTTTATTGAGTGCTTGTATCCTGTCCGTGCGCGATAAAGGGAAAGACCGGGTTTGTCCCTTAATGCCGTGTTGCGTTCATAAGAGATGAGCGCATTGGGCGGGAGGGCATGGGGCCCTTCCTTTGTCTGAGCGGCGCATCGGCCTGTAGGGGCGGGCTTTATGCCCGCCCGCGTCATCTCCCGCCGGGCCCGTGTTGTGTGATCTTGAACTCGGTATGAACACCCGAGCGTGCCGGGAATCTTCACGGTAAGACGACGGCGTACGGAGTCAGCGCAACGCATGGCGGGCGGTGGTGAGCCTGTCCCTTGCTGCGACTCGCGTGATCGCAGGGGCGGGCTTTATGCCCGCCCGACCGACGTTTTCGACTTGAGCGCAATTGCCCATGGCGCAGGCGTCACGCGCGAAGCATGAAGACAGACTCACCCGGGAGTTTGTTTTGCAGGTGGTTCATATGAGACGGCTGTCACGTGACGCGACGAGAACACGGAATTCTCCCCCTGACCTGACGTTCCATGTGGACGCCGAGGAAAAGCTCCGCCGGCTGGACGTATTCCTCAGCGCCCGGAGCCCGGATTGTTCGCGAAGCCAGGTTCAGAAGCTGATCCGGGAAGGTCGTGTGGTCGTGAACGGGTCACCGGTCAAGGCGAGCTATGAAATCCGATCCGGCGACTGCATCGCGGTGTGGCTGCCGGAGGCCGTCGGGGAGGATTCGCTGCAGCCTCGGCCCATGCCCCTGGAGATATTGTTCGAGGATGACGATGTGCTGGTGCTGAACAAGGCGCCCGGGGTCATCGTGCATCCCGGCGCAGGGCATGAGGAAGGGACGCTGGTTCACGGTCTGCTGGCCCATTGTGCCAGGCTGGCTTCCCGGGGAGCTCCCAGAAGACCCGGCATCGTTCACCGCCTGGACCGCGGCACTTCGGGTGCCTTGATGGTCGCAAAAAGCGAGCGGGCCTACCTCGAGCTGATCCGGCAGTTCAAACACCACGAGGTCGGCAAGGAGTACCTCGCGCTGGTGTACGGCACGATGCCCGGGGCGTCAGGGGAGATAAGGACGGGGATGGGTCGCCATCCGGTGGATCGGAAAAAAATGGCCGTGCTGGAAAAAGGCGGGCGCGAAGCCGTTTCTCAATGGAAGGTCGCGGGCGCCTGGGGTGAGGTGAGCCTGCTCAGGGTCGTCATCAAGACGGGGAGAACCCACCAGATCCGGGTTCATCTGAGCCATATGCAACATCCGTTGGTCGGCGACGAAACCTATGGCGGCGGAAAACGGAGAGCCCGCGCGGTCAAATCCGATGTCCTGCGAGAGCTGTTGATGGAGGTGGACCGCCAAATGCTTCATGCGGTCGGACTGGCGTTCCGGCACCCCGTTTCCGGAGCGGACCTCTCATTCACGGCACCGCTGCCGCCCGATTTTGCCGGTCTCCTCGAACGAATAAGGATTTCGCTCTCGAAAGAAGGGGCGGGCCGTCCCGAACCGTCAGGGATTGGGATGGATAAGCTGCCTTAGATCTCTCATCTTGCCCACGAATTCCCGTAGAGAATCACTCCCGCGTCTTTCGACGACCCGCGGCGTGATCGCAATGAGCAGTTCCGTGCGTTCCCTGCTTTTGCCCTTCTGCCCGAAAAGCGGGCCGATAATGGGAACATCCACCAGCATCGGTGCGCCGGTGGTGGTGTCCCGGTCGATTTCGTCGATTATGCCGCCGATGACCACGGTGGAGCCGTCCTGGGCCAGCAGCGTCGTCTTCAGGTTTCGTTCGGTGAAGGTGGGCGCGGTGTTGTTGACCCCGACGGTGGCATTGGCGCCGACCCGGCGGATGGTCTGTTCCACTTCCAGCCGGACCAGGCCTCCGGCGTTGATGTGAGGTGTAACGGTGAGTATGGTGCCGGTTTCCTCGTATTCGATGGTGCTGAACACGGTGTCGAGAGTGGTCGAGGTTCCCCCGGTGTAGGAACCGCTCGGGACGGGCGTCCGTCCACCCACCTGGATGGCGGCTTCCTTGTTGTCGGTTGCCAGCAGGGTGGGCGTGGAGAGAATCTTCACTTTTGTTTTCGAGGACAGCCAGCTCAAGACCCCCGCCATGTCTTTGGCATTGCTGACCCAGGCCAATGCCATGCCGCCCGCGGAGGATATGCCGGCCAGATTGAGAGCAATGTCGGATACGCCTCCCAGTCCGTTGAGGGAGCCTTGCCCGACGCCGGCTCCGACTTCCGCATGGCTGAAGTACCATTTCAGCCCGTACTCGAAATCCTTGGTCAGCGCGACCTCCGCAATGATGACCTCGATCAGGACGGCGCGGGGCAGGATGTCCAGCGCTTCGATGGTCTTCTTTATCTTGGCGTAGTCGGTGGCGTTTGCACGGACCACTATGGCATTGTTGACCTCATCCGGGATGATCATCACTTCGGGGGACACCGAAGTCGGCGGACTCTGTCCTCCCGCGCGGCCCGCGGCGCTGCGCGCCGTGCGCTGAGCCGAAGCCGAGCTGCCCGCGGTTTGGCCGAACGCCGAGCCGGTTCCCCCATACTGGCCGGATGTGTCCGAGGACGCGGAGCGGAATCGACTGCTCGATGAGCTGCCGAAGGACGAACCGCTCGAGGTGCCGAAACCCGAGGAAGTCGACCCGCCTCCGAACGCCGAGCCGCCGCCGAAGGTTCTCCTCCCGGTGGTCGATTGCACGACCTGTTTTTCCGGTCGCCTTTCGGGAGCCGCGATTCCATACACCTGCAGCAAAATGTCTCCGATGTCCCTGGCCAGCCCGTTTTGGACGTAGTAGACGTAGATCTGCTCTCCCACTTCGCCGCCATGGGTGTCCAGGGCGTTGATCCATTGCTTGGCGGTCTTGAGCAGCTCGGGGGTCTGGGCCAGGACCAGCACGCCGCGGAAATTCACCAGGGGAATGAACGCGAGATTGCTCTTGAGGTTCGTCTCCTTGAAGAGGCCCAGTTTGCCCATAAGGGCGTCCATCCCCTGAACGGCGTCCTGCGGAGCGATGGAATGCAGCTGAACGACCTCCATGCTCACTTCCTGAAGAATATTCATATCCATCGTTCTGAGGACTTCAACGATGGAGTGGGCATTGTCGCTGCTCTCGACGAAGATGAGGCTGTTGGACATGGTATCCGAAATGAGGGGCCGCCCGGGGGTGATGAAGGATTTTACGGTGTTGAGCGCCTGTTTGACGTCCAGGTAGCGCAGTTTGTAGATGACGATGACGGGTCTCACCCCTTCCTTGTCCGGCTTCAACGTGATGGTGTCCGCCAGGGACAGGCTGCTGCTGGCGCTGCGCTGCAAGGGTTGAATATAGTAGAGTCCTTTCTGGGGGGTGATCGAAACGTTGTTTGCCTCGAAGGCTTTGATGATCATCTGGAGCAGCTCGGTCCTGTTGAACTCGCCCTCCAGGTACATGCTGATACGGCCTTGAAGAGTGGGGTCCAGCACGTAGTTGAGCTTGAGGTAATCGCCGAATACCTGGTTTGTGACCTCTCCCAGGTCGGCCTTGTCGAAATTGAAAACGACCTTCTGACGTTCGCCTTCCCCGACTGGAACTCTCTCTCCTTTTCCCCCGGCGGGCGGGGTGAGCAGGCCGGAGGTCGTCTTCCCCTCGTGGCGCGGGAGGACGGGCTTCTTCTTGGCTGCATCGGAGTCTTTCTTCGGATCGTCCAGCGACACCTGCTTCTCTTTGGGTGAATCCAGGGCGACGGGACTCAGGATCTCGGCGGGTGACTTCGCTTTCTGCTCGGGGACTGCTCCCCAGACGGTGCGCGGCGCCCGCGGAGGCGGAGTGCCCGCCGTGCCGCAGGACAACAGGACAGAGGCCATCAAAACAACCCCTATGGCCCGGCATATCTTCATGGTTTCCCCCCCATACATGCAATACCCAAAACGCCTGGTGAGCAGGGATATCGTTGGTGCGCCAGTATAAATGAGAAACGGTCCGCAATGCAAAATAATCGTTGAGGAGCAACCGGCCCCGGGCCGATCGTCAGCGCGGACTTCACGTTCAGGACTTGTCCCCCTTTTCCATGAGTGCGGCAAGGATAACGTTGATGATCAGGTCCGGTCCCTTGCTGCGCTGTATTTTCTGGATGTTGATCTCCTGGACCAGGATGGCCGCCTCGAAGTTCTTGACCCTGTCCAGGAAGAAATGAAGCCCGTCAACCGTCGTCATGAAGTTGAATCGCAGGTGGACTTCCTGGTAGAGGCCATATTCCTTGCTCGCAAGCACCTGGTAGGTCTTGATGTCGAGCTTCCGGCCGCCTTTGGCGGACAGCATGTCGCTCAGCGAAGCGGCCAGCTGGTAGGGATCATTGCCGCGGAACAACCGCTTCTGCATCTCTTTGAGCTCCTGTTCCTGTTTCACCAGGTTGTCTTTGATGCTCTGGGCCTGGTTGAGCTTATCCTGATATTTCTTCGCCAGGTCGCTCTTCTGTTTCACCTGGGCGGCCAGTTCCTCCTTGCGGACAAGGAGAGGGTTGACCCAGATCGCATAGACCACCAGGATTCCCACAAGAGTCGCCGTAACCACCAGGATCGCGGTGCGCTGCCTTTTTACGTCGGACCAGGATACCTTGTGCTTCATCATGGCTGCGTCCTATTCGTCCTCTTCCGGGGCGAAGTCCTCATCCACAACCTCCTCGTCCGGCAACTGGCGCCTGGGGGCAGATTTCCCGACCGGAGAAGATGCGGATGCGGGCGCCGGAGCGACGCTCGGCGCCTGGTCGTCGGGCTTTTCCGGCGGCAGTGCTTCGAGGGTTTTCATCATCTTTTCGGATTCGATCTGGACCTGCACGTTGAACCGTTCCATGTCCGAAGAAGGATTCTTGGTGACGGGCGAGGCAAATCGCACGTCCGCCAGCCCATCGACCTTGGAAAGCTCCGACAGATACTTGATGGCGGATTTGCTCTCGCCCCTCAGCATCAACTGTCCTTTCTTGATGGACAGGTAATTGAGCCAGGTATCTTCAGGCGTCACCTGCGTGAGGAAACTGAGAACCTCCAGGATAGGGTAGCCTTGCTGGTTGAACTGGGTGAGGGTCTTCTGGTCTTGCTCGAACTTGGCGATCCGGTTCTGGAGCTCCTCGATGGGCTTCCACTGCGTTTCCAGCTGAAGCACCTGTTTCTGAAGCCGTTTGCTGTCTTCCACAAGCCGGTTTGCGGCATACACCTGGTAGAAGGTAAAGGCGGTGAAAACGGCGACGAGCGCAAGCACGGGGTAGGCGATTTTGGGCACCTGCCAGGGTTTGAGCACCAGTTCCGTCTCGAACGTTCGAACGCTGTCCTGTTCCAGGATGTATCGCACCCATTGGTGAACGAGGCTTTCTTCGACCGGATGGACGCCCATCGGGAGCTTCTCGTTCCTCCATTCCCGGCCGTAGCTCTCGGTGTCGTTGCACTCCGCATCCGCGCAAAGCAGATGGATGCGGACTTCCTCCCGGTCCGGACCTTCTCCCAGGCAAAGCAGGCTTTCCCGGAAAAGCCCGAGATTGTCCCAGTTCCTGCCGAGCAACGTGGAATCGAGGAGAAACCCGTTGTAAAAGCGGTGCATCTCGACATGCTCAGGGTCGATGATGCGCCCCATGATCTCGATGGGAAAGGCATCCTCTCCCGCTCGCAGTTCCGGGACAAACGCCTTGTACATCAGGGCGCCGGGGATTACCGAGAAACTCTCGTAAACCCCGCCGCCCAGCGCTTGGTAGAACTTGTCATAGACATCCCTTTGTATCGAAAAGATCGGGACCGAGAGCTGGCTGTCGACGAGCACCGCAGGACCGAAAAAATGCAGGGTCCGGTCCTGCTCATGAAAGACATTTTCCTGCCAGTCGAAGTTCAGTGCTTCCTCCAACTGCTCTTGGAGCGCGGCGGGGTAGTGTTCGCGATGGAAAGTGTAGTAACTGCGGGAAAGGAACAAAACCAGGGCTCCGGCTCTTTTTCCGCGGGGCCGCAAATTAAGGCGCTGAAGGAATTCATGGACGGGTTCCCCCTCGGGAATCGCGAAGCGCTCCGTGGAGTCGATCTTCCATGTTCGCCACTGCCGGTGCGCACGCAGGAGCTCAATCTGACCGGGCTCGACATAGACCGCCAGAAGATTCGCGGGACGATGCTTGACAAGACCCTTCAGCATCCTTCTTTATTCTCGCTTTCCTGTCGGGATCACAGAATCTTGCGGTACAGCACCTGGTACCCTTCGGGCATCTCGGGCGCAAAACGCACGACCAGCCAGACCGTGACCGAAGGTGGTCCGGAACCGGCTTTTCCGCAAGACACGATACGGTATACTCCACCGCGTACCCACACCGCCTGCGGCCGAAGATCCTCCCCTGGCAGATTATCCATCAAGACGGTATTACTACCATAGACCGTAAGCATCTGGAACAGCGAATCTCTTGCAGGAAACTGGAAACCATCCGTTTCGGATTCATCCGTTTCGGATCTCTCCCTTTCCGCATCCTCTTGCTTCGGTGCGTACCCGTAAAACAACTGCTGACTCATTCCGGGAATCATCAGGAGTTGATCCAGCCTGACCAAAGGGCCGTTGACAGGGCCGTAGTGCAATCCCGCACGCTTGTACTGGTCTTGTTCCATGCCGTGAAGCAGGGGAGAGTCGTCCTTGTCGATGAAGTCGGCGATCCGATCGGCCAATTCCTCCGCGGGCTCCCCTTCCATACCCCGTTTCACGAATGCCGCCTTGAGTTGGGCATGATTCGCGCGGTTCACGTTGATCTTCTGGTCTTCCCTTTCCATGATCACCACGGCGCGGCCGGTTTCGTACTCCACCAGGTGGGGGGCACCGTCGGGCAGCCAGTTGTCCTCCGCACTCCGGTCCAGCCCGAGGGAGGGACTCTGCCCCATTCGAGCCAGCGCCTCGTAGCATCCGCCGATTGCAAGGTGCAATGCCCGGGACTTGCGTAGCAGGTGGGTCTGCTCTTCACCCCGAAGCCGCGTTTCGGCGCTGATCTGGAGCGCCAGCCACATGACCAGAGCGCAGATCCACAGGACCGCCACAATCACGACACCGCTTTCTTGCCCAAGCCGCAGTTTCTTCATAAGGCCGCCGCGTTCTCCCTCATTTTCGCATCACTCGGTGTCGGAGCCGGAGCCCGGGAGCGTCGGCCGGGTCACCCCCGCGGCGCTCTTCCTGTCCGTTTTCAGGGGAAAAATGAAATTGGGAATGATAGACCGCGCGTCGGCTTCCGCGTCTCCGGGCAAGACCCACTTCACCAGCACGAAGGAAGGAATGGGCGATTCCTCTTCTCCCCAGGATTCGGAAAACGAGCCTTTCTCCTGGCCGCCGAAGGTGAACGTGAGAGCGGAGACCTCGACGGAGAAGAAACGCGGCCATGACTCCTCGCTGGTTGACGGCCCGATCTCGATGAACGCCTTGATGGCGTCGGTATGGTGGGTATCCAGCGGCATCTCCGCGTAGAACAGTTTCTTCTCGCGCTCGTCGAAAAGGTACCTGGCCACCACCGGGGCGCCTCCCGAAATGGCTTTCACCGAATGGGCGGTCGCCAGTGTCAGGGAATGAGCGTTCCCTTGGAACAACGGTCTGGACTCTCCATCGATGCGGATGTACGTCGGGTCGAACTGCGCAAGCTGCAGCTTCATGAGATCGAGCATCGCCGGCATGTCGCTCGGTTTTCGGTTCTGCTCCCGCTCCCAGGCACGCATGGAGAAAGTCAGAGCCACGGAGAGGATTCCGATGACGAGGCTCGAGATCAATGTCGCGAGGACCAGCTCCAGCAGGGTGAAACCGCTGCGCGAGGGGAGCACGCGCGACGGCTTGACGGTTGTTCTCCGGGTGAAGGCGGGATTCATGCGATCACCTCGACATATCCCGGGGAACCATCAGGCTGAATTCGAGCTGTTCTCCCCGGTAGAGCAACTGCACTCGATACAAGGGGCGCGACCGTTCCCCGAACGGCGTGCTCGGCCCCACTTCGACCAGCGTCAACCGGACGGCGACCGTCGGCGTTTCAGGCATGTCGTTCAACGTCAGATCCCCTTGTTCCGCCTTGACGGGATCGGCGAGAATCTCCTGGGCCGCGGCTTCCAGCACCGGTTGGATGAGGCTCTTCTCCTTCAGACGCAGATTGAACTGGAGCGATGCGGAAATGACTCCCATGACGCCGCCCACAATCAGTGTCCCCACCAGCAGGCTCACCATGACCTCCAGGAGTGTGAAACCGTTTGCGACACGCAATGAACGGGAGCCGGGTCTTGCGATCATGAGCTCACTCTCGAAAGGTGAACGGTCCCGAACAGGGGATGAACGTACAGGCGGAAAGAGCGCACCTTGTCGAAGACGATCTCGATGTCGCCTCCGGACAAACTGCCGTCCGGAAAGAAGAGCAGGCAGTAATCCCCGGTCTGAGGGTCCCGTTCCAGCCGATCGGCAAAGATGTCCACGTTTGGAGGAATGGGCCTGCGGGGCGGGTCTTCGAAATCGTAAACCCGCTCCGCTCCATTGATTCTGAAAAACACGATCGCACCCGCATTCATGGCCCTCAACCGCGACCTCTTCAGCGTATCGACGAACTCCTGGAGGAATTCCCGGTCTTCCATCCTTCTCCAGCCCGCTCCGATGCGAGGGAGGACCAGGGCGACCGTGATGCCGATAATCACCATGACCACCATGAGCTCGAGGAATGTGAACCCCGCACGATTTCCGGGAGATGCTTCCTGCATACGATAGGTCCGAAAACGGGTTCTCATGCCAATCCGCGTTCAAGATCACACAACACCGGTTCGCCGGTCCGCGCGGCGCGCGTGTCATGCCGTGTCCCCGCGCCGGAGAGATCGCCCGCGGATGCGCGCCGGTCGGCCGTACAAAACACGCGGGGGAGGGCTTTATGGCCTCCCGTCAACATTACCATCCTCAGTGCAGGTTCGTATCACGCTAAAACTTGATGTCGTTGATACCGAATATGGCGGTAAACATGCTCAGAACCATCAAACCGATCACCAGACCCGTAACCACAATAACGGCCGGTTCGAGAAGGGTCATGAGTCTCTGGAGACGCCGCTGCAGCTCTTTTTCGAAATGGTCCCCCAGGCCGAGCAGTCCTTCGCCCATGTTGCCCTGCTCCTCCGAAATGCGGAGCATGGTTCCCATACGGGAAGGGAACAGCTCGCGCGATCGAAAGAAGTTGCTCATCGAGTGGCCGATCTTGATCTCCTGGTAGAGGGGTGAAATCGCCTGTTTGAGGACCGTGTTGGTCAGCAGCTCCTGTCCCAGGCTGAGCGCGCGCAGGAGCGGAACGCCCGCCTGGATCATGGTCCCGAGGGTGCGGCAGAACCGGGTCAGCTCGCTGTGGAGAACGAGATATCGGGTGAGGGGGAAGCGGAACAGGATGCGGTCCAAAGCCCCTCGTGTTGCCGGGTGCCGGTACAGCCGGCGACCGCCGAAAAACACCACCCCGGCGGCGAGAACGAGAGCCCAACCGTAGTCCTTGAGGAATATTCCCACGTCGAGGAGGAATTGCGTCACGGGTGGTATTTTCTGGTGCAGATCATTGAAAATCTTGGCAAAATTTGGAATGACATAAACCAGCAGAACCACCATCGAAATAAGGCTCGTGGCAAAAAGGATAGTAGGATAGATCATCGAGGAGACGAGGCTCTGCCTGAAAGTGCGGCGCTGTTCGAGGTATTCCGCCAGGCGCCTCAGGATCGGACCGAGGGTCCCGCTGGCTTCCCCGGCCCTCACCATGTGATCGGACAGATTTCCGAAAACGTGACGGTACTTGGCGAGAGCGCCGGAAAGGTCGCTTCCGCCTTGAACCTCTTCGAGCAGCCCCTTGCTGATCCTCTGAAAGACCTTGTTGGTCTGATTGCTGCTGATGAGGCCCAGCGCCCTGTCCACCGGGAGGCCCGCGGAGAGCAGATCGGAAAGGTCGAAGAAGAACCGGATGAGATGCTCCTCGGGAACCCTGCGCTGACGGTGACTCTTGACCGGTTTGATCTTCACGGGATAAAGGCGGCCGCTCTTCAACTTCCTCGCGGCGTCACCCTCCGAAAGCGCTTCCAGGACGCCGCGGTGCGTCTCACCTTGTCCGTCCCGCGCCTGGTACTGGAAATATCCCATGATCCCGTCCTGTTTGCTCGTTCATCCGGCCGACGCCGGATTGACCGGAGATAGTGTGCCAGCCGCCACGAAATGCCCGGACCCCGCTCCGCCGAAATCTTCCGGCCGATCATTCCCGGCCGGGCATGCAAGGCTCATCGCCCACCGCCTCCGCCCGTTCGCGTCGCCGCCGGTCGCCCGCGCCGTTTCCAACCCGCCCGCGGGTAAATCCGGCAGCGGGGGAGGGCAGCGGGCGAGGTCACGACAGGCTTGTCACCCTCAGCACCTCGGAGAGCGTCGTAATGCCTTCGATCACCTTCCTGTAGCCATGGTGCAAAAGCGGTCGGTAGCCCGATTCGAAGGCGATCGGGGCAATGCTCCCGGCATCCTTTCCGGCGACGATCGCCGATCGGACGGTTTCATTCACCTTGAGCACTTCGAAGATTCCCTGTCTGCCCCTGAATCCGGTGTAGCCGCATCGATCGCAGCCTTTGTTCTGGCAAAGCATAAGGGAACGAGGCAGGTCGGGAATGATCTCGTTGAGACGGTTCCAATCGGCTTCGCGCGCAGTGTAAGGTTCCTTGCAATGAGGGCAGAGCACACGCACCAAGCGCTGGGCGAGAACCGTCAGGAGGGAGTCCGCCATCAGGAAGGACTCGATCCCGATGTCCCGGAGCCGTGTGATGGCGCCCGGCGCGTCGTTCGTGTGAAGGGTCGACAAAACCAGGTGACCGGTGAGAGCCGATTCGATGGCGATGTCGGCCGTTTCCTTGTCCCGGATTTCTCCGATCAGAAGCACGTCCGGGTCTTGCCGGACAAGAGACCTGAGCGCGTTGGCGAAGGTGAGGTTTATCTGGGGCTTGACCTGGATCTGGTTGATGCCGTTGACCTGGTATTCCACGGGATCCTCGACCGTGATGATTTTTCTCACCACGGAATTCAGTTTTTTGAGGACCCCGTAAAGGGTGGTCGTCTTGCCGGAACCGGTTGGGCCGGTGACGAGGATCATACCGAAAGGACGTTCGACAAGCTGTTCCAGGTAGGCGAGATCCTCCCCGTCCATGCCCAGATTGGCCAGGTTGTATTCGACCCCCTCCTGAGCCAGGAGCCGGAGGACGATACTCTCTCCGTATATGGTCGGAACGGTCGAAACGCGGATGTCGACCTCGCGGTTGCCGAACTTGAGCTTGATCTTGCCGTCCTGGGGCAGCCTGCGTTCGGCGATGTTGAGGTTGGCCATCAGCTTGAGGCGGCTGACGATCGCCGCCTGCATGCTCTTCTGAGGTTGATCGAGGTCGAAGAGCACACCGTCGACCCTGCATCGGACCTGGAAACTGCGCTCGAACGGCTCGAAATGAATGTCGGATGCCCGCATGTCAAGCGCGCGCGAGATCAGGACGTTGACGAGCCTCACGATAGGCGCTTCCTGGGCCAATCCCCTCAGGTGTTCGAGATCCTCCTCGAAAGCGCTGCCGTTGAGTACCGCCCCTTCACCGGAGCGGGACTGTTCTTCGGCCTCCCTTGCCGCGGTCCCGTACAGCCGGTCGATGGCCGTTCGGATCTCCTCCCGCTGCCCAAGACACAGACTGAGTTTCATGTCGGCGAAATAGCCGCCCAGGAGGTTCAGCACCGGCAGGTTCAAGGGATTGTTGACCACTACCTTCACCTTGCCGCTGTCGATCTGGATGGGGAGGACGGCGTGCTTGCGCAGAAAAACCATGGAAACGCCCTCGAGGAGCACCGGTTTCTCCGGGTAATCTTCACGCTCCAACAACGGGATCCCGAAATGCTGGGACAGAACGCGGAGAATGCGGTTCTCATCGGTCACCGAAATCTGCTCGAAGGCGTCCGCAAGAGGCAGTCCCTCCATGAAATAGGCATCACGCAACTGACAGACCTGCTCCTCCTGCAGGTTGAACTCCCGCCGGAAAGCACTGAGTAATGAAGAAGACTCGGGCATATCGGCTCCTCGTCTTTTGAAATTCCCGGTAATTCCTTAACAAATCGGCCGTCAAAAGTAAATGTCGCCGTTCCGCCGGCTTCCGAAGCCCCGGCGGGTTGAGTTCAATGCTTCCCGTCGTGGTCTTTCCCGCCGGTGGTCGGATGAGCCGACGCGGCAGGGCTTCGGGAACCGCAGCGACGCCCCGCCGCAGAACCCCCGTCGGGAACTCCCGGAAAACACCCGTGGACTTTCCGGATGAGCGCTAATATACTCAGAATCGGAAAGAATATTCTTGTTGAGCACAGTGAACCCACGAATTCATCTCAACGGGAGGCCGGAAGCCCGACATGATGAGACTTGGTGTGTACGTCGCCTCAGTTTTTTGCGGGGTTTTACTCTTGTTTTCCCTTTGTGTCGCAGCCCCGATGATGGTGGAAAAGAACCTTTTCGCTCAGGACCGCAAACCGCCTCCACCCGAATCGGCCACTCCGGCTACCCAGTCCAATAAACCGGGCCCCTCCCACAATGCGATCCAACTGGACGGGATCATCATCCACGGCGATTCCAGGAAGGCCCTTTTGCGGTACCGGGGACAAGTCCCCGGAGCCGAAAAGAAGAAGGACCGGTCTCCGTACGTGACCGTTCGGGAAGGCCAGCGTTTCGGGGACTACCAGGTCGTCAAGATCGAATCCAAGAGCGTCTCGCTCGAGAAGGACGGGCAGGTCTTCGTCATAAGCCTTTTCAGCGACGGCAAGGTGGTCACTCCACTGCCGGCCGCCGCGGCGGTTCCGCCGCAGCCCCGGCCCGCTCGGCCGCCCCAGCCCGGTCATCCTCCCGAGATGCCCGGGGGGAGGATGATGCCGGCGCAGCCTCCCATGCCTGAAGGAGCGGAAGGGGCGGGTCATGCGACCATGGCCGTCCCGGGTGCCGATGCCGGAACCGTTCGGCCCGGAACGCCCACTGAATCCCCCCCCGCCCAGCCTCAGCCCGACGAGGAACCGCAGGAGGAGGAAGAAGAGGTCGCTGAAGAAACCGATCAGTAGAAGTTGATTCCGCCCGCGCGGCGACCGGGCCTGATGAGCGCTGAAAGAAAACGGCGATGCCGGGAAAGATCGGGGCAGGGCGGAGGAAAATCGGCCGCCCGGTGGATGGAGAGCAGTCCCCGCAAAGGGTTCACAGAGAACCGCCAATGTCCTTGCGGCAAGAAGCGGGCGCCTGTGTGGAATTTCGGGCTCAGAGCGGCCATGTCGCGCAAAGCGTGGTTCCCGCTCCTTCGGTCGATTCGACGGAGAAGGTTCCGCCGGATAGTTCGGTCCGCTCCTTCATGCTGGGGAGACCCAGACCCGATGAGGAATCGCTGCGGCGTGAGGCGCTGGTCCGGTCGAATCCGATACCGTTGTCGCCGATTTTGAGCTCGAGCGTTCCCGGCGTCTTGCGAAGGCCGATCTTGACCCGGCTGGCCTGGCTGTACTTCGCGGTGTTGTGAAGCGCCTCCTGCAATACCCGGAAAATAACGATTTTCAAGGCTTCCGGAATGTCCTCCTCCACGACCTCGATCTCCTTGTCCACCCGAATGTGCGTGTACGCTTTCCTGAATTGTGTGCAGAACCAGTCCATCGTGGTGAGGATGCCGAAGTCGTCCAGAATGGGAGGACGAAGATCGGTCATGATTCTTCTGGATTCGTCTATGGCGTGCTGGGTGAGAACGATGACATTCTGCAGGGATTCGTAGCTCTGTGAACGCTGCCTCATCCGTCGCAGTGTCGCCTCGAGGCTGAACTTGATTGTGCTCAGAGACGATCCGATGCCGTCGTGGAGCTCCCGGGCGATCCTCTTGCGCTCCTGTTCCTGGGCTGCCAGAAGCTGACTCGACAGGAGGTGCAACTGCCGCTCCGACTCTTGCAGAGCCGCTTCGGTCTGCTTGCGTTCCGAGATGTCCTCTATGATCCCGATGCCTCCGATCACCTTGCCGTCCGCCGACAGGATCGGGCCGTAGTTCGCTTTCAGATTGGAAATCTTCCCTCCCGTCACCGACAGGTAGCTGCCCTCGTAATGTGCCGACTTCCCGGACATGCAGGCGATGACCGCAGCCTTCATCTTCTTGTTCTTCAAGGATGTGTTCAGGTTGAAGCCCACAAGCTTCTCGGCGGTGGTGCCCCAAATCCGGAAAATGTTTTCGTTGGCCGTCGTAATGACGCAGTCGGCATCAAAGTGGAAAATGCCCAAGGGCGAATTCTCGAAGATCATGCGATACTTTTGTTCCGATTCGCGCAGTTTCCTTTCAGCTTCCTTGATCGTGGTGATATCGGTCATCGTGCTGATGGTTCCCCGATAGTCGCCCTGCTCGCCGAACATGGGCCTGCCCGAGACAAGCACCGGGATGTTCCGACCGTCCTTCGATCGCATTTGGATTTCATAGAGAGAGCCCTCCCGGTTCCTGCGCTTCTCCATCTCACGCTGAAGGATCAGCAGGTTGGCGCTGTCGAAAAGCGCCGAGACCTGCATGCCGACGAGCTCCTCCCGGATGTACCCAAGAAGCCGGCACATCTTGTCGTTGGCGTAAAGGACCCGGTCATTCGCATCGCGGACGCACAGCCCTTCGTTCATGGTCTCAACCAGCATGCGAAACTGTCGTTCGCTCCTGGCCAGAGCCTGATCCGCCAACCTCTTGTCGGTTATGTCGCGAATCGACTGGATGGCGCCTACCCAGTTGCCTTTGCCGTCGTACAGGGGGGATGCCTTGCCCCACAAATAGGCGCCTTTGCCCCGGTATGCATTTGGGGCGTAAGCCTCGGCGAAATACGTTTCACCCTGCTTTTTCACATACTGGTATTTCCTCTCGAATTTCGAATCCCCACCCATCACCAGATCGATGACGATCGGACGGCGCTCGCCGTAAAACGGCACCGCATATGCAAAATCTCCCCGGCCAAGGATGTCCTTCTTCCTCACCCCGGTCATCTCCTCGATCGCTCGATTCCACGCGATGACCTTTCCCTCGCGATCGATGACAAAAGTGGCGTCCGGAAGGAATTCAATGATATCGAGATTTCGGCGGGTGATATGGGGGCGGTCGGGGAGCGTTCTGCCTCCGGCGTCCTCGGTTATCTCTTCTCGGGCTTGTCGGGATTTCAAAGGCGGAGAGCACACCGCCTGCGTCTTGTTCCCGTCGCGTTCATCACTCACAGCAGCAGAACCTCCGCACACCGAACAGGAAATGTGAAAAGGGCAATTCCACAGGAGAATGAGATCTCAATGCATGTAACTAACAAATGATAGCACGAACGCATGCCCGCCGGAAGCGAAATCTGACAAAAGCATCACCAAATCGGCGGGTTACTGAATGGCCGGAGCGATAACCCCTTCAACCGTGGTCGCTACCGGTTCGCTATCCGTGCCAGGGCTTTGCGGGGGGCACATATCCGGGGGGACGAACAATCTCGAAGGATCGGCCCGGAAACCACTCCGACGAACCGCCGACCGCCCTCCGGACCGGGCTTCGGAATCCGGTGTTTTTCCCCGAGCGGCCGGTTGCGCCGGGATGAACGCGAGCGATTCCCTTCGTTCCCGCGCGCCCGCCGCTCAGTCCCGATCGAGCGCAAATGCGCGATGCTCGCCTCGCTATGGTTCATCTTGCCGTGTACGGGGGGGAATGCCGATAAGGGGGGCGAAAACAAAGCGGTCCTGTATCGCCTCCGCTCAAGTTGAGGCAGGAGCAGCCACCGGTACTAGGCCGTCTTCTCTGCTTCATCCGAAGTCTCGGGGACTAGCGGATCGACGTCTTTCTGCTTTATTTCCAGTCTCTTCAGGCGGCCCTTGTCGTTGATCGCGCGCTCCAACTCCCGCCTGACCTCCGACTGCGCCAGGAGCTCGGAGAGCAGAATGCGCTTATAGCTGATGCTGCGAAGCTCGTTCTCCAGGAATTCGTCACGTTCCTGCTTCAGCTTCAGGTTTTGCAGGAAAAGCTTCTCTTCGAGGGACTCGTTCTCGATGAGCAGCGTGATGAACATATCGGTGACCTTGCTCTTCCTAAGTCCCATCATGCCGATTCCCGCGGCCTTCCTCCGGTACTGGTCGAGCCTGGTTTCCAGGAAGCCGATGCGTCGGTTGAGCTCTTCCTTTTCCTGCTCGAGCCTCTGCTTCTCGTGATCCCAGAATTCCTTGAGAGCCCGCTCAATGGTCAGCATCTCCTCACGATCCTGTTCCGATTGAGTCTCGAATTTCCTCACATTGCGGCGGTATCCAAGGTAGTAGGCCGCGGCGAAAACGACAACCACGCAGAAGGTGACCGCCAATATCTGGGAGATAAGGATCAGATCCATGAACACTGTCCTCCTGCCGCCAACCGGGAGTCCCATCGTTCCCCGCGTCTGGCGCGATAAGCGACGTCGCCCGCCCCGCGAGCGGGATTGTATCCATTGTTCAACTTATTAACACAAATGAGCAAAATATCGACCAGAATATTGTCTCCGAAGGCAAAAACCACTCCCCTGCGGTATGCGCGGCCCGGCGCATGGTGCGAATCATCGCACGAAGAACGCGGCGGCGGCGCTGAATCCGGCAGCGGACCGGCTGCGATCCGGGGCAGTCGAATTCCGGCCCCGCACTTACCTATCCCAGGGAGGTACCGACGGACCTCGCCGTCTTGATAAGGGGGGAATCCAACGGGACGAGCCGCTGTCTTCCCGCGACCTTCTCGATGGGAACCGGGACCGTTTCGCCTCCCTGGAAAGCGACCATGTGGTTGTAGCAGCGTTCTTCCACCAGTTCCATGGCCTTTACCGCAAACCGGGTGGCGAGCAAGCGATCGAGGGGGGTGGGCGTGCCTCCGCGCTGCACGTGTCCGAGAATGGTGACGCGGCACTCGATCCCGGTCTGTTCCTCGATCTCGGTCGCAATCCGGTGGCTGATCCCACCCAGGCGAATCGGGTCCGGACTGTCCTTGACGATTCTTTGAACGGTCTGAGTCCCTCCCATGGGAGCCGCGCCTTCGGCCACCACTACAATGCTGAACTGTCTCCCGAAGCGGCTTCGCCTTCGCGCCACTCCAATGATCTCCTTGATGGAATACGGAATCTCCGGAATCAGCACAATGTCGGCTCCCGCGGCGATCCCGGCTTCCAGTGCGAGCCAGCCCGCATTTCTTCCCATCACCTCAATGAGCATGACCCGGTGATGGGACTGTGCCGTTGTGTGAATTCGATCGATGGCCTCGGTGGCGACGGTGCGGGCGGTATCGAAGCCGAACGTGATGTCCGTCTCGGCAAGGTCCTTGTCAATGGTCTTCGGCAGGCCGATGACGTTGACCCCCTTGCGGGACAGCTTCTCCGCAATCGTCATGGTTCCGTCACCGCCGACGCAGATCAGGGCGTCCATGGCAAGATCCTCGCAAAGGGCGACGCACTCGTCGGATACGTCCACGCGGCGTTCCTCGCCGCCCTCGCGCACCCGATGTTCAAAGGGATTCGCCTTGTTGCTCGAGCCCAGGATGGTCCCTCCCTGAGTGAGGATGCCGGAGACCATGTCGAAAGTCAGGATCGTGAAGCGCTTCTCGATGAGACCGAGAAAACCGTCATAGAAGCCGACGACTTCCATGTCGAAGTTGTTGACGGCGCTCTTCGTGATGCCCCTGATGACCGCGTTCAAACCGGCGCAGTCTCCTCCGCCCGTGAGAATCCCAACTCTTCTCTTACTCATTGTCTCACTCCCCCTCCAATTCTTCATCCTCGGGAGGCCCCCCGATGCCTTGCGGCGGGCAGCGTCCAACAACGGGACAACCGATGGCTCCCAAAGAGCGCGGAGAGTCCCGCTGCTCACCACAATACTCGCAGATTGCACCGCGATCAAGCCGTTGCCGCTTGTCGACGGTTGCTTCCAGTTGCGACGGGCGGATGCGGATGAGGAAACCTAAAACTATTTTAATTTTATTTTATTAATGAAAAAGATACATTCTGCCGTTTGGTACCTTGAAGACCAATCAGAAGACATGTTGCGGTGCGACTTTGCCTGTGATGCATGCCACGGGGATGGAATACGGGGCGGGCGATATTTGCATTCGGGCGGTTCGATGTTTTCATTGTACAAATTTTTCCGAGCGGAACGATTTCCATGCGTGTTTTGGTGGTTGAAGACGACAGACAGATCACGGATTTCCTCGAACGGGCGTTGACCGAGGCCGGCTTCAAGATCGATGTGGCCTGGAACGGCCCGCAGGGATTTGAACTCGCGCTCAAGGAAAACTACGACGCAATCATCATCGACGTCATCCTTCCCGTAATGGACGGTCTGGAGATCCTTCAGAAGCTTCGCAATCGCGGGATCCTGACGCCCGTGCTGATCCTGAGCGCAAAGGGTAGTGTGAGCGACCGGGTGAGCGGCCTGGAACTCGGGGGGGACGACTACCTCACCAAGCCCTTTGAACTGGCCGAGCTTCTCGCGAGGGTCTGGAGCCTCATCCGTCGAAGCAAGGTGAACCAGGAAACGGTGCAGCTCAAGGCCGGCGACCTGTGGCTGGACCTGGTCAGCCGTCGAGTTTTCCGCGGTGACGAGGAGTTCCGGCTGCTGCCCCAGGAATTCGCCCTGCTCGAATACCTGATGCGAAACAAGGGAAGGGTGGTCACGCGCGCGGAGATTCTCGAGAACGTCTGGGGCTATAACTTCGTGCCCGCCACGAATGTCGTGGAAGTTCACATCTGCCGGCTGCGCGAAAAACTGGAACGTCCGAACAAGCCCAGACTCCTGCAGACTTTCCGCAAGGCCGGTTATGCCCTGGTCGAAGACAGCTCGTCGGGGGACAAGGAATCATAGCCGCGCACATCGAAAAGGGGTTCCGCCTCTCGCGGGCTCTCCACGGGGCGCTGCGCCTCATCCTCCGGTAGAACCATCACCGCCGTCAAGACTATACCCGATATCTGTCCGTGTACTGAAACCTGCCTGGACTTTCCGCACCGGCAAAGAATGAGATCCCTGCGCACCCTCCCGTTCGCTTTGTCGAAATTACTGGTGTTCCGTGAGATAAATATCTATATGGGAAATGAATGAATTGACACCCGGCGCAAGCCCGGGCGCGGCCGGTTTCGCCCGAATCGTCGCGCTGCGACGCAAGAGACCCGGGCGTTGCGATATCCCCGGGGGGGCGACGCCACCGCAGAGCCGGGAAGACCGCCGCCGGGCGAAATGGCCGAACGGGCCGCGACGGGCGCGCCCGAAGGGACTGTCAACAATTGCGAGGCACGCTGATGGAGTTCGAAGTGACTACCGGAAAGGGAGCCAGAGTGCGCTTCACCATAGAGCGGGACGAACATTCCGTGTACCAGGTTTTCGCCCATATCGTTCCACCGGGGGAAAAGAACGAAAAACGTGTACTGTGCACCGGCTGGCGAGTCAGCAGAACCGGGCGGGGATTCGCGGAAGGAGTCAACGCCTCCGGGGAACTGATCGACGTGGCCCGGGACGACTGGGAACAAATGCTCGCCATGAGAGAGGATCTCAGGGACCGCGACAACCTGGAAGACATCCACCTTGTCAGAGTCCACTCCCGAGGCAACCTGCTGACGATCGAGGGATACACGCTCAGTGCCCGTGTCGACCGGGTTACCTGGCACAAGATCGAGTATTGCATGGAAGAGGTGGACAGTTCCGAGAACGATGAGCTTCTCGAGGGCGATCACTTCATCGGTTGGGTCGTGAAGCCCGGCATGGAATCCGAGGTCGAGCGCATCCTCGATGTCAAACCCGAAAAAAGGGTGACGGCCTGAAGGGAGCCCGTGACCGGGAATGTCCCTGAGACGCACGGGCATCCCCCGGGCTTTCATACAGACTTACCTGGAAAATGGATTCCCGGGTGAATCCATTTTCATGCTTCGCGGGTGAAGCGCGGCATCATGGATTATTGCGCTCAAGATGACAGAGCACGGAATCGGCGCAAGGCATGGCGGGCGGGGTAGACCCCGCCCCTGGAAATCGCATAAACGTAGCCACGGTGTTCTTTGTCGACTTTTGACTCGCGCAGGGTGGGATGCGCGGCAGCGCAGCCCACGGTCCCAATACCCTTGCCCCTGCCGTCCTCGCCAACACCTACAGGAGGAGGCCGTTATGCCCTCCCGACTGACAGTATCGTCTTGAACGCAATCCAGTATCAGGCCCGGTGGACACTGCCCGTGAAGACCGGACCCGCCATTGTGAGCTGCCACATCCAAGCGCCCTCTATTCAATCATTCCTCTCCCGCATGGGTTCCCATCCTTTTTTCGGGTTTCGACATGTCCCGGTGATTGCTTTTGTATAGAATTATTCTTAGAAAATAAATTATACCTATCAATAGTCGAAATTATTATTGTCCCGTTTCAGTCGAAGGAGGACCAGGATATGGGAAGAATGCCCATACTGGCGAGGCATGCGGGCAACCGCCGCAACGGAGGCTGCGGCCCAAGGGGATTTTGTCCCGTCGACCGGCCGCTGCCCGTCTTCTACATGGTGGATTATTCGGTGATGGGGTTCCTGGTGGACCGACTCGATGACGCGCTCCGGTCACTGAACGATGAGGGGTTTTCAATCATCGAGGAACCCTGGGGCAGTGAAATTGTTGTGGAAAGCCCGGCGCGAACCGGAGAGATCGTCCGGCTGCTCGAGGAACGTGGAATCGCTTGCGAGATGGCCGATGTCGTCGGCGGAATGTACCAGGGGTGATGAGCCCCGTCTCGCCGGTTCGGCGAGGGATGAAGAGCCCGACACTCCTCCGCAGGGCGGCGGGGCAGCCGGCAGCTGCCTGCCCGCGGCCGGGATCGGAGGAGTGTCCGGGACGGGCTTTGGATGCATGCCCGCCGGAAGGGGCGTCAGGTGAGTCAATCGTTGTCCACGATGATGATCTCGGCCGTTGCCGGGGTGCGGACGATGTAGGATGAATCGGGCGAGATCCTCATGATGACTCTCTCGTTGGTTTCGTCTATTGAGTCGTCGACGGGTGTGAGCTTGACCAACGCCGAAGAGACGCCGGCGGGAAGTATCCGGGTTCCCGACAGTTTCACGTAATCGATGCCGTTTCGAGCGGTGCCGCCCAAGGTGTATTTCACGGTGAGCGCGGAGGCGGAGTCGCCCGTCCTCCTGATGCGGAATGCCGTGCCGCTTGCCCCGGATTCCGGCACCTGGGTCTTGGTGGCGGTGACGGTTACGATGGGCAGGGGGGACGGATCGACCGTGCCGGTGCGCTGATAATTTCCACGTCCCGTGCCCCAGAGGATCCGGGCATTGGGCGTCCCGGGGAGATCGTAGGCGACCAGCCCGGAATGAGCGGTATTGATCACCACCTCCAGTGCCTGGTCATCGTCGATGTTGGCCAGGGTTGGTGCCGCCAGTGCCCCGTTCCAGTCCGGGCTTCCGTAGGCGGCGGGCAGGCTGACCTGACGCACGGGGTTGCCCATGCAATCGAGAATGTGGAGTTTGCCGGTCCGGTGAGCGCTCTTTTCCACCCATGAAGTGAACAGGACTTCCGCGCAACCGTCGTTGTCCAGGTCGGCCACAACCGGCTCGGAAGCGAAGCGCATGAAACCCTCCCCTGAATCGTAAACGGAGAAGGGCCAGTTTCCGTGCTCTTTCTTGTCGAGCCAGAATGCGTGCACCCGACCGTCGTATGAGGAATAGACGATCTCCTTCCTGCCGTCGCCGTCCAGGTCGGCCACGACCGGGTTTGGCTGACAGCTCTCAATCACCTCATAATCCTCGCTCAAGGGCGCACCCGTATCCAAAGGGACCTTGCGCCAGTCGAAACCGTCCCGGTTGAACCGGGTGCGGTCGCGGTTGAAAATATAGATCCCGTTGTACCTGCTTTCGTAATTTCCCGTCGCGCAGTCGTAGACGTTGCCGGCCACCACGACTTCGAGGTTCGTATCCCCGTTGACATCCGCAATGGTCGCGGCGCCATGGGCGAAATTGGGGCGATGGCGCTCGGAACGCGGGTCCCCCTGCTCGCACGTTCCCCAGCCGCGCTTTTCAACGCCCAGGCTTTCCCACACCCCCACCTTTCCCCATCTCTTGCCCTCGTACATGGTTTTGTTGGCAGGAATGTGGGAACCATTTGCATTGTAGGCGCAAATGTAGTGCACATCGGATGGGACGACGATCTCGCCCTGCCCGTCCTTGTCCAGGTCGTAGACCGCGGCATTGCTGTTGAAGACGCCCCAGGCATAACCGTTGTCGTTCGCGAGTTGAGGCCATCCGTCGAGGAGGCGGCCATTGTGGTTGTACACCCATGTGTTGGTCTTGCTGCCGACCGCTCCGGTCACGACGATTTCGAGAAACCCGTCGCGGTCCAGGTCGTACGCGCTCAAGCCGCGCAGTTCGCTGGTCGTGGGCTTCCGCGACCAGACGGTCTTGCCCGCGTGGTCGAGCACCGTGACGTAGCCGCCGCCCTGGGCGAGGACGATCTCGGGCTTGCCGTCCCGGTCGATGTCGGCGACCACCACGCCCGGCCATACGCGGCCTCCGGAACCGGCGGTCACGCTGAATTTCTGTGAGCCGTCCTCGCCGTTGAGGACGAAAAGACTATAGGCTGCGCCCAGCACCTCCATTTTCCCGTCGCCGTCGAGGTCGGCGACCGCTGGAGAGGAATACCAGCCCGTCTCGCACCACGAGGAATAGCAGCCTCCGTGTTTCCACTTGAGGACTGGGTTCCCGACGGCGGCGGCGGCAGCCGGCGCGGTCGCGCAAAACCAGGCCAGCATTGGGACCAGCACGCGAATTGCCAAAAACAGCCCAAGTTTTCTCATGCTCGCTCCATGTCGAAATTTGAGGATCCCGCACGGCCCGCCCGTCCATGCCGACGGATCGGGCCGAGGCATCCTTCTCATAACGGGTTGCGTTCGAGATGGGTGCATTGAACGGGAGGGCGCAAAGTCCTTCCCTTGTATGTCTGACCGGCACATCGGTAGCAACTATATTTTTTGTCAACTCTCGAGTCGCGTAGCAAGGGTCGGCGGCGCGGCAGTGCAGCCCACGGTCCCAGTACCCTTGCCCCTGCCGTCCCAGCCGACATGCAAGGGGAGGGTTTGTCCCCGCCCGAGTCAACTCCCGCCGGGCGGGTGTTGTGTCATCCTGAACGCACCTCAATATCAAACGAACAATCCGGCGATTGTCGGGTTGGCACGACAATCAATAATACGGAGAAAATGGGAAAATGCATGAACGGGCGGCGGACCGAGTGGTCGGGCGGCTCGAAAAATCCGGCGGAGGCGGTGAGGAACCTCGGCTTCGTTCCGGCTCATGAGCTGGATGAACCTGCCCGTGGGCGACCGCAAGGAGCGCCTCTCGACCGGCCGGGCGCGGGGCGCGGCCGATCGAACCTGGAAAGCTGCGGAGGCGGAATGCGAAAGAGATGGGCGGAATCCGTCCCGGACATACGGGCGCGGCGTGGCCTAGTCGCTTCCTCCGCCCAGCACGGCATAAAGCCTCACCTGGTTGGTGAGCCGCGCCAGGCGGATGCCGATGAGCCCCTGCTGTGCCTCGTAGAGGGAGCGCTGTGAATCGAGGACGCCCAGGAAACTGTCTATCCCCTTCATGTAACGGGCGTTGGAAAGACGGTACGTTGCGGCGTTGGCTTCCACCAGGGACTGCTGGGCCGCCAACTGGTCGTCCACGGTGCCGAACAAAGCGAGAGCGTCGGCCACTTCCCTGAAGGCCGTCTGGATCGATCGTTGATATTGAGTGACTGCGATTTCCCGGTCCACCTTCGTCGCTTTCAGCGCCCACCACGTGCGGGCGTCAAAAATGGGCATCACGATCTGCGGGGCGAAGGTCCAGGCACTCGAACCGGCTTTGAAGAGTCCGGCCAGTTCGCCGCTGGCGGTCCCGAAGGCGGTCGTCAGGGAGATGCGGGGGAAGAATGCCGCACGGGCGGCGCCGATGTTGGCATTGGCGGCCTTGAGCATATTTTCCGCCTGGAGGATGTCGGGGCGGCGCAGGAGCACCTCGGAGGAAATACCGGGTGAGACCTCCAAATGGGAGCCAATGCTGCTCAAGTCTGCCGGCAGCAGCTCGCTCGCCACCGGGGAGCCCGCCAGAAGGTTCAGGGCATTCTCGCCTTCGGCCACCAGTCTCGTGTAGCGGGCCTCATCCACACGGGCCGCTTCCACGCGCGTCTGGGCCTGACGAACATCGAGTTCGGGCGCGAGTCCCACTTCATGCCGCCTTCGAACCAGTTCGTAGACGGTCTGCTGAGTCTCGACGGTGGAGCGGGCCAGGTCGAGGCGTTCCCGGTCCGCGCCGAGCAGCAGGTAGATGCGGGCGATATCGGATATGAGCGAGATCTGCACGCTGCGGCGAGCCTGCTCGGTGGCGAGGTATTCCTCCAGTGCCTTGTCTTTCAGGCTGCGAAGGCGACCGAAGAAATCGATCTCCCAGGCGGCGATGCCGAGATTGATGTCGTACGCGTCGGCCGTAACGGCATGATCTTTGCCCGATAGATCGGCCGGCACCCGTGATTTGACGTAAGAGGCGCTGCCGTCGAGGGTCGGCAGCAGTTCGACACGGCGGATGCCGTAGATTGCGCGGGCCATCTCGACGTTCAAGGCGGCGAGGCGCAGGTTGAGATTGTTGTGCAGAGCCGTCTCGATGATCCTATGAAGCCGCTCGTCGGAAAAGAAGTCCCGCCATCTGACCTCGCTCGCGTCGGGCGCGCCGGGTACGGCCTGGCTGTCCTCGTAGGCGGGACCGCTCGGCCAGGCGGCGGGAACCGGGGCTTCGGGTCTCGAGTATTTCGGGGCCATGGTGCAGCCGCTCAGAAACGCGACGATCAGACTCAGTAGAACAAGCAGGCTTCCATTCATATCAGTGATCCCCTGATGGAATCGCAAGAGCGCTTGCGGCCGTTTCACGTTTCCTCTCTTTGCCGAATGTCCTGTAGATCAAAACATAGAAAAGCGGCGCGAACAGGGTCACGAGGAAGGTGGCGGTGACCACGCCGCCCAGCACGCCGATCCCGATGGCCCTTTGAGCCCCTGCTCCGGCCCCGGAGGCAAGCGCAAGAGGCAGAACGCCGAAGCCGAATGCCAGCGAGGTCATGATGATCGGGCGGAGCCGGAGCCTGGACCCCTCCAGGGTGGCCTCGATCAGCCCCACTCCCTCTTCCACCTGAGCCTTGGCGAACTGTACGATGAGGATGGCGTTCTTGGTCGTCAAACCCAGGGTGGTGAGCAGCCCGATTTTGAAATAGACGTCGTTGGGCAGGCCGTGCAGACTGGAACCGATCACCCCGCCGATGGCCCCGAGGGGGAGCACCAGCAGGATCGAAAACGGGATCGGCCAGCTTTCGTAAAGGGCGGCCAGGCAAAGGAATATCACGAGGACGGAGAATGCGTAGAGGATCGGCGCCTGGGCGCCGGCCATCCGTTCCTGGTAGGAAAGCCCCGTCCAGTCGAAGCCCGTCCCCCGGGGCAGCTTGGCAACGATTTCCTCCATTGCCTGCATCGCCTCGCCGGAGCTCAGCCCCGGCGCGGCTTCACCCCATATGTTGATAGACGGAAATCCGTTGTAGCGCTCCAGTTTCGGGGAACCGGAAGTCCAGTGCCCGGAACCGAAAGAAGTGAAGGGAACCATCTTTCCCGACGTGTTGCGCACGTACAGATTTTCCAGGTGTTGCGGAAGCATGCGGTGGGGGGCGTCCGCCTGGACGTAGACCCGTTTGACCCGTCCGGACTGGATGAAGTCGTTCACGTACGAACTGCCGAAAGCCGTGGAAACGGTCCTGTGAATGGATGTGATCGGCACGCCGAGAGCGCCCGCCTTGTTCCAATCCACATCGATCCGATACTCGGGCACGTCTTCCATCCCGTTCGGCCGAACGGAGGCCAGCCTGGAATCCCGGGCAGCCATGCCGAGGAGTTGATTGCGCGCCTGCATCAGCGCCTCGTGCCCCAGTCCGCCGCGGTCCAGCAACTGGAAGTCGAAACCCTTGGCAGTGCCCAGCTCGACCACGGCCGGCGGGGGGAAAGCCACCACGATGGCGTTGCGGATCTTCCTGAATTCCCTCATGGCCCGTCCAGCCACGGCGCCGACCTTCAAGTCGGGCCGGTCGCGGAGCTCCCAGTCCCTGAGCCGGACGAACGCCAGGGCCAGGTTCTGTCCCCTGCCGGCGAAACCGATACCCGAAACCGTCATGACCGTCTCGACCGCATCTTTTTCATTCACCAGGAAATGTTCCCTGACTCCGGCCATGACCTCCTGAGTCTGCTCCAGTGTCGAATTTGCGGGAAGCATCGCCTGGACGTACATGGTCCCCTGGTCCTCATCGGGCAGATAGGCGGTGGGCATTCGCTGGAACAGAGCCCCCAGCGCCGCCACGATCAACAGAAAGGCCAGAAGGTAGCGAGATTTCTTGGCAAGTGCGTGGCCTACCGCTCTTATGTACAGCTCCCTGGCGCGGTAAAAGGCGGCGTCAAAGAGCCGGAAAAACGGGCGCAGGAAGAAGATCGCGTGGTCCGAAGGCTGGTGTCCTTTCGGCACGGGCCGGAGGAGCGAAGCGCACAGTACGGGGGTGAGGATCAAGGCCACAAGCACGGAGAGGAGCATCGAGGCAATGATGGTCACCGAAAACTGGCGGTAGATGACCCCCGTGGAACCGCCGAAAAAGGCCATAGGGCCGAACACGGCCGAAAGCACCAGCCCGATTCCGATGAGCGCGCTGGTGATCTGGTCCATGGACTTGCGCGTGGCCTCCTTTGGGGGAAGCCCTTCCTCGCTCATGATCCGTTCCACGTTCTCCACCACGACGATGGCATCGTCCACCAGCAATCCTATGGCCAGTACCATGGCGAACATGGTGAGCATGTTGATGGAGAACCCGAACAGGCCCAGCACGGCGAAGGTCCCCAGGATCACCACCGGCACGGCGATGGTCGGGATGAGGGTGGCCCGGATGTTTCCCATGAAAAGGTACATGACCAGGAAAACCAGAAGGATCGCTTCGAAAAGGGTTTTGACCACCTCCTCGATGGCCACTCTGACGAATGGAGTGGTGTCGTACGGATAGACGACCTTCATGCCGGGGGGGAAGTACCGGCTCATTTCCTCCATTTTTGCCTTGATGGCATCCGCGGTGGCGAGGGCGTTGGCCCCGGCGGATTGCCGAATGGCCAGGCCGGCCGCCGGTCTTCCGTTATGAAACGCCACGACGTCATAGGTCTCGGTTCCCAGTTCGGTGCGCGCCACATCCCTGATCCGAACGGCGGACCCGTCCGGGTTCAGCCGGACGGGGATTGCGGCGAACTCTTCAGGGGCCCTGAGCAGGCTCTGCACGATGATGGACGCGTTCATGCGCTGACCCTGCACCGCGGGCGCCCCGCCGAACTGGCCGGCCGAAACCTCGACGTTATAGGCCCGAAGCGCGGCGATGACGTCTTCTATGGTCAGGTGATAGTTGGTCAGCTTGTCCGGGTCGATCCAGACCCTCATGGCGTACTCTGTTCCGAAGGCCTCAACCTCGCCGACCCCCGGGACCCGCGCCAGCACCTTCTCGAGGTTGGACTTGGCGTAGTCCCTCAAGTCGTTTCCATCCATGCTGCCGTCTTCGGAAATCAGGCCGACGAGGATCAACCAGTTCCGGGTCGACTTGCTGACCTTGACGCCCTGTTGCTGGATCACTTCGGGAAGACTGGCCATGGCGAGCTGCAGCTTATTCTGGACTTGCGCCCACGCAAGATCCGGGTCGGTCCCCGGGACAAAGGTCAGCTCGATACGCGAGGCGCCCGACGAATCGCTGCTGGATTTCAGGTACAGCATTTTATCGAGGCCGGTCATCTTTTGCTCGATGATCTGCGTGACGCTGTTTTCAACAGTTTCCGCCGAGGCCCCCGGATAGAAGGAATCGACCGCGATGGACGGCGGAGCGATGGGGGGATACTGCGCTATCGGCAGATTGTAGATTGCAAGACCGCCCGCCACCATCATGATGATGGCGATGACCCAGGCAAAAACCGGGCGATCCAGGAAGAACCTCGACAGCATCGCGCACCTCCCTCAGTTCAGTTTCACGGCGGGTTGTGATGCGTTCCCGCGGACGGCCACACCCTGCTGCCCGTCGCCCTCGGCGGACACAATCTTCACGGAAGCACCGGGCCGGACCTTCTGGATCCCTTCGACGATCACACGTTCGCCTGAGGCCAGTCCCGCCGAAACGAGCCACTTGTCGCCGATGGCGCGCTCGAGCGTGAGCGGCCGCTGCTGGGCCTTTCCTTCGGCATCCACGATCATGACGGAAGGGTTCCCTTTGGGATCGCGCATCACCGTCTGCTGGGGTATCAGGATGGCCTGCTCGTGGATGCCCTCCTGCACGACCGCGCGAACATACATGCCCGGGAGGAGAACTCCTTCGGGATTCGGAAAGACGGCCCGCAAAATGACGGACCCGGTGGTCGGGTCCACCGTGACCTCACGAAACTGGAGTGTCCCTTCCGGAGGATAGGGCGTACCGTCTTCCAGCAGGAGTTTCACCTTCTTTTGGTTCGTCCCGTTCGGGTTGAGGCGGCCGTCTTCCCATCGGCGCCTCAGCCGCAGCAATTCGGTCGTGGACTGCGGAACATCCACGAAGATGGGGTCCAACTGTTGAATGGTTGCCAGGGGCGTGGCCTGGTGTGCCGTGACCAGAGCCCCGTCGGTCACGTTGGATCTGCCGATTCGCCCGGAGATGGGTGCCATGACGCGCGTGTACCCGAGATTGATCCGGGCGGATTCCACCGCCGCCTTCCAGAGCTCGACTTCCGCATCGGCCTGTTTCATGGAGGCGACCGCGTCATCGTGGTCCTGCCGGCTCACCGCCTTGTCGGCGAGCAACTCCTTGTAGCGCTCGACCCTCAACCTGATTGCCGGTCGATTTGCCTCCGCCCTGGCCAGAGATGCCTTTGCATTGTCGAGCGCGGCCTGGAAAGAAGCGGGTTCGATCTGGTAGAGCACCTGGCCGGCCTTGACGTCGGAACCCTCCTTGAACAGGCGCTTCTGAATGATCCCATTGACCTGGGGCCGGATCTCCGCGACAAGGTGGGCGGCCGTGCGCCCCGGCAACTCGACGGTCAGCACAACCTGCTCCGGTTGAACCGCCACCACGGACACTTCCGGTGCTGCGGGGGGCGGAGCGGACGACTTCCCGCGGCCGCAGCCGCCGGTCAAAAGGCCACCCGAAAGAATCATCAAAAACACGATCAGTTTGAGCGATTCGCCAACGGTCTTGTTCATCTGCATCCATGACCTCCGGAATATCCGATGGGGCTCAAGGCATACGGTCGACACAGCCCCCCGATCAGCGGGACTGCGTTCCGCACGGCTCCTTTTTTCGAAAAAACACATTATCGATCCGACAGCCCTCTATTACAAGCATCAGTTCTTGCCGGTCTTCCCATGACCTGCCCCGCGGCCCCACAACGGATGCCCGCGGCGCCGAAGCCGATCAATTGCTCGACGAGTTCCTCCGTATCCAGCGGTTTGTCGGGCTTCAGCGGCAAGTTGTTCATGCTCCACGCGTGGAGAGAATAATGGAGCGCTCCGGCCAGAAAGGCCAGCCTCCAGAAAACCTTTTCCCCGGGCAATTCGGGAACCGCCCTTGCCACTGCGGAATGGAACCGCTTCAGAACATTACTGAAATGGGGGTAGACGTGCTTTTCGGCATATGCCGGAGGTTCACTGAGGCATCGGCCCATGAGGCGAAGAAAAGGGTTGCCTTCCCGGCACGGGGCCGATGTGCAAACCACCGCGGGACGGACGAAGGCTTCCAGGACTTTTTCAAGTGGGGGCGGGCGATCGCCGGCCGCGTCTTCGACCGCGTCGAGCATGGCCAGCCTGGCTTCATTGAGCGGCGTGAGGTGCCGGTCGAACACCGCGGCAATCAACCCATCCTTGGACCCGAAATGGTAATTCACGGAAGCGAGGTTGACACCGGCTCCATCGGTAATGTCGCGCATGGACGTCCCATCGAGTCCCTTTTCGGCAAAGAGGTGCTCGGCGACTTCGATGATCCGTTCCTTCGTGGTCAATTTCTCGGGCATTACGGACATGGGATTTCCTTCCCGTACAAGATCAAACGTTCGTTTGAATTAAACGATTGTCTCAAAAAATGCAAGGACTATTTTTGCCCCTTTGCCGGCCCGCACGGAATCCTCGCTCCGGGACCGCGAAGGAAAACGCGGCTCGCACAGGCCATCGCGGGTGGACGGTGCAGGGGCTTCCGACGGGGGGGGAGGAATGGTCCGGTGTGTTGGTTCCCGGCCGCACGGCACGAAACGACACGGGAAACATGCCCGGTGAAGGCGGACGGGACGGCGGCGATCGTTCCGGGGCAAGGCGCGGGGACGGCCCGGACATGGCCTGAAACCATGCCGCGAAGCACATTCAGGAAGGGTGTAAAAAATGCTTTTCAAAAGCGGGGGGGGGAACCGGGCCTCCCACACCTTCCGCCGCAACCCGATCCCGGGGTGGGGACGGGGCGATTGCCCCGCACGGTGCGGGACAATCGCCGCAAAGGACGAACGCCCGGCCTCGCGCGTCTGTGCGCGGGCCGAAGCCTCAGGGGGCCGGGCCGGCAAGTCCACGATTGTACGAAGGGATGCGTGGACGGTTAAGGGCCCGTAGGAACGGACGAAATTCAGCGCCTAATATCTCGAGAGAACCTGCACGAGCCGCTTCGCTCCCGCGGGAGGTTTGATCCTTCCGGCCAGAATATCGCCGGCGACGACCGATCTGCCGTAGTAGGCCGCGTTGGCATCCTTCCTGGTGACGACCACGGTACCCTCGAGGGAGATCCCGGCGAAAATCCCCTGGCTTCGGCTGTAGGTGTATACCGCGGCCATCGGCGTTATCCCCACCGCGGCGGTGCGGCCCACGGGACCGGCCGCGACACTGAGATCGGTGCCCAGCTGTATGTTGCCTTCCCTGGAGAACGCATTCACCGCCTCAGCCGTATTGAGGATCATCACGAACTCGGTCACCTGCGCTCCAATCTGCAGGCCGAATCCGGCACCGCCCGTGCCGATTGCCGACGGGCCGCTCCATCCCTTCCGGGTCCGCGCCACCACCACGCCGTGACCACCACGGCCGCTGAAGATGAAACCGGCTTTCAAGACCGTCAGTATGGCGATGCCCCTGGCATCCTTGAGAACCGATCTGGGCACGGACTGCTCGGGGATGTCCTGGAAGCGCTGGAAAATGGTGACGGCTTGATTGACGTCATCCTGCATGTCGGCAAAAGCGACGGTGGGTAAGAATGGTGCGACCAATGCGAACACCAGTGCGGCGCAAAAAATGGATTTCATCTTCCTCTCCTTTTCGGTAGGTTGCATCACCTCGTTCCGATCGCCAGGATACGCACAATCGAAGCCTTCCGCAATCGTCGAGCCCGTGGACGGTGGAATCACGGCCGGGTGGGCCGAAGGCCAAATCCTTTCCCGTGCCGGTCGCTTGGGATCGCGTTGAATGTATATCGGCAGGAGAATGCGGGCAATTGAAAAAACACGTGCCCCCGGCGCCGTTCGGGTTGGGACGACGCTGCGCCGATTTGGCGGTGCCACGCGCGCTCCCAAACTCATTCGCTCCGGCTCGGCTTCCCCGCCGTTTCCTTTCAGAATCGCATCAGTCCCCTGTTCCCGATTTTCAACGGCGCATAGCCGAAGAGAGCGTTCAGGTGGTGGAGAAGGGCATGACCGCCTTCCTGCCGCCACAGCTCTTCAACGCGCTCGTTCACCCGACGGTAGTATTCCAGGGCCGATTCCGGTGAGGAGGGTTCGTCCTTCGCGGAGCAGCGCCGGGCCGCCTGAGAAATGAGGTCGAGCCACATTTCGCTGGCGCCCATGATGAAATATGGCCACGATTTCTTGATGGAAAAGGGCCAGCGGGCGTCACTGGTATCGCACGGATCGGGTTTGGCGACGATCCTGGTGTCGTCGATCTTGACCGCGGCGATCGTGCCCGAGGCCTCCAGCGCTTTGAGCAGCCGATTGTTCCGGATGGCGTCATAAATCCTGTCGGCGGTTTTCCGCGTCGCATAGAAGACAAAACTGAACTGATGTCCGGCGTCATCCCGCGCCGCCCTGCGATGAAAGCGCCACAGAACGACGTCGCTTCGACGGCGATTCAGAACGGGGGCAACCACACGGTCGGCGAGCAGGGCATCGACGTGCCACAGCGGCTCATCGCACTCTTCCGGCCATTGTATCTTGAAACGAACGGACCACCAGCCCTTCTGCGGGTGCCCGGCGACATCCTGGAGCCACCCCGAGCCCCGGGGGCCGCATACGGGCGCGCATCCGCAGACCCCGAGCGCCGCGAATGCCAGGAGCACCGTGAAAATCCTAAGACCGCGACGCAGGCCGACACGCCCCATTCGTGATCTCCCCAAGAAGAGTCGCAAAAATCTCGCATCCCGCAACGCAGGCGCACCCGCGGACGACTGCCGAAACCTGCCGAACGGACCGCGCACGAGCCGCAATCCGGAATGCACCGCCAAGTCTATACCAGTTGACCCCGGGCTTGCGAAGGGAAAATGGAGGAACGGGGAGCCATATGCAAGGATCCGCTCATGAAGTCCTTCCCCCGGCAAGAAAACGCCATAGCGCCGGGTGGGTTTCTCATGTCGAGTCTTGATGCCGGCTTGAGTCGATGCCGGCAGGCGGTACTGCGCAGTAGCCGCCGAATGCGTGATTCGCGCGGTGAAAATACGCGATTGACCCCAGTTCGCGCACGAAAAGGGTGCCGTATTATTTGCGCAGAATCAGGGAGTGAAACGTCCCGGGGGTGCAGGATGGCCCCGGGGCCGCATCGCTCCGACCCACTCATTCCTTCTTGCGGCTGCGGTACTCCGCGCGATGGTCGGTTTTCGGCGGCAGCAACAGGGTGCTGTCGTTCGGGATCCCCCGAGGCAAGAAGCGCCTGTTCGGGAACGCCGTGCATCCTTGGGAAAACCGGCCGTCTCTTCCGCAGCATATGGCTCGCCCGGATTGTTCGAGGAACGCCCATGCAGGAATTCTATTGCACCAAAATACACGACTTCGTTAAGGTCAGCGTTGGAACACTCGGCTCGTCGGGTTCGGGGTCGTCCTACCTCGAAGGCTGTTTGCGCGCCGGAGACTGTGGAATCAAGTGCGGGAAATCCGGACGATTTCTGGATCCCAACGAGTGTCCTCTGAACCTGGAAGTCTTTCTGCGGGAACTTTCCGGGAATATTCCCCGGTAGAATCGTGCGTTTCCGGCTCATCGGGCTTTGTCACGAAACGCTCCCGACGGCCGCCTTTTTGTCCCCCGTTGCGATCCCCGCGGCTTTCGGCCATCGAGAGGAAGGTCCAGGCAAGCGGGATCGGCACACGGACCTCTGCAATCCCTCCTGCTTTTCATAGCCCATCGGAACGGTTCGCGGTTCTTTCGCGGGATATCGCATCGCCTTCTCTATTGTTCTGGCGGCGAGCCCGCTTTTGTAATAAAAGGGGCGGTGAACCTCAAAGTCGGACAACCTTTTCCATTTCAGGGACACGAAACTCGACATCGATATTGGCGACCGGCCCGGATCGCGGAGTCTTCACCCGCACGGAGGAAGGCGCACGAGGCGGCATGGCCGAGGATTCGCGGGATGAAGTCATCCGGGCACGGCGGCAACCATCCGGAGGGAGAGAAATGGGGATCAAAACGAGACTGATTTTTTGCCTGATGCTGTCATGCGTGTTCTTGTCCGCGTGCTCCTCCAACCCGTCGGAAACGATCGAGCTCAAACACTATGCGCTCGACGGCATGGACGGGGTGATCACCGGGAAGGGGGTTGAGATCGACAAGGGTATCTCCGCCGACGGGAAAGGCAGCCTGAAGGTGACGGCGACGCAGCCGACCACGGTGATGCTGTTTGAAACGGGCGACATCGATATCGAGAACGCGAAGTTGATCTACCGGGCCAAGTTGCGCACGGAGAAAGTGGACGGAAAGGTCTACCTGGAAATGTGGTGCCGGTTTCCTGGAAAAGGGGAGTTTTTCTCCCGGGCGCTTCAGGCGGCGCTGACGGGCACCAACGAGTGGACCGTGCAGGAGACGCCGTTCTTCTTCAAGAAGGGTGAGAACCCCGACAATGTCAGGCTCAACCTGGTGGTCAACGGCACCGGCACCGTATGGATCGATGACATCCGCCTGGTCAAGGGGTCGGTGAACTGACACCGGGCCGCACTCGGGGCGGCGCCGGCACGGGAGAAGGGGAACCTTGAGCCTGCCGCGGGGGGAGAACGCGCGCCCGCTCCTGCGGTCAAGGCCGCCGCGAGCGGCTACGTCGCGCTCAGATCGGGGTCCGTGCATTCCAGCGCCCGGTATCCCGTGCTGCGCCGTGCCCGGATTGCCTCGATCAGCTTCGGGACGATTTTGCGATAGTCCTCGACGACGATCACGTCGGACACGGCGAAGATCTCGGCGGATGGGTCCGTGTTGATGCCGATCACGTTCTTCGACTGGTCCATACCCACGATATGGTGCATCACGCCTGAAATGCCTATCCCTATGTAAAGAGCGGGCCGCACCGTTTTGCCGCTTTGCCCGATCATGCAGTCTTCATGCGCCCAGCCTTCATCGACCGCGGGACGGGTGGCTCCGACCGCGCCGTTCAGGACTTCGGCCAGTTCCTCGATCATCTTCCAGTCTTCTTTGCCGCCGATTCCCCAGCCTCCCGCGACCACCACCTCCGCTCTTTCGAGGGGAACCCCCTTCGGCGGTTCCATGCTGATCTCGAGGACTTCCGGGCCGAGGTTGACGCCCGCGAGATCGACCGCCACGCGCGTGATGTTCCCGTTTCTGTGCTCCGGGGGGCGGGCACGCATGATCCCCGGCATGACGGTGGCCATCTGGGGAAGGCGGTCGGGGCATTTGATGGTGGCCACCACTCCTCCCTCCCAGCCGGGGACCACCTGGAGAAGACGTCCGTCCCGGTCCAGCTTGAGGTCGATGCAGTGGGCCGACAGGCCGGTTTGAAGCCTGGCCGCCACCCGGGGCGCAAGTTCGACTCCCATGGCGGTGGCGCCCATCAGGAGGATGGACGGCCCGCGCTCCCGCACCATGGATTCGAGCACCGAGGCGTAAGGCAGGACTCGATAGTGTTTCAGCAGGGGATCGTCGGCCACGAGCACCCTGTCCGCTCCATGATCGACGAGCACCTGCGCGAGGGGTTCCACGCCGCTGCCCAGGAGCACCGCGGTGACCGATGCGCCGGAACCCTCAGCCAGTTCCCCCGCTTTGCTCAGGAGCTCGAGGCCGACCGTGTGCAACCCGCCGTCCCGCTGTTCCGCGAATATCCAGATTCCATCCTGTTGTTCAACGCTCATGAAATCACCTCGACTCCCGTTCAAACCACGCAGTAGTGAAAGATCCGGTCCGCCAGCTGCTGCACCATCTCCTCCGGGGTTCCTTCGATCCTGGCCCGCGCCCTCTCGGACCGGCGCACTTCCAGGCCGGCCATCTTCGTGGGAGACCCCGCAAAGCCGACCGTCGCAGGTTCCAGCTCCAGGTCCTCGTTCGAAAGGACCTGAATTTCCTTCTTCTCCGCCGCCAAAATCCCGGCAAAGGAAACATAGCGTGGCTTGTTGAGCTCCCTGCGAACGGAAAGGACCATGGGAGGAGCGGCCAGCAGCTTGACTCGGCCGTTTTCTATCCGCTGCGTTACGATCATGTTCCCCCGGGCGTCCCAGTCCAGCTCGCCGACATGCATCACGTTGGGAAGGCCCAGGAATTCGGCCAACTGGGAACACACCTGGGCGGTGGATCCGTCGATGGAAAAGTTGCCGAGCAGCACCAGGTCGTATTCCCCGATCCGGCGACAGCCGGCGGCCAGGATTCGCGAAGTCGCCAGGGAATCCGATCCCGCGAAGACCCGGTCCGAAATCAGGACGGCCCTGTCCGCGCCCATGGCCAGCCCCTCCTTGAGGATGCGCTCTGCAAAAGGGGGCGCCATGGACAAAAGCACCACTTCGCCCCCCCTGGTCTCGCGAATGCGGAGAGCGGCCTCGAGGGCATGCTTGTCCAGAGGATTCATGACGTTGGGGATTGCCTCCCGCTTCAGCGTCATCGTAACCGGATCCATCGACACCTTGTGCCAATGCTTCGGATCGGGAACGGGTTTGATGCAGACTATGATCCTGTTCATGCGAGCACCTTGTTGGTGGAATCGAAGAGCTTCGGTGCCGGGCCGGCGGGGGAGGGGCTCAAGCTCGGCCTCTCCCTCGCCCCCGGCCGGAAAAGGAAGCCGGATCGGGCGGCGTGCGCCGCTATTTCTTGAACGGGGCCAATGCCGCGCGGCCGAGAACCAGCTTGCCGATTTCGCCGGTTCCCCCGGCCGGAATGGTCACCATGGCGTCCCTCAACAGACGCTGCACGGTGTATTCTTTCATGATTCCATACGAGCCGTGGATGTCGACGGCCCGCTTGGCCGCCGTCGCCGCCGCTTCGCACGTGTACCACTTGGCCAGCGCGGATTCGGTGTCGAAGCGGAGGTTGTTGTCCTTCATCCAACTGGCCCTGTAACACAGGAGCCGAGCGATCTCGAGCTGGGCGAAGATTTCGGCCATGTAAAACTGGATGGCCTGGAGCGTGGCGATGGGCTTGCCGTACAGGACGCGTTCCTGGGCAAATTTGGCGGCCTCCTCGTACGCACAGGTGAGGATGCCCAAAGCCACCGCGGCCATGCCCGTTCTTCCCGTCTCGCTGACGGTCTTCATGGCTACGCCGACTCCTCCCCCCTCCTGCCCGAGGAGGTTCTCCCGCGGAACCTCGCAGTCGTTGAACACGAGCTCTCCCGTATTGGCTCCCCGCATGCCGAACTTGTTTTCCTCGCGGCCGACCCTGGCTCCCGGCGCATCCTTGTCGACGACGAAAGCGCTCAGGCCCTTCGCTCCTTCACCGGTCCGGGCGATGACCACCCAGAAGTCCGATGTGTGCGTGTTGGTGATGAAGCACTTGCGGCCGTTGATGATGTACTTGTCTCCCTTTAGGTCTGCCGTGGTTTTCGTGCCCGCCACATCCGATCCGCCGCCCGGCTCCGTGACCGCCACGCATCCCATGGTGTCGCCACGCGCAAGACGGGGGAGGTACTTCTTCTTCTGAGCCTCGTTGCCGAAATCGGCAAGCGCCGCGCACGCCATATGATGAACCTGCATGGCCATCGGAATCGCGGCACAGACCCGGCCCAGCTCCTCCAGGACAATGGTGCGGGCCACGTAGCCCAGCCCCACCCCTTCGTAGTCCGTGGGCGTGATGATCCCGGTGATCCCGATCTGGGCCATGGGAGGCATGAGCTCGATCGGGAACTTCCCGTTGGTTTCCATGGACTCCATTTTGGGAGGAATTTCATTCTCGGCGAATTCTCTGACGAATTTCCGTAACATCTCTTCCCGTTCGGAAAACCTGAAATCCATTGTCATTTCCTCCTCTCATGCTTCGGTGGACCGGTTCCTTGCGTTCTTGCCGATGGATTCAAAGGGGACAGCCCGTCGAGATAGTCGATGAGGATGCCGATGGATCGGTCCAGGTTCTCGATCGATTTGTCCACACTGTAAATGAGAGAGGCGCCCAACAGTCCCGAGAAAATCAGCTCGGCAGCAGCTTGCGCGCTCACATTCTCCCTGATTTCTCCCGATGCTATCCCCTCTTTCAATAAACGCAGAATCATCCTTTTCAGGCCTGACATTCCTTCGCTCACTTCCCGGGCCAGATGCGGCTTCTGATCGGCCAGCTCCATGGCCAGCGCCACGAAGATGCAGCCTCCGGGAATACTGTCCCTGTCCCCGAGGTAATTGTCCCGGTAATTGGTGAGGAACTTCCTGATCTTTTCGACGGTGCTTGCGGTCTGGTCCAGACCTGCCAGGCTCCGTTCCCTCCAGAGTCTTCGCGCTTCCCCCAGCACGGCGAAAAGCAGGTCCTCCTTGCTTTTGAAGTGATTGTAGAAACCGCCCTTGGACGTGTTCGCGGCCTCCAGAATGTCGCGCATGGACGTGTTGAGGAAACCGTGCAGAGAAAAGAGCCTCATGGACTGGTGAATGATCTGTTCTTTCAGGCTCACGCGCAACCCTTTCACGAACGACCCCGGGTACGGACAGACCGGTCGGTCTGTCCGTACCCGTGTGTACCGCGTGCTGTCCCGTGTGTCAAGCAACATCGGGGTCCGGTTTCCAAAGCAGGCCCGCAGACACGCGATTCGGCCCGACATGATCTGCGCGCCCCCTTTTTCGCGGTGGCTGAACGCCTCTCCCGAGCGGGGCTGAAGCGGTCCGCGATGCAACGCGGACACGGGTATGCGGCGGTTTGTTCCCGACGACGCCGAGGCACGGAGGCGGCGCCAGGGGGCTTGTTTCACGAGGGGTACCCGGGAAAATTCCCCGACACCGGGCAACGGCCTCAAGGGCGGCGGCCATGGACGCGGTCTGCGTCGGGCTGACGCGGTGCCGGTATTGCTGCCCGTGATTCCGACAGGCTCCGATATTCTGACAATGGATGTACACAATATGTACATCTTATGTACAACTATCCGCGTTCAATGGAGCACTCCGAATTTGCGTTAGAATCGCAATGTGCTGTAATTGCTTGATTTTCAATGTGAGCACCGGCTTGGCACAGTCTCTGCTCAGACAAATGTCCATCCGAGTCACCCCGTGGAGCAACGGCGGCGAAGCGGGCGTGCAAAAGGAAACGATCCGAAACGAAGGACATGCGATCTCAGCGCAAGGAGACAACTGATGGAAAAGAAGGCCGGGGGGAGATGGACAAGATTGGGCGCGCGGGTGCTGCTGGGAGCGGCGGCGTTCGTCGTCCTCTGGTGCGGCGATGCGCGGGCCGCGGGGTTGCTCAAGCCGCTGGACGGCCGGAGCGCCGCCATCCACATCAAAACGCACCGCGTGAATGTGACCATCAACAACGGGTTCGCAAGGACCGAGGTGGACCAGGTTTTCATGAACGACGGGCAGCAGGACCTGGAAGCCGTCTACACGCTGCCTCTTCCCGGGCAGGCGAGCCTGTCCGAATTGAGCCTGTGGTTCGATGGCCGGGAGAACATCGGCGAGGTCGTGGAAAAGGAGCGGGCGAAAGCCGTCTACGAGAGCCGGAAGGCGCAGGGAAGCGATACCGCCCTGGCTGAAAAAGACGATTTCAAGACGTTCAACATCCGCGTGGGCGTGGTTCGCCCCCAGGTGGAGACGCGAGTGCGCTTCGTCTACTATCAGCCCCTGGAAATCGATTTGAACGTGGGCCGGTATGTGTATCCGCTGGCCGAAGGGGGAGTCGACGATGAGCGGGACCGGTTTTGGACCGTGGACAATGCGGTTCGGGGGAGCTTCGCGTTGAACGTCGAGCTCAAGTCCGCGTTCCCGATCAAGGACGTCCGGCTGCCGGAACACCAGGACCGGGCCGTTGTCAGCAGGGAGTCGAACATGGGAGAGGGGGGAGCTCCGGGGGACGTTTACCGGGTTGCCCTGGAAAGCCCGGAGGGAGCGAGGCTGGACAAGGACGTCGTGCTCTACTACCGCCTGGATGACGAAGTACCGGGCCGCGTGGAACTGATCCCTTACCGCAAAAGCCCCGACAGCGCGGGGACGTTCATGGTGGTGGTGACCCCGGCGGCGTCTCTCAGGCGCATCGCCGAAGGCGTGGACTGGACGTTCGTGCTCGATACCTCCGGAAGCATGACCGGCCGCAAAATAACGACCCTCATCGAAGGCGTTTCACGGGTCCTGGGAAAGATGTCGGCCAACGACCGCTTTCGCATCGTGACCTTCAACACCACCGCAACGGATTTCACCGGAGGGTATGTCCCGGCGAGTCCGGAAAACGTTCAGACATGGATGCAGCGGGTCAAACAGATCCATGCCGGAGGTTCGACCGCCCTCTTCGACGGCCTCGACCTCGCCTACCGCCTGCTTGACGGAGAACGAACGACGGGCATCGTCCTCGTGACCGACGGGGTCTGCAACGTCGGGCCCACGCGACATGACGAATTCCTCGGCCTGCTCAAACAGCATGACGTGCGACTGTTCACCTTCGTCATCGGCAACAGCGCCAATCAGCCGCTCATGGATCGGCTTGCCAGGGAATCCGGGGGCTTTGCCATGAATGTCTCCGAGTCGGACGATATTGCGGGTCGTCTCATCCAGGCCAAGGCGAAGGTGTTCCACGAATGTCTTCACGGCGTCGAGCTGAAATTCCACGGGGAAAAGGTGAGTCGGCTGACTCCCGCCCGGCCGGGCAGCCTCTACCTGGGTCGGCAGTTGGTGGCTTTCGGCCGCTACGAGGGACACGGCGAAGTGGAGGTCGAGCTGAAGGCCAAAGTGTCCGGGCAGGAACGTTTCTGGCGCTGCAAGGCCGTTCTGCCCGAGACGGATGAGGAAAATCCCGAATTGGAGAGACTCTGGGCCTTGTCCTCTATCGAGGAGCACATGGAGATGATCCGGGAACGGGGCGAAAGCGAGTCGCTGCGCGAAAAGGTGATCCGGTTGGGCAAGGAGTGCTCCCTGGTGACCGACTACACTTCCATGGTGGTGATCCCGCAGGATGCGATGGAAGCCGAAGGAATCGGCGGAAGCAACGCGGACCGGGTCGCCGGGGAGCGTATGGCCAAGACCGCGCGCGCCAACGCGCCGGTAAGGAATCACCGCGTCGATGAAACTTCCGGGAACGGAGGCATGTTCCAGGGCCAAAAGGCGCCTGGGGTCGGCAGCGGCCCGGTGGGGCCTCTGATGGCGGTGCTGGTGGCCTGGCTGGCTGCAATGAAGCGCAAATCGCGATGAAAGAAGAAGTGGGGAAAAGGGAGCCTTCGTGCCCGGGACTTCCTTCTTCCCCGTTTGACGGTCGAGCCCGCGGGTCCGGTGTTTCGAAAGGGCCGTGGAAAGGCTTTTCCCCCGGCACCCCGGGCGCCGGGGGCAGAGCGGCCAGGAAAAAGGTATGCCTTGGAGAAGATGCCGTGACCCTGGACGCCGGGGGGCGGAGTGGTTCCCCGCCGCCCGGTCGTGCCCGCATCCGAAAAAGCGAGGGAAAACATGCAATCGGCAAATGAATCGAGCCAACGTCCACGGCGAGCGCCCGAGTTATTCGTTTTCGGCGTCGCCCTGGCGGTGCTCAACTTCCCCCTGCTCACCGGCGGCATATTCGAGTCCGCGCTCTTTTTCCCGGCCTCCGTCAAGGCCGGGGAATGGTGGCGCGTGCCGGCCCACCCCTTCGTTCATTTGAGCTGGTATCACCTGCTGCTCGATGCGGGAGCGTTCCTGCTCCTCTATGCCGGGCTGGACGAACCGTCGCGTTGGAGGCGACTCTTGTGGGTGATCGGGTGCGGCCTGGGCAGCCTCGCTTTGAGCACGCTTACAACCCCGCTCATCGCCGTCCGGGGCCTGTGCGGGCTTTCGGGCATCGCCCACGGTCTCATGGCCGTTTCGGCCCTCGAGTGCATGACCGGTGAGAGGGGGGATCGTAAGAGCTTCATCACCGGAATGGTCTGCTTCGGGATCATCGTTTCCAAGAGCATCGTCGAGGTGTTGCAGGGGCACGTGTTCTTCGAATTCCTTCACTTCGGGCTGATGGGGTCGCCCATTCCCGCCTGCCATGCGGGAGGCGTCCTGTCGGGTATCCTGATGTTCCTCGCAATGGGCGGGGCTCGCCGGCTCAAGGACGCATCCCGGACGGCCCGGGCATCGATCGTGGCGCAGGAGGGAGAGCCGGGGATGTTCGAAGCACGGATCGGTGCACCGGCGTCATGAAGCTCCGACTCCGCCTCGATGGCGGCACAAAGCCGTGCCTTCCCCGAGGAGGCCCCTTTCGCCGGCGCCCTCCGGGCACTCGTTTCCAAGGCAATGTCGAGAAAAGTGAGGACGGCGGGCGGCCCTCCGCGAGGGTCCCGGGCGAGGTCCTCTACGAAGAAACGACTATGCCTTTCCCTCGCAAGTAGGTCTTCACCTGTTGGATGCTCAGAAGCCGATAATGGAATACCGAGGCCGCAAGCAATATGGTCGCGCCACCCTGCGTCACGGCTTCGTAGAAATCCTCGAGCCTGCCCGCCCCGCCCGAAGCGACCACCGGCACCTTTACTGCCTCCGAAATGGCCCGGGTGAAGGGAATATCATAGCCGGCCTGCGTTCCGTCGCCATCCATGCTGGTCGGCAAAATGACGCCGGCACCGAGCGCTTCGCATTGTTTGGCCCATTCGACGGCGTCCTTGCCGACCGCCAGGGTGCCCCCCGAAACCACCAGTTCGAAACCGGACGGCATGGCTGCGCTCCGGCGGGCATCGATCGCAACGGTCACGCGTTGCGATCCCCATCCGGCGGCGGCTTCCCGGATCAACTCCGGACGCTTGACCGCCGCGCTGTTCATGGAGACCTTGTCCGCGCCGGCTCCCAACAGCAGCTCGATATCTTCCATCGTGGAAACGCCGCCCCCGACGGTCAGCGGTATGTCGATGACGTCCGAGACGGCCCTCACCCAGTCAAGACGGGTCTTGCGATTTTCGAGGGTTGCGGCGATGTCCAGCATCGCCAGTTCATCCGCGCCTTCCTGCTGATAGAGCCTGGCGCTTTCCACGGGATCGCCGGCATCCTTGAGGTCCACAAAGTGAATCCCCTTCACCACGCGACCGTTTTTCATATCCAGGCACGGCATGATTTTGACCATGGTTTTTTCTCCTTTTGGGTGGGTTATCCGGTCCAAGCCAATGCCGGGCGAACGCTTCAGACAACTTCCCGAAGAGATTCTCCTCGGGATGAGCATCCGGTCCAACCGGGAAAACTCAGCGCCGCCGCAAGGTTGTCACTCCCGGCGGCAAGAGCCGCTCCCTGGACCGCGCCTTGCGGCAACTTATCTTCGGAGCCGGAATTCTCCTACATGCGGCGCAAAGTTGCAAGGCGCTCCAACTTGCCCTCAGCGATTTTGTCCCGCCGACAAGCTCGCGCATTTTTCGGCGCGTCCCGGTCGCGGGCGCGAAAGAGCGTGCCTGTCCCGACTGTGTCGGCGGGTAGGTGCTGGAAGACAGGTCCAGGGGAGCCCGAAGCGACGACACCGCTCCGGGGGCGGCCGGGGAGAGAATGGCGTGCCGGCCGGCCCGGAGGCGGTTTGCGGTTTCATGGCATATCGACAATGACGATGGATTCGGATCGGTCTTTCATCACCGGCAGGCCCGGTCCCGGCTGCACTGGAGAAAGCGGGAGGGGAGCGGCTTCCCCTCCCTTGCTCGAAGGGGCCGGGCGTTCGAATCGGATGGGGCCGCTAACGGCGCTTCATTTGATAGTACTCTCCCGTCGGAAGCCAGCGGATGTACCCGTAGTCCGTCGTTTCCTTGCCCGATGCCGTTCCGTTGGTCCCGACCACCTGGATGTCTCCGACCCGTCTGAACGATCTCACGCCGACCATGGAGGTGGCTTCAACACCCGCCGCGCACCCGGCACCGGCGGTTCCTTCAACGCGGAATCGCCCGGCCGGCGTGTGCAGATTGCTCAACAGGAAGGGTTTGTAGGTTCTCAGCACGGTGAGTTTGCCGAGGTAGCTTTCATAGGCGCAGCCGGCGCATTGGTCGAGCCCGGAGTACTGGAGGCCGTCTTCATTCCAGATGGTGTACTCGATCTTGGTCTTCAGGCTCAGAGTGTCCCCGGTGAGATCGGACTTGCACGGGACAAGGGCCAGGTTGTTGACGGCGAATCCGTCGGTGGTGCTTCCTTGAGTGGGCTCCGCAAGGAAATCGAAGGTCAGGTATTTCGGGCACGCATCGTATGCGGCGTTCGGCAGGCTGCACGCGGCGGCGCTGTAATCCGGCCCTGGGCAATTGGCGGGAGTGACGACCGTCGTCGGCGATGCCTTCAGGGACATGATGTTGACGTCGGCTCCACCCACTCCTGCCACCTCTCCAATCCAGAAGCCGTCGGCGAAGTTCCCGGAACTGTCGATGACGTTTGCCGCGAATCGCCACGCGCTGTACTGCCAGGCGTTCTGGGGACGTTTGGCCAGGAAAGGCTTTGTGACAATGGCGAAACCGCTCAGGTGATTCCACGAGATCTGTTTGCGCAGGGTGCGGTCGACAGCCCAGCATTTGAGGACCCCTTCCTCGCCCGTACCCATCCCGGCGGCCACTCCGCGGCCGGACAGGTCGCAGCCGTCGCTGGCCCTGAACATGACGCTGTTGCGGGCGGAAAGCCTCATGGCAAAATCGGACAACAGGCACGGACCGGCGGGATTGGTCCGTGCCTGCTTGACTTCCCAGTAACACTTCACGCAGACCTTGTTGGAAGAATTGTTGGTGAGAAGAATGTATGTTTCCGTCCCGTTATCGGTCTGGATCTTTGGCCAGATCAGGAGACTGCCCTCCTTCGACGTATCGGCGGCGCCGCTGATCTGGGCCGAACCGTCGGGGCTTGCCGCGACCATCATGAAAGCCGTGACCAAAGCTGCGATGATGTACCTTCTCATATGCCTGACCTCCTCGATATTCAGTCCCGAGCCGCCTGGCATTCCGCGTGGACCACACGCGCAGGCGATGCCGGTATCACCGGATTCGGGTGTTTCACGGGCATGCGCCGAAAAATCCGTGCCGTCCCGTGAAGGGGCCGCCCGGATCGGATTCCGGTTACCAGGTGATGGAAACCGGGGTCGACGTGTTCACGTCATTGGCGTTCCTGATGTACGCCTGGCCCGGGCCTATGGCGGTCGGGGCGACGCCGACGACGGGTCCGTCACCGGAATAGAGCCGCATGGACATGACGCCCAGGAGCGGCGAGCCCACGCTGCCCGCACAGGCGGCCTGCTTCCTGCCGTGCACGTAGATGGTGCCGCTGCGGGTCGACATGTGCGTGAAAGGGTTTTCGGCCCCTGCGACCAGATGCACTTTGGGGCCGGCAAGGGATTGATAGAACCATTGGGTCGCGGTGTCGTCACATCCCACGCACACGGACGCCGTCGAAAGGGTCTTCCCCGTTTCAGTGCGGCGAAGCAGTTTCGTATAGACGATCGTGTCGAGGTTCCCCGCAAGGCGCTCCCTGCAGGGAACGAGGGCCAGCCTGTTGTCGACGGTCCCCGCCGGGAAAACACCCGAAGCCTTCCGGGTCTGCCTCAGAAAGTTGAACAGCAGGCCCGTCGGGCAGGCGTCGTAGTTGCCGGAATCGCCCGTTAGAAGCATCTCTCCCGGCAGACCCGCAGCGACGCCGGTCGTGGCTGAATTCACGGCGAATCGCCAGGCGCTGTATTCCCAGTGACGGTCGTCAGCCTCCCCGACCACCGCGCTTCCCGACAGCCAATTCCAGGCAATCTGCTGTGTTCCGGCGCTGTCCACCGCCCAGCATTTGAGCTCGGCCAGAGTCCTGGGCGCCAGGGGGCTGGGCTGCATGCCGGTGTGAGGCACGGCTTTGCCGTCCGGTCCCTTCCCCGTGGACGCCATCCAGGAGACGGGCTGGTTGGGCTGAAGCGTAAAAGTCCATTCGGTGCGCGCGCAGGACGAAGGGAAGCGATAGACACACTTAACTTTGACGCTCTCATAATAGTCATTGCTGAGGTTGATCATCGTGTCTGCCGTACCGCCTCTGATCAGAGGCCAAACCAGCAGGCTTCCCTTTTTCGAGGTGTTCGTCACGGTGCGATCCGTTTGGGCATGACACAGGGACACGGATACCGATAAAACGAAAACGGCGGTCAAAAAAACGAACACGCTTCTTTTCATACCCTCTCTCCTTGGAGATACGGTTGAGTGCGCCCTGGCGTTCAGGAACGACCGCCCCGACAGCCGAATCGTCGGCCGGTCCTTTCCGGTGGCTTTCCTTCCCGTTGCATTCATGGTCGCAGGCGCCCCAAACCTCAAGGGATGCCGCCGGCGAACCATCGAGGCTGCCTGGGATGAGACCGGATTTCCTTGCTTTCCGCTTTGAGTCGCTTTATCGCGAACGCACGGCCGGGAAGCCGTGGAATTGAGCCGGCCCCCTCGTCTGCCTGCCCGGAACGCCGAGCCCCGCCTCCAGCGTCGTTCCGATCCGGATTGAGCAGAAGGGGAAGTTGGAGCGGGAATCGGGTCTTGAGCCGTTGCCTGCCTTTGTTCGAACAAACGCTTCCGTCGAAGCCATGCTGCATTCCAGCGGGGGAGATGCACGGCTTTCGGGAATTCGTTCAACGCGTGTGCTCTGCAAGCATCCAAAGGGGCCCGCGCCTCGTTTCCGAGGCACGAAACGCATTGTCTTTCGATCGTCAGCGGAATCAGCGCAGAAGAACGGAAACGGCCGCATTGATGAAACCTGCCGGACGTGTCCGTTCCTTTCCTTTTCTCAGGGACTCACGCGCCTGATGTGCCCGGTTCAGCTTCATGAATAGGGTGTGACCTTACGGAATGCATTCTAGCAATGTGAGGCGGAAAGTACACGTTAATCTTCGTCAATGTTTGTCCTGCCCGCCCTGTCCTTTTCGGGGGATGAGGAACGCATCCGGATGTTTGTTCCCGGGTTCGCAGGATTCGCTCACGCTCACTCTCGAACCCGGTAATGTCCCAGGGTCATTTGCAGGGGGACTGTGGGCGAGAAGACAAAGCCAAATCGGCAAGGGGGGAAGGCACACGAAGAAAGCCCAAGGTTCGAAGAATCCGGGCGCGCAACCGCCCCGGAAAATGAACCGGCGTTCCCGCGGGCACCGCGGGCGGTTTGGGCGCGGAGAGCGGCGAGGCCATGATTGAAGCCGCCCCCGCTGAGTGAAAGGGTCGATCGTTATTCCTTCCCGATCATCACACTGGTTGCCTTGATGAGAACGTACACCTGGTCGCCCGCCTTGAGGCCGAGGTCTTTGACCGCATCGACGGTGATTGTTGAAGTGATGATATTTCCTCCGCCGATGTCGACCTTCACCTTTGCCGCCACCTGGCCTTCTTTCACTTCCACAACTTTACCCTTAATGACATTCCTGGTGCTGAGTTTCATGGTTTTGTCTCCCCGTTAATGAGTTGAAGAAGATGTTGCCGGAATTGACTCTTGTTCGAGAGCGATATTCTATAGAATATCAATATCTTGTCAGAAAGGATATCGCATAATGCCGGTCACCGGCCCCCGGCCCGATTCACGGAAACCGCTTCGGCCCATTGGCGCTCAGGCCCCCGTCTGCCGGGCTCGTTTCAAGGCCGGGGGACGATGGATCTGCGTCATGTAATCGTTGAAAAGCAAAGGATGTCGCGAAAACAGTCTCGCGCCCGTCGGGCAACGCGATCCGCAATCGCCGGCACGCCGCCGGGAATCAAGATTTCCACGCGCCTGTCCCCCGAAGGGTCCCGGGTGCAATGGGGGAGCCGCTTCATTGATCCGCGGGGGAGCCTGTCGCTCAGGAGGCGAGCACCTCTTCCAGGTCGGTCCCGTCGCTCTTGAGAAAATGCAGGCACTCGCGGACCCGGCCGATTTCGTAGATCACGAGGGTCTCGGCAAAGGCCCGAATATCCTCGGGGTCGTGAGTGACCATGACCATCGGGATGCCGAAGGCGCTTTGGATTTTCGCCAGCTCTTCGCGGAGCTTCACGCGCAGGAGCGTGTCCAGGGCGGCGAAGGGTTCGTCCAGGAGCAGCAGGTCCGGCTTGCGGATCAGTGCCCGCGCGAGCGCCACGCGCTGCTTCTGGCCTCCTGAAATGTCCGAGGGATAGCTTTGCGCCAACGGGGCGATCTCGAAAGCCTCGAGGAACTCCATGACCTGGCGCCTGTCGTCGCTGGACAGGCGCCACGGCCAGTTTTTTCTCAGTCCGAATCCCACGTTCTCGAGCACCGTGAGGTGAGGCATAAGCGCGTAGTCCTGGAAGAGATAGCCGATTTTCCTGTGACGCGAGGGGACGTTCACCCCGCTTTGCGTATCGAACAGCACGCGGCCGTTGAGAGCGATTTTCCCCGCGTCGGGCGTCACGAGACCGGCGATGGACTGCAGCGTGAGCGTCTTGCCGGAGCCCGAAGGGCCGAAAAGGACCACGCACTGCTCCCGGGAGGAGAAGGCGGCATCGAGCCTGAAATGCCTCGCCTTCGATTCCATGCGCTTTTCCACTGAGACTTCGATGACCATGTTACGGTTTCCCGAATCCGTACTTCGAGAGGATTTCCACGCCTTCCTTGCTCAGCACGAAATCGATGAAGCGCCGGGCGGGAACCGTCTTCTTGGTCGCCGCGATCACGGCGATGGGATACAGGATCGGCTTGTGCTTTTCCACCTTCAGCATGACCCGCACCTTTTCCTTTGCGATGACGGCATCGGTTGCATAGACAATCCCGGCGTCCACCTCCCCGCGGCTCACGTAGTCGAGCACCTGGCGGACCGAATTGGCGAGGATGAATTTGGGTTTCAAAACTTCCCACAAACCCTCGTTGGTGAGGGCCTCCTCAGCGTAACGGCCCGCGGGGACCGATTCCGGATTTCCCACGGAAATCTTCGTGATTTCCTTCAGGGTCAGGTCCTTCAGAGCCTTGATGGGGGCTTTCGCGTCGCCGGGGACGATCAGAACGAGCCCGTTGCCGGCGAAGTTCTTCCTGGTTTCGGTCAGGATGAGCTTCTTCTCGTTGGCCTGGTCCATGGTTTTCTGATCCGCCGATGCGAACACGTCCGCCGGCGCGCCCTGCTCGATCTGCTGCAGCAACGGTCCCGAGGCGGCGAAATTCAACACTACCTTGGTTCCCGGGTTGGCCGCCTCGAACTTCTTGCCCACCTCCGTAAAGGCATTGGTCAGGCTTGCCGCGGCGGAGACGATGATTTCCTGCTCGGCGCAGGCACTGCCGACGTACAGCGCGGGGAGGATGGGAAGGGCGAGAAAAAGGGCGACGAAAAAACGGACGGCAAAATGATGCTTCATCGGTCAACCTCCTTGAGATAACGGGTTTTCAGGATTCTTCCGGAAAAAACCAGAACCGCCATGCACACCAGCGACGTAATGATCACCAAAGTGGCGGCCAGCCGCTCGTTCCCCGCCTGGACCGCATCGTAGACCGCGAGCGAGAGGGTTTGCGTCTTTCCGGGCAGATTGCCGGCCACCATGAGGGTGGCGCCGAACTCACCCATCGCCCGGGCAAAGGCGAGCATCGTCCCGGCCAATATCCCCGGCCAGGCGAGAGGAAACGACACGCGAAAAAAGATCCCCGCTTCGGACAGTCCCAAAGTGCGGGCGGCTTTTTCGAGATTCGGGTCGATGCTTTCGAAGGCGCTGCGGGCGGCTTTGAAAACCAGGGGCAGCGAGACCACGGTGGATGCCACCACCGCACCCTGCCAGGTGAACATGAGGGTCACCCCGAAGGTCTCGTAAAGCCAGCTGCCGATCCAGCCCCTTCGCCCGATGACGACGATCAGGTAGTACCCGAGGACGGTCGGCGGCATCACCAGGGGCAGAGTGAGGAAGGCGTCGAGCCATTCTCTGCCTCGAAACCGGACGCGGGCCAAAAGGAAAGCGACGGAGACGCCGACCAGGGAGGCCCCCAGCGTGGCAAAACCGGCCACCTTGAGAGTCAGGAGCAAAGGGGCGAGGGTTTGCGTCATGCCGGCGTCTCCCTGTTCCCGGCGCCCGGGGCGGGATCCGCGGTCGGCTTCATGCGGACTTCCCGCTCCGCACCTTTGTCAAAGCAAGACGGGCCATACAAGGCAGGAACGCTTTCCGGCCTATCCATCGGATCATCTCCCCCGGCCGTTCCCGGCGGTCTTCCTTCGCGGTCGGAAAAGTCGTATTCCCAACGCAAGGGGTGAATCAAAAACTGTTGTTTCAGTGCTAAAAATGTGCATTGTGTCGTTTATACACGATACGTTTACCCGATTTCAACGCAAGACGCAAGAACCCTGTTCGCACCGCCTTCAAGTGCTGCATTTTCGGAGGGCAACGTTTCCGCGGGAGGCTTGAGGAAGCCGGAACGCCCGGAAAACCGGGGCGGGATTCGCAGCCGCCCGCGCTTCGCGATTTCCGGTCGGCGGGACAGGTCGCGCCCGGATTCGCGGCTTTTTTGCCCGAGGCGTTCCGCGCAGTTCCCGGCACGTGGTCGTTTTCACCATTTATTGAAGACTTTCGAGCTTTATGAAGTACTGTTTAAATTACTATTGACATGCATACACGACATCTCTACAATGTGAAACCGTACGCAAAGATATTTATAAAATACATCAATCGCCGCATAATTGCCCGGAAATCAAAATGCAAAGCCTCGGATTGCCCAGAAGACCGGACCGGTCGCGTTCGCCTCCCCCCTTGCCACCGGAGACCCGGGACCATTCGCCGGAACACGCTGCATGCCATGTGAACTCGAGAATCAAGCGCGTTTTCATCTGAAATCGGATTCAGGAAGATGCCGGGGAGGGCAATGATGATGAGGCTCGTGACGAAATGTGCCGCCGTATTTGCCGCAACGCTCCTGTTGTTCGTGTTTGGCGGAGGACCGGGGGTATGGGCCGGGGAGGAAGAAACCCCGGAGGAGAAAACCGAGGAGACGAGAAACACGCGGAACCGGGTGTTCAGCCTGGGTGAAATCGAAGTGGTCGGAAAGATGGAAGAAAGCAAGAACACGACGGTCGAGAAAATCTACGACGACGAAATGCGGCTTTTCGACAGGAACGACCTGGCCGATGCCGTGAATCTCCTGCCCGGAGTGACCCTGTCGGAAACGGGGGCAAGAAACGAAAAGATGGTCTATATCCGCGGTTTCGACATCAAGCATGTCCCGATCTTTCTCGACGGCATCCCGATTTACGTGCCTTACGACGGCTACCCGGACCTGAGCCGGTTCAATACGTTCGATCTCTCGGAGGTGATCGTTTCCAAGGGCTTCACGTCCGTTCTGTACGGTCCGAACACCATGGGCGGTGCCATCAACATGGTTTCCCGGCGACCCGTCAAGGAATTCGAGATGAACGCGGGGTCCGGTTATGCTTCAGGGCGGACTTACCACGCTTTCGGCAACTTCGGGAGCAATCAGGGCAAATGGTACATCCAGACCGGAGCGTCCTACATCAACCGGGATCATTTCGACCTTTCGGACGATTTCACGCCGACGGGGGTGCAGGGAAGCGGGGAGAGGGTGAACTCCTATCAACGCGACTGGAAAGTCAACCTGAAGGTCGGGCTCACTCCGAACGAAACGGACGAGTATGCCATCAGCTACATCAATCAGAAGGCGGAGAAGGGCTCTCCGCCTTATGCGGGGACCGATCCGAGCGAGTGGGTCAGGTTCTGGCAATGGCCGAATTGGGACAAGGAGAGCCTGTATTTCAACTCGAACACGGCAATTTACGACAAAAGCTACGTGAAGACGAGGATTTACTGGGACCGTTTCGACAATGCGCTCTCCGGCTTCGACGACGAGACCTATACGACTCAGGACAAGAAATCCAGTTTCAAAAGTCACTACGATGACTTCACTATCGGCTGCTCCGCGGAGGCCGGCACCCAACTCCTGCCGAGAAACTTTCTCAAGATGGCCATCCACCTCAAGGACGACGTTCACAGGGAGCACAACGAGGGGAATCCCCGCCAGCGGTTCGAAGACCGGATCATCTCCGTGGGTCTGGAAGACACTATCGATCTGACGAGCAAGTTCTATTCGATCATCGGAATCAGCTACGACAGGCTGGAGACGGTGGAGGCGCACGACCTGGATTCCGCGACCGGGAGAATGCCGAGTTTCCCGCTGAGCGCAACCGATGCATTCAACCCCCAGGGCGGGTTGTTCTACAAGGTCACCGACACGGGTACGGTCCATGCCGCGGTCGCGGCGAAATCGAGGCTTCCTTCCTTGAAGGACAAGTATTCTTACCGGTTCGGCACCAGCCTGCCCAACCCGGATCTCAACGCGGAGCGATCCATCAACTACGAAATCGGGTACAAGGAAGTGCTGTTCAAAAGGATTACGGTCGAGGCAAACGTTTTCTACTCCGACGTCAGTGATTTCATACTCTTCAAGACGATTCCCGACCCCGACAATCCGGGCATGACCATCAATCAGAACCAGAACATCGGGAACATCCGTCAATACGGCGTGGAACTGGGCATATCCGGCCAGATCCTGTCGTGCCTCAAAGGCGGGTTCAACTACACGCACATCCAGTACGTCAACGAAGACTCGACGGACCGGCTGGTCAACATTCCGCACAACAAGGTGTTCGCCTACCTGCAATACTTCACGCCTCTGGACGGATTGAGTCTCGTCGGGTCCGTGGAGTACAACGGCAACCGGTACAGCTCCAGCGACGGCGTGCGCGTGGCGCAGGAATATGCGCTGGTCAACACCAAGGCCATCTATGAAGTGTACAAGGGCCTCTCCATTGAAGGCGGAATCTACAACATCACCGATGAAGACTATGCCATCGACGAGGGATTTCCCCTGGAGGGGCGCAACTACTTTGTGAACCTTCGATACAAATTCTAGAGCCGTCTCCGGAACGATGTCGGCTCCGGCGAACCACGTCGCGGGAGGAAGAAATGGAAAATGCGGACGCTGAATTTCAGAGGCTTCTCGACGAGGCGGTGAAATTCCATGGGCACCTGTGCGGCGGGCAGGTCATCGGTGTCAGGATGGCCATGGCCGGTTTGAGGGAGCTCGGCATCAAGGAGCCCAGGGGAAAGGAGGGCAGGGACCTGGTCATTTTCGTCGAAATCGACCGCTGCGCGACCGATGCCATCATATCCGTCACCGGGAGGACGCCGGGCAAACGGAGCCTCAAGATGCTGGACTACGGGAAGATGGCGGCGACATTCGTCAACGTGGGAACCGGCAAGGCGGTGAGGATCTGCGTCCGGGCGGACTTGGACGAGAAGGTCCGGCGCATCGCGCAGGCGAATGAGACCGGGGAAGGCGAGGAGGCGGCATATCTTGCCGCTCTGGCCGCCATGCCGGAGGAGGAGGTTCTCAAAACCGGCCGGGTGATCGTCAACATCCGGCCGCGGGATCTTCCCGGCAAGCCCCTCAGCAGCGTGATCTGCGAGCGCTGCGGTGAGGCGGTGCGGGACATGAGGGAGGTTTATCGATGGGGCAGAATCCTGTGCCGGCCGTGCGCCGACAGACAAACGTACTACGCCCTGGAAGACGGAAGACCCGTGACGGGTGCTTCGAGGACAAAGCGCGGAAGGGTTCGGAAAGGGAGCGCATGATGCGTCTTTCGGAGATCGACTGGAACGAACTGTGGAAAGAGGCGCAAGCCAGAAAACACACGCCTCACCACGATTCCGAGTTCTGGAACAAAAGGGCGCCGTCCTTTGCCAAACATGCATCCAGCAGCGGTTACGTCGAACAGTTCATGGCCATCCTCAAACCCGAGCCGCACTGGAGCGTCCTGGACATAGGTTGCGCGGCGGGCACGCTTGCGTTGCCGCTGGCGTCGATCGTCAGGTCGGTAACGGCCCTCGATCCCTCGACGACCATGCTTTCCCTGCTCGAAAACCGCTGCAGGGAAAAGCGCGTCACCAATATTCGGATCGTCGAGGGCGGCTGGGAGGACGACTGGGATGAGCTCGGCATCGGCGTCCACGATGTCGCCATCGCGTCGCGCTCGCTCATCGTGGAAGATCTGAAAGCCGCCGTTTCGAAGCTCGAAAGCCGCGCGAGGAAACGGGTGTGTCTTTCAACCCTGGTGGACACCGGTCCATACGACCACCGGATCGTGGAAGCCGTTGGGCGCAATTTCGATCACGGCGCCGATTACATTCTCGTCTACAACCTCCTGAGGCAGATGGGGATCTATGCGAACGTTTCCTTTACCCTCAGCCGTGACGACAAGACCTTCCGGGACCTCGAGGATGCCCTCGATTCGGTGCGCTGGATGATATACGAAATGACCTCGACCGAGGAGAAAAGGCTCAGGCGCTATCTCGGGCACCACCTCATCCGGGAGAACGGCCGCTGGAAGCTGCCGTACCGGCGGGTTGTCCGTTGGGCGGTGCTGTGGTGGGAAAAGGAAGGGATCATGCCCGGAGAGTGGTGCGCATGATGGAAAATCCCGGGAAGCAAATCGTCGGATCATTGCTCCTCCTGTTCCTGTCGGTCCTCATTTCGGTGCAGGCCCAAGGAAAGGAGATCGTCGACATGGCCGGGCGCCGGGTGATCGTGCCGGACCGCGTCACCAAGGCCTACGGAGCGTCTCCTCCGGCCACCTACCTGCTCTACGCGGTGGATCCGGCTCTCCTCGCCGGCTTGAACTATCCGTTCAATCCCAGGGAGCGGACGTATCTGCGCCCCGACGTGGTTTCCCTTCCCGTCATCGGGGGATGGTTCGGCCAGGGCCGGACCCCCAACCAGGAAACCCTGCTGAAGGTCAAACCCGACGTCATGGTCGCCTGGATATGGAAGACAAAAGCCGCGAACGAGAAGATCGAGCAGGTTGCGAGGCTTCTCGGCCTGCCCCTGGTTTATGTGAGATTGGACCACCTGGGCGAATATTCGGAAGCCTTTCTTTTCATAGGGCGTCTCGTGGGCCGGGAGGAACGGGGCCGGAAGTTGAGCGAGTATGCGAAGCGCACCCTGGCGGACGTCGAGCCGGTTGTGGCGGCTGTTCCCGTGGGCAAAAGGGTTTCCATCTACTACGCCGAAGCGCCGGACGGGCTGAGCACCGAGTGCGACGGATCCCCGCACACGGAGCTCATCAACCTCGCCGGGGGGCAAAACATTTACCGGTGCGCGCCCAAAGACGATTTCGGCATGGAGAGAATCTCCATCGAACAGGTCATGCTTGCCGATCCCGAGGTGATTTTGGCCCAGGAGAAGGAGTGCGTCGATCGTGTCCGTTCCGATCCCGGCTGGAAGTCCATCCGCGCCGTAAAGAACGGAAGGGTCCACCTGATTCCCAGGGCGCCTTTCAACTGGTTCGACCGGCCCCCTTCGTTCATGCGTCTTCTCGGGATCAAGTGGCTGACGAACCTTCTCTATCCGGATCGTTATCCTTTGGACCTCGCAAAAGAAACCAGGGAATTCTACCGCCTCTTTCTGAACGTCGAACTGGATGATGGCGCCCTGCGCGAGGTGCTGCATCAATGATCGATCGCCGCATCCTGTTCCCGTTGCTTCTCGTGCTGCTCGTTCTGACCGTGTTGACCTCCCTGGCGCTGGGCCGGTACCCCGTCGGCCCGAAAGAAATCGTCCGTTTTCTGGCTCACGCCGTATTCGGGATGAGCGATCCGGACACCGGGGGGCTGGAGACTCTGAGAACGGTTCTCGTTCACATCAGGATTCCGCGCATCGTCGGCGCGATGCTTGTCGGGACCGCCCTCGCCGTCTCCGGTGCCGTCTTGCAGTCCGTGTTCATCAACCCGCTCGTTTCCCCCAGGCTGCTCGGGATTCTTGCCGGGGCATCCTTCGGAGCGGCGCTGGGGACTGTGCTGTCGCTCAGCTGGGTCGCGGTGCAGGCGGTCTCCTCCATGTTCGGTATCGTGGCCGTTCTGGTTGCCGTGGGGCTTGCCGGGCTGTATCGCGGGGACAGGATACTCCTGCTGGTCCTGGGCGGCATCATCAGCACGGAGCTCTTCAATTCACTCTTCTTCCTGATGAAGTACCTGGCGGATCCCTACAACCAGCTTCCGATCATCACCTACTGGTTCATGGGGGGATTTGCGCTGGCGGACGCAAAGACCACGCTCGTCCTGTTCTTTCCCATCGTCGCGGGGGTTCTCGCTCTCCTGCTGCTTTCCCCGTACCTCAACGTTTTGACCATGGGAGAAGAGGAAGCCCGGTCGCTGGGGGTCAACACGAAGGCGCTGCGCATGACGTTCATCCTCATCTCGACGGTTATCAGCAGTCTGACCGTCGCCGTGTGCGGAATGCTGGGGTGGGTCGGACTGGTGATTCCCCACATGGGTCGGATGCTCGTGGGACCGGACAACCGCGTTTTCCTGCCGGTCACCGCCGTTCTCGGCGCCATATTCGTTCTCGTCGTCGACGACGTCTCCAGGCTGCTCTTCCAGGTGGAGACTCCCCTGGGAATCCTCACCGCGCTGTTCGGGGTTCCCGTTTTCGCCTTGATCCTGAGAAAGGCAAGGAAAGGATGGGGCCAATGGAGCTGATACGGGCGGATGGAATCACCTTCGGCTATTCACGTTCACCGGTTCTGCACAACGTGTCCCTTTCGGTTCGAAAAGGAGAGATCGTCTCTTTGCTGGGACCCAACGGAAGCGGGAAGTCGACCTTGCTGAAAGTGCTCCTCGGCCTGTACCGGCCCGGGAGCGGTTCCGTGCTGCTCGAGGGCAGGCCGATCTCCCGGATCGCTCCGAAAGAACTGGCGAAGCGCATCGCCTATGTTCCCCAGACGCACCGAATGGCCTTCGCCTACAGGGTTGTGGATGTCGTCCTGATGGGAAGGACGCCTCACAAGCCCTTCTTCTCCAGGTATTCCCGGCATGACCTGGACATTGCGCTCCAGGCTTTGGAGCGGCTGTCCATCGGGCATCTGAAGGACCAGAGTTACACGGACATCAGCGGAGGGGAGCGCCAGCTGACCCTTATCGCGAGAGCCCTGGCCCAGGGCGGGGATATCCTGGTGATGGACGAGCCCGCGACCAGCCTCGACTTCGGGAACCAGGTGAGGCTGCTCGACCAGATTACCGGCCTCGCAAGACAAGGCTTCACTTTCGTCAAGTCCACTCATTTCCCGGATCACGCCATGTGGATCGCCGATCGGGTCGTGATGCTGAAAAAGGGTTCCGTTGTCGCCGACGGAAAACCGTGCGACGTGATGAACGATGAATCCGTGTGCCGGCTCTATAACACCGAGGTCAGCATAGTGAAGGTGAACGGGACGCTGAGAACCTGCATGCCGCGCTCGCTGGTAACGGATTGCCCGGGCGCGGACAACGGAACGGCACGGGTATCCGCAAAGCCATGAGGCGCGTCGGAACCTACGAAAACGACCCTGGAACGCTATCCCTTGCCGCGGGGATGGAATGGTTTCAGGCGATGCTCCGAGCCGGGGATGAGAATGAACCCCAAGGAGAACTCTCATTCACGCGGTCGCGCGTGGCGCTCAAGGGTGACATCATCCTCGCCGCGGGGCTCGCGTTGGCGATACATGCCGCCGTGCCCGTCCTGGCCTTGCTTCTGCACCTGTATGGCCCGCCGGCAATGGAGCGCCGGGATCCCTTCATCACGGTCAACCTCGTGGGCGCGTTCGATGGAGGTCCCGGGTCCGGGGAAGTCCGAAACGGGTCGGGGCCGGGGGATTCTCTCCCCGGGGCGGGGTCGCGGCCGCCGACGCCGGACGCCGCCGGAGCCGTTCGCGATGAGGCGCAGTCGCGCGAGCCCGCGGCGCAACTGTGCGCCGTGAAATCGCAAGACGAAATGAAACTCGAAGAGCACCGGCCTGAAGCGCCCCGCGAGCCCGTCGATCCCGTGAAGACGTGTGTCCTGTCGCCGGCCAAGCGCGAAACCCCGGCACGCAAAGACAGGAAGAAAACGGACGCCGCGCGAAAGCCGAAGCCTGCTCCGCCCGCCGGGGCTTCCGCCGTCACCACCGCTCCCGCCTCCGATGCAAACAGCGGCGGGGTATTATCGACGGCCCGGAATGGCGAGCCGCCGGGCGGCCACGCCGGAGAGGACGGCGGCGGGGGAAAAGCGGGGCATGCCGCCGGCAGTCTCCCGGGCGGGGGAGGAGGAACCGGGTCCGGCAGGTTCGAGCTCAAACAGGTGGATCGGGCTCCCTGTCCCATACGAAAGGTCGAACCGGAGTATCCCCAGGCGGCACGCCGAATGGGCGTCGGCGGCAGTGTGGAGGTGCGGTTCCTGGTCAAAGCGGATGGAAGCGTCGGTGAGGCGTTCGTTGTCCGGGCGGACCCGCGCGGGGTTTTTGATCGGAACGCACTGGAAGCGGTCGGCAAATGGAGATTCAAGCCCGGCTACTACCGTGGGGAAGCCGTGGCGACATGGGTCGTCCTGTCGGTGCACTTCCGGTTGTCGAAGTGAGGCGCCGAAGGAGGAGGCTCGCAGGTCAGCCTCCGTCGGCCGGCACCGGGGAAATGGGCGCAGCGAAAACCGCGCTTTCAGACATGTTGAATTATCGGGACATTTCGTGGAGAATGAATCCCATACGGAGGGCCATATGAATGCTGATGGGAATGGAACGCGCGGCGAGCGGAAGAGCGGCGGGGGGAACGGCGCGATCCGGATTACCGGAAGAGTTGCGCAACCCCTTCTGCTGGAGATGGAAGATCTCCGGAGCATGAACATGGAGGAACTGACGGACTTGCCCGTAATATGCGGCAGTGGAACACCCAAGGGCCGCATCCGGAGCTGCAGGGGGGTGCTGCTCGAAGATGTGATCAGGAAAGCCGAGGTGATCAAGGAGGAACACAACGATACGAAAAAGATGCTCATCATCGCCTCGGCCCGCGACGGATTCAAGGTCGTGTTCTCCTGGCAGGAGGTTTTCAACACGCCGATCGGCGGCGGAGTGATGATCCTGGTGGAAAGGGACGGCGAATCGCTGGTCGACGAGGCAGGGCGGCTCGAGCTCATTTCAGCCGAGGATTACTTCACCGGCTCCCGCTACGTGAAAGGGTTGAGCACGATCGAGGTGGTCCTGGTTCCTTGACGGAGCGGCCGGAGGATGTTTGGGGTTTTGCCGCAAGGCGCGGGCGGGACATTGTCGGGAAAGGAACGGCACGCTGAGGTCCGCCCGCCGCGGCATTTCGTAACGGGATTTGATGGACCGTTGCGAAGAGGACCCGCCGCCTCCGTCCAACATGCCCGCCGATTGCGCTGACCGGCGCCCGTGTCGGCGCCGTCGCGTTCATCGCACGGAAGCATCGACGGGCGCATCAGTCGCGCCACCCCCGTCAGGGGGATGGCTTGAACCGTTTCCGGATGCTTCCGTGCCGACCTCATTCATCCTCTCGAATCAGCGACGCGCTTCGATTGCCCGAGCCGCACCCGTTCCGGCGCGATTCTTCCTCGATTGCACCACCATCCGACGATGGGAAACCGGGCCGCCCGCGTGGAACAGGGCCGCTCCCGGCCGCCTGGCCGACAAGGAACTTTGCACTTCTCCAGGGCAACGCCAACAGGTATACTATAGATTACATTTTTGTAGCCTTTTGCATCCAAACCAAGGGTTGAGGTGCCACGGAGGTGTCCATGGGATCGGTCAAAGAGCGGGTGGTCTGTAACCTCAAATCGGCCCGAAAAGCCAGGGGGTTGTCCCAGAGCGAATTGGCCGGGAGAGTGGGGGTCAAGCGGCAGGCGATTTATGACATGGAAAGCGGGCGGTATCTGCCCAACACCGCCCTGGCGCTCTACATCGCAAGAGAGCTCGGCTGCAGGGTCGAGGACCTGTTCGTCCTGGAGGAATCGGAAGAGGAACAACCCGTCACTCTGGTCGAGAAGGCGGGTGCGGCGAACCCCAGGGTTGCCGTGGCCAGTGTGCGCGAGCGACTCGTTGCTTACCCCGTGGACGGGAAATGGCTGTTGAGCGACGGGTTCCACTCCGCGGACGGCCTGCTCCTGGCCGACGGCTGCAATGTGCGTCTCTTCCAGGGGCGCAGGGCGCTTGAGAAGAAGATATTCCTTTTCGGCTGCGATCCCGCCTTCGCCATCTTGAGCGCGCATGCCTCCCGATGGATGGCGGATGCATTCGTGCAGTGCCGTTTTGCATCCAGTTACCTGGCACTGGCGAGGCTTTCCGCCGGGCAAGCCCACATCGCGGGCACTCACATGCACAACCGGGAGTCGGTCGAATCCAACGTGGTGCTGGCCAAGACGGCGCTGGCGGGCACGGGGGCCATGGTGGTCGCTTTCTCGATTTTCGAGGAAGGTCTGATGGTTGCTGCGGGAAATCCGTTCGACATCCGGGATGTCGGGGACCTGGCCCGAAAGCGGATTCGATTCGTCAACCGTGAACCCGGGGCCGCTTTGCGCGCGCTTCTGGACGAGCGCCTCATGCAGGTGGGGCTCACGGGCGAGGCCGTCAATGGTTACGACCGGCAGGGGTCGAGTCACAACCAGTGCGCCCAGATGGTCGCTCTCGACATGGCCGATGCCGCCCTGGGGCTGCGAGCCGTCGCGGACGCCCACGGACTGGGCTTCGTTCCCATCGAGTCCGTTCGTTGCGACTTGGTCATTCCCCACGACTTCCTGGATCTGCCTGCCGTCAAGATCCTGCTCGAAGTCATGCAGACGCGCGCCTTGCGAGAGGAATTGAGCGCCCTTCCCGGTTACGGGTCTTCCTGCACCGGCAAAGTCATCGGGCAGGTATGAGAAAGCCCCCGGGCCGCGGGCCTGGTCCTCATACCGAGGTGCATTCAAGAGCACGAAACACCTGCCCGATGGAGTTGGATATCGTCTTTGGGAACCTTGAGGTTTATCCCCGCCTGCGTCACCTCCCCCCTGCGGCTGACCGGCACATCGGTCCATAGGGGTGGGCTCCATGCCCGCCTCGCCTTCCGCAGACCCCTTATTCCGCGATATTAAAAGCGAATCGGGATCAGTTCCCGCCCGCGGCGATGAACCGCTGCGCGAGCTCGGCCGCCTCGTCGTGGGCCGGGTGCGAAAAGTGGTGTTCGCCCAGGGAACGAACGGGCATGACGATCATGAGGGAATTGAGGATCCACAGGGTTTGGGCTGATACGAGGTCTTCAACGGGAGCAGTGCGCGGTTCGACGTTGTGTCCGCGGGCGGCGAGCAAGTCCGAGACTCTCGCGATGGTGATGCCCGGAAGCCGGAACGGGCTGGAAGGTGTCCACCACCGGCCGTCTGTCCTCGCGAGGAGGGATCCTGCGGAGGTCTCGGCGACACGGCCTTCGGGATCGAGGATGAGCGCCTCGTCGGCTCCCGCATCCAGGGCGGCCTGCCTTGCGCACAGGAAATAGAGGTAGTTGAGCGTCTTCATGCCGGCAAGCGGCGGCGAGAATCCGCTCCGGAAGACATGCAGCCGGAAGCCTTCGGCGTGGAGGGACGGCACGGGCGGAACGTATCTGCGCGCGGTGACGCAAAGCGTCGGGGCCGAGGCTTCGGGCAGACCAGGCGACAACCCGGCGCCGCGCGTAACGGTGATCCGCACCGACGCGACGGAGCGGTGCAACCCGGCTCGCTCCAGCAATTCCCGCACCACCTCGCCCCAGTCCGGCGGCGCAGCCGCCGACACGCGGATCCTCAACGCCGCCAGCGAACGGTGCAGCCGTTCGAGGTGGTCCCTCAGGTACAACACGCGCCCGCACTCGGCGCGCATGGTCTCGAAAACCCCGTCCCCATAGAGGAACCCCCTGTCCAGAGGGGAGACGAATGCTTCGCCCGCGGGCAGAAAGGAGCCGTTCAGCCAGACGATTCCGGGGTGTTCCGGGGACTGCGGGTTCATGGTTTGCCTTTCATGGAGGTCTCGATCAGCCGGAAAAGAGTCTGCCCCTTGTCCAGGGTTTCCTGGTATTCGTCCTCGGGCCGCGAATCGTGGACAATGCCTCCGCCCACCGAGAAACGGCACGTGCCGCGCTGGAGGATGCCGGTGCGTATGGCGATGTTCAGGTCGATGTTCCCGTGCCACCCCAGGTATCCGATGGAACCGGTGTACACGTGTCTCACGTGGGGTTCCAGCTCGTCAATGATTTCCATCGCGCGGATTTTCGGGCAACCGGTGACGGAGCCGCCAGGAAACACCGCCCGCAACAACTCTCCCGGGGTCAGTTCCGGCCTCGGCCGGCCGGTGACGATGGAGACCATGTGATGAACGTTTTGGTAGGATTCGAGCCGTTTGTGTTCCCGGACACGAATCGTCCGGGGCAGGCAGATCCGCCCGAGATCGTTGCGCAACAGGTCCACGATCATGGAGAGTTCCGCGTCTTCCTTGCGGCTGGTGAGCAGGGCCGACTTCAGAGCCTCGTCTTCTTCGGGGGTGGCGCCCCGACGGGCCGTCCCCTTGATGGGGCGTGTTTCGATCCGCCCGTCGCGCTGGTACAGGAAGCGTTCCATGGAAGTGGACAGCACCTGATGGTCGCCGGCGTCGACAAAAGCGTAAAATGCTGCGGGGTTTGCCCGGAAGAGCGATTGCCAGAGCAGGAAGGGATCACCGTCGAGCCTGAACTGGAAACGCTGCGAGAGGTTTGCCTGGTAGATGTCCCCCTCCCCGATGTAGCGTCGGACCTTCTCGACCGCAAGCAGGTAGGCGTCCCGGGAGAAATTGCTTCTGAGTCCGTCCACGCGGAACCCGTTGTTCCGCTGCCCCGGTTCCGGAACCGGGGGAAGCCTGTCCAGGAAGGCTTCGACAGGGTCGGGCGACGGCATCCGGTGTGGTGGGCCTCGTTTTCCGGCGAGTGCCGGGGTGAGATAGAGATAGTGCAGGCGCTTTTCGATCCGGTCGTGCACGAGAATGCGCCGGGGCCACATGAGCCAGATGTCGGGAAGGCCCAGGTCGTCACGGGCGGTCCGGGGCAGGCGTTCGACGGCGTTCTTGAGATCGTAGGCGAAGTAGCCGATCGCGCCTCCCGAGAATGGCGGGATCACCGGGGGGAATCCGGGCGGGAATCGTGCGAACAGCTCATCGAGCACGGCCAGCGGATCCCCGCGCCGTGACTCAGATCCCGAAGGACCGAGCACGCGGCAGCGCGTGCCTTTGCTCTTGAACAGCAGGAACGGGTCCCAGGCGGCGATGGAGTACCGGCTCTCGCCTTCCACCGGCACCTTCCCGCCGCTCAGAAGCACCACACTGTCGGGTTGCGCCGCGCAGCGGCGTGCGACGGCAAGAAATTCAAGGTCGGAGACCGGGGTTTCCATGGCCCGGTAGAGGACCGGCTCCACGATGCGCACGGAACGAGTGGACGTTTTCATGCCGCCTCCTCGCGCCGGTCGGGATAGCCGATCGGCGTGTCGATCCTCGGAAACCGGTCGGGACCGGAGGCGTCATCGGGTGCAATCCAACCGCGTCGCAGAGAAAGGAAATTCCGGATCAATTCCGGGCCGTGCTCGGTCATGAAGGATTCGGGATGGAATTGGACCCCGCACAGCGGCCAGGATCGGTGCCGGATGCCCATGAGGACCCCGTCTTCGGCATGGGCGAGGGGGAGCAGGCAGTCCGATTGCAGCTCGACGCACAGCGAATGATAGCGCGCCGCCCAAAACGGGGAGGGCATTCCACGGAAGACGCTCCGGCCCTCGTGAGCCACCCGCGAGCACTTGCCGTGCACGGGAATCGGCGCCTTGATCGTTCTTCCGCCGAAGACTTCGTTGATCACCTGCATCCCGAGGCACACCCCGAGGATGGGGATCGTCGGACCGAACCGCTCCACCACGGCTTTGCTGATTCCCGAATGGGCCGGGCTCCTTGGGCCCGGGGAAATGCAGATCCAATCCGGGCGCAGCGAATCGATCCCGTCGAGCGTCACCCGGTCGTTACGGAACACGGATACCTCGAGGTCGAATTCGAAAAAAAGCTGGACGATGTTGAAGGTGAAGGAATCATAATTGTCTATGACGATCAGGCGCATGGTCTCCTCCCGTATGCATCTCGGACGAAAAAAAAGCCACCCCGACCTTTGGGTCTGGGTGGCTCGCGCCTGGCATAACCCTCAACAGGCGGCTTATCGTCCACGGTGCGCCGGTTCGCCGTTGCGCGAAGCCGGGCCTGGATGAAAACCGCTCAAACGTTAAATTACCCGCCTGCCGGGCCGTTTGTCAATAGCCGCGACATCCGTTGCGGCACGGCACGTGCTCGTAGATGAACCGTGCGTCGCTGTCGCGATCATGCGCGTCGGTGCATCCGGTCTGAATCGGCTTGAGGTAGAAAGGGGTCCCCCTTCTCGTCACGAAGAATCGCATCAGCAGGAGCCAAAGCACGGTATTGCCCGGGGGCGGGGACCTGATCGCGCGTAGGATATTTCCCGATTGACCCCGTTCGGCTCGAATCGTATCCTCATGGCGTCGGTTCGCGCGGTGAAGCGGGGGTCGACCGGACGGCGCATTGCTGGGACGAAACTTGAAAAACCTTAATGTATGCGGATCGGACCGATTGCGGTCGGGCTAAAAGAGAGAGGAGGCATTGCAATGGCTACATTCATCATGAAGGGGAAGTACTCGCTCGATTCGGTAAAGCGGATCAGCGGCGAGCGCACCGTGAAGGCAAACGAGATCGTTCGCGGGTGCGGAGGCTCCATCGTGAACGTCTACGCCACTCTGGGGGAAGCGGACATCCTGGCGATTGTGGAATTCCCCGGAATTGCCGAAGCGATGAAGGCTTCCGTCGACTTAAGTCGTGAATTGGGGATTTCTTTCGCCACGACGCCGGCTCTTTCCGTCGAGGAATTCGACAGGCTGATCGGCGGCAAATCTTAGCGGAGCGTCGCCCGGACAGCGAGTGCCCGGGCGGCCCGCTTCCGACGCGGACGTATTGAAACCTCGCTATTGGGACACATTTCATTCCCGGTCTTCAAACCGGCCCGCCTCTATCCAATGCATTGGGCCAATTTCAGAGAGAGGAACACATCGGCGTCGAAGCCGGGGAGGTATCGACCGTGAAATCAGGATTCAAGAAAGAAGATTTGTTGAAAGACGCCCGCTCGGGGCGCCTCGGGGACGAGTATCGTGTCGCGAACGATCGGCGTCCGAGTTTCCCGTGGACGGTGTTCCGGAGAATCGGCGTCCATGGATTCGTTGTCTTGATGATGGTCTTGTGGCCCATGCTCGCTTTTGCGGCCTCGCCTCATACGCCCCAGCCGGGATCGACCGAGAGAAAACAGATATGCGACGCGATGCGGCTGTTCGCGCAGGCCTACAAAGCTCCGAAGCCGGTCGTCTTCAAGATCGATCGGATCGAGGTTTTGGGTAAATACGGCTACTTTGAAGGATATGCGCTGTACGCGGACGGCGGTCGCGTTCCCGAAAACGTTTTGCCTGATGTGGTTTACCACACTTTCTTGAAGCGGGAAGATGGCGGGTGGCGGGTGATTCACGATCTCACTCGAACGGATGTGCCTTCGGAGAGCGAAATCGTCGAATTGAGGCGCAAATTCCCCGCCGAAATCCCACGGGAGCTTATTCCGCAGTTTTGGAGAGATCTGCTGAGACTGTGAAACCGGACCCCCTGTTTGCAGGAAGTGTGCTCATTTTGGGCTCGCGGATTCAGGAAAGAAGGCTTAATTCAACAACATTGTCCCCCGTGGTGAAGTCCCGGGGACTGCTGGATACGGAAGGCGTCGTTCGGCGGAGGATTCGGCAACCCCCGGCCCGCGGCGTCCTTGACGGCATTCACGCAAGACGCGGGGGAAGTGCGCCGGGGCTCGCATCAGGGCTTCCAGGCGGTTGAGGCATTCGAGGCCGCAGGCGGAAGGAGAAAGACCGAAAGGGCAGCGGCAGCAATACGAATGATTCGGCCTTGTGGGCAGTGATCAGCAGAGGGCTGTACTTCTCGTGGAAAACATCGATGCCCCCCACGCTCACCGCGCCGATCGCGTCCCCGTGATAGGCGTTCCGGAAAGTGATGAACCCGGTTTTTTCATTGGTTTCGCCGGATTGCCGAGTGTACTGAAAAGCCGGCCTAAGGCCATCTCGACTGCGGTGGAACCGTTGTCCGAATAGAATACGCGGGTCAGACCGCGCGGGGCGAGGGCGATCAGTTTCTCAGCCGGGCTGATTGCGGGGACCCATGGCCGGGCCGCTCTTTCCTGAGGCTGTCCCGGGGCTGTCCCGGGGCTTTCGAGATTCCCGCCGATATGCTAACCTGCGGCATCCGGAATCCGCCTCGGGCCGCCGCGTTCACGCAGGTCCGCGCAGCGGCGGACGACGACGTTAAATCAGCACCGCCGCGCAGTGTCAACTATATTTTCCTGATGAGTTTACAATAGAGGGCGCAAAAGTGGGGGCCCCGGTGAAGACCACAAGGGAAATGTTGCTCGAGCATTTGAAGCAGAGCGGCGGGAACTGGGTATCCGGCGCATGGCTGAGTCGGGAATTGGGGGTCAGCAGAGCGGCGGTCAACAAGCACGTGCGTCACCTGCAGAAGGTCGGCTACCCCATCGCCACATCCACCAGGAAAGGCTATCTCCTCGGCGGGCCGTTCGACCTCGTGCTGCCGGAGGAAATCCGTGACGGGTTGCGGACCCGGATCTTCGGCGCCGGGGATATCGTCTTCCTGGACGTGACGGATTCCACGAACCTGCGGGCAAAGGACCTGGCGGCAGGTGGAGCCTCCGAGGGGACCATCGTCCTGGCGGAAATGCAGACGGCGGGGCGAGGGCGCAAGGGGAGGGGATGGTTTTCCCCACCGCGCCAGGGAATTTATGTTTCACTGATCCTTCGTCCGGCCATGACTCCGAGCGAAGCCCCGGGGATCACGCTCATGACGGGTGTTGCGGCCGCCGAGGCGTTGCTTTCGCTCACGGACCTGGATGTCAGGATCAGGTGGCCGAACGACCTCATGGTGGGCGGGAGGAAAATCGCCGGGATCCTGACCGAGATCAGCACCGAAATGGATCGGATCGATCATGTGGTCGTGGGGCTCGGGGTCAATGTCAACAACCGCTACGAGGATCTTCATCCCCAAATCCGGGAGTCGGCCACTTCCGTTCTCATCGAAACCGGGCAGGTTCTGGCGAGGGCCGGGCTGATCCGGGCCATCCTCGAACATTTCGAAACGTCCTACGCAGTCTTTTCGCAAAAGGGTTTCGAACCGTTCAGGCAGCGATGGAAGGAGCTTTCAGGCATCATCGGGCGGTGTATCGTGGTGGAGATGATCGGCCGGACCCTGGCCGGGGAGGTGCTCGACATCGATCCCGAAGGGATTTTGATACTCAGGGACGACCAGGGCCGCCGGCACCGGATCGTGTCGGGCGACGTGAGCGATCGGTCGGATGCATCGAAGCCGGCACGAAGGGCGCGGCGGCGGTCCTGAAGGGCTGATCCACGGTTCGGCCCACTGCCGCGGACACGCCCGCGGGTTCAGGCGTTCGGGCTCAAGTCCGCTTCGGAGGAGAGCGAATTCTTCTTGCGCCACTGGATGAAGACTCCCGCCGCCAGCATGCCCAAACCGACCAGGTCGGTGAGGGTTCCCGGATCGATCATCAGAAGGCCTCCCGCGAAGAACCAAGCCCTTTCATACCAGGTCATGGGCGCTAGACAGAAGCCGATCATGGCCACCCCCGCTCCGAACATGCCGAAGGATGCGGTGACCAAATTTTGAACCAGGCCCATTGCCGTGGTTCCGATGAGGAGCATGGCGGGGTTGTAGACGAAGATGTAGGGCACGAGGAACGCACCGATGGCGAGCTTGGTTGCGGTGAACCCGGTCTTCATGGGATCCGATCGTGCGATGCCCGATCCCGCATATGCGGCCAGGGCCACGGGTGGGGTGATGTCGGCGACGATTCCGAAATAGAAGACGAACATGTGGGCCGCCAGGGGCGGAACGTTGAGCATGATGAGGGAGGGGGCGGCGATGGTTGAGGTGATGATGTAGTTGGCGGTCGTCGGCGCTCCCATGCCGAGGATAAGGGAAGCGATCATCGTGAAGAAAAGGGTCGGCAGCAGGTAGCCGCCTGCCAGTTCGATGAGGCCGTTGGCCATCTTGAGGCCCAGGCCGGTGAGGGTCACCACGCCGATGATGATGCCCGCGGTGGCGCAGGCGGTGGCGACTCCTATGGCGTTCCGGGCTCCCGTTTCCAGGCTGTCCACGATTTCGCGGAGACTCATCCGGGTCGATTTTCTCAGAAATGATGCAAGGATGCACATGACGAGGCCCATCAGGGCGGCGTAGAGGGGAGTGTATCCCACAACGAGAAAACCGATGATAGCCACCAGCGGTATGAAGAGGTGGCCGCGTTCCGCCATGACGCGGGAGAACCGCGGGAGCTCGTCCCTGCTCATGCCGCGCAGCTTGCACCGCTTGGCCTCGAAATGCACCTCGATGAAAATCCCGGCAAAGTAAAGGCACGCGGGGATGGCCGCCGCCTTGGCGATTTCGAGGTAGGGGATGTTGAGGAACTCGGCCATGATGAACGCCGCCGCTCCCATGACGGGCGGCATGATCTGGCCGCCGGTGGAGGCGGCCGCTTCCACCGCCGCGGCGAATTCGGGCCGGTACCCGAGTCGCTTCATCATGGGGATGGTGAGACTCCCCGATTCCACGGTGTTGGCCACCGAGCTCCCTGAAACCATGCCTTCCAGCGCGCTGCAGACCACGGCGACCTTGGCGGGCCCTCCGGAAGCCCAGCCGGCCAAGGCGTTGGAAACGTCGACGAAAAGCTGTCCCAGGCCCGACTTTTCCATGAACGAACCGAACAGGATGAACAGGAAGATGAATGTGGCGGAAACTCCCAGGGGAATTCCCATGATGCCTTCCGTGGTCAGGTACATGTGGGATGCGATCCGTTCGAGAGAATATCCGCGATGATTCAGAAAACCGGGAAAATACGCCCCGAAGTAAGCATAGGCGAGGAAGGTCGAGGCGATGATGACGATGGGAAGCCCGACCACTCGCCGTGCCGCTTCCAGGGTCAGCAGGATGGCAAACCAGGAGACGATGAAGTCGATGGTCTCATAGTCCCCGCCGGACTCCATCAGACGCGTATAGTTGATGGTGATGTAGAGACCGACCGCGACGGCGAAACCGGTCAGCAGGTAATTGTGCCAGGCCGGCTGATCGCTGGTCCTGGAAAGTCGGGCTGGAAACAGCAGGTAAACGAGAGCGAAGGTGAAGGAGAGGTGAATGGAGCGCTGCAATTGCGCGGGAAGCAACCCGAAGGCCGCCGTATAGATCTGGAAGCAGGAAAAGGCGACCGCGATCCAATACACCATCCAGCGCGGAATTCCGAAAAGCTTGCGCGCATTGGATTCCCGGTCCACCTTTCGCATCAGTTCTTCGAGTTCTTCTCTGGATACCTCTTCGTCGGCTTCCTGTACGGCGCCGGTGGGACACTCGGCCTGCGGGGGTCTGACAGCGTCTTCGTCGCGTTCGCTCACGGCACGCACCTGCCTTTCATTGCGCTGAAGAAGGTGTTGCTGCGAACCCTGAAGGAAAGCGCGCTTCCGGGCTCGGCGAGGTCGGCGAGCGGGATCTCCCGCCCCTTGATGCTCAGGATATGGTTCGCCACCCTGCCCACCCGCACGGTGATCTCGGGGACCTCGCGGTTTACGGTCCATTCGATCCAACCGTCGGGGAGAATGGTGAAAGTGCCTTCTTCGTCGGAAGTCCCCGGCATCCCCGCGCCGAAGGAGTCATAACGGGACTTGACGATGACGATATGCTCGCGCCGGACCCGCAGCGTGTCGTGGACCGGTCGTCTGTTCACGGAATGGATAAAGGAAAGGACGAATTCATCGCCCTCGGCTACGCAAGCGCACCACCTCACATCTCCGGTGGCGACCGCCGTGACTTCCAGGACCTTCGTCCATGGCCAGAAGATCACGGCGCTCGCAATCACCGCAAGAAGCAAGCCCAGACCGAGTCGATGACGCATACGAGGTGAGTCGCGGCTCTCCCGGGAAGGTCGGCCCGTCCCGGGAAGGCCCACGGCTCGTGCTCCCTATTTCATGGCGCCTTTTTCTTTGTAATACTTCACCGCTCCCGGGTGGAACGGGATGGACACACCCTTGACCGCCGTCTGCAGGTTCACTTCCTTGCCCTTGGCGTGGGCCGCGGCCAGTTCCGGCTGGTTGTCGAACAGAGCCTTGGTCAGGTTGTAGACGACGTCCTCCTTGATCCCCGAATTCACGATGAGCACGGCGTTCACCGCCACGGTGCTCGCTTCGGGGACGTTCTTGTAGGTATTGGCAGGAACTTTCACGGGAGAGAGGAAGGGATACTTGGTCGTGATCTTCTTCACCATATCGTCGGAAATGCTGAGGATCCGTACGTCGTTCTGGGTGCTGACGTCCATGATGCCCGGGTTGGGGAGACCGGCCGTCACGAGAAAGGCGTCGATATGCTTGTCCTTGAACTGTTCGGCGCTCTCGGAAAAGGAAAGATACTGGGCGTTGATGTCGCCTTTGGCCAGTCCGTACACGTCGCAAAGCTGCCGGAAATTCGCCTCCGTTCCGCTGCCCGGGGCTCCCACGCCCATCTTCAATCCCTTCAGATCGGCGAAGGTCTTGACCGGCTTATCGGCGCGCACCACGACCTGGATGACTTCCGGATAGAGCACGGCAATGGCGGCCATGGCCGTGAGTTTCTCCTTGAACGGAGCCTCGGCCTTGAACGCGAAATCGAGCGTGTCGCTCTGGACCAGCGCGAGTTCCGCTTCCTTCTTGTTCACCAGCCGAACGTTTTCGGCGGAAGCTCCCGTGGTCTGTGCCGTGACGTTCATGCCGGAAATCTTCGAATTCCAGATCTTGGCCATGGAGCCCCCGAGCGGGTAGTAAGTCCCGGCGGTGCCTCCCGTGGCGAGAATCAGCCTGACCTCTTCGGCTTGCGCCGAGCCGAGGGTGCCCACAAAGACCAGGAGCAGAACGGATACGACGAGTAGTCTTTTCATCATGCCTCTCCTTCCATAGTGGTTTGTTCGTTAATGAATTGAAACCCTTGAGACAGGACTGATCGAAACGGAATAGGCTATATTAGATTAACGCATATTTCGTGTCAACAACGGCCGGGGACCGGAACGGCGGGGTGCGGAGCATCGCCGACGATTCCGGCGGCGGCATAAGGCGTCCGGTGGAGGCAAAGGGCGCCGCACCGCCCGCCGCGGACATGCCGGAAAATCCGGAGCGGACGACCGCAAACGACGGATCGAAGGTGAGGCGGCGCTTCTCTCAATAAACCTTATGTCCCGGCACCGCTCCTAGGGACTCACTTCGGTCCCCTTCTGATAGCTGCCGAGAAACTTGAAGAATTCGGTTTTGCTCATGAGCCCTTCGAGGATGTGCCTGCGGCTGTCTTCCGTGACGTCGACCTCGAGATCCGCATAGAAAAGGTACTCCCAGGGCCTGCTGTGGATGGGCCGGGATTCCAGCTTGACCAGGTTGATATTGTTCTCCGCGAAGATGCGCAACGTCTCGAAAAGAGCGCCCGGCTTGTCGCTTACCGAATAGATCAGGGAAGACTTGTTCTTGGGCCCGGGCAGCGACTCGTTTTTCGAAATGACCACGAACCGGGTGAAATTCCGGGGATTGGTTTCGATGCCTTCCTTGAGCACCATCATCCGCCGGGTTTGAACCGCACCGATTCCGGCGATGGCGGCTTCTTTCGCATCGCCGGCTTCTTCCACCTTGCGCACGGCGGTGGCCGTGTCCTTGCAGGCAATCTGGTCCCACCCGGGATGCTTGTCCAGGTACTCGCGGCACTGCTGAAATACCTGGGGATGCGAGTATACGCGTTCGATTCCCTCGATGGAGGAGTCCAGGTGTGCCAGGAGGTTGTGCTTGATGCGCAGGGTCAGTTCCCCGACGATCCTGATATCGTATTCGAGGAGCAGGTCGTAGTTCTCGTGAATGCTCCCGGTAAGGCTGTTCTCCACGGGGATGACGCCGAAGGCGGCCTGTTCGCCGGCCACGGAGTCGAAAACCTCCCTGAAGCATGTGCATTCCCGGATCGGGACTTCCGTCCCGAAGAACTGCAGACACGCCTTGTGCGAAAAGGAACCCGGAACGCCGCTGTAGACGACCATCGGGGCCGCCTTGCCTTTGCCCTTGCGAGGCTTCATGATGGCCGCCTTGTCGAGGTAGGCGTAGTCGACCTGCTTTCCCACCACCGGGGCGATGACGTAGAGGTCGCGCATGAGCTGTTCGAACTGTTCGGGATAGAGGCTCTGCGGCCCGTCGGAAAGAGCCTTGTCGGGTTCCGTGTGAACCTCGATGATCAGCCCGTCGGCTCCTGCCGCGATGGACGCGCGGGCCATGGGGCTGACCTTTTCCCGGATCCCCGTGGCGTGGCTCGGATCGACGATGATCGGGAGGTGGGTGAGTTTCTTGATGACCGGAACGGCCGTGAGGTCCAGGGTGTTTCGCGTGTAACGCTCGAACGTCCGGATGCCCCGCTCGCACAGAATGACCTGGTCGTTTCCTTCGGAAAGCACGTACTCGGCCGACATGAGCCATTCCTCGATGGTCGCCGACAGTCCGCGCTTGAGGAGCACCGGCTTGCCGATTCGGCCGACCGATTTCAGGAGCTCGAAGTTCTGCATGTTGCGGGCGCCGACCTGGACGACGTCCACGTACTTCACCATGAGGTCGGCCTGGCTGGGGGAGGTGATCTCCGTGACCACTCCAAGGCCGGTTTCCTCTCTCACTTCCCGCAGAATCTTCAAGCCCTCCTCACCCAGGCCCTGGAACGAGTAGGGCGAGGTGCGGGGCTTGAACGCACCGCCCCGGAACAGGACCGCTCCGTGCTTGCGAACCGTGCGCGCGATATCCAGGGTCCTCTTCCGGTCCTCGACACCGCAGGGACCGGCGATCACCACCAGCCGGTCTCCGCCGATGGTGACGTCGCCAACCTTGATGACCGACGGGGAGGGATGCAGTTCGCGGCTCACCAGCTTGTAAGGCTTGGAGATGGGGACCGCCCGCTCAACCCCGGGCAGGGATTCATAGAAGGCCGTCTCCTTGTACATCGTGCCCACGACGCCCAGGATCTTCTCGTCCACGCCGGCGATCTCCTTTACCAGGTATCCCTCGGAGCGCAGGACATCCTTGAGCCTTTCCATCTGTTCAGCGGTTGCCTTCTTTTTCAGGATAAGAATCACGGCCAATCCTCCGTTTCATTTTGGGGTTTCAAAATAAAAAAACCCCAAGGAAATTTCCTCGGGGTTTCAAAATCAAGCAACCCCGGGGGAGGTTCTCCTCCACCCGGGGCTTGTTCAGACATCAGTATCCCAGGTGGATGCTCCTAAAGAAGAAAAAGAAAAAGCCGAAAAAGGGCGCAAAAACCGGCCCTTCCCGCAGGCATCCACCGGGGTCGAAACCATCTGTGCGTGACACGAAATTTCTCAAAATCGGCATCCTTTCATCAGTAACCGCCAAAGCCTAGATGCGCAGGGCGGTTTTGTCAATCCCAAATGCGACATCCCAAATGCGGACATCCTGCGCGACAAGAGAAATTCAGAAACACCGCTTTGTTCCAGCACCCGATTCTCCGATGTCATTCGTTGCCTTTGCCGATCGGCGCAACGGGGGACGGACCTTCACGGAAGCACTTCGGGCCGTATTATACGCTCCCTCAGCGCAGCCGGAAGAGATCATCCCGGGGTGTCGGGCAGGGGGGCGGACATGGAGCGAACCGCGATGAGAGGCGATCCGGGAGAAACTGCTCCAGGCCGTCCGCGGTCCGGAAGGGCATTGGCCGTGCCTGTGCCGACAAGGGAATCCCTGTCGGATTCCCGCGGCATAATTCCCTGAAAAAGCTGGAGCGAAAGCCCGGAAGCGGGGACATGAGCAGTGTCCAGGATGTTTTAATATTTAATTAAGGTACTTCTCGATGTGTTCCGAATATATAAGCGGTATACGAGGACCGTAATCTTTCTTATATACAATAACACGTTGAAATAGAAGGAAATTTCCGAAGCCGAAAGGCCGGGGCGGCGAAATGCATTCCTGCAGGGGGGCGCCGCGGTGTCTTGCCGGCAATGCGAAGGCTTGCGGTTTCGAGGCCGGTCAGGGGAGCGGCAGGGGGCCGTTTCGTTTCAGCGACGGCGCAAGGTGACCGGTATCGAATTTAATCTTTCTATTTGCGCTTCGCCTTGCGTACCGGGGCGATCGGCTGTCTGAGTGAATCGGAATCACTCCTGAATTTAATAACGCGTTGAAATAAAAGCTCAATACCGAGCGCGCCGAAGAGCTTGCGTATATGCCGCGCTCCGGGGCGCTTGTGCGGAGCTGCGATTGTCGGGTTTTTGCGCGAGGCGTTGGTGTTCGTCCGGTTCTCGAGTTGATCGGTCGGAACCCCGCGGGGCGTGGAGGACCCGTCGATTCCGGGCGGCAGGCTCCCGAATTTCGTCTGATTCCGACGGAGGTGACGGAGTTTTCGTGTTTGAGGCATTCCATGGTAATGAGCGTCCCTGCGCGTGGTGGAGGGGCGCCGCGGTTGATCTTGCGGCGCGCCCCGTTGCACGCGACGAAACCATGATCGAAGGCCTCGTTTGTTTGGGTGGACTCTTGATCTCAAGCAGAGGAGCAAAGGAGGGATTCGTGTTCCCGGATATCGTTGTCGGTTCGTAGCGACACTGGGTCGGCCTGTGCAGTTCGGTCTGCATTCGAGTGGACTGTCGCCTTCGTGCCCGGGATTCCGTGCGCCGGCGCATCGTCCCCTCAACTCGGGTTCTCATTCACACAGGAGGAGTATCATGATTCGGAAGGGTTTGTTGATCGCGGTGTTGTCAGTCATGTCGTGTGCGTTTCCGTCTCCGGGCTGGTCGCAGGAATACAAGCTGGGGATACAGGCGTTCAAAGGGGCCGACACGGCCATGAAGGAGTGGAAGGCGACCGCGGACTACCTGACGGCCAAGCTCGGCAAAACCTTCACGGTGGTGCCTTGCACGGACAACGAACTGATGGAGGGGGTCAAGCAGGGCAAGATTGACTTCTTCTATGCCAATCCCGCCATATTTGCGGAGATGAACAAGCAATACGGCGCACAGGTTTTGGTCACCATGGTCAAAGCCACCAGGACCCAGCCGACCGAATACCTGGCCGGCACCATCTTCACCCGCAAGGAAAGCGCCGTCAAAACGCTTGCGGATTTCAGAGGCAAGGATTTCATGACGAGGGCGAAAAGCTCTTTTGCCGGGTGGATGGTTGCCAAGCGTCATTTCATGGACAAGGGGATTGACCCGGAGAAGGAATTCAAGGCGATCAAAGAGGCCAAGTCAGTGGAGCACGTGGTCTACGCGGTGCTGAACGGGGCGGTTGAAGGCGGTGCCATAATGGCGGGCACCCTCGAGGAAATGGCTGCCGCCGGGAAGGTCAAGATGGCCGATTTCAGGGTGATCGACCAGGCTGCCGACAACTTTCCGTTCGTTCACACCACCCAACTCTACCCGGAATTCTGCATCGCGGCAGGGGCCAATGTTCCCCCGGCGCTCAAGGCGGATGTCGCCCAAGTGCTCCAGGCCGTTGCCCCGACGGACCCCGCGGCGGTCAACGCCAAGCTGAACGGCTGGAAGAAGCCTCTGGACTATACGCCGGTCGTGGAATGCCTGACCATCGTAAAATACGGAGCGTTCGCAAGAAACTAGCACCAATGGAAGGGGGGCCCCGCTCATTTCTTCAGCGGAGCCCCCTGTCTTTCGTTCCGTGTCTCCCACAGTGTCCACGTCATGCTTCCGCATACCCGCAAACCCCGATGGAACCCAGCTCTCCTCGATAGCCTTCCCCCCGGCCGGCCGCAATCGCATTTCACCGGGAATCGGCCTCCGGATAGATTACTGAATCCTGGTAGGGGTTCTTGCTGTCGAAGGCTTTCCCGAGTATCTCGATGGCTTTCTTGATTTCGTGCGGCTGGAGCTCGATCTCGCGGAAGAAAGCCTCGACCTCGTTCTTGGTGAGATGGACTCCCAGTTTCTTGAAAGAACCCCAGAGCATGTCGGCCCTGCCCTGGAGCTTGTCCGCCGTCAAGCCGTCTTTAGGGCTCATATTCACCAGGAAGGCCAGGCTGTGAAGGATATTCAGGGAGGTATGCCATCGCGCATCGAGGGCTTTCTCCATGGCTTCCATCGATCCGTAGGTCCCGAGCAGGTGCCCGGCAAACCGGGCGATGAACGCATCGTTCGTCGGTACAGCCTCCGAGAGCTTCGACCATGCGCCTTCCGTCAGCAGGGCGGAGACTTTCCGGTAGAAGTCCCCGGCATGTTTTTTCAGCAGCCTTTGCGTGAGAAGGAGCGACAGGATTTCAACGGTCCATTTCTTGAGTTTCTTTTTGTACCGGTCGACGAACAGCACGAGATCGCTGCCAAGGATCACCCAGTAGGCGAGGGGATCCAGGACGGATGCGATGCCGAGGACGAACTCCACCTCCATGACGCTCAGCTTACGATCCCGCCGGGAAGGAGAAGGCCGGCCGTATTCCGTGGGATTCGGCCCGTTCGCGAACCGGTTGAAATCCTCGTTGCTGGTGAGAAAGATCAGTCCTCCATGAAAATAGCACACCTCTGAATTGGCTTCACAGAGGACGGTGAGTGGGCCGTCGCTGGAAACGCACGTCAGCCCGGCATTGTCGAATGGTTCGGGCGCCCCCGGTTCGGCCGCGGCAGCGGCCGCCTGGCGCTGCCGATCGATATGCCTCAGCAGATTCTGGATCTTGGCGTAAGTGACAATTCTGGAATTCGGAATGACGGAAGTCATTTTCATCGCCTCTTTCACCGGTCGGCCGGCTCGAGGAAGAGATCGCGCAGTCCTGCGGATAAAGCTCCGGCCTGAATGCCAAACCTTGCACCCCCGGCTTGACGTCGGCGCCGCGGACCGTCCAAATGCATACAATATCTTCTCTGAAATGAATCGGTTGAGATTCTACGAGTCACTTCTCACGGCCGGTTTCGGTGGAGCCCCGAATGGGCTGACGTGAGGACTGAAGGATTCTCTTGGGAAACAACGTTCCGGAGTTGAGAGTTCTGAACATGGGAAACCTCCCCTGGCAACCCTGCTGCCATATCCCACGCGGGGGACTTAGGCCAGCGGCTTTGCGTCCCACCCTTTCGGATGGTTTGCCCTTTACAGGTTAATCGGCTCGGAGCGCAAAAGGCTCCAAACACTACAATAATATGATTCGGCATAGCCGACAAGGGGCTTTAGCAGCCTGTCGAAAATGTCCGAAGCGAGGACGGTTCGACCCGCGTTCCTTCCGGGTTTTCAGGCCGTTGCGGACCGGGCGAACCGGTGCCGTTGACCTTTTTCTTGCCTTTTCCACAGGGATATTTGATGATTGGACGGGCTCCGAGCGTGGGCCGGGAGCTTCTTCGGGCGCGGAACGTCAGGACGGGCCCGGGCGGCCCATGAGGAGTATTGTTGCGGCCGAATGGCGGATCATGGTTTTTTGTTTTGAGATCAAGGCCATATAGAGCGCCCGGCAACGGACGTTTTCCGCGGGGCGGGCGACGGTGAAGACGCCGGCGGCGCGCTCGCAACACGGTTACCACTTTCCGGAAAGAAAGGTTTTCAAGAATGAGTAAACCCATGCTCATTGCAAAGAGTTCCAAGAACGTCGAGTTCTGCCTGATCCCCCGCATGGCCAATCGGCACGGGCTGGTGGCCGGTGCCACGGGAACGGGCAAGACGGTAACCTTGCAGAGAATCGCCGAAACCTTGAGTCAAAACGGCGTACCCGTCTTTCTGGCCGACGTGAAAGGGGACTTGGCCGGGATCAGCCGCAAGGGTGCGGAGCATCCCAAGATCATGGAGCGCGTCAAGCTGCTTTCTCTTTCCGATCATCGCTTCCGGGAATACCCGGTGGCGTTCTGGGATGTTTTCGGAAAGAGCGGTCACCCGGTGAGGGCGACGGTTTCCGACCTGGGTCCGCTGCTCATGGGCCGGCTCTTGAATCTCAACGAGGTGCAGACCGGCGTTTTGACGTTGATCTTCAAGATCGCGGACGATGATGGGCTGTTGCTCCTGGACCTGAAAGACATCCGGTCCATGGTTCAATTCGTGGGCGACAACTCCCGGGAATTCACCACCGAATACGGGACCATTTCCAAGGCCTCGGTGGGCGCCATCCAAAGAGGTTTGCTGGAACTGGAGTCGCAGGGGGGCGACCGGTTTTTCGGCGAACCGATGCTCGACATTTTCGATCTCATCCAAACGCATTCGGACGGAAGGGGAATCATCAACATCCTGTCCGCGGATCAACTGATAACTCGGCCCAAAGTCTACGCAACCTTTCTGCTGTGGCTCCTGGCGGAGCTTTTTGAGCGCCTGCCGGAAGTGGGAGACCTGGAGAAGCCCCAACTGGTTTTCTTTTTCGACGAGGCACACCTGCTTTTTGAAGACGCTCCGCCGGCTCTGCTGGAAAAGATCGAACAGGTGGTGCGGCTGGTCCGTTCCAAGGGGGTCGGAGTCTACTTCGTCACGCAGAACCCGAGGGATGTTCCCGACAAGGTATTGGCCCAGCTGGGCAACCGCGTGCAGCACGCGTTGAGGGCTTTTACTCCCCAGGAGCAAAAAGCGGTCAGGAGCATGGCGCAGGCTTTCCGCCCGAACCCGCGACTCGACATCGAGAAGGTGATCACGGAGCTGGGCGTGGGAGAGGCCCTCGTTTCCTTCCTGGAAGAAAACGGGACCCCGGCGGTGGTCGAACGTGCATTCGTGTGTCCGCCCGAGAGCCGGGTGGGTGTCATCACGGCCGATGAACGAGACGCGATCGTTCGAAGCTCGATCCATTTCGGCAATTATGAGAAGACGGTCGACCGGGAATCGGCCTTTGAAATGATCCGGTCGCGAACCGAACGAAGAGTCGAGGAAAGCCGGCAGGCGGGAGAGCAGCCGGAGACCGGTTACCGGGCACCGGCTCCGGGGCGAAGGCCGGGACGTTCCAGCGACACCGTCGTGGAAGCTTTTGCGAAGAGTACCTTGCGGGCTATCGGCAGTTCCATCGGCCGTCAGATTGTCCGCGGGGTGTTGGGTTCGATCCTGGGGGGGAGGAGATAGAAACCGCTTTTCCCTGCGGTCCGAGACCTGTTCGGAACTGCCGGGCGGGGAAATGAGCGTTTCATCGAAAGCACGCCGCCTTGCCGCGAACGCGCCCGTGCCGAATGAGTCGGCATATCGCTTGAACATTTGATGTGAATCGAAGATAATACAATTAATGTCTCCTGTTGTTTCAAGAGGCCTTCCGGGTGAAATGCGAGCCTGAAGCGCCTGTCTTTCCCCTTGCGATCAAGTTGTCGCACCGTCCGGGATCAAGTCCAGATATCAGACACTGTGTGCACGGCACGGAAACCCCGTCTCTTTTCACACTTCTTCCAACTGGTCCATGCTTTTTGAGGAGTCGCCTCATGAGTAATGAAAATTTGGAAGGGAAAAGGTGGTGGATTGCCGTTGGGGCAATCATCATGCAATTGTGTCTGGGAACGGTGTATGCGTGGTCCGTTTTCAAGAAACCCATCATGACCGCGCACGGTTGGGGGGAAACGGCCACCCAGGTTACCTTCATGATCTGCATCGGAGTGATCGGCCTGGCCGCCGCCTTCGGCGGGACACTGGTCGACAAGAAAGGGCCGAGATATGTGGGTACCGTGGGCGGCATCCTTTTCGGGATCGGAACGCTGTTGGCCGGCCTGGCCGATCAAATGGGCAGCATCTGGCTCCTCTATCTCGGTTTTGGCCTGATTGCCGGCCTGGGCAACGGTTTCGGCTACATCACCCCCATCGCCACGCTGATCCGCTGGTTCCCCGACAAACGAGGCCTGGTGACCGGGCTGGCCGTCATGGGCTTCGGCGCCGGGGCGTTTTTCATGGGCATCATTGCTCCCAAAATGATTATTTCTCTCGGAGTGGCTAATACGTTCTACATTTGGGGGGCGATCTTCCTCGTGGCCGTGACCGCGGCCGCGCAACTGTACAAGAATCCTCCCAAAGGGTGGTTGCCCAGGGGGTTCGCCCCCAAGACCAGCGCGGGCGGCGTTCAGGTGACCGAGTCCTACACCTTCGATGAAGCCGTCAAGACCTCGCAATGGTGGATGCTGTGGTCGATGCTGTTCTTGAACATCACCGCCGGTCTTGGTCTGCTGTCTCAATTGTCCCCGATGGCACAGGACGTGATCAAGAGGGTCAGCACCGATATCTCCGCCAAAGACCTGGCGGTGGCCGGCGGCACGATCCTGGCGATCGCATCCATCTTCAACGGCTTGGGGCGTCTCTTCTGGGCCTGGACGTCCGATGCCGTCGGAAGAAAAATGGTCTTCGTCATCATGTTTGCAAGCCAGGCCATCCTCTACGTGGCGTTGCCCCAAATCGGGAACCAGATATTGTTCACCGTCGTGGCGTGCTACCTTCTCGCCTGCTACGGCGGCGGATTTGCCACCATGCCGGCCTTTGCGGCCGATTCCTTCGGACCGGCCAATATCGGAAAGGTCTACGGCATGATGTTGACCGCATGGGGGTGCGCCGGCATCGTGGGGCCGCTTGTATTCGCTCAAATCAAGTCCATCGCGGTCTACGTCGCGGCCGTTCTTCTGGTGCTGGGCTTCCTGCTGGCCATCAGCTTCAAGAAACCGAAGGGCAAAGAGTGAGTATGACCGGGAGAGAAGGCTTCGCCGGCACCCGGAGCGTTGCGCCTGCGAGGATGCTTCTCGCGGCGTTGGGAAACATTATAGTCACTGGACGTACAGGTTTTCTCTTGGGGCTGCCTTCAATGGAAATAAGGAGAAATTGCCATGTCATCGTTTAATGAAAAAGTCGCTCTCAGGAGTTTTCAGGAGATCAGCAAGCTTTTGAGCTCAACCATGGAACTGCCGGAAATCCTCAATCACATATTAGAAGAAATCACCAGGGTCCTGGGCCTGAAAGGGGGTACCATCCGCCTGGTCAGCCCCAAGACCAATACCCTGGAATGGATGGCCTCGGTTGGGGTGAGTCGGAAATATATCGAAAAGGGGGCGGTGGACCTGGACAAGAGCGTGGCGGAGGCCATGACCGGAACACCGGTGCTCGTGCTGGACGCGGGCAACGATCCTCGCATGCAGTATCCGAAACAGGCAAGGGAGGAAGGCATCGCCAGCATGTTGACCATCCCCATGAAGGCGAGGGGGGGAAAGGTCATAGGAGTGATGCGCCTGGTGACCTCCGAGCCCAGGCAGTTCACGATGGACGAGGTCGATTTTGCCTGTGCCGTGGGAGAATTGGGAGCGCAGGCCATCACCAATGCCAGGATGTTCGAAGAGCTGACCAAAGAGCTCAAATACTTCAAAGGCATGGTGGACGTCGCCAAGTTTTGGTGAAAACCGGGGCTCCACACGTCATTCGCTCTCAAGCCCGAACGCACGCCCGGAACCGGAACAATGAGGCGTTTCCGGATGGTTCCGGGCAGCAACCCTCCTGATATGCCTCATCGTTCGTTCCAGTTGCCGCGGCCGCTCCCGAGCATGATCCGCCGCCTTGCCGGGGCGTCGAGGAGACCTGAAAGCGCGAAGACCACCGCACGTTCAACTCTTTAGAACCATCCTGTCGGGGTCGCACTGCGTGCGAAGGATATCGAGCTCATGTTCGGTCGGGGCTTGTTCTTCGACCGCCCTGGTCAAATCGATCTTGAAACCGATCTCCTCCTGGACGGCTCCGGCGGTGAAGCCGGGATAGATGCTGTGGAGGTACATTTTCCTGGTTTCGGCGTCAAAGCGGAAAGTGGCTTTATCGGTGATCACTTTTTCGGGGCCGCCCCCCGGCAGACCGGCTTTTTCCCGTGCTCCGGGTCCGTCCAGAAAACCGGGCGTGGTCAGATAGTCGACCTTTTCCACGAACTTCCTTTTTCCCAACTCCATGAAAATCCAGAATCTGCCGGCCAGGCTTCCGATGTCGCAGCCCCCGCCGCTGCCGCTGAAACGAACCTTGGGACGCCTGAATTCTCCTATGGCCGTGGAGTTGAGATTCCCAAAGATGTCGATCTGGGCGGCGCCGAGTATGCTCAAGATGTTGCGCCCGGTGGTGCGGTTCTGAATGATGCCGAAGGATTCAGCCAGCCCGGCCAGGCGGATCGCTCCGTGCATGATTCGAGGATCGGCGAGGCTCAGGGGCATCTGCCCGAACTGAACGTCCACCGCGCCCGTCTCGAAAAATATGGATGCCTGCGGCGCGGTTATCTTCTTGGCGGCTATCGCGGCGAGCGTGGCTATTCCCGTTCCGCACAGAATAATGTCGGAATTCCTGACTCCGCGTGCCGCCGTGATCGCCATCATCTCTTGAAGGCTATACTCAGCCATCGCTCACCTCCGGTTCAAGCGGGGATTGTATCCGACTTCCTCGTCGGCCCGCAGGTTCTGCAGCCTGTCGGCGCCTATGAGCTCGAGAAATTCCTTCCTGTTCCTCACTCCATAGACATATTTCTCGAGGTAGTCCTGCCATTGGGAGTCGTCCCTGGCCGCCTCCCGGTAAAACTCGCGCAGGAACCAGGGATCGTAATCGTAGTAACCGTACAGCGCGCAAGGATACGCGCCCCACGGTTCTTCCACCACGGCGCTCACCTGGAAGTTGAGGATCTGGTTCTTGTCCGGGTTTGTGCGGAGCTCATCGGTTTCGACGATCTGTTCGCAGGTGATGATCACTTCTTTGGATGCCTTGGCCTGCTCGACATCGGAGAAGAGCAGTCCCAGCAGCTGAACGTTCCCGGATTGGTCGGCCTTTTGAGCGTGAAGGATGGTGACGTCCGGCTGCAGCGCGGGAACGAGCACCAGGCGATCCACCCGCTCGGTCCGGTTGAAGGGATTGTCCATGAGGACGAGCTTTTTCGAAGGCAGCCGGGGATCGTGCAGGCGATCTTCTTCGCTGTAGCCCCACTTGTTGACGATATCCGTTCCGAGAGAGCTGTAGGTTGGAAGGAAAGGGACGCCCATTGCCCCGGCCATGAACCTCAAGGTCATCTGGTAGTTCGTGTAGTCCTCGACGGCGATTTCGCCGTTCTCCGCGGATCTTCTGAAGCGAAAGCAGGTGGGCGCGAACCTGCCGTTGCCGCCGTAAGCGATATCAACCCGCGCAACGCAGCCGCCGCCGATCAGCTCGTCAACGGCCTGCCCGTTCGAGCATGCGGCGACGTGGAGGTTCCGGACCCGTTGGCGAATGATCTCGTGAACTGCCGCCATCGGGCACTGGGTGGCGGAGAACCCGCCGAGTGAAATCAGCGCTCCGTCATGCACGTACCGCTCCACCGCCTCCGACAGGCTCATTCCTTTGCCGGCATTCTGCATCGTATTCTCCCGTGCTGTGCAGCGAAAATTGCTGCAATATACACTGCTGCAACTTTTATTGTTGCAAAACGCTTCTGTCAAGAATAAATTGAGCCTCGGGCAAAGCCGTGGGATTTCCAACTCATTTACCCCCCGCCCTCGAAAACACGGCCGCCCGAACGTTCGGAAAGAAATCGCTTGTGGCCCGAACTACTCCTACACCATTTCGCAGGACGCAAGAATGGAGTTGCCAATGAACGCCGGAACCCATGAAGATCACATTTTCTATAGAAACCTGCTCAAAACGTATCCCGTGGTCGACCGGGCCGAAGGCGCCATCATATGGGATAAGTCCGGCAAACGCTACCTCGACGGGTCCGGGGGGGCGGCGGTAGTCAGCATAGGGCACGGGGTGCCCGAGATCCGTGAGCAGATGCTCGCGCAAGCCGGAAGGCTCGCCTTTTCCCACGGCAGCCATTTTACGAGCGAAGCGGCCATGGAGTGCGCGGAAAGGCTCTGCAAGATGACCTCCGATGAGCGCATGAACCGGGTCTACTTTCTCTCGGGCGGCTCCGAGGCCGTCGAGACGGCCGTCAAGCTCGTGCGGCAGTACTGGCGGGAGATCGGGCGGCCCGACAAGTACAAGGTCATTTCGCGCTGGACGAGCTTTCATGGAAACACCACCGGCGCTCTGGCCCTGGGGGGCCATACGGGGAGAAGGCGCCACTATCAGCCGCTTTTCCCGCACACGCCGCATATCGAGCCCTGCTACTGTTATCGCTGCCCGTTCGGCAGGTCGGCCGATGCCTGCAACCTGGAGTGCGCGGACCAGCTGGAGCGGACCATCAAGTACGAAGGGCCGGATGCCGTTGCGGCATTCATTGCCGAACCGGTCGTCGGCGCCACCGCGGGTGCCCTTGTTCCGAGGGATGGCTACTGGCCGAGAATCAAGCGGATTTGCGATGCCTACGAGATCAAGCTGATCGCCGACGAGGTCATGACGGGATGCGGGCGCTGCGGCCGCAATTTCTGCATGGATCACTGGCAGGTCAAGCCGGACCTCATCGTGGCCGCAAAAGGCTTGAGCTCGGGTTACACGCCGCTTGGGGCGGTGATTGTGGCCGAAGAGATACACGAGGCCGTCAGGAAGGGTTCCGGGGCGTTCGTGCACGGTCATACCTATTCGCAGAACCCGCTCTCGACGGCTATAGGGGCGGCGGTCCTCGCCTACATCGAAAAGCACGGGCTGGTCGAACGCTCTTTCAGGATGGGCGGGTACCTGCTCGAAAAGCTTCAAGTGCTGCGTTCCCTGGACATGGTGGGAGATGTCCGAGGGCTGGGCCTCTTTGCGGGCATCGAACTGGTCAAAGACAAGCAAACGAAGGAAACGTTCGCTCCAACGCTGAAGGTCAATGCGAGAGTTGCCGCGGAGGCGTTTTCAAGGGGGCTCGTCAGCTATCCGGGCGGAGGCGGAGCGGACGGCATAAATGGAGATCATATCCTGCTCGCCCCTCCTTTCATCATCACCGAAACCCAGGTGGACGAAATGGCGGCGATCGTGAAAGACTCCATCGCCGCGGTCCAGGCCGCCCTGTAGGCTCCCGGGGCGGAGTGTGAGGGGGGGGGACCCCGAGGGCTCCGGACCGACGGACACGGAGGTATCGGCCTGGTCGCGCGGCGCTGTTTTAACTTGACCCCGTGGATATGATGCAGTAGTAACTGCATATCATCATAATTGAAGCATATATTGCTGCAAAACGAGGAGCCGGGAATGATCAGTCCCGAGGCGCTGTTTCTTAAAGGTCCAGCACCACTCACGCTCAGTCAGAAGAAAGTGGTGGATTATCTTTGTGCCCATGCCGAAGAGGCGATCTTCATGACGGCCGCCCAGGTTGCCAGGCGGGTCGGGGTTTCCGATTCCACCGTCGTGCGCCTGGCCCCGGTCCTCGGCTTCGACAGCTTCCGCGAAATGAAAAACCACCTTCGCAGCCAGCTCATGGAGCGTCTCGACACGGTCAGCCGCATCGAGCGGACGATCGGCAAAATCACCTGTGTGGAGGATGTCCTGGACTCCATCATGCAGGCTGACCTGAACAATGTCGCCCGAACCGCCGAGATCCTCCCGAAGGAGACGTTCGCCGCAGTGGTGAAGGTGCTCAAGGACGCTCGGGATCTGCACATTCTCGGGCTTCGTTCGGCCTACTCACTGGCCCATTTTCTGGCAATATCCATGCATTTTCTGCGACGCAGCCCTCATCTGATGGTTCCCGGCACTCACGATCTTTGGGGCGAGATAAGCTTGCTCGGCCCCAATTCCGTGCTGTTTGCCATCTCTTTTCCACGGTATACGCGGCTGACCGTGGAAGCCGCTCAAGCCGCCCATGATGCAGGGGTTACGGTCATCAGCCTCACCGACTCCGTCCTTTCTCCGCTTGCGGCCTGCTCGGACTATGTCCTTCCCGCCTTCTACCGGCTGGATTCCTTTGTGGAATCCTATGTGGCGGCATTCAGCGTGATCAACGCCGTGGTGACCGGGGTCGCTTTTCTAGACGGAGCCAAGACTTCCGAACGACTCAGGCGGATGGAGGTGCTCTGGAAGGAAAAGGACGTCTACTGGAAACCGGAGCACAAGTCGGTGCCTTCCTGGGTTCGCGCGGAAGGCAGGCAGGGAAAATGACGAACACCGTATCAGTCAATTTCGCTTCAGCAATTCGATGCATCTTCTTCTGATTTCTCTCATCGGCAAGCGCGGAAGTGACCGGACTCGAATCGAAGTCTCTTCCGTAGGATAGCGTTTCCGGCGTAGGCGACCGAAGAGTTTTCATCCCTTTGGCTTTCCCGATTGTCCGCACGGGGGTTTGTTCGCGTGCGGCATTGGGGTAGTCGGAGTCTCTAACGGCCGCCCGGCAAAGAAAGGCGACAAAATTCCCCGTTTCCTCCCCTCGGGGGGAAGCGTGGAATCGTGTCAGGGCCGAACGGGACAGGTGGCGAAAGAGCGGCTCTGTTCAGCACCGAACCGTACCGACTGGAAAGGGGATGAGAATGAGGGGAGAAAGAAGAAGCATGCTGTTTCGAGCGCGTCCATGGAAGAAAGCGATCGTGTTGGCGGTATCGCTCATGATCCTGCTGGGAGCGGCCGAAGGATTTGCCGCCAGGGAGCTTCTTTTTGCCACGGGTGGGGTATCCGGGACCTTCTACCCCATCGGGGGGGCGATTGCGCAGGCGTGGAACAAGCACATCCCGGACCTCAATGTGACGGTGCAGGCCACGGGCGGCTCGCTGGAAAACGTCCGGCTCCTCGGCAGCAAAGGCGCCGATGTGGCCATCTGCATGAACGACATAGCCTATTATGGAAGGCAGGGAACCGAGGCGTTCAAGGCTAAGAACGAGAAGTACGAGAATTATTCGGCGATTGGCAATGTGTATCCGGACGTCATACAGATTTTTGCACGCAAGAGTTCGGAGGTGCGTTCGATAAGCGACCTGAAAGGAAAGAAGGTATCGGTGGGGCCTCCGGGAAGCGGGACCGAAATCAGCGCGCGTCAGGTGTTCGGGCTCTATGGGATCGACTACAAGACCAGGAAAGACATCAACCCCCAGTATCTTTCCTACACCGAGGCCGCCGATCAGTTCAAAGACAAACTGATAGAAGCCGCCTACTTCGTGGTGGCTGTGCCCAACTCCGCCCTGCAGGACATCAACCTCATGCATCCGGTTCAGTTCCTGGGGATCGACGGCAAGAAGTTCGACGAAATCGTCAAGGCCTATCCGCTCTATTCCCGGTTCACCATCGCGCCCAACTCCTATTCCGGGCAAACCGAGCCTGTTCCGACGATCGGGGTCTACTCGAGCATCCTGGTGCGCGACGACCTTCCGGAGGACCTCGTCTACAAAATGACCAGGACCATGTACGAGCAGGCTTCGGACATAGGTCAGGCCCACGCCGCGGGGAAGGGCATGAGCGTTTCCACGGCGATCCTGGGCATGGCCGTGCCGCTCCATCCGGGGGCTCAGAAATACTACAGGGAAAAGGGAATCTTGAAGTAACCCGCCGGGGCCGCTTGCCGCGGGGCGCCCCGGTGCTTCGCGGCCATGGGAAATGAGGCGGCCCGTTCCTTGGAATCGTAGAAAGCGAGACCGTATGAGCGCTAAACCGGATGATACCACTCATGCCGCGGGTGCCGCCGCCATCCGTTCGGAGACCATCGATGTCGATGAGTTGATGGAGAAGTACGACCGTGAATCACGGTTCTTGAGAATAAGCGGTGTATGGGCTGCAGTTGTCAAGACAATAGCCGTGGCCTTCTCGTTGTTTCAGCTCTACACGGCCCTTTTCGGCGTATTGGCGGCTCAGATTCAGCGCCCTGCCCACTTGATGTTTGCACTGACGCTCATCTTTGTTCTTTATCCGTTTCGCAGGGGCGGGAGCTCGGCCGGGGTCCATCCGCTGGACCTCGGGCTTGCGATTCTGAGCGTCGGGGCAGGGCTGTACAGCATATTCAATTATGAATCGCTGATGGAATCTTCCGGGCTCTATTCGAATCTCGATCTCGCGGCCGCCGCCCTTGGAATCCTTCTCACGCTGGAGGCCACCAGGAGAATCGTCGGCCTGCCCATCACGATCATCGCATCGGTTTTTCTCCTGTACGCGTTGATGGGACCCTATTTCCCGGGTTTTCTTTCGCATCGCGGCTTCGACATCAAGCGCATCACCACCCACATGTGGTTCACCACCGAAGGCATAATGGGAATACCGCTGGGCGTCTCGTCCACGTTCATCTTCCTCTTCATCCTGTTCGGCGCCTTTTTGACGAAAACGGGCATCATGGACTTCTTCATGGACTTGTCGAATGCCGTTGCGGGGTGGGCCTCCGGAGGGCCCGCAAAGGTCGCGGTCATTGCCAGCGCCATGCAGGGCACCGTTTCCGGGAGCTCCGTCGCGAACACGGTCGGAACCGGGAGCTTTACCATTCCCATGATGAAGGGGCTCGGATATCGGCCGGAATTCGCCGGGGCGGTGGAGGCGGCGGCGTCGACGGGCGGACAGCTCATGCCGCCCGTCATGGGGGCGGCGGCCTTTCTCATGGCGGAATTCCTTGGAATGCCTTATGTCGAGATTGCCAAGGCGGCGGCGATCCCGGCACTCTTGTACTTTACCGGGGTCTGGCTCGTGGTTCACCTGGAGGCGAAGAAGACCGGGTTGAAGGGAATTCCCAGGGAGCGCCTCCCCAGGCTGTTGACCGTGATCAGGAAGGACAGCTACCTGGTCCTTCCCCTGGTCGGCATCATCACCTTCTTGTGCGAGGGGGCGACGCCGATGAGGGCGGCTTTGGCGGGCCTGGCGTTGTGCGTTGCCGTAGGGATGATCCGGAAGGCCACCAGGATGAACATCGGCAGCCTCCTGGAAACGCTGGAGGCGGGTGCCAGGGGCGCGCTGGGAGTTGCCGCGGCCTGTGCCACGGCCGGGATCATCGTGGGAGTGGTCACCCTGACGGGGCTGGGGCTGAAGATGGGAGAGGGCCTGGTGTCCCTGGCGGGCGGCATGCTCTTCCCGACCCTGGTTCTGACCATGGTTTCATCGCTCATTCTCGGCATGGGCGCACCGACCACCGCCAACTACGTGATCACTTCCTCGGTCGCCGCCCCCGCGCTGCTCAAACTCGGCGTGGCCCCTCTCAGCGCCCACATGTTCGTGTTCTACTTCGGCATACTCGCGGACATCACCCCTCCGGTGGCGCTGGCGGCGTTCGCGGGAGCGGCCATCGCCAAGGCGAACCCGTTGAAGACGGGAGTCAATGCCACGAAGCTGGCCATTGCCGCGTTCCTGGTGCCCTATATCTTCGTCTTCAGCCCGTCGCTTCTGCTCATCGACTACACTCTTGGCGGGCTCCTTTGGATGATGACAACCGCTGTAATCGGAATGATCGGTTTGGCCACGGCCGTCGAGGGATGGTACTTGACCAAAATGGGCTGGTGGGAACGGGTATTGAGCGCGCTGGCCGGACTCCTGCTCATCGACCCGGGACTCACAACGGACGTCGTCGGTTTTTCGATCCTGGCTTCGATCACTTTCCACCAGTTCAGGAAATACCGCGCGACAAAGGTTGCCGGACGCCCCGCGGCCGTCGAGATGGCGATTCCCATGCGGGAGGAAGTGGAGCTGTGACGGACAGGCCTTCACCCCCGCCGGGGCCTGCGAACCGAAACCGCTGAAGACAGACGCCGCAAGGGGGTTTGCCCGGGCGGCGTTTTCTCGACACGGGGGTCGCCTGTTCCCCGGGACCTCAAAGGTCGCTTTGCGTCTTTTTGTGCGAATGCCCGAAGTGTTCACCGGAGTGTCCGCAATAACCTCCAACGCTGGTTGGGTCTGCCCGAAACCCTCGATTACCAGGGAGTGCGCGACTCCATTGCTGCGTGGAGCCCATACGGAGGACTCATCTATTTTCATCTGTTGCTGAAACGACTTGGCGATGCCAGGTTTCCTGGACGGTCGCAAAAATAATGGGGAAAAGGATGATAGCAGTCAGGCGCGTTTACGAATCACCCCGGGCCGATGAGGGAGCCCGCTTTCTGGTGGAACGCTTATGGCCGCGGGGCATGAGGAAGGAATCACTCCACATGGACGCCTGGCTCAAGGATGTGGCCCCGAGCGATGCGCTGCGCCGCTGGTTCGGTCACGATCCAGCGAAGTGGATCGAGTTTCAAGAGCGTTACTTCGCCGAACTGGATGGAAAGCCTGACGCTATTCAACCAATCGTGGAGGCGGCCCGCAGGGGCAATGTCACTTTGCTCTACAGCGCTCATGACACGGAATACAACAACGCCGCGGCATTGAAGGAGTACCTGTCCGAACGCCTGCAACCAGGCCCATGAGAAGGGACTGCGTCTGCACGAGGGATTGTGTTCGACCGTCTCGCACAGGCCACCGATCATTTGGAGGAAAAGAGAGGGGAAAAACTGCACTCCAAGACAAAGTAAGAATACTCTATGCGGATGCCTTGGAAAAAAACAAAAGCGGAAGAAGAAGCATTTTCGAGCCGGCGATTCTGATGCGGTTTCAAATCGCCCGTGAGACAGAACACTTCCTTTCCCAAGGCTTTTCTTGAGAGGCAACGTAACGCTTTCCTTCTCATCGTTGCCTCATTTCGAGTGGGATGAGATCAAGCTGGACCTGGAAGCCCTTCAGGAAACGGTCATCGAAGAAAAGGATTGCCGTCTTCGCTGCACCCCCTTGCCCCGGACCATGATTGCCAAACCGGAACCTGGTTGCATGATGCCCTCAAGTCCTTTGGACGCGTTCAGGAACCCGGCCGCCCCGTCCGTCTTCCTGAGCCGAAATCTTTTCCAAAACCGCCACCAGCTCATGTTGATTCCGGTTCGCGCTCGTATGATAGCAGCACTGCAGGGACAAAGCCTTGTTCAAGGCTTCGCTGCTGTCATCGGGCAGAATGAGCAGGTTGCGAACACTCTTGAGCAGCCCCTTGAGTGATACTGCAGCGCCGAGATCGTCGTGAGTCAACACAGCCAGGACGACGGTGGTTGCTCCCGAAAAGCTTGTCAAAACCGACTCGATCAGCTCTTCGGCAGTTCGACAGACAGCCATCGTGTCCCGGGGCAGGCGGCGGGCAACCTCGTCTATGAGTTGCCTCAACCAGAGCGTTTCGGAGGGGACAAAGAAAATGATCGTATGCATCGCAATAGCCTTTTCTTCAGAAGGAGACATCGCTCTCCAGCCTCCACAAAGCAGATTCCATGCCACCGAGAGAGTCGCCCCCCTCACCCGGCCTTTGCAGCAGGGAGGAATCTCCGGTTCTGCCGAAAGGTCAATTACAGCGCGCGGCGAAGCAAAGCATCGGTCAGCACCGTGTCGGCGCAGCACCCAGCAGTCCAATAAACGAGACGGAGCAGGCCCGGCTGTATGACAAACAGAACTAAATCCATACGAGGCAACCGCTAGCGGCCGTCTAATAAATTAGACACCGTCGGCAGGCGGGGGGAATGGCCGGGTCTTTCGGGGTTTACCGGCCCCCGCTTTCGACGGCACGGCACAATTCAGGCACATGTCGGACACGCGTCGGAATCGGCTCCGGCCCCTACAGCTCATATTTCTTCAGGAGTTGATAGAACCTTGCACGGGAGAGTCCGGAGAGCCTGCTGCATCGCTCGATATCACGCCCGACCGAGCGGATGAGGTCCGCCAGGTACTGGCGCTCGGCACTCTCTCGGGCCTGTTGGAGCGTGGTGAGAGGATGGTTCCCCGAAGTGCCCGCCGACCCCGGCGTCGGCGGGGAGTCGCTCGCTTTCTGGGCTGCTGGGGAATGCGATACGGAGTTTCGCGCCGCCTTCACCCGGATGTGAAGGGGCAGGTGGCAGGCGTAAAGGGTCGGTTCATCGCGGGTGAGGGTGATGGTACGTTCGATCACGTGGATCAATTCCCTCACGTTGCCGGGCCATTCATAGCTTTCCAGGGCTTCGATGAAATCGGGAGAAATGCCTTTGCCGTCAATGCGGCAATAGCGGCAAATGCGGTGGACTTGATGCAGCACCAGGTCACGGATGTCTTCGACCCTGGAACGCAGCGGCGGCACCGCGATCGTGATCGTCTGCAAGCGAAAAAAGAGGTCCTCTCGAAAATGTCCGGCCTTGACCATCTGGTAGAGATCGCGGTTGCTTGCGGCAATGAGGCGGAAGTTGCTGTTGATTTCCCGGCTCGAGCCAAGGGGCCGGAACCGCCGTTCCTGGAGTACTCTGAGAAATGCCTTCTGCACGGCAAAGGGCAGTTCCCCCACTTCGTCCAGCAGCAGGGTGCCGCCATCGGCCTGTTTGATCAACCCGACGCGGTCATGGGTTGCATCGGTGAAAGCCCCCCGGCAGTGGCCGAAAAGCATGGACTCAATGAGGGACTCGGGCAATGCCGCACAGTCGACAACCACGAAGTTTCCCGCCGCCCGAGGGCTGTTTTCATGGATGGCGGCCGCAATAAGCTCCTTGCCGGTACCGGTCTCGCCCTTGATGAGGACGTTGACGTCGCTCCCCGCGGCCTGCGCCACGAGGTCCAGGCATCCAGCCAAACCGGGACTGTTGCCGACAATGTTGCCGCGTTTGAGAGCCATGGCGGTATTCCGGCAGGCCTTGGCCTCACGGTACTGGGATGCCCTGAGGAGCGCCAGCATCATTCGCTCCAGGGAGGCGGGTTTCTCCAGGTAGTCCCAGGCGCCGCTGCAGATGGCGAGCTCGGCCCCGTCCTGGCTTCCAAAACCGGTAATGATAATCACTTCCGGACAGGACGGCGCCTCCCGAATTTGAGGCAGTCCGTCCACCAGGCCGTTGCCGTCCGGCATTCGAACATCGAGGAAAACGACATCGAAGGCTTCAGAGTAGACCTTGAGGAGGCCGTCGCCAAGCCGCTGGACCGATACGGCCGCGTGTCCCAATTGCCCCGCCATGCGACAGAACACCCGGCAGAACTCAGGATCGTCATCGATGATCAACACCTTGGCCAAAAGCAAATCCTGTTTCAATGCTTTGGATTATGCGAGAGAGTTCGACAATGCAATGGTTATGAATCATGGTAACGGATACGAACGGATAATTCCAGGAGGAAAAACACTGCGATGATCGCAGAGGGCGCTCGCCGCCCGAGGCTGTGGCCGGCCGGCCTGCTTTCCATCGGCAGACCCCGGGTGATCACGCACGGCTCCCCCTCAACAAAGCACCGAGATGAGCCGTCCGCCCCGATGAGAATGGCCGAACCGGGCTTGTCCTAATCAAATCGGAATTCTTTCTCACAGAAAATCCTGAGACAGGCCTGGACAGCGCGCTGATCATACAATCGCCCCTGCTGTCGGCCGATTTCCTCCAGGGCCGTCGCCAGGCCGATGGCTGCCCGATAGGGTCGATGCGAGCTCATGGCTTCAACAACGTCCGCCACGGCCAGGATTCTTGCTTCGAGCAGGATTTCATCCCCCGTAAGCTGCCGGGGATAACCCGAACCGTCCAGGCGCTCGTGGTGCTGGTGGACAATGCGGGCGATGGGCCACGGGAAGTGGGCTTTTCTGAGGATTTCATAGCCCACCTCCGAATGCTCGCGGATGAGGCGAATTTCTGCAAGATGGAGCTGAGTCGGTTTGGAAAGAATCTGCGAGGGCACCGAGATCTTGCCGATATCGTGGACCAGTCCGGCCATGCGGACGGCCGTGAGGGTTGGTTCCGTCAACCCCATTTCCGCGGCTATGGCTTGAGCGAGCCGGGCAACCCGGCGCTGGTGACCGGCCGTGTAGGGATCGCGGATTTCCAGAGCCGAGGTCAGGACTTCAACGATTTCCATCAAGGTTTCGCGGAGTTGACGAAGGATGAGTTTTTCTCGCGTGATCCTGTCAAGCTTGGCCTCGAGCTCACCAACCTGAAAGGGCTTGGCAATGAAGTCCGCGGCCCCCGCGGCAATGATCTCCGAATAGGAGTAGTCCGGCACGAACCCGGTCATGATGACAAAATCGAGTTGCGGGAACTCCTTCTGAGCCCGCCGCATGAGCGTGAGGCCGTCCATGCCGCGCATCCTGATATCCGAGAGTACCAGGTCGAAAGCGTTCCGGCGAAGCATCTCCATGGCTTCCCCGGCGTCCGCTGCGGCCTCACAGGCGATGCCGAACCGCTCACCCATGTTCTTGATCAACGTGCGATACGAGTCTTCGTCATCCACCACCAGCAACCGCCGGATGACCCGGGCGTCATCCCGGTTCCACAATCCTTCCTTCGCGAACCCGCCGTTCCCGGGGTCGGTTTTCGCCCGGCGCAAGGCCTCGCTCATGGCCCGAATGGATTCACAGCCGGAGAACATCAGAGGCGCATTACCATCGGCGCTGTCGGCTGCCGGGTCCTCTTCGCAGGAGAAAGGGGAGCTTTTCTGGAAGGCGTCCATTTCGTCCCTCGACGTCTACACAAAGAATGATCCACCAATGAAGCGGTCCAGCCGCGGAATCATGTCGTCAGTCTTATCCCGAGTTTTGCAGCAGGCGGCCATTGACAAAAAGCGCTGCGTTTGGCGAAAATCCAGGTTACGGAGCGTGAAGCTTCTTTTGCAAGCGCCGTGCCTTTCCGTGAAAATCTTCGTCCTTGCCGACGACCCTGCCGCCGCGAGTGAAACGGCCGACAATACCTGCGGGAGAAGCGCCGGTGAATTTTATGTGAAAACTCTCATCCTGAACGCGTATGGTTCTTGCAACACAAAACCTAGCCCCAAGGGTTGACAACGAATGGAACCACTGAAGAGAGGCGGTGCAAACCGAGGCGCAAAGCCCTGCGGGTTCGAGACCGGATGCTTGCCGCAGCAGGGTGCCCGGCTGGATGATCTCCATTGAACGAACTGTAGAAGGCATGGTCCATGCGTAACTCGATGAACAAGAAGACCGAATCTGCGTCCCCCGGCTTTTGGAGGAGCATCCAGGGAAACTTGGTTTTGCTGCTTTTCATTCTGCTCATCCCAGCGATTCTGATCCGGATTTACGTCTATCACCAACAAGTGCAGACCCGCATCGGCGAGGAGCTTCAGGCAAATCTTGAGGTTGCGCGGGCAACCGCCAGGAATTTCGAATCGTTCGCGCGGGATGTCGTCCACAGCGAACTCGTCCTCGGGCTGGCGCTCACGGCCTCTCCGCCCCTGTCGGAAGCGGATCGACGTCGCCTGGTCGAGGAATTTAACGCGGATAATCCCGCCGTGTGGCGCGTTCACTGGATCAACCCGGACGGCCAGGTGATTGCGCCCAGTCCCGAAGACGTCATCGGCATGGATGTGAGCGATCGCCTGTATTTCACGAAGATCAAGAGCGGGCGGGAGTGGTTCGTCAGCGAGGTTTTTTCCGGAAAAGTCACGGGCCGGCAACTGTTCGTCATCAGCCGCGCAATTCGCTCGGAACATGGCGAACTGGCAGGGATTGTGGCAGCTGCCGTCGAACCGGCGGATCTGGACTGGGTCCTGGCCATCAAGCGCCAGCAGGATGCGGGAGTGAGCCTGGTGGACAGCAGGGGCATGCACGCGTATCGTTTCCCACCCATAAGCTATACCCCGGAACAACGCGACTGGCTCAAGAGCTATCCCGCCATCAAAGAGGCTCTCGCCGGGAATGAAATCGCCACCGTCGTTACCTCCGTTCTAACCGGCAAAGAGCGCCTGGTCGCCTTCGTCCCCGTTTTGGGCACTGGCTGGGTGGCGTCCGCGAGTCGCCTCCAGGAAGACGCCATGGTTGCCATCAATTCTGATCTGAGACACCACAACCTGCTTTTTGCAGGTCTCATCCTGGTGGTTTTTTGCGCGGTACTGTTCTTCTCGCGCTACATTGCCGCTCCCATCAAACGACTTCGCGATCAGGTACTTCGCCAGGGTCCCGGAGAATCGTGGGACTTCAAGGTCGATACCGGCCCCACCGAGGTTATCGAGCTTGCATCGGCCTTCCGCATCATGTCCGAGAGGATCAAAGCCCACGAATGGGAGCTCGGCAAGAGTGAAGAAAAATTCCGCATCCTCTTTCATTCCATTCCCGAGCCTTTGGCCCTGGCTATCGGCGACGATGCCGCCGTAGTCGATGTGAATGAGTCCTTCTGCCGCTTTCTGGGTCTCTCCCGTGCTGAGATTGAAGGCCGGCCCTTCACGGTTCTCGACATCTGGCACGACCTGGAGGATCGCGACCAAATCCAGAATCTGCAGACGGCCGGCACCGAGGTCCAGGATCTCGAATGCCGTCTGCGAACGCAATTCGGCGCGGCGAAATACGTCCTGCTCTCTTCGGCGAAGGTCGAAACGCAGACGCAGAAGGGCAGGCTCTTCATTCTTAAGGACATCACCGCGCGCAAGGCCGCGGAGATGGCCCTCCAGGGGCAGAGCACAACACTGCAGACGATTTTCGACGCCGTGCTGGCCTTGATCTTTTATAAGGACTTGGAAAACCGCCTGATGCGCGCCAACCAATTGTGGTTCGAAACCTTTGGTCTGAGCGAAGCAGCCGTGATCGGCAAATCCCTGGACGAATTCTTGCTGAAAGCGGATGCGGAAAGGTTCTACCGCGACGACCTGGAGGTCATCGCTTCAAACCGGGCCAAGAAGGATATCCTCGGGGAGATTCAGGTCAATGGCAAGACATTGTGGCTCAAAACCCAGAAGATACCTTATCGGGACAGCGCGGGTCGGGTGGTCGGCATCATCGGCTTTTCCGAGAACATCACCGCCGGCAAGCGAGCGGAGGATGAGCTGCTGGAGTCCCGACAGCGGTTGTCGGATATCATCGATTTTCTGCCGGATGCCACCTTTGTGATGGATGAGGAGGGGACAGTCATCGCCTGGAACCGGGCCATCGAGGAGATGACGGGGGTCAAGGCTTCGGAAATGTTGGGTCGAGGCAACTACGAATACTCTTTGCCCTTTTACGGTGTGAGGCGACCTATCCTGATCGACCTGGTTCTCGATCACGGATGCGAGTTTGCAGGCGAGTACCAGGGCATGACAATAAAAGAATCGATGCTCGAGGCGGAAGCGTTTGTGCCAAGCCTGAAGGGGAAAAGAGCCTGTCTTTACGGCAAAGCCAGCGTCCTGCGCAATTCGAAGGGAAAGATCGTGGGGGCCATCGAATCAATCCGGGATATCACCGAGCGCAAACGGGCGGAGGAGGAGAGGGAGCTTCTTGAGCTGCAGTTGCGGCAAGTGCACAAGACCGAAGCCATTGGTACTCTTGCCGGCGGCATTGCCCACGACTTCAACAACATTCTCGGAATCATCATGGGTTATGCCGAACTCGCCAGGATGGAGTTCCCAAGGGAAACCACCGCGCGGGAGAGTATCGATGAGGTGCTGAAGGCAACGCATCGAGCCAAGGAACTGGTCAGACAGATCCTTGACTTCAGTCGAACGCGCGAATACGAACGGAAACCCCTGCGACTGGTTCCGGTGGTCAAGGAAGTGCTGAAGCTCCTCAGAGCTTCCCTGCCTTCGTCCATTGAAATGGATCAGGCCGAAGAATTGCCGGCAGGTGAGGATCTGGTTCTGGCCGACCCCACTCAGATCCACCAGGTGCTGATGAATCTGGCGACGAATGCGGCTCACGCCATGCGCGGGAAGGAGGGACGGCTGCGCGTGGCGCTTTCCCCCGTTTCTTTTGGCTCGCTTGATCCAACCAGACCGGTTGAGCTCAGCCCGGGAAAATACCTTGACCTTGCGGTTGAAGATACCGGACATGGCATGAGCCGGGATATCCTCGAACGGATCTTCGATCCTTATTTCACCACCAAGAAGGCGGGCGAGGGAACCGGACTGGGATTGTCGGTGGCGCACGGGATTGTCAAGAACCATGGCGGAGCAATCCGGGTCTTCTCCGAGCCTGGCCAGGGAACGGTCGTTCACGTGTATCTCCCGGTGCTGGAAAGCGATGAGCCGGTGGAACCGCCGGCACCCTCATCGACCCTTCCCGGGGGAAACGAACGCATCCTGCTCGTCGATGATGAAGAAGCCCTGGCCAAGGCCCTCAAGAAGAGGCTCGAACGCCTGGGCTACCAGGTGACGGCAGTCACGGGCAGTCCGGAGGCCCTCGAAATCTTCGGCGGGCAGCCGGAAGCCTTCGACCTGATAATCACCGATTACACCATGCCGAAAATGACCGGGACGGAACTCGCCCGAGAGATCCTGAAGATCCGCTCCAGCATTCCCATCATCCTTTCCACCGGTTTCAGCGAACGGCTCGATGAAGAAGAAACGGCGGCAGCGGGCATCAGCGCTTTGATTATGAAACCGGTGAGTCTGAAGGGAATCGCCGAGCTCATTTCGACGGTGAGGAAGGATCACGACACCGGCTTCCTTTCCCCGTGAGTCGAGCAGGCATTTTCCATAACGCCAACTGAGGGTCTTTCATTGAGGCAACCTGAGGGATCAGTGTCATCAACCCGGTGCGGAACTGCGTCCCGGGCGGGCGGGAATAAACCCTGCCTCGCCCCTTGCGATGAGGTGCACAAGTTCTTGCGTCGGAGTGGGCTTCACCCCCGCCCGCATCGAGCAACCGGCTCATGAGTCGCTTGGTTCGGGATGGAGGCAATTATGGGACGACATGAAGGCTCATGCCTGGGGAGTCTGCGCTTCAAAATCGCCTTTCCTTTTACCGCCCTGGTGGTGATCGCCCTGCTGTTGCTGGGAATTGTCGCGGTAGAGCGGGGAATGAAGACGCTGACGGAAAGGGCCAAGGAATCACAGTCCATCCTCGCGCATGCCGTGGCCGACACTCTGGGAAACCTGCTCAAGGACAAATTGTCGCTGTTGGAAGGTATCGTCCAGCTTCGTTCGGTCAAACAAATGGACCCCGCCTGGATGGATCAGGAGATCGGTACCGCCCGAACGATGGAGCGAGGGGTAACCTCTTTTATCGTCCTGGATCACAACGGCACGGTCGTCTCCTTCGTGGACCACCCCGAACACGTGGGCAAGAGCCTGGCCATGAGGGAGTACTTTCAGGTGGCACGCAACGAGGGACGCCCCTTCTTCTCCGACAGCATTCTGACCCTGGATAAGACCATCACTGTGGCGGTTTCGATGCCCATCGTCGACCACCTCGGAGAGAGGGTTGGGGTCCTGGTCGCCACCTTCGACGTTCACCATGAGAACTTCAATCAAGTGATCCATGATGCCGAAATCGGCTCTCGTGGCCATGCCTTTCTGGTGGACCGCCAGGGGATTGTGATCTCTCACCCGGAGACGAGGCGTTCCCTGGAACAGCAGGATTTCAGCCGATATGCACCGGTTCGCGAGACCATGAGCTGGAAAAGCGGGGTGGTCACCTATGACTTCGAGGGCATCGCGATGCTCGCGGCCTTCACTCCCGTCACCCGGAGCGGCTGGGGGGTGGTGGTGCAACAACCACTGGCCGATGCCAACGCCCCCGCGATGCACCTGAGAAATATCATTATGGCCGTCATGCTCTTCAGCGCGATAGCCGCCGCGCTCATGGGGCTCCTGGCCAGCACCCGCATCACCGCTCCCCTGTCCCGGCTCGAGGCGGTCGCCCGCACCATTGGCGCCGGCAATCTGGAAGAGCCGGTGCCAGGCATCCGGGGAGGCGAAATCGGCACCCTGGCCCGGACCCTTGAAGCCATGCGCCTCAGCCTGAAGGATTCCGCGGTTCAAAGGACACAGGCTTATGAAGCCCTGCAGGCGAGCGAAGAGCGGTACCGCAGAATCGTTGAGACGACCGAGGAAGGCATCTGGCTCACAGACCGTCAGTGGAAGACCAGTTATGTCAACTCCCGGCTGGAGCGGATGCTTGGGTACGAGCCCGGTGAAATGCTGGGAAGGCACATCGAGGAGTTCATGGATGATGAAGGACGGCTGCTTGCCCGGGAAAAGTCGGCCGGGCGGGAAAGCGGGATGCCGGGGACATACGAGTTCAAGCTCGTCCGGCGGGATGGCTCCGAACTGTGGGCCATGGTCTCGACAAGTCCTGTTGTGAGTGCGTCCGGACAGTTTGACGGCGCTCTGGCGATGCTGACCGACATCACCCAGCGCAAGCTGGCGGAAGAGGAACTGAAAGAGCGTGACGACCGGTTCAAGAAACTCTCCTCCCACGTTCCCGGAATGATCTATCAGTTTAAGAGAAGGCCGGACGGCACCTATTGCGTCCCGTTCACCACGGACGCCATAAGGGAAATTTTTGGCTGCACTCCGGAAGCGGTGCGTGAGGACTACTCTCCCATAGCCGGCGTGATCTCGGCCGAGGATTGGGGTGGCGTGATCCGTTCCATTGGAGAGTCTGCCGCATCGATGACGATTTGGCAATGTACCTTTCGAGTGCAGGTTCCCGGCCGGCCCGTCAGATGGATGCTGGGGAATTCGACGCCCGAGCGATTGGATGACGGAAGTATCGTCTGGCATGGATTCATCACCGACGTCACTGAGCGGAAGCAGGCAGGGGAGGCATTGATCCGGAGCGAAGAGAGGTACGGGAGGCTGTTCGAGGATGCCGTGCTCGGGATCTTCCGATCCATGCCGACGGGCAGTCTTGTCGATGCCAACCCGGCTCTCGCCGTCATGTTCGGTTTTGAATCACCTGCACAGATGAAAGATTCTGTGGGCAATCTCGCCGGCGTTTACGATGATCCCGCCCGCAGGAAAGAGATCGTCCAGAGACTCCTTGAGACCCGGAAACCCGTCCGGACGGAAGGCCGCTTTCTGCGCCGGGATGGAACGTCTTTCATCGGCAACATTCATCTCTGGACGGTGCGGGACGAACACGACAATATCCTCCACATAGAGGGTTTCGTTGAAGACATCACCGAACGGAAGCTGGCGGAGGAAGCAATCGAGCAGCTCAGGCGTCAAAACGAACTCATCTTGAACTCGGTCGGAGAAGGCATCCTGGGGCTGGACGTGGAGGGGAGGCACACCTTTGTCAACTCCGCCGCCATGGGAATGCTGGGATTCGAGCCCGCCGAGCTCATCGGTCGGCGGGGCCACGACATGTACCATCACACCAGGGAGAGCGGAGACCGTTTTCCTGAAGAAGAGTGCCCAATCTATCAAAGCTATCGGAGCGGCAGAGCCTGTTCGCTCACGCAAGCCACGTTCTGGCGGAAAGACGGCTCAAGTTTCCCCGTGAGGTACAGCTGCGCCCCTCTTATCGAGGGCGGGAAGGTGCTGGGAGCGGTTGTGGCGTTTCGTGACATCACGAGACAACGGCAGATTGAAGTGGAGAAGGACAGACTGACGGCTCAACTGGCACAGGCCCAAAAGATGGAGGCCATCGGCACCCTTGCTGGAGGAATCGCCCATGATTTCAACAATATCCTTGGGATCATCATGGGGTACGCCGAGATCGCCAACCTCGATCTTCCTTTCGACTCCAACGCCAAAGAGAGTATCGCCGAGGTGTTGAAGGCTACGCGCAGGGCCAGGGGTCTGACGGCGCAAATCCTCACCTTCAGCCGCAAGCAGGTTCAGGAGAAGAGGCCGCTGCGCATTGTCCCGGTTGTCAAGGAAGCTTTGAAACTGCTTCGAGCAACTCTGCCGACAACCGTTGAAATTCGCGGGGAGATCGATCTCCCGGAGGGTGAGGACCTGACTTTGGGAGATCCCACTCAAATCCACCAGATCCTGATGAACCTGTCGACCAATGCCGCTCACGCCATGCGGGAGCATGGAGGCATTCTGTCCGTGTCCCTGACCCAAGTGGCGTTCGACCCGGCGAACGATGCCGGCGTCATGGGTCTCAGCCCGGGGCGGTATCTCAGGCTTACGGTTCAGGATACCGGGCATGGGATGGACCGCACCGTCCTCGATCGCATTTTCGATCCCTATTTCACGACCAAAGGCTCCGGTGAAGGGACCGGTCTCGGGTTGGCCGTGGTTCACGGCATTGTCAAGAACTGCAACGGCGCGATTACCGTCCACAGCAAGCCGGGGGCAGGAACCGTGTTCCACGTGCACCTGCCGAAGCTGGAAAGAGAAGCATCATCCATCGAGGTGGCCCCTGTCTCGATTGCTACGGGAAGTGAGAGCGTCATCGTGGTGGATGATGAAGAAAAACTGGTTATCGCCATCAAGCGCATGCTGGAATATCTCGGCTACAAGGTTACCGCGATGACAAGCAGTGTCGCCACGCTCTCCCTGTTTCGGCAACAACCGGAGGGGTTCGACGTGATGCTCACTGACTACACCATGCCCGGCATGACGGGGATCGATCTTGCCAGAGAGATCATAGGGATCCGGCCCGACTTCCCCATTATTCTCTGTACAGGCTTCAGTGAAGAGATCTCGGAAGATGCCGTCAACAGTATCGGTATCAGGGCCTTGCTGATGAAGCCGGTCACCCTCCAGCGCCTTGCCGGGACGGTCCGGAGGGTCCTGGAGATCGCATAGCCAGGGTGATTGAGCCTCAAGCGGCAGATGTCTCCCATCCACAACCGGGGCTCCAGCTGCCTTGGGGCCGACTCCGCACCAATCGCCCTGGCGCGCATTGTTCACGAAGCTCGCCGGGAAATCCCTCGAATGCGGTCATCATGAATGGTGCGGACAGACTTTCGCGCAGCAGCAATGAGCCGCCGTCCGAGGTCACGGGGCCGACCGAGAACTCGACCACGGCAGGACGCGAATCAAGGTTTGCAGAAAAGAGTCGTCTGTGAGGGAGTGTTTTCAGCGCCTCCTCTGCGTCGTCTACGCTGTAGTCAACGTCCGCACAAAAGAGTTGTCTGTGAGGGACTGTTTCCAGCGGACATCTTTTTTGTTTTGTGTTTTCTCTTGTCGAGACAACATGTTACAGGATGTCCGTTCGTTTTTTGAGCCCCGTTGTGAGATTCCCGGGTCAGTGGAGGAGATCGTCTCCTTCTTGAGACAAAGAACTCTTATGAAACTTCATCAGGGCAAAAGTATCCCCTAAGCAGCCAAGGGCTGGATTTTATAGCCCATTTCCTTAAGAGCCCTGGTATAGGCTGCCAAGCGGCGCTGAGTAAAACGGGCCTCATAGACTTCGGAGCCCGTATCGACATATGCTTGGCCATACCGGATCAACCGATAAACAAGTTGGGCCAACTTGCGGGCCGTCGCGAAAACGGCAACCGAAGAGCCTTTGCGTCTGGAGATGCGGCGGTAGTAGGCGCCGAGCGCTGTTTTCGAATTGCGCAAACTTGTTGCGGCCATGCGCAGTGCATTGCACACCCGTGTGGAGGAGACAGCCCGGAACTTGCCCGGGACCTTTTTCCCTGCACTGATCGAGATATTGGGCGCCAGACGCAAGTACGAAACGAAGTGGCCTTCATCTGGAAATGCAGACAGGTCGGGGCCTAACTCACTCATGATAACGACGGCGGTCTCCACACCAACGCCGTCGATTGTAGTGAGATCAAAGTCCGACATGCGATAGAGGGCCTGGCGCATAGGCTCCTGACCCAGCCGGAAAAATTTATTCGCTTTGGCTCTGGTTGCCGGGGGCGGCGCCGGTGAACCCTTTGAGTCAGGAGGTTGCAACGAGTCGACGTGCTTGAGGATCTCGGCATCGTAGTCGGCGATTACGCCACATAGCTGATCATAAACTTTAAGGGCTTGTCCGAGGTTGAACAAATGCTCATGGCGCCAGTTGCCGGTGAGTTCCTCGGCGATGCGGGCTTCCGATTTTTGGCATCGGCAATCGCGCAAACTGGCTAAAGCACGGGGGTCCCGTTCACCGCCTGCAATGGCCCGGATAATGGCCATGCCGGTATAGCCTGTAATATCCGAAACGGCGTGATGCACGCAGACATTCATTTGATCGAGACTTTTCTGCATGCGCCGGACCCAGTCGGAACGTTGTTCTACAATTGTATTGCGTTCACGTATGAGAGCGCGGAGGCGACAGATGTCGTCGCCTGGCCGGAAAGACCCCCGGAGCAGTCCGCAGGCGTGCAGTAATTGGATCCACTGGCAGTCGATCATGTCGGTTTTGCGGCCTGGAACATGAGCAATCTGGCGAGAGTTGACCAGTTGCACGTCGAAACCACGACTGTCGAGGATTTCAAATAGGGGGATCCAGTATACGCCGGTGCTTTCCATGGCTACAGTAGCGATCTTCTGCTGGTCAAGCCATCCGGCCAGACGCAACAGCTCCGGGGTTGTGGTCCCGAAATGCTTTACGTTAGGGGAGCCGTCCGATAAAGGTGGACCGGCCACGCAGTGCTCGCGTGAGCCCAGATCGATACCGGCTGCATTGGGTTGAATTGGATTCAAAGAGTGTGGCTGCCCTTTGCGGCCTTTACCTGGTGCATTCTTACGCTTCTGGGCCATCGTTATCAGTCTCCTTTTATCGGGTGTGGAAACGACAGCCCGGGGTGGCTTTATTAAATATTCTCTTATGGGAGAGTGCATAAGCCTCATCAGTGTTCAAAAAGCGGCCCGGGGCCATGCTTGAACAGGGGCATCGAGCTCCAGTGATTAACGGACCTTTACTGCTGCCGTTCCGAGCTTGTTCTTTTAGAATGATGTATCCGGCAGCGCAAGGTCCAAGTTTCATTCTCGTTCAAACCGCGTCCGAGGACGTGGCGGCTGCGCTTGAACGCAATTATCCATGCCCCCTGCGACACCCGCGAAGCATGAAAACAGACTCCCGAGGGAGTCTATTTTCTAGGTAATCGTAATGCTGAGCTTCTTTGGAGCGGCGATGAAAGATTTGTGGTTAACAATAGGCCGGCAAATGAGGCAATGAAGTATCTGCCGAATATCATATTGGCGCGCCTGAAGGGATTCGAACCCCTGACCTACGGATTAGAAGTCCGTTGCTCTATCCAACTGAGCTACAGGCGCGCATGGGAGGTACCCGGGTGAGGCGAAGCCCTCCGCGGGTTGGGCAGTGTCCATCGAAGATTATTGGAGCCCTCGAGTTCTCCGGCCTCGCCCCGTTGCCCCGGATTTGCCCCGTACACGCATCTGCATGAGCGGCGGCCGGCAAAGGCACCCTTCGAGCCGGATTCGTCCTCCGCGAGGGGGCAGCCGACCCTCCTGTCCGGCGGGGCAGGCGAACACTTCACTTGGACTCTACATAGTCGTTTTGGACGCTTCCTGTCAATGATTTTCCAGGATTGAGGCCGGTCCCGGCCCATTCGCCGACTTCCTGATTCATGATTGAGGTCGGGCGAAGCACGGGGCCTCGTCGCGTGCGCTCACAGAGCCTCCGGCGTTGTTGTGTCGTTATGGTCCGGCATTGTCTCGTTGCGATACGGGCCCGCGCGGGGGAGATACGCCCGCGGTCCGTGCTGATCCGACGGATCGCCTGGTTGCGATACGGGCCCGCGCGGGGGAGATACGTGTTCCGGTTCTGCCTTACCTCGGGTCACAGTGCCGGCAGAGCCGACACGCACATGCGGCATAGGCATTATAGTCTCACGCCACGCCGCAACGACGCAACGCTCCGCCCTTCATTTCTCAACCAAAATGACGGGAGTCCGTTACCAAAACCATTCATCAAAACCAGGGGGTACAAATTCAATTCGTAAAAGGGTAAATTCTCAATTCGTATTGGCAGGTGGAGCGCACGCGCCGGGGAGATTCTCCATTATCGCCAGGGTTTCAACTCGGGATTTTCCGGCAGCACGCACATACGGGGTAGGCATTTCAGTCTCACGTCACGCCGCACCGACGCAACGGCGGCAGCGCACCCGCGCCGGGCGGCGGGAGTTCCCGTAGCCCGGCCCGCCGCATCGGGCCCTACCGGCATTTTGTTTTTGCGTTTCCTCGAAAAGATCGCTAAGTGTGAAAAGGTTCAATTCGATGCATAATTGCTCGTCGGCCGTTATCAAGGAGCAAGGACATGATGGATCGAAAGACGCAGTACGCCTCCCTTGCCGGAGGCCTGCTGCTGCTCGTCTACAGCCTTTTCAGAGTGGCCCGCGGGGAGGACTGGACGCTTCTCGTCATCAGCGTCCTGATTCTTGCCTTCACCTGGTCCGCCATGGCCAAGTCCAGGCAGAAGAAGGACTGATGCGGCAGGCTCGGGCTTCCGCCCGCCGCGGCCCCTGCTTTGAGGCGCAAGCCGGAGCCTGGGCGGTCAAAGCGCGTCGCGATGCAAAGGGTGTGCAGGTCGATGGACACCCGCAGCCGTCCCTATAAGGGTTCTACGCCGCCGCCCTCGACGCGGAAAGGGATTTGGTCGGCGGGGATTGCGGGGTGACTCCCGCCGGGCACCTACCCCGACGCGGAAAGGAGCCTGACGACCCGGAGCCCATCGGGAGCGGGCTCCGTTTACGGCCTCGTGACCGGCATGGCTTGGGACGACCCTCAGTCGATCGAACGGGCGCGGGTGAGCGCGACGCCGCGGTTGAGCAGCCGAAGGCGATGAGCGCTCAAGCGATCGGGTGGGGGACATGCCGGGCGGATGGATCGTCGGGTGCGAAGACGCGTGCGGCCGGCCAACGAATCCATGCCTGACAAGGCCCGGGGGGAAATGCCCTTGACGTGCAGACGCAAATAAACTAACGTTCGTCCACTTAAACGGGCGCTTTGACGGCTATGGTGAAGAGAGGGAAAGGGTTCGTTCGGAATGGAAGATCTGAATATCGTCATGCGGGAACGGCTGCAGAAGGCTGAAGAGTTGGAGGGGAGCGGCGTTCCCCTGTACCCGAACGGATACCCGGTTCCACATCATATCAAAGACCTCCTGGACGGTTATGCGGACAAGAGCGCCGAAGAGCTCGAGGCGTCTCCGGAAACGTTCACCGTGGCCGGGCGCATCCTGTCGCTCAGATCCTTCGGCAAGTCCGTTTTCATGCATGTCCTGGATGCCGGCGGCCGCGTGCAGCTCTATGTCCAGCAAAACCAGGTGGGCAAGGAAACCTACGCGATGGCCAGGAAGCTCGACATCGGAGACCTCGTCCGGGTCGCGGGCACGCTCTTCCGCACCCGGACCAACGAGCTGACGCTGCTCGTCCGCGAATTGCGCCTTCTCACCAAGAGCCTCCGGCCCCTGCCCGAAAAATACCACGGCCTCAAGGACGTGGAAATCCGCTACCGCCAGCGCTACGTGGATCTCATCGTCAACGAGCCGGTGCGCGAGGCCTTCCGCAAACGGGCCACGATCGTGCAGACCGTGCGCCGGTTCCTGTCCGAGCGCGATTTCCTCGAAGTCGAAACGCCGATGATGCAGGCGGTTCCGGGCGGCGCCACCGCCAAGCCGTTCAAAACGTTCCACAATGCCCTGAACATGGAGCTTTTCCTGCGCATCGCCCCGGAGCTTTACCTGAAAAGGCTCCTGGTGGGAGGGTTCGAGCGGGTTTTCGAGCTCAACCGCAACTTCCGCAACGAAGGCGTATCGACGCAGCACAATCCCGAATTCACCATGCTCGAATTCTACCAGGCCTACGCCACGTACGAGGACCTCATGCAGCTCACCGAAGAGCTGTTCGGAGTGCTCTGCGACGCCGTGAACGGCGGGAGCCGCCTGGTCGACTACCAGGATATGACGATCGACCTGACGCCGCCCTGGCGACGCTACCGGCTGCTCGATTCGCTGGTCGAGGTCGGCGAAGTCCCCCGGGAAGCCCTTGAACATCCCGAGCACACCGCCGCCGTCGCCCGGTCCATGGGGATCGAAACCAAGCGGTTCGAAGGGCACGGCAAGCTGCTGACCAAGATCTTCGACGTCGCCGTGGAACCCAAGCTCATCCAGCCGACGTTCATCAGCCATTACCCGCTGGAAGTCTCTCCACTCTCGCGCCGCAGCGAATCCGATCCAGCGGTCACGGATCGGTTCGAGCTTTTCATCGCGGGCCGGGAAATGGCCAATGCGTTTTCCGAGTTGAACGATCCCCGCGATCAGCGCGAACGCTTCCTCCTCCAGCTCCAGGCACGCCAGGAAGGGGACGAGGAAGCGCATTTCATGGACGAGGACTACATTCGTGCCCTCGAGTACGGAATGCCGCCGGCGGCGGGCGAAGGTATCGGAATCGACCGGGTGGTGATGCTGTTCACGGATTCTCCATCCATCCGCGACGTGATCCTGTTCCCACATCTCAGGCCGGAGAAGAAGATCTAGGCGACCATGAATTTCGAACTTTTCGTCAGTTTGCGCTATCTTTTCGCAAAACGGCGCCAGACGTTCATTTCGCTGATCACCTTGATTTCCATCGCGGGGGTGGCGGTGGGCGTGACGGCGCTCATCGTGGTCCTGGCCGTGATGAACGGCTTCCAGGAAGATCTGCGCAACCGGATTCTCGGAGTGACGTCGCACGTGGTGGTGGGGAGCCTCACGGGGGCGATGAACAACTACCCGGACGTTATCGCCAAGGTGGAAAAGGAGCCGGGGGTCGTCGCCGCCGCGCCGTTCGTCTACAGCCAGGTCATGCTCACCTCCGGACGGGGCATTTCGGGGGCCATCCTTCGAGGCATCGACCCTTTGTCCGCCTCGAAGGTCATCCGGCTCCAGGAAAACATGATCGGCAACCTGGCGGATCTCTCGTCGCCGCGCGGGGACGCAGGCGCCCAGCCGGCGATCATCCTGGGATCGGAACTGGCCGGCAATCTCGGGGTCAGGACCGGGGACTGGATCACCATGATTTCCCCGACCGGACGGCTGACGCCGATGGGGCAAACCCCCAAGAGCAAGCTTTTCCAAGTGGTGGGGATGCTGCAATCGGGGATGTACGAGTACGATAATACCCTGGTCTACGTGGACCTGCCGGCAGCCCAGCAGTTCCTGGGAATCGGGGATACGGTGACGGGGGTGGAGATCCGCCTGCAAGACATCTACGAGGCGGCAAAGGTGTCCGAGTCTCTGCGTGAGCGGCTCGGCGCCCCCTATTGGGCGCGCGACTGGATGCAGATGAACCGGAGCCTCTTCTCGGCGCTCAAACTGGAAAAGGTCGTCATGTTCGTCATCCTGACCCTGATCATCCTGGTGGCCGCTTTCAACATCGTGAGCTCGCTGATCATGCTGGTCATGGAGAAGGGGCGCGACATCGCGATCCTCAAGGCCATGGGAGCGACCACGGCCAGCATTCGCAAGATTTTCGTGCTGGAAGGGTTGATGATCGGCGTCTCGGGCACGATCCTCGGGTTGCTCGGGGGATTCGGCCTTTGCGGAATACTGGAGCGGTACAAGTTCATCGATCTGCCGCCGGGCATTTATCACATTTCCAAACTGCCCGTGAAAATCGAGGGGTCGGATGTGGCGTTCATCGCTCTGGCGGCGATCATGATCAGCCTCATCGCGACGCTTTATCCGTCGCGGCAGGCTGCCAAGCTGGATCCGGCGGAAGCGCTTCGATATGAATAACGACCGGCAGTCCATAGAAGTCCACGCCATCGGGCTCACCATGGTGTTCGGCAGCACCGTTCAGTCCATCGAGCTGTTCCGGAACCTGGACGTGGTGATCCGCCGCGGGGAGCGTATCGCTATCGTCGGGGCTTCGGGCGCCGGGAAATCCACTCTGCTCAACATCATCGGCACGCTGGAACGGCCTACGGGCGGGAAAGTGCTCTACGGCGGGCAGGACGTCTTTCTCTGGGAAGAGAAGGAACTGGCCCAGTTTCGCAACAGACATATCGGCTTCGTGTTCCAGTTTCACTACCTGCTGCCGGAATTCAACGCCCTGGAAAACGTCATGATGCCGGGTCTCATCGCGGGACTGCCCAGGGGCGAGGTGAAAGAAAAGGCGCTCGCGCTGATCGAAAAGCTCGGCCTCACGCACCGGCTGACACACAGGATCGGAGAGCTTTCCGGAGGAGAACAGCAGCGCGTGGCGGTGGCCCGCGCATTGTTGCTGCGGCCGAGCCTGTTTCTCGCGGATGAGCCGAGCGGCAACCTGGACAGCCGCACGGGGCGGAGGCTGCACGAGCTGCTGGTTGGGCTCAACGAGGACCTCGGCTTGACCATGGTCATCGTCACCCATAACCCGGAACTGGCTTCCATGATGCACCGCGTGCTCCATCTCGTGGACGGACAGCTCAAGCAGGAGTGACCGCGCGGATTCGGTCGGAACGGCCAACCACGGTCTCTCGCCCTGCCGGTCGGTGTCCGGCGCAGGTGCGGTCGTTCTCAGAGAATTCTGTTGGGATGAACGGGAGAAGGTGGTATAGTCGGGCTCTCTTTTGAAGTGCCCGGCACTTCTTTTTCTTTTGCCGATGCCGAAGGGCGTCGGACAAGAAACGCTCCTGTGCGTGCGGTTCAATGCCCCGCTCCGGGGATGGGGACGGATCGCGGCACGGGGTTTCGGCACGATTTCTCCAATACCTTCGACGACAGGAATCCAGGCGGCTGTCGGGAACGGGGCCGCAGTGGCGGGACGCGCTTAAGGGGCAAAGGATAATACGATGGTGAGCGACAAATACGTCAAAAGCGTACTACTGGTCCTTGCGGCTGTATTCACGATGGCTTGGGGGGCACACGCCCAGGAGCAGAATCCGAAAGTCGCCATACTTCCTTTCGTCGTTCACAGTCCGAAAGATCAGGCTTCCATCCAGAAATCCGTGGAGGAGACGCTGGTCCGCATCGCCGCCACTGAAGGCGTGAAGGTCGTCGACTCCGCGGAAGTCCGCAAGGTCGTCAAACCGGGCGAAGCCCCGCGCACCGAAGAGCAGGCGCGGGCCCTGGGGCGCAGGCTGGGAGCGGGTTACGTTCTGTTCGGCAGCTTCAATATGCTCGGCAACACCATCAGTCTCGATGCAAAGCTGAGCGATGTGTCCGGGCAGAAAAGGACGGCGAACCTGTTCGCCGAGGAAAAGGGAATCGAAAACCTGGCGGCGGCGAGCAGCCGGATCGTGCAGCAGATGACCATGGCAGCGACGTCCAAGGGCGTCATCGCGGATATCAAGGTCCGGGGCAACGACCGGATTGAGGCCGATGCCATCAAGGCCGCCGTCAAGAGCAAGAAAGGGGAAGGGATCCGCCCCGGACAGGTTCGGGAGGACATCAGGGCCATCTACAAGCTGGGGTATTTCGAGAAGGTCGACGTGGAGGAATCGGATGCGCCCGCCGGCAAGGTCCTGACTTTCGTCGTTCAGGAAAATCCCACCATCCAGGAAGTGCGCATCGCGGGGAACAAGAAGATCAAGGAGAAGGACATCCTGGCGGCCATCGGCACCAAGCCGTATACGATCCTTCAGGAGACCACGGTGACCGAGGACGTCCAGAAGATCCTCAAGCTCTACCAGCAGAAGGGCTACTTTGCCGCGGACGTGAAGTCGTCGATCAGCTTCCCGAAGGATCCCAGAAAGGCAACGGTCGCTTTCGACATCAAAGAGCACAAGAAAATCTGGATCAAGAAAATCAACTTTCGCGGAAACACTCACATCTCCGCGCGGAAACTGCGCGGGGTGATGCAGACCAAGAAGAAGATGTTCCTCATTTCCATGATCTCCGAACGCGGGATTCTCCAGAAGGAAGTGTTGGATACCGATGTCGACCGCCTGACCGTCTTTTACCACGATGAGGGGTATATGGACGCGAAGGTGGGCACTCCCGAGGTGGTTCGCAAGGACGACGGGTTTTATATCGAAATTCCAATCGAGGAAGGGGCGCGATACAAGGTCTCGTCGGTGAAGCTGAGCGGGGATATGATCGAAGGCACCCCCGCCATGGAAAAAAAGATGGACGTGCGCGTGAAGGACCACTTCAGCCGGGAGAAGGTCAGGCATGACATGGACCTGATTTCCAAGACCTATATGGATGAAGGCTACGCGCACACGGAGGTCGACCCCTCCATCCAGCGGGATACCGGCACCAAGACGAGCGATATCGATTTCAGAATCAAGAAAAACGAGCAGGTGCACATCGGAAGGATTTTCATCACGGGCAACACCAGGACCCGCGATTACGTGATTCGGCGCGAGCTGAAGATTTTCGAAGGGGATATGTTCAGCGCCAGCAAGATCGAGAAGAGCCTTTCCCGGCTGAAGAAGCTGGATTATTTCGAAGACGTGCAGATCGTGCCGCTCGATACGGAAACGTCCAGCATCATGAACCTCCAGGTCAAGGTGAAGGAGAAGCTGACCGGGTCGATCAGCGTGGGCGGCGGCTTCTCGTCCGACGACGGTTTGTTCGCCAGCGGCGCGGTCATGGAGCGGAACCTCTTCGGGCGGGGCCAGACGATCGGCGTCAAGGCCTACTTCGGGGAGGAGGCGCAGCGCTACATCTTCAGTTTCACCGAACCATGGATGTTCGGCTACCAGATAGCCGGGGGCATCGATCTGTACAACTGGCTGCGCGATTACGACACTTTCGTCAAGGATTCCACCGGCTTCAGGATTCGCACCGCCTATCCTTTCGGTCAGTACAGCCGGCTGCTGGCGTACTACTCCTGGGAAAGAGCGCACGTGACCGATGTGAGCGTGGATGACCCGTATATCCAATCGCAGGTCGGGTGGACCACTCTGAGCGCGTTCACCCTGGGATTCGAAAGAGACACCACCGATCATCCGTTCCTGCCGACCAAGGGAACCATCCTCGCGGCGACCGGCCAGTACGCCAGTCCGGCTTTCGGCAGTGACAGCAACTTCTTCAAATCTGAAGTACACGCGGGTGTGTACGTCCCGCTGCATGTTTGGAAATTCATCGGGTTTCTGCGCGGCGAATACGGGTATCTCCACCAGATCGATCCCGACGAGAATCCGGTTCCCATCTATGAAAGGTTTTTCCTGGGAGGCATCAACAACCTGCGCGGTTTCAACTGGGGGGATGTCGGCCCCCGGGATGCCTACGGGAATGTCGTGGGCGGTGTGAAGTACGGAGTGATGACCGCGGAGTTGCTTTTTCCCATAGCCGAGAAGATGGGGATTCGCGGAGTGGTCTTCTTCGACGCCGGAAATGCGTTTACCGGAGACCAGAGTTTTGATGTCTCCAAGTTTCGGACCGACGCCGGTGCCGGTATCAGGTGGAACTCTCCATTCGGACCGCTCAGGATGGAAATCGGTATAAACCTCGATCCGGAACCGGGTGAAGACAATTACCAATGGCAGTTTTCAGCAGGTGCTTTTTTCTAAGGAGTGGAAAACATGAAAATGAAGAAGTCAATGTGGATTTTGTTGTTCCTGGGAATTTTCCTGGCGTCCTCCATGCCGGTCTTGGCCGCGGGCAATCCGAGGATCGGGTATTTCGATATCCCTTTGGTTCTGCAGCAGTCTCAGTGGGGCAAGCGCTCCAATGAGGAATTCAAGCGACAGGGAGAAAAGGTAAAGGCCGAAGTCGACACGAAGGCTCAGGCCTACAAGACCGCCAAGGAGGAATTCGACAGGAAGAAGGACGTCCTGGACGAAAAAACCAGGGCAAAGAAGCTCAAAGAGCTCCAGGACATGCAGATGGAAGGCGAGAGGCTGCTGGCCGAATCCAACGCCAAGATGAACAAGCTCTCCAACGAGCTGAGCGCTCCGTTGATCGACAAGATCCTGGCGATCGTGAAGAAAATCGGAAAAGAGGACAAGTTCGATTATATTTTCGAGCGGGAGCGGGCGGGTTTGGTCTTTGCCAGTGACAAGGAAGATCTGACCAAGAGGATCATTCAAGAGTTGGATCGATCGCCCCAGAAATAGGCCTCCCCGGCGAGGGTACTCAGGCCGGTGTTCGTCAGGCAAGAAAATGCAGAGGCCGGCGGCAGGGAGGGCGTCTCTCCCTGCGCCGGCCCCAGCCCGCTGATCCCCCTGTTCGTCCATGGCCCATTCATTGAGAAAATCCGATGGAAAGCTGTTTCCAGGGTGATTCCAGGAAGTCCTACTCGCTTTCGGAGCTTGCGGAGATTCTGGGAACCACCGTCCGAGGCGATCCCACCATTCGAGTCCGTGGAGTCAATTCTTTGGAAGAGGCTCTTCCGGACGAGTTGAGCTTCATCACGGATGTCCGCTACAAGCCGTTGCTTTCGAAATGCAGGGCGGCGGCCATTATTGTGTCTCCCGCCCTGGCGGACCTGGATTTCCCCCTGCTCGTCGCCGAACGCCCGTATGTGGTCTTCGCCAGGGCTGCGCAACTGTTCGCCGAGCCTCCCTTTCTCGCTCCCGGGGTCCATCCCGGTGCGTACATCGGGCCCAATGTCCATTTGGGGGAAGGGGTATCGGTCGGTCCGCAGGCGCACATCGGGGAGGACTGCGTCATTGGGCCGGGAACGCGCATCCATGGTTCGGCCCACCTGGGTTCCGGCGTAAGGGTGGGTGAGAACTGCATGATTTATCCCGGAGCCGTGATCCTGGACCGATGCCTTTTGGGAAATCGCGTGACCGTTCACAGTGGAACGGTGGTGGGCAGCGATGGATTCGGGTATGCCCAGGATGAGGAAGGGCGTCACGTCAAGATTCCTCAGACGGGGATCGTGCAGATTGACGACGATGTGGAAATCGGGGCGAACTGCACGCTGGACAGGGCCACTTTCGGCCGGACCTGGATCCGGAGGGGCGCCAAGATCGACAACCAGGTCCAGATCGCGCACAACGTCGTGATCGGTGAACACGCGATCCTTGTGGCCCAGGTGGGCATCTCGGGGAGCACCACACTCGGCAGTCACGTCGTGCTCGCCGGCCAGGTCGGTGTGGCCGGGCACATTGAAATCGGGGACCGCGCGCGCGTGGGCGCGAAGTCGGGGGTGCATCATTCCGTCGGGGCCGGCGAGGACATCCTGGGAATACCCGGTGTACCGGCCAGGGAATGGAAAAGAACCTACGCCAATATCCAGCGTCTCGCGCGGTTTCGGGAGGAATTGCGGCTGCTGGTCGAGAAAGTGCAACGGATCGAGAAAGCACTCGACGGGGAATGACCTTATGGACATCGCAAAAATCATGGGATACTTGCCGCATCGTTACCCGTTCCTCCTGGTGGACCGGATTCTTGAATTGACCTCGGAGGAAGTCGTGGGGCTCAAGAACGTGACGATCAACGAACCCTTCTTCCAGGGGCACTTTCCGGGGGAACCGATCATGCCCGGAGTGCTGATCATCGAAGCGCTCGCGCAAACCGGGGGGATCCTCGCGTTCACGCTCGTGTCCGATTTCCGCGGCAGGCCCATCTACTTCATGGGGATGGACAAGGTTCGTTTTCGCAAGCCGGTTCGGCCCGGAGACCAGTTGATTTTGAAGCTGAAAATCTTGAAGCGCAGGGGGCCGACTTTCAAGATGAGCGCGGAGGCTTTCGTAGAGGAGCAACTGGTGGCTGAAGCCGAACTGCTGGCGACCATCGGCGCCGCGAAATCCGAACGGGACGAATAGGCGAAGGTCCGCACGCGAGTGCCCCCGCAGGTTTCGAGGAGAACCAGCGTCAATGCAGATTCATCCTACGGCCATTGTGGATTCCAAAGCCGAACTGGCTGACGACGTCGTCATAAAGGCATACAGCATCATCGGGCCGAACGTGAAAATCGGTCCCGGCACCTCGGTGGGACCTCATGCCGTCATCGACGGCTGGACCACGATCGGCGCCCGGAATCAGGTGTGTTCATTCGTTGCCGTCGGGCATCCTCCCCAGGATTTCAGCTACCGGGACGAAGAAACCCGCGTGCTCATCGGCGACGACAACGTCTTTCGCGAACACGTCAGCATACACCGGGGCACGCGGCGCGGACTCGGCACCACACGGGTCGGCAGCCGCAACTACATCATGTCCGCGGCGCACATCGCCCACGACTGTCAGATCGGGGACAACGTGGTCATGGCCAACGTCGCGGTGCTCGGCGGGCACGTCGAAATCGGGGATTTCGCGGCCGTCGGGGGAGCCGTCGCCGTTCATCAATACGTAAGGATCGGCACGTACAGTTTCATCGGTGGAGGGTCCGCCATCAGCATGGACGTTCCCCCATACATGCTGGTGGTGGGTTCACGTCCCGCGAAGCTCTACGGTCTCAACACCACCGGCCTCAAGCGGCACGACTTTTCCGCGAATGTCCTGAGCGCCCTGAAGAAGAGCTACAGAATTTTGTTCCGTTCAGGCTTGAACGTCCGGGACGCCGTGGATAAGATTCGCGTGGAAGTGGAAACGTGCGCGGAAGTGGAACTCCTGCTCGAATTCGTGGGAAGCTCGAAGCGAGGCGTGATAAGGTAAATCTATATGGCCGATTTTGACCTGAAGACCGGTGATCCGATTCGTGAAAGAATCGGATTGATCGCGGGGAGCGGGCAGTTTCCGCTCCTTTTTGCTCACGCGGCGCGGCAGGCCGGAGTGGAGGTCGTGGCCCTCGGGTTCCAGGGGGAAACCGATCCCGCATTGTCCAAGTATGTCAATGAGTTTCACATGTTGAAACTTGGGCAGCTGAGCCGGATGATCAACGCTTTTCGCAGGGCTGGGATCACCCGGGCCGCCATGGCGGGAGCGATCAACAAAACGAAACTCTACACGCGCATAAGGCCTGACTGGCGCGCGGTGAAGTTTCTGAACAGCCTGAGGAACAAGAAGGACGACTCCCTGCTCAGAGCGTTTGCGGACGAGCTCGAAAGCGAAGGAATAAAGATCGAGCCTTCCACCATGTTCCTGCCGTCTCTGCTCGCTCCCGAAGGCATCCTGACCCGGCGCAAGCCCAACCATCGGGAGCAGGTCGACATCGTTTTCGGCTGGAAGATGGCCAAGGTGATCGGTGGACTGGACATCGGGCAATGCCTGGTCGTCAAGAACCAGGCGGTACTGGCGGTGGAAGGGATCGACGGGACCGATTCCACCATCCTGAGAGGTGGGCGGCTGTGCCGGGAAGGCGCCATCATTGTGAAGGTGAGCAAGCCGATCCAGGATCTGCGTTTTGACGTGCCGGCCGTCGGGTATGACACCATCGAGACGATGAAGCGGGTGAAAGCCCGAGTTCTGGCCGTCGAGGCGGGCAAGACGCTCATGTTCGACCGGGAGAAGATGATCGATGCGGCGGACGCAGCGGGGATTTCGATCCTGGTGCAGCGCGACGGGACGCTTCCCGAAGTCCATGAGCGGCCGTCCAAGATCGGACTGCCGGATTTCATGGGCCGGGGTTCCGCGCAATCGATTCTTCGAACGGATCAGACTCCGGTCCTTATCCGGCAGTCGAGGCCCGATGCGCTGCGGGTGGGTGTTGTGGGCGTGGGGTACCTGGGGAGATTTCATGCCCACAAGTATGCCCGGCTCCCTGAAGCGCGGCTCATGGGCGTGGTCGACATCAACGCCGAACAGGCGGCCAGGGTGGCCGCCGAGGTGGACGCCGTCCCCCTGACCGACTATCGCGAACTGATGGGCAAAGTGGACTGCGTCAGCATCGTAACGCCCACACCCAATCATTTCGCCATTGCCCGGGATTTTCTCGCCGCCGGAATCCACGTGCTGCTCGAAAAACCCATGACCACGACGATCGAGGAAGCGGACCGGTTGATCGCACTGGCGGAACAAAAGGGCTGCGTGCTGCAGGTGGGACACCTCGAACGGTTCAATTCCGCTTTCACGGCCATCCTTCCAAGGCTCAAGAACCCCATGTTCCTGGAGTCCACGCGGCTGGCGCTCTTCAATGAACGCGGCCTCGAAGTGGATGTCATCCTCGACCTCATGATCCACGACATCGACATCGCGCTCCACATCGTCCAGTCTCCCCTGAAGCAGATCCGTGCCTCGGGAGTTTCCGTCCTCACGCAACTGCCCGATATCGCCAACGTGCGCATGGAATTTGCCAATGGGGCCGTGGCGAATCTCATTGCGAGCCGAATCTCGCTGAAGAACCTGCGCAAGCTCCGCATCTTCCAGGAAGACTGCTATGTCGCGGCGGACTACGGCCGGAAGCGGGCCTACGCGGTGTACCGGGAAGAGGAGGCCGATGACTCGGGCTATCCCGAAATGTCCATGGAAGAGATCGAGATCGATGAACGCGATGCGCTCGAAGAAGAAGTGAACGCTTTCCTGCAAGCGGTCAAAACCGGCGGCAGGCCCCGAGTCGACGGGAACGACGGGCGCCGTGCGCTGGACGTGGCATTGAGCATTTCGCGGCAAATCGACGAGCAGATGCGGGAGAAATGGGAGCTTTCGCGCAACGTTCTCCAAGAATCTTTCTGAGTGCCGGTGAGGCGTCGGGTGATCTGCACGGGGCCGGGTTCGTGCGGGCGCTCAGGGAGCTTCGGCCGGACGTGCGGGTTGCGTGCCTGGGCGGAACGATGCTGAGGAACGCCGGAGCGGAGGTCCTGGCGGACAACACAGAGATCGCGGTGGTGGGGCTCACGGAAGTTCTGCGCCATGCGAAGGACATCTTCAACGCCTGGAAGCGGATTCGCAATCACATCGTGCGGCAGAGGCCGGACCTGATCGTTCTCATCGACTTTCCCGATTTCAACTTTTTGCTCGCGCGTCTTGCCAGGCGTTGCGGGATGAAAATCCTCTACTATGTCAGCCCCCAGGTCTGGGCCTGGAGAAGCGGCCGGGTCAGGACGCTGAAGCGCGTCGTCGATGAAATGGCGGTGATCCTGCCCTTTGAAGTGGACTTCTACCGCCGTCATGGAATGGCGGTCCGCTACGTGGGGCATCCCCTGCTCGACGCGGTCCGAAACGCTCCGCCGCGGGATGAAGCCCTGACGCGTTACGGCGCCGTCGACGGGTCGCTCCTGATCGGCCTGCTGCCCGGGAGCAGGCAGAGTGAAGTCAGGCTCGTATTTCCCGTCCTGATCGAGGCTGCGCGTCGGCTGCGGGAGCGCATGCCCGGGCTTTCATTCATCGTCCCCGCGGCGCCCACCCTGGCTCCCGAACCCATTCGCTCGGCCCTGGCCGAAGCGAAGCTGCCCGCCCGGGTTGTCTCCGGGGACACCTACGGAGTCATACGGGCCTGCGATCTCATCGTCACCGTATCGGGCACGGTCACCCTGGAAGCCGCCCTGCTCGACACTCCCATGATCATCGTGAACCGCGTTTCCAGGCTGAGCTACACCCTCGGACGGGACCTCATCCGCGTTCGGTACGTGGGCTTGCCCAACCTCATTGCCGGTCGGGGCGTGGTTCCCGAGCTCCTGCAACAGGAAGCCCGGGCGGACATCGTGTGCGAACGGGTGCTGGAGTTCCTGCGGGATCCGGCGTTGCCGGCCGCTCAGAGGCGTGCGTTCGCCGGGATTCGGGAGCGCCTCGGGCAACCGGGCGTCGCCCGGCGGGTGGCGACGATGGCTCTGAGGATGCTCGAACCATGAAGCCGGCCGCGGTTGCAGCGCCCCTTGCCGGGATGTTCTACAACGCATCGTTGACCCTCTCCTGGCCTTTGTTCCTCCTTTACTACCTGGTGCGTTCGAAGACGGACGGAAAATACCGGTCCAACCTGAGGGAGCGGATGGGCGTGAGCCTGCCGCCACGGTCTTCGCGCACGTCGCGCCGCATTTGGATCCACGCCCTCTCGGTGGGGGAAACCGTGTCGGTGACGCCCCTGGTGAAGGAATTGAAAATCCGGTGCCCGGAGCTCGAGGTGGTGGTGTCGAGCGCCACCGAATCGGGACGCAGGATCGCCGAGGAGCAACTGGCACCCTTTGCCGCCCTTTTTTTTACCCTGCCTCACGACTTCCCATGGGCGATGAAGAAAGTGGTCGAACGGATTCGGCCCGATCTTTTCGTGCTCGTGGAAACGGACATTTGGCCCAACCTGCTGGCTTCCTTGAGGCGGAGTCGCATCCCCGCCCTGCTTCTCAACGGGAGGATTTCGCCCGGATCGTTTCGGAAGCTTGTCCCCTGGAAGGCGTGCATCGGGGGTCTCTACCGAGCCTTCGATCTCATTTTCGCCCAGTCCGCTGAGGACCGGGAGCGGTACCTGGCGCTGGGGGCCTTGCCGGAAAAGGTGGTCGCGGCGGGGAATCTGAAATTCGATGCTTCGGGTTCTCTCCCGACGGCGGAGGAATCGGCCGCCCTTCGCGAAAGCGCGGGCATTGATCCCGACCGGCCGGTCTGGATTGCAGGAAGCACCCACGAAGGAGAAGAGGACCTCCTGCTCCGGGTCCATCGCTCCCTCCTGCTCGAACATCCCCGTCTTTTGCTGATCCTCGCCCCGCGTCAGCCGACGCGAAGGTCCGAAGTGCTCGCCCTTTGCGAAAGCCACGACTTGAGCGCGGTTGCGCGGTCGAGCGGCCGGACCGCTCACGACGGGTCCGTCTATCTCCTGGATACCATGGGAGAATTGGGCCGATTCTACGCGTTCGCCGATGTCGCCTATATCGGCGGCAGCATGGTCCCGTTCGGCGGGCACAATCCCCTGGAGGCGATCCGGCATGGGAAGCCCGCCCTGTGGGGACCTCATCTGTTCAATTTCAGAGAGATCGAAAAAGACCTGCTTGAAGCCGGATGTGCCTGTTGCGTGCCCCATGCCGCCCAACTCGAAAACGCAATGCGAAGCTGCCTCGCCGATTCCGCGAGAAGGGAGCGCATGCGGAGGGCCGCAATCGAGTTCATGGCGTCACACCCCGGTCCCGGCCCGAAAGTGGCCCGGTTGATTCTGGAAAGGATGACCCGGTGCGGTCGACCTCCGGGAAGGGGCGGGGTGCCCGAGCCCCGGAACACCGGGGAATGATTCATGAGCTCTTGATTCGCCGATTTCCCGGATCGCAACGATTGCTTTTTGCCGGTCGTCGTCGCTCCAATCGTTCTCGGGAGTAGCCGTGAGGGGGGAAGGCATTGAGGGCGGCATGCGGCTGCCGCCGGGCAGGCGTCAGGCGTACAAGCCTTTGATGTTACGATGCAGTTCCCGGGTTTTTTCCATGCGGGCTCGGTCCCGGTCGGCGGCGATTTCGGCCAGCTCACGCTGCAGGGCGACGAGACCCGGTTCGGCACAAGCGGTGCCGGAACGAAAAGCGTCGATCAGCCTGCGGTAGATTCCGATCATCCGCCCGATGAGGGGGGTTGCATACTCGCGGCCCTGGACCTTGACCGTGTGAAGCCCGATCCCCAGGTAGTCCCAGAGTTCCTCGCCGTTGATCATGAATGCGACATTGGGGTGCAGCCGGATACGCTCGTTGACCGCCCGAATTTCCTCATCGCGATGGCGGCGCTGCCGCAGTACCTTCTCCCGCTGCGCATCGGTCAAAAGACACAGCCGGAAACAGCTGCCGCTCCGGTCGGGCCAGCCTTCGTACTCCACGATTTCGTTGCCTTCTTCGTCGTGGTGGATACGTTTGATGTACGAGTCGCTGATGAGCTCGTGGAACATGCAGTTGCCCACGCCGCCCAGGCAACGGTTGCCGTGGATCAGGACTTCCGTGCCGAGTCCGAGTCTGTCGGCGGACTCCTTGAACGCTCTCAACTTCGTCACGTTGTCGATTTCCGTGGAAGCCACCACCTGGGTTGCCCCATATGCCTTGTATTCGGACATCTGTTCGGACGTCCGGATATTGCACCCCACGCTGGCATGGATGACCAGCCCCGGGAAACTCTCCTTTACCATTTCCATGATAAAAGGGCTCTTGACGATGACTCCCTCGATTCCCCACTCCGCGTATTTGCCGATCTTGCGCATCACAATGGAGGACTTTTCCCGCGGCACCTCGGCATTGACGGCAACACGGATTTTGCCGTTCATCCGCCGCCCTATGGCGACGGCGTCCCGGATTTGAGAATCCTCGAGCTCCCACGCGCACTTGCGCCTGCTGAATCCCTTGGAACCCACGTATACGGCATCGGCGCCCTGCCGAAAGACTTCTTCCACCATCTCGAGACTTCCGCCGGGTGCCAGCAGTTCATTCATCGAGTCCTCCCTTACGAGAACAACGTGGACAGAATACCCCTCTGAGGCACCATCATATAAAATAATTCACAAAAAAGGCAACACCGACATCATTCTACAGTCTCGCGCCGCCGCCGACAACCCCGCCCCATCCCGAGCGGACGTCACCGGACGGGAAACGGGCCGCCTAGCGGGCCGAAAGAGACCGACGCACGGTCTGCCAGGGGAACCGCCTGCCCGGGCAATCGGTTGCGGCACCGTCCACGTCACGGTGGCCAACGACGCGACCGGCCGGGATACGATAATAGTCCATCAGGGTTTTGAGCAGATAGTCGAGCGAACGAAGCTGGCTGGAGGAGGGTTGTTCCTCGTTGAAGTTCCCGACGAGAGCGATTCCTATGCCCTTATCGTTCATTCCGCCCGCCTTGCAGTGAGCGCCGCATTGCTGTTTGACCCAGCGGGGCGACGCTTCGATCTGGCCGTCACCCTTCCCCAACGTGCCGTTGTCGATAAGGAAATGGTACCCGAGGCCGTACCAGAAACCACGATCCTCGTGGGTCCGGTCGATCAACGATGCATTCCCGATATCGGTGGCCGTATGATGGATGATGATGTATTTCCACTGGAAATTCGGGTAGAGGGCGATGACGTGTTTCATGACTCGCGCGTTGGGGATGGTGAGCTTCTGTCCCTTCGCGATCGGTTCCCCGGGTCTCAGGCCGTTGGCGGCGTAAATCGATTCCTGGGAAACGTTGTACATCCTGGAAATGCGCCAGATTGTCTCCATCGGGCCGACTTCATGAGTGATCGTGCGGGGAGTTCCCAGATCGGCAAGCGGCTTTTCGACGACTGTTCCGGAACGTGGGGCGGGGGTCGAGACGGATGGTCGCGGAGAAGTCGCGGTGCCGCCCGGGGGGTACGCCGGGGAAGGGGGTTCCCGATAGACCTGCTTACCGCAGGAGGACGGCAACAACGACAACAGTGCAATAACTACCAATCCCTGCAAGAAGGATATCCGAATGTCTGCGAATCGCTTGCTCATATGGGCTCTGTCGGTTGAACGGAATCTGCCGTCCGGCGTGGTTCCATCATAAGGCTCTTTCAATCGTTTGCAAGCAGGAAATGATGTCGTCTGATGTGGATTTTCCAGGAGGGACCCTTCGGGGAGCATGCCGCGACGTGCCGGAGGAGACCGGGATCAGGCCACGCCGTCCGGACAGACGATGCCTTTCTTCTTCAGCTTTTCGATCAGTGTGGTGCGATTCAAACCGAGCAGTTTGGCCGCCTTGTTCTTGACGCCGCCCGCCTTCTGCAGCGCCTCCAGGATCAGGCGCTTTTCGAGATCGTCCAACGTGTCCTTCAGGCTGATCCCTTCTTCGCCGATCTCCAGGTGCTTGATGCCGCTTTCCTGGTAGGCCCGGATCCTCTGGGGAAGATCGTCGACTTCGATCTCTCCGTCTTCGGTCATGATGACCAGTCGTTCGATCACATTTTCCAATTCGCGGACATTGCCCGGCCAGTTGTACCTTTCGAGGACGCCCAGCGCCGACTTGGAAATGCGCTTCAGTGAAAGTTCCTTTTTCTGGCAATGCTGCCTCAGGAAATGATCGACGAGCAGGGGAATGTCGCCCTCGCGTTCTCTGAGCGGGGGCACGATGATGGGAATGACGTTGAGACGGTAGAAGAGGTCTTCGCGGAATTCACTGGCGGCAACAGCCCTCTCGAGGTTCTTGTTGGTCGCAGCGAGAATCCGCACATCCACCTCGATCGTGCGGGAGCCGCCGAGGCGCTGGAACTTCTTCTCCTGGAGGAACCGAAGCAGTTTCACCTGGAGCTTCGGGCTCATCTCGCCGATTTCATCCAACAGGATGGTTCCGCCATGGGCCAGCTCGAACCGCCCGCGGCGTTCCCGAAGCGCCCCGGTAAAAGCCCCCCGTTCGTGTCCGAACAGTTCGCTCTCGAGTAATTCTTCGGGTATGGCTCCGCAATTTATGGGTACGAAGGTGTTGTCTTTGCGTTCGCTGTGGTAGTGGATGGCGTTGGCGATCAATTCCTTGCCGGTGCCGCTTTCGCCCATGATCAGAACGGTCGAATGCGATTTGGCCACGCGCCGGATCATGTGGTAGAGAGACTGCATCAGCTGGCTCTGACCGATGATCCGGTCAAAGCGGTGCTGTTCCTGGATCTGGGTGCGCAGAAGGACGTTTTCGTCCTTGAGGCTTCTGATTTCCTGCGCTCTTTTCAGGGTGAACAGGAGCTCGTCCAGGTTCGCCGGCTTGGCCAGGTAATCGAACGCCCCGCGTTTCATGGCGCCGACCGCCGTTTCGATCGTCCCGTAGCCGGTCACGACAACGACAAAGGTATCGGGGTGGTGTTCGGTGAAATGGGCAAGCACCTCCATGCCTCCCATGCCCGGCATGGCAAGGTCCGTGATCACGACGTCGAAGTCGTTTTTCTGAGACGCGCTGATGGCTTCCGCGCCGCTGGAGACGATCTGAACGTCGTACCCTTCGACGGTAAGGCTCTCGACCACCAGTTGGAGGGTCAACGGCTCGTCGTCGACTACGAGGACGCGGAATAGAGGTTTCATAAGCTGCAGCAGCCCCGGATGCGTCAGTTCGGCCCCGCGGCCCGCACGCGGGCGTTTCCCGGCGGGCACAGGGGAAAACTTCCAGCATTAGTCTTTTTAATGGAAGTTGATCCAAGAGGGAAGGGCAAAGAAAAAGACGAGAAAATTCTTGACCCGCCTCCCCGGCAAGGCTATGTTACCACATTATTGCAGTGAATGGAGGGTTTTGGATGGACAATCGGATGTGTGGCTTTCCTTATTATTGCAGCACCTATTATCCGGGCACCTACCGGAGACGCAGGGGTGCGCATAAGCCATAGCCGAATTTGAAGACGCTACTCAGGCCGTGGGTATCCCCAGGATCCCCACGGCCTTTTTGTTTTGAAAAACAGCAAGGCATCCGGTCGTGAGGAATCGGGAACGTCACTGCCGAGTCGGCGGAACCAACATGCAGGATGCCTGACTTCAGAAGGCAGGGAATCACCCCGGGTTCGAGCGATCGGCCGGGAATTCCAGGGAGGAATTGGAATCATGATCATCGTATTGAAACCCGACCACAAGGAAAGCGATCTGCACCGCATCGTCCGGCGCCTCGAGGATCTCGGTCTCGGCGCCCACATCTCCAAGGGAGAACACAGAACCATCATCGGGGCCATCGGAGACGAGAGGGTCCTTCGGGAGGTCCCCATGGAATCCTTTCCCGGCGTGGAGTCGGTTCTTCCCATTCTGAAACCCTACAAACTGGTCAGCAGGGAATTCAAGGAAGAAAACACGATCGTACAGGTCAACGGCCATCAAATAGGGGGTGACGAGATCCAGGTCATCGCGGGACCCTGTGCGGTGGAAAGCCGGGAAGTGCTCGAAGAGATCGCCGGCGAGCTCACCGCGGCGGGAGTCCATTTTCTCCGCGGCGGCGCCTTCAAGCCGCGCACGTCCCCCTACAGCTTTCAGGGTTGGGGGGAGAAGGGGCTGAAGCTCCTGGCCGGCGTGCGCGAGCGGACCGGAATGATGATCGTCACCGAGCTCATGGATCCCAGAGACACGGTGCTTCTCTGCAAGTACGCGGACATCATTCAGATCGGCACCAGGAACATGGCCAATTTCCGGCTGCTCACCGAGGTGGGAAACATCGACAAGCCGGTGATCCTGAAACGGGGCATGAGCGCCACGATCAAGGAGTTCCTCATGTCGGCCGAATACATCGCGGCCCAGGGGAACGAAAAGGTCATTCTCTGTGAAAGGGGAATTCGCACGTTCGAAACCGAGACCCGCAATACGCTCGACATCAGCGCGGTCCCGCTGCTCAAGAACCTGACCCACCTGCCGGTGATCGTCGATCCGAGCCACGCCGTGGGGCGAGCGGACCTCGTTCCCGCCATGGCCAGAGCGTCCGTGGCGGCGGGTGCGGATGGACTGCTCGTCGAAGTCCACGTGCGGCCCGAGGAGGCGCTGAGCGATGGTCCGCAGTCGCTCCGTCCCGAAGCGTTTGCGGCCATGATGGAAGAGTGCCGCAGGGTCGCGGTCGCCATCGGCCGAACGATGTAAAGTTCCCGGGCACGCTCGGGGTTTTCTCGACAACCCCGAAAGGGGAGGAGGCAGGCTGTTGTCCGATTTCATTCAAGGCGAGAGCGAGGTCAAGGTGAAGCTGGACCCCGGAGCGACGGTGGGAGTGATCGGGGGGAAAGGTGAAATGGGCCGCCTTTTCAGCGGTTTCTTCGAGAGCTGCGGCTTCCGGGTGAACGTGGGCGACCTCGGGACGAACCCCACGGCCCGCGAAGTGTTGGAATCGTCCGATATTGTCCTCTTCTCGGTTCCCCTCCACCGGACCGAAGCCATCATCCGGGATTTGGTCCCCTATGCGAAGCCGCACCAATTGCTGCTGGATTTGAGCAGCCTCAAGGTTGGACCGGTGAGGGAAATGCTGCGCTCGACCGCGTTCGTGGTGGGCCTGCATCCCATGTTCGGCGGCAGGATCTCCACGTTCCGGGGTCAGACCATCGTGGCCTGCCCCGCGCGCATTTCAACTCCGGACTGGCTTCGCCTGCGCTTCCTTTTGTCCGCGGGGGGGATGGAAGTCAAGGAGAGCACTCCGGAGGAACACGATCGCATGATGAGCATCATCCAGGTCCTTTTCCACATGACCACCATGCTGACGGGAAGGGTGATGCGTCGGATGGGAATCGACCTGGCGGAGGTCCTCGAATACGCCAGTCCCGGCTACCGGGTCGAACTGAGCCAGGTGGGCCGATTGTTTGCCCAGAGCCCGGAGCTGTATTCGGCGATCATACAGGGCAATCCCGGCACGGGGGAAGTCCTCGCCCAACTCAGGGAAGGTCTGGATCTCTACGGGGAATGGTTCGAGAAACAAGAGTTGTCCGGGTTTGTCGAAGATTTCGAGAGGAGCGCCCGGTATCTGGGCGAATTCTGCTCCCGGGCCTTTCGGGACAGTTCGGTGCTCCACGAGACGGTGGTGAAATGCTCGGAGGGCGGGTCCGGCGGCGATTGAACGCAGACAGGCGAAATCCTAGTCGTCGTGCTTCCCGTCGGGTGAGCTGTTGCGTTCGAAGCAGTCCTTCAGGCACTGCTCGCAGTTCGAAGTCCGAGCCCCGCGAGTGCAGTACCTGGCGAAGGCGTCGAACCAGTCCTTGCCGGTTCGCGGGCAGGCGTTGATGAATTCGAGGAACCGAACCAGGCGCTCCACGGCCAGGGGCGCAATGGCATGTTCGATGCGGCAGGCATTGGCTTCGGCCTCCTCGGCGCTGAGCTGGAGCGCGGTGACGAAAAACTCCTTCAGAGTGTCGTGACGATGGATGACGTCGCGGGCGATGTCCCGCCCGGCGGTGGTCAGGGTGATGTAGCTGTAAGGACTGTAGTTGATGAGCCCCCGGGCGGCCAAAGCCTTGAGCGCTCCCGTCACCGAAGCGCGCTGAACGCACATCTGGTCGGCGATGTCTTTTGCCCTCGCAACCCGGTTGGATTGTTCCAGGTGGAAAATGACTTCCAGGTAATCCTCCAGGCTGGCGGACAGATCATCATGGAGTTCATCGTCTGGGAGCATTGAAAAAACGCCTTTCTTGATCCGGTTCCGTTAAGTTACCCGTTCGAGTGGCGTGCGTCAAGGTGCGGAAGAAACCGTATCGATGAATCGCTCCGATCAGATAAGCCGAACTGGACGGAACCTTCCGAACCTGTGCCCCGGGCCGCACTCCCGCGCAGAGCAGGCTGCATGGGTTCCAGTATAATCAAATACCATGTTATGTGAAGCGATACAACGCGGTCAAGCCGATTGAGCGGCGGGCTCGGCACGTGCCCCGCGATTTCCGGATTGTTCTTCTTCATAGGGGCACGGACACGCTTTCACGGTGTGACCGGCGTATATCCCTTTGACATGGCTGCTGAAAGTTGTTAAAAAGCGCTGCACTCCGGATGGCCGGAATCGGCCGTCCGATTACGCCTGCCCGGTCTGAAAGGAAAGATTATGCAAAAATCCGGACCAACCGCCGTGACGGACCCCATGGCTCCCGTCTATGAAGTCCTCAAGGGAGGGGACCCGGTCGCCGCCTGCGAAAAATATGGAATCAGCCGCGAGGAACTGGATAAGAGACTGGAAGCCTACCAGGTGTCGCGGCGCCGGATGGCGCTCCAGGAGAACCTGTTTGCGGGTAAGGTCGGGCGCAACGATCCCTGTCCCTGCGGCTCGGGGAAAAAGTACAAGAAATGCTGTCTCTCAAAGCAGGAGGAAGCGCGCCGGAGTATTCCCGCCGAGCGGCTGCTGGAGATGGAACAGAGGGGAAAGGCCAAGGAGAGGCTCGAAAAAGAGATCAGGAAGGGCTTCGAGCTGCTCTTCTCCCGGGATTTCGCCAGGGCTGCCCGTTTTGCCGCGCTCCTGCTCGAATCCTATCCCGAGGATGACCGGCTGCACGATATCGTGGCCACGGTGCATCTGGCGACGGGCGACTACGACAGCGCCTTGCACCTGTGCCGGACGCGCTGGCAGGTTGCCCGCGAAGAGAAGGTCTTCTACCAGGAAAACGGCTATCACAAAAGGGAGGGGCTGGATCGGTCCGTGCCGGTTCACTTCTATTCTCCGTCCACGTGGCTGGACAAGTTCTGGGTCGCACAGCGGGCTCGCGCCTACCGCAGCCGGTACCCCCTCGGGGACGACGCAAACCTGTTGAAGTTGATCGATGCGTTGAAGACGGCCAACGATCTGGAACGGTTTCCCGCCAGGCAGGAGGCCGGTTTCGAAGCCCGGCGGAAGGCCCTCGCCCCTGTCCTCGAGCAGATCGAAGCCCAGGGGAGCGCCGCCATTCCCTATCTTCTTCCGTTGTGCTACACGTTTTCCTGGGTCAGCCTGTTCGTGCCGGACCTGCTGCAGGTTTGCGGCACGGACGATTCCATTCGCCTGCTTGCGGAACTGGCCATGTTCCGGTTTCCGTATTTCTCCCAGAAATGCCTGCAGAACATCGAATCGTTCGGCGAGCGCGCTCTGCCGCAAATCGAGGCGGTGCTCGACGAAGACCGGGCCTTCGACGAGCTGAAGGTCGGCCTTCTTGCCGTGCTGGGAAATCTTCGCACTCCGGCTGGTTTTCGGTTGCTCGTCGAGTTCACCGAACACGAAAACCCCTACCTGGTGAATGCGGCCGTAACGGCCCTGGAGCGTCACGGAAACCCGGAGGCCGAGCCGTTCCTTGACCGTGCCCGGAAGCGGTTGAAGGAATTCGACAGCATCGCCGGAGCTTTCGAAGGAATGGGGCGGCCGGAGCCGTGAAACGGAGGCTCACGCCTCAGACCGGCGCATTTCCGCCGTCCCGCCGTTCGCCGCGATGGGGCGCTCCTCGCCCCACGCCGCGCGTGAGCTTCCCGGAGCGCTTTCGCGCACGCGGGTCACTCCTTGAAAACGGGTTTCAAAGTACTATATATAAGTGGTAGTGTTTTCAATGCAGCGATTGTGACGGTCCGTGCGGCGCCGTCTGCGCCCGGCAGACGCACCTGAGGTTCGGAAGATGGCGCGGGGAGGGGGCCGCTGCGACCGGAAATCCGGAACGGGAATTCCGAACGGACGACAAACAGCATGAGGGAGATAACCATGGAGTCGAAGGATTTTGTCGAAGCCAGGGAAGTATACATAAAGACGGACCGGATCCAGGGGAATATGGTGGTGCTGAAGGAATCGGAAAATGACACCCACTATTTCCTGATGTTTGTCGGTGACGCCGAAATCACGGCCATTGCCAAAGAAAAAGGCCTCGTCGAACCGAAACGGCCCTTGACGCATGACCTTTACATCTCGATTCTCAACCGGTCGGGGGTTGTCATCGAACGGGTCGAAATTTTCGCCATGCAGGAAAACACTTACTACGCAAAAATATACGTTCGGATCCAGGGTGAAGAGGCCGTTTTCGACAGTCGGCCGAGCGACGCGGTGGCCCTGGCTCTGCATCAGAAATGCCCGATCATGGTGAGCAAGAAGCTGTTGCGGCGTGAACTGAGCCCTGAGGAAATCCAGGAGTACGAAATGATCGTCAGAACGGTCAAATTCTGATGTTTTCCTTCCCCCGCAGGCCTCGCCGCATTCGCTTTTGACTCCGCAGGCATTTTCGACTAGTCTGACGGCTCGTCGTCATTTTTGCATAATCCTTTTCCGGGATGTCCGATCAGGGCACAGGCAGCCGGTGTGTTTCCCGGCTTTATTGTTTTTGCCGCTCGGCATCCCGACAACCAGGGAGGGTACATGGCCAAGCACAAGAAGACCGAGAGAAGGAAGGAAATCGACCGACGCCGCAGGAGAAAGGAAGAGGCAAGGAAGCTCAGAGCCAGGGAACAATCCGGGAAGACGGGTCGCTGACGCCGCATCCCGGCAAGCGCATGATGTTTCATCGTGCCGGAGGGCTTGCAGGCCGCGGCCGTTGCGCCGTTCCCGAAAACCAGCTTACAGGATGAATCGCACATGGCAATTTCGTCTTCCTCAGCGACCTTTACCCGGTTCTTTGTTCCCGATGCAATCCGGGAGGACTTCTGGAGTTACGTGGACGAGAAGTTGAACGAAGGGATGTTCAAAGACCCCGACGACGGCCAGGAATTGGCCCAGGGATTCACTTCCTGGGAGGATTTCTTCGAATCGTCCTTCCCCTACGGCTCGTATCACAAAGGTGAATACCTGGCCTTCAATTTCCGCATCGACCAGCGCAAGGTGCCGCCGATCGTTCTGAAAAAGTACGTTCGCGAGGCGGTGCGCAAGCACCGGGATGAGAATGAAGGCAAGTGGCCCGCCCGCCACGAGAAGATCGAAATCCAGGAAAACGTCAGGAGCTGGCTGCTCAACCGCGCGCTTTTCCAGCCCGTGGCCTGCGAGGTGGTGTGGAACACGGCGCGGAAATGGCTGCTCGTGGGAACCACGAGCTCCAAGCTCCTGGACGTTTTTCTCACGCATTTCGAAGACATGTTCCACATGTATCCGGTCCCTCTGTATCACGTTCACTGGGCGCTCAACCTGCTGCCCCTGGACGGGCGCCAGAAGGACCACCTCGGTTCCATGATCACGGTGCAGTCTCCACTCGCCATGGACGAAGGGCGTTTCCTTGGATACGAATTCCTGACATGGCTGTGGTTTTTTGTCGAGCATCACGGTGGGAGGATCGAAATCCCGGGGAAGGTCGCCGAGCTTCACCTCGGCGAGCGGTTCGTGCTCAACAAGCCGGGCGAAGGCATGGAACGAGTGGTGTGCACGACGCAGGCCAATTCGCTCCATGAAGCCCGCACCGGCCTGCGGCAGGGCAAGATGGTCCACGAGATTCAATTGTTCCTGGTGGTCGGCGACAACGAGTACACCTTCACCCTGGACAGCGCGCTGTGGACCTTCAAGGGACTGAAGACGCCCAGGCAGGCACGCGACTCGGATCAGGAGGACCAGGATGGTGAATTCCTCGAAAAGATGTTCTTCCTGGAGGAAGTGTTCTCGGTCCTGGACGTTCTCTACACCCGTTTCCTGTCCGAAAGGCTGGGGCCACACTGGGAATCCGACCATTTGGGACTCATGGTCAAGTGGATGGAAGGCGGAAAACCGGCGGGGGAGGAGGGCCCCGACACGTTAGCGGAGGCCGACCGCGCACCGTTTTGACGTTTTTTGGGCCGCTGAACCATGAACGAGCAATCCAGCCTGAATTTTTTTGTGGACCTGGTGTCCCGGCACTGGGTGAGCGTCGTCCTGCTGGCATTGACCCTGGGGACCATCCTGACAATGATGGTGGCCCGCTGGTGGTTGAGGCGCCGCTTGAGGCGGATGCTCGATGAGCAGTTCGAGGAGGATCATGAGCTGGATGCCCTGCCTTCTCCCGGGCCGGCCGACCGACAGGCGCTGGAGCTCATCCGCGAAATGCGCCGAGAGGTCTGGTCCGTTCCCGATGTGGAGCTGGAGCTCGGTCTCGATTCCCTCAATCAACGGGCGGTCAAGATCGTGCGGGCCGTCAGCGCGGTCTACCATCCCGAAGCCGAGGTGCCGCAGTACGAAGCGTCCCTCATCGAATCCCTTCAACTGATCCGACGGGTCACCAACAGGATCAATCGGATTGCCCAGGCTCCTCCGTTCCGGTATCTCGGCAACCGCAAGCTCAGTGACTTTCAGCGCTACTACCAGGTGTACCGCAAGCTCAACGACCATCCCATCATGCGGATTCTGCGCAGGAATCCGCATCTGCAGCGTATCGCGGGATGGGCCTTGAACGTGAAAAACCTGGGAAATCCGATGTACTGGGCGGGCAAGGAACTGAGCCGCGAGGGTTACTTCTTCCTGTTGCGGTGGTTTCATCTCGCCTTCACGAGCCAGGTGGGCAAGGAAGCCATACGCCTCTACAGCGGCCGCCGCTTTCTCACCGAGGAAGATCGCGATGCGACCCTGGTGTGCTATCGGCTGTTCGCCGTCACCCTGCAGTGGGGAGGGCCTTCCTCCGCCGAATGGTCCGCGCTCGTGGAGTACATTGCCAATCACACCGCGCTGGAAGCCGAGACCAAGCTGCACGTCCTGCAGCGCTGCGCCCGCGGAAAGCTGCCCAGGGGTCTCGACCGGCAGAGGCTTCGGACCAGGTCGGGGCTCAAGTGGTACCGCGAAGGATTGAAACGACTGCGGGGAAAAGAAACCGAGCCCTCGCCGGACAAGCTCGTCATCCTTCAAAAAGAAGACGGCGTGCTGGAGTAGACGGAGGTCGACGGACTGGCGGAGAGCACCGATTGTCTGCTCGCGGGGTGACGAAACCGTCATGGAGCGTCGTGTTCGGGTGTTTCGCTATGCCGCTGTTCCGGTGATGGCGGGCGAGGGGGGCCGGTATCTCCGAGCAGCCGCAGCCCGTTGAAAATCACCAGGAGCGATGCGCCCATGTCTGCCGCGATGGCTCCCCAGAGGTTGGCCAGTCCCATGACGGAAAGAACCACGAAGAGCGCCTTGACCCCGAGGGAAAAGACGATGTTCGATTTGATGATCCCCAGGGTCCTGCGGGAGTGCCGGACCAGCCACGGAAGTCGGGTGAGGTCGTCGGACATGAGGGCGATGTCGGCGGTCTCGATGGCCGCGTCGGACCCCATGGCGCCCATGGCGATGGATACCGAGGATGCGGTCATGGCGGGCGCATCGTTCACCCCGTCGCCCACCATGGCGGTGGGTCCGGATTCCCGCTCCATTTTCGACACGAGCTCAACCTTGTCTTCCGGCAGCAATTCCGAATGGAATTCATCGACGCCGATCGCACGGGCCGCCTGCGCGGCGGTCCGGTGGTTGTCGCCGGTGATCATGACGATCCGGCGGACACCGAGGGACTTCAATTCCCGGATGACCTCCCCGGCCTCCGGTCTCACCGTGTCGGCCACGCTCATCACGCCGCAGATGTGATCGTCACACCACATGGCCACCAGTGAATGTCCCGCGTCTTCGAGGCGGCAGGCCATTTCATGGAACAGCGGATTTTCCCGCTCGAGGCTTTCCAGCATCCGATGACTGCCGATCCAGTATGGCCTGCCGTCGATCACCCCTCGGGCTCCCATGCCGGGAAGAATCGTAAAGTCCCGGGCCGGTGTGTACTCAATGCCCCTGGCCTGCGCCGCGTTCAGAATGGCTCGTGAAAGGGGGTGAGTGCTGTGCAATTCGAGGGCGGCGGCATTCAGAAGGAGGCCGCTCTCGGTATGGTCGTCCATCGGGATGATTTCCTGAATGCGGGGTTCTCCCCGCGTCAGAGTCCCGGTCTTGTCGAAGGCGATGGAACGCAGGTGCGCGGGAGCCTCGAGGAAAGCCCCGCCTTTGATCAGGACTCCATGGCGGGCGGCGGCGGTCAGCCCGGAGACGACGCTCACCGGGGTGGAAATGACCAGGGAGCAGGGACAGGCGATCACCAGGATAACAAGGGCCTGGTAGAACCACCCGGTCCAGTCGCCTCCCAACACCAGTGGGGGGGCCACCGCGATCAGCCCCGCCAGGATCATCATGGCGGGCGTGTAGAACCGTGCGAACCGCTCGACCCACTGTTCGGAAGGCGCGCGACGTGCCTGGCCTTCCTCGACCATCCGGATGATGCGTGCCAGTGTGGTGTCGCCGGATGGCCGCGTCGCGCGGAACTCGATCGCGCCCTCGCCATTGACGGTCCCCGCAAATACGGGGTCTCCGGTTCGCTTTTCCACCGGGAGGGATTCGCCCGTAATGGGCGCTTCATCGACCCATGAGGCACCCGCCGTGACGGTGCCGTCCAGGGGAATCTTTTCGCCCGGGCGCACCAGAACGATGGCGCCCACCGGGACGTCGTCCACCGGTTTTTCTTCGATATCTCCGTCCGTGGGGCAGATGAACCGGGCCGTCCGGGGCGAAATGTCAGTGAGTGCGCGTATGGCGTTGCGGGCGCGCCCGACGCTCCAGGATTCGAGCAGCAGGGCCAGCGAGAAAAGAAAGGTAACGGACGCCGCTTCGGTCCACTGGCCGATCCATATGGCGCCGACAACCGCGACGGCCATCAGCAGGTTCATGTCGGGTTGAAGATTTCTTGCGGCGAAGAAGGCTCTGGGCGCGATATTCCATCCGCCGGCGACGATGGCGCAGGCGTAGAGAATGACGGTGCCCGGGGGAAACGGCCGACCGGCGTGTTCTCCGCCCGCCAGCGCCTCGAGGATGCTCCCGTTCTGGAAAACGTGAAGGAGGAATCCCGCGACGATCAACAGGCCGGAGGCGCAGCACAGCAGAAGGCGGCCGTGGCGCCGCCACAGGCCTTCCTCGACCGCGCACACGCCGCCCGAACAGAAATCGGACCATGGAACGGCCTGCATCCCCGTCGCGGCCACCACCGCCGTGATCTCCTCCGCGCGTATGGGGGGGCCGGAGGACACAACCGTCATCTTGCCGTTCAACAAGTCGAAGGACAGGTTCAGCTCGCCGCCGACCAGAGGCCCTACCTGCCTCTTTAGAACGGAGATCTCGTCCCCGCAGCACATGCCCCTGATCCGAAAGGCCATCCTTTCCATCAGCGCGATTTCCCTCTTCGTTTTCTGTCGACCGGCAGCTCCGCGCAAACGTCGCGTCGCCGTGTGCCCGGATAACCCCGCCGGCGCTCGCAACCGCGATGAAATGTCGTTACGCCCCGCTGCCCGGTGCCTTATGTAATATAATGCATTGGGTCCCGGAATAGAACGCGGCCGCGGTGCGATTTCACTTCACTTCGCTGTCGGGCGGCGCGCCGTTGGGGGAGGTTTCGGGAGATTCTTGATTGCGAAAGGGCTCAAGCAGGGAAAAGGGAAGCTCGAAGGTTCGCTTCATGAAGCCGAGCAAACCCGAACCCACCGCGGAGGGCGACAGAGGGATCACTGTGGGATCCGCCAGGTCGCCGGTGACCCGCACGGGTATGGAAATGAGGGTGCCGTTCATCAGCTTGCCCACCACCGGAACCTTGTCGATGATCCGGTCCACGGTCCTGAACGGCGCCACAATGACGATGAGGTTCACTTTCCTGTTCACCAGGTCGACCTCGCCTTTCCAGACCATCCGCACGCATGATCCGTCCACCACCGAGTTGTCCAGGATCAGCTTGCCGTCCTGGAGCTTTCCCGCGGCTTTGATGGTGTCGTAGGAACATCCTTCGGTGAGCAGGTCCGGAAGCCTGCCGCGGAAAATCTCGGTGAAATTGATCAGGGTGAAGATCTTCGCGAGGATTTCGAAACGGTACATGCGGCCCTTGCGGGCCAGCAGTTCCAGGTTCCCGGACAACAACCCGAGCGCGTCGTCGTTCACATTTGCGGCCGAGACGTCCCCCTTGAGGTCGAAGGTGCCGCTCAGGAGGCCCTTCCTGTTCCACAGGCAGGTCAGGGTCGAGTCCAGGTCGAGGCCGCTTCCCCCCGGTTTGAGATTGATCTGCACGCGCCCGTCGGCAATGTTCACGGTGCCGGGGGTGGGAATGCCGCACAGGTCGGCGCGCGTGATGTCGATGTGCACCTCGTTCTCGAGAAAGCGCACGGTGCCCTGGACCGGGCTCCAGCCGAGGCTCCCGAAAGTGAAGTTGTCGATCCCGGTCCTGAGTGTTCCCCGGAGCTTGAGGTCTTTGCGTTTCTCGCTCGTTTTCGGGTTCGAGGCAGGGACGGGCGCCTTGCGGGTGTCGTCCCAGATCCCTTTGAGTTTTTCAAAGTCGACTCTGTCGGCGGACAGGTCCATATCGAGCTTGAATCCGCTCGGAGTGAACTTGACGCTTCCCACGACATCCATCCTGGCATCCAGCCAGTTCACGCGGGCGGATCGCACTTTCAGCTTGTTGCCGTTGGCCGTGAGCCTGGCGTTTTCGATCCGCGCCGGTGTTCTGAGCTTGTGCGAATAGACGAAGCCCGCCGCTTCGAGTTGCCCCCAGGCTGTGGAATTCATCGGCTTGTTCAGACGGATATACGTCTTGAAGTTGCCCCGTATCCAGCCGCCGAGGAGTTCGTTCCGGATCAGGAGACGATCCGCCGTCTTGTTGCTCAGGACCCCGTAGAAACCCAGCTTGAAGCCTTTTTCCCTGATCTTCAGGGACAGGAAAGCGTCGGAATCGTCGTCCTTGATGCTCAGCCTCCGGATGTCGATTTGGTCCGGAATCCTTTCCAATTCCATGGACACACGCGGCCCTCCGTTCGGAACCATGTTCGCTTCGAAGAGTGTTTTGCCCGTCTTTTCCCACACCAGGTGAGCGTCGGAGACGGCTACGGGCGCGGCGTTGCGGTACGTGGCCGGAAGACCGACGAAGTCGTGGAAAGACCGATTCGCGTCGACGCCCACGGTACCCTGGAAAGTCAAGTCCATGGAGCCGAGGTTTTCCATGTATCCCTTGAGGCTTCCGGAAACGGAAGCCGAGGCGTCCTGAAACCGGGTCTGGCAGTCCTGGAGCAAGAGGGTTTCCTGGTCGCCTTCGAGGCGTCCCCGCTTGACGTTGAACGGCGCGGGAAACACCGGAATCAGCACGACCGCGTCGTCGACGCTTCCCTTGCCGGTGAAAACCCACTCCTTGGGGTAGGGGATGGAACCCTTGAAATCCAGGGCGTCGAGGGAGAGAGTCCCTTTCACGACATCGAAGGGTCTCTGGATGCCGCGTTTCTTCTCGAGGCCCCTCAACAACGGGTGGACCTCGTCAATGCTGATCGTCGCCCCCTGTTGCCGGGCGGTGATCTCCATGTAATGCCGTTCCTCCCAGCGGTAGAGCAGGTTGATCCGGGAAAAGGAGGTCTTCCCGAATGAACCGCTGAAGCCCGACGTCGAAATCATCCGCTCGTCGAAAAGGAAGGATTCGCCTTTGAGATCGATGCGATAGGGAATGCGCGCGTAGTCTCCGGACAGCTCGAACGCTCCGACTTCCACCCGCGTGTTGACGTCCCGCAGGCTTTCCCCCAGGATCAGCTTCCCCGTGGCTTTGCCCTCCACGTTTTTCATGATGGCCAGTTCCTGCAGGAAAGCATCGCTTTTCACCGTATTGTCGAGAACCGGGGGGAGGTCGGCGAGATCCGCGTCGATCAGGATGTCGAGGTGAAAGGTCGAGTTGTCTTTGGTGAGGCCGACCCTGAGGAAACCGTCCCTTCCCCGGGAGTTACCCGTGCGGCCGATGAGGCTGGTTCCTTCGAGAACGTTGTTGGTGATGACCACATCGCCCACGACGTCCTCCACCGTCATCTTGATTTTCGGGATATACACCTTGCCGTGGTGGATGTTGCCCTTGATCACGATGTTCTCGGGCTTCCGCAGATCTCCCATGCGCTTGCCCCGCGTGCTGAAGGTGATCCGAGGCACCTGGCCTTCCTGGATGATCTCGAAAATGTTCTGGACGACGCGACGCTCTCCCTGTAAAGCCAGGGCCACCTCGCGCACCGATGAAGCTCCCATGTCCCGGCCTTCCAGTTCCAGGCTGACCGTGGATGCGGCGGGGTCCCGCAAGAAACGGCCGGTGAGGTTGGCCTGGGGATACAGGAAATCGAGTCGCGTCAGGTCGATCTCGAGTCTGCGGCCTTCCAGCGCGAAGGAGCCTTGGACGGCGCCGCCCTTGAGGGCAAGCTGGTCGTCGTCGGTTTCGATGAGGGTGATGATCGGCGCGGAACCCTGAAAGAATGCCCGCATGTTCCGCGGACCTTCGCTCACCAGGGTCGCGTCCAGGTCCAGCCTCGATTCGCCGAAACGCATCGCGGCGCCGGGAAAAAGGTAAGCCCAAAGCGGTTCCGGAGAGAGACCGTGGAGAATCACCCGGCCGCTGCTCGACAGATCCCTGGGGTTCACCCAGCCGCTGACGATGAGGCTTTCCCAGAGGTTGGAGCGCATGCAGTCGGCGCTCAATTCAAGCCGTTCGGAGGTCATGGCGGCGCGCGCGTTCACTTCGCGGAACCAGAAGCGACTGCCCGCGGCATCCCGGCATTCGAAGCTGCCGTTGGTGATCCGTATGGTGATTTCGTGGGTCTCGGGTTTGAGTAATGAAATAAGGGCCCGGAATCTCTTTTCGAGAGCTCCCCTGGTGAAGTCTGTGGGCTCGGGCTGCGCTTCCACTTTCGGCTGCGGAAGCGTGATGGAGAACTTGGGAGACTCCAGCCGGATGATGTCCGCCTTCAACTCGCCCTTGAAAAGCGGGAGGAGCCTGGGGACTAGGACGAGGGACTCAACGGTGCCGTCCAGCTTTCCGGGGAGCGTCAGGCCTCCGGAATGAACCAGGAGCCTGGGAGTGGGCAGGAAGGAAAGCTCGAGTTTCCTGAACTCGATGTGAAGGCCGGTCTGCTCGCGAACATCGGTGAGCAGCTTGTCCCTGACCGATTCCAGGCCGATCACCCGCGAGGCGATGAAGGGAGCGGCCACCAGCGCCAGGAGCAGTAATGCGGCTCCGCCACCCGCCCACAGGGTCATTTTCTTCCGTCTGGTCATACAAACCGTCTCCGGGGCGGTGCTCCGCCGGCGATTCCAACCGGCGCTCCACGTCATCGACTACCCCGCTGGATTCGTGTCGAACAGGTGCCACTCCATTCGACGCCCGGCACGGGGTTATTGTCTACAGCCCGCCGGATTATCCGCCGGCACGGGCGCACGGCGCCACAAATACCCGCGGGCCGTCGTCGGACAGCCAACCCGTAATCATAGCAAATTTGGACCGCGACGGGCAAGTCATATGGATTCAACAGCCGGCTTCCACGTGCGGAATCCGCCCGCGCGAACCGCCGTCGCTCTCGAACCGCGCGGTCGGGGCAATGAATAAGACGGCTCGGAGAGCCGGACGCACGCGGTCTGACGCACGCGGCTTTCGGTAGCGGCTTGACTTAACGGGCCAAAGGGTTAATATACGGTTGCCATCGTCTGTTTTCCTGCCGAAATGGGGGCGAAACGGGTTCGACGGAGGTAAAGAAGCTTACGTTGCATGCCGAGGTCCTGACTCCTCGTAAAACCGTTGGGGCTAAACACAAACGCAGACGATTATGCGTACGCCGTAGCCGCGTAAGCGGCTACCGTTCCCGCGGCCTTCTCCTGCGAGGCCGTACGGAGCGTCGACTCAGCGGGATGGTTCTCGGCGTTTTGCCTGCAGCGCCGCGAACGAGACTCTGCGGGCTAGCGAAGGCGGCATCCTGCCCGTGGGAGGCTTCCGGAGCGAAACTCAAAATGCGGGATAAGCATGTAGAAGCCTAGGCGGAATGCTTTCGGACGCGGGTTCAACTCCCGCCGCCTCCACCATTTGAAAAAAGACAACCCGTCTCTCCGGCGTCATTCTCCGGGGTGACGGGTTTTCTTTTTCCCCTTGTTTCTAAAGGGTTTGCGCCCGTTTCACATCTTTCCAAAGCACCTCTCCGCACCATCGATTCCCCCCATCTTCCAGCCTTTCTTTCTCTGTTTGGCCCCTGATTCTCTGTTTTCTCCGGACCAAGTCCGAAGCTCGTCCGGAAAGCTACATCCTTGATTGATATGGGTTTGCGGCTGGTTGCCGTTTTTGGCGGTTGTCTTAGGTCATCGCTCGATGCCGCAACCGGACGTTTTTTTCGAAATCACCCGCTTCGCCCATGAAAAGAAGCGTGGTCAACTCCGGTTTCCTGTCCCCCAAAGTAGAAAAGCCGACGCTGATGGTCGGCTCTCTGGGGTGGTCTCCGGTCCGGTCGTCAGTCGGTGGCGAAGCCGAACTGGCGGCGCTGCTCGGTCCAGTCCTCGGGAAAGGTCTGGGTCAGTTTGGCCAGCGAGAGTCCGTTGGGTTCCTCGCCGTTGATCAGGGCTTCGACGATGTCGGGGGCCAGGGTCGTCAGCTTGAGGATGCGGGCTACATACGAGCCATCAACGTCGAGGGTACGGGCAAGCTCGCTGATGGACTTGATCTGGCCGGATTCGAGGATGTCGGCCCAGGAAAAGGCCCTTCCCAGCGCCTGGAGGATGGCGGACTGCACCGGTTCCTGCGCTCCGGTGATTTCTCCATCCAGGGCCTGGGGAGCGATGACCGTCTTGCGGCCACGCATGCGCCGGATCAGCATCGGGATGTGGATCTGCAGGTTGCCGTTGTCGGCTACGGTAATGGTCGGCTTCATTTTCATCGGCTTGCCCTCCGTTCGGTGACTTCGCATGCCAGACCGGCCAGCTCGGCGATAAGCGTTGTCAGCCCGTTGGTGCGCAGCTCCATGTCGATTCCGGTCTCGCGGATCTCGACCTTATCCACCAGGAGGCGGATGAGCCGGTTTCGCTCCACCGGGAAAAGATCTTCCCAGAAGCCCTCGACATTTTGAAAGGCCTCCGACACATCCTGTTCCGTGATGCTGTTCCCTTGGTAGGCTCTGCATCGCTCGCTCACATGGGTCAGTTGTTTCGATAGCTCGACCGCCTGGCGATTGACCGTCGTCAGCATCTCGGTCTTGCCCGGCTGATCGCTGCCGGGTTTCATCAGTTCGAGTGCCTGCTCCCGCGCCTGCGCCAACTCCATCTCGAGCTGGGCTTTCTGCTTGAACAACCGCTCCCGCTCTGCCTGCTCGATGTCCCGGGCTGCGAAGTAAGTCTTGGCCACCAGCGTCGGTGTGCGGAACACCGCGCTCAACTGCTCGATCACCGCCTGCTCGATGTCCCCGGCGGGAATCCGTTTGAGCGGGCACCGGCTCACGGTCCGCTTGCTGTCTTTCTGGCAGATGTAATAGGTGTAGTGGCGGCCGTTCTTGCGGGCGTAAGTCGGTCCCATCGAGCAGCCGCAGTGGCCGCAGCGGATGACGCCTTTCAACGGGGCGACCATTTTGGTTCTGGCCATGGAAACCTTGACCGGTTTATTGTCCTCCAAGATGGCCTGAACCTTGTCCCAGGTCGCCCGGTCGATGATCCCTTCGTGCTCACCGGGGTAGCTGCGGTCCTTGTGGGCGATCTCGCCGATATAGATCCGGTTGTTTAGCAGCCGGTAGATGTGGGCGGTGTTCCATTCGGAGCCCTCGCGCACTCTGCCTTTCTTGGTAGTCCAGGCCTTGGTGCGGTAACCCTGTTCGTTCAGCTCCTGGCCCAGCTTTTTGGCCGAGCCGATTTGGATGAAGCGGCGGAAAATGTATTGCACCGTCCTGGCTTCATCTGGATTGACCAGCAGCTTCTTGTTCTCCCGGTCGACGTCGTATCCGAGGATGGGCACGCCGCCGCAGTATTTCCCCCGGCGCTTGGCTGCCGCCACCTTGTCCCGGATACGTTCGGCTATGACCTCCCGCTCGTATTGGGCAAATGTGATCAGGATGCCGAGAAACATCCGGCCGGTAGGGTCGGTCGTACTGAAGTGCTGGGTGACCGAGACGAAGCTGACACCCTTTTCGTTGAAGAGGTCGATCATCTTCATGAAGTCCAGCAGCGAGCGGGACAGCCGGTCGACCTTGTAGACCACGATCACGTCAATCTTCCCGGCGTCGATGTCCGCCAGCAGTCGGCGCAGCCCCGGGCGCTCCATGTTCCCGCCCGAGAATCCACCATCGTCGTAGCGATCCGGCAGAGCCGTCCAGCCCCGCATCCTCTGGGCTTCGATATAGTGTTCCGCCGATTCCCGTTGCGCATCCAACGAGTTGAACTCCTGTTCGAGACCTTCTTCATGGCTCTTGCGGGTGTAGATGGCACAGCGCATGGTCTTGTTTTTGCCCGGCGCGACATTGCTGTTATCAAGCATCCGAACCTCCCTCGGCTTTTCTGCCGTAAACCTTCTTCAGTCCGAAAAAGACCTTGCCGTTCCACCTGGTCCCGGTGATCTCCCTGGCCACCGCGCTGAGCGACCGGAAGGTGCGGCCTTCGAACTCGTAGCCATCGGCAAGGACGATCACCTCATAGCGCCGGTCGTTCCAGACCCGCACCAGTCTGGTCCCGGGCAGGATCGCCTCGTTCGATTTCCGCTCTTCGGGGATGCGTCGATTGACAGTGGCTACCGGGTCCTCCTTGGCGGCCTGCTGGAGATGGACCTTGGCCTGCTCGGACAGCCCACCGTAGAAAAGCTCCTGGATGCGATAAGCCAGCCGCTTGATGAGAAATTGCTTTTTGTACTGGGGCGGCTCTTCTCCGTAGAGGTCGAGCCATTTTTCCCGGAGCTGCTCCAGGGACATGGATTGCAGCAGGGCCATCTGCCGAAGGACTGAGTTTCGGGTTCGGTCCTGGATCTTGCCGCCGGTGGCGGCGTTCTGTAACTCATTCATTTTCAACTCCTTATTTTGGTTTCCGGACGAGTTGTCATGAATGAATGCTCTGTTCCGGCAATGAATCAAGTCCTTCTCCGAGCACAGGGGAAGAATCTTCGAAAACCTCTAACTCATTGCCCACACATGCGTTTTTTGCCAATCGGCGCAGGATCGCCGTGGCCAGAATGGAGGCGGCTGACTGGAGCCTCGCCTCACCCGACAGGCGGCCGGGTTTGCCGCTTTTGCCAAGGTCATCCAACCCCGGTACATCATTCATTTCCTGTACATCCAACATCGAACACCTCCGGTGGGACCGGGGGGCTGGATGGCGTGGATGCCAGAAAACGGCGGCGGTCGGGATGCGCGTTCGATGGCACCCACAACCGCCGCAGCTCCGCCTCTGGTCGGTTATCTGGTTGTGCCCGGCTTTAACCGGACTTGCGTTCGTTACCTACCGGAGGGACATGCAAGATGACGGAATCAGATGAAAAGTCCTGTTTTTTGATTGACCTGATATTCATCAGGTCGTATATTTTTTAACCATAAGATGGGCCTAATCCGCTCAGTGGCCATGACACGGAGCAATCGCCATGGGAAAGAAAAAGCTATCGGAAATAACCGACCCGCAGGCCAGGACGCTGAGGGTCATTTGCCAAATCATCGATGAAAAGGGGTTGCCGCCAACGGTGAAAGAATTGTCGGAAGTCCTCGGTATCAGCCACGCGAGCGCCCACGAGCAAATCGCTCAACTGGTTCGGAAAGGCTATCTGAAGAAAGAAGCTCGTAAGGCCCGAAGCATCGTCGTCATCAGGAGGCCCGAATAACGATGCAGGGTCGCGAAAAATAAGGAGATCGACATGGGGCACGTCAGACTTGGGAGCCTTCCAAGATCGAGGGCATGGAAAGAGGTAGTCGGCCTGATCACGGCCGGTGCCGACGTGTCCCAGATCGCCAACGCCACAATACGGGCGGCTGACAAGGCCTTCTCATTTGTGCTCAACGATGAGGGGTTTACCGAGGCGGTATGGCTGATGACCCAGCTTGCCATTGCCGCCAAGAAGGACAACTTCAACGATCACCTGCAGTCGGTTGGCATCAATCTGCCACAGGACACCTCATTGCCAGACGTAGCCGCCGCTGTTGCAGAGGCAATGGATCGGAAGCTTGAGTCCAATGGTAGCCGATCTGACTTGGGTGAGATGTCGCAGCGTGCCTTAGTTGGAGCATTGGTCGAACACATCTCTCCCAAGTTGCCCTCCTTGTTTACGCCAGACACCAGCGACGTTCAGGCAGCATTGGCGTCACTCGGAAAAAAACGGGAGTTCGGCGAGTTGTCCCGCACGTTCTTCGCCAAGCTGACCAACGAGAGCATGAATTATTTCCTGTCAAAAACGCTGGCGACCCATCTGGGCGAAGGCCAGCGCTTTGCCACCATGAATGAAATGGGACAATTCGAGAAAGCCCTGACCACGCACTGCAAAGAAGCATCCCTGATCGTCGAACAGTTTTCGGCGGATTGGTTTTCCAAGCACAAATACGAAGAAGGCGGTGACATCTCCCGGGAGTCGTCCAACGGCTTCGCCTCCTATGCGCTGAAGAAAATGAAGGACGAATTGAAAGAAGGAGCGCGAGCCGATGCAAGATAAGCGTTACATCATCTGCGGAAACGCACCGACCAGCGGAATCGAGGAAAACCCAGATCGGGATTTGCGCCTGCGGTTGTGGGGCAAGGATGGGCCGGACAAGATCACCCTGCGCATCGAAGACATCCACAAAAAGATGAGCAAGGACGTGCCGGATTCCTTCCAGGATCTGCTCGAAATTGCCACCTACGTGTACAGCGCCGACCAGGCCATTCCCCGTGGGGCCGATGACGTTGATTCCTTTGGTCATGGTTGGCGGAGAAATCTGCATTTCATCATTCCGGTCCGGAACCCGGATTTCTGGAATGGTGAGGAGATTCAGCAGGCCCTGTGCTCGATGCTTGGGTTCTTGTCTGATGACAGCTATCACTTCGAATTCACCAAGCTGACAGAGGCTCAGGCATTCCAGGGCTATCTGGACTTCAACGATGACGGGCGTCTTCTCGGTTATCCGGAGCAGGTGGTGATGTTTTCAGGCGGGCTGGATTCGCTGGCCGGAGCTATCGACGAGGTCTTGAACGAAAAGCACCGGGTCGTTCTGGTGACCCACAAGTCAACCCCGAAGCTCAACAAGCGCCACCGCCGCCTGGAAAAGATGATCGCCGACAAGGCCGGGGAAAACGCTCCGCTCCACATCGGCGTTCGCGTCAACAAGAACAAGGGGCTGAACTACGAGTACACCCAGCGGAGCCGCTCCTTTCTCTACGTGTGCATCGGCGCGACCATCGCAAAAATGATCAACCTGAAGAGCGTCCGTTTCTACGAGAACGGCGTCATCAGTCTGAATCTGCCGGTCTGTGCCCAGGTCGTCGGCGGCCGAGCAACGCGCACCACCCATCCCAGGGTAATCCGAGGCTTTCAGGAAATCATCAGCCTGGTGGCTGGCGAACCCTTCACCATTGAAAACCCCTACATCTGGAAAACCAAGGCTGACGTCGTCGGGGTCATTACCAAAGCCGGGTGCCAAGATATGATCGCGGCATCGACCACCTGCACGCACACCTGGGAGATGACCAATCACCATACCCACTGCGGCACCTGCTCGCAGTGCATCGACCGGCGCTTTGCCGTTATTGCGGCGAAGGCCGATCAATATGATCCTGTCGATGCCTACAAGGCCGACATCTTCACCCAAAGCCGAAGCAAGGACGAAGACAAGATCATGGCGGCCGCGTATCTGGAGCGTGCCAACCAGGTCCGTGATCAGGATGACATCACCCAGTTTATCGCTCGATTCAGCGAAGTGAGTCGGGTCTTCCGCTACCTGAATGGGAACCCCGGAAGCGTGGCCCAGAAGGTCTATGACCTTTACAAGCGCCACGCCAAGGAGGTCTGCGAAGCGATGGACACCATGGTCGCCCGCAACATCACGGCCATCCGCCAGCGCACCTTGCCAGGAGACTGCTTGCTTCGGACGGTCTATGAATCAGGATCGGTGATCTCAGTCCCCGCCATTCCGGTCGAGCAGAAGCAGCCGGACAACTACTTCAGGAAGCGCGGGGGTGTCTGGGCCGCACGCTTTAACGGCAACGCCGAGGTGCTCGTGACGGGTGTCGACAAAGGAGCCGAGTACATCAACTTCCTCCTGGCGAGGCCCAACAAGGAAACCTCGGTCTACGAGATCGTCTGCGGGTTTGCCATCGATAGCTGCAACGCGGTCCTGAACTCCAATGAAACCGACGAAGGTTTTCAGGTCACCCAGGGGGTTCCGTTGGGTGATACCGGCTTCGTTGCCGACCGCAAGGCCGTCGAGCAATACCGGGAGACGGCTCACGAGCTTCTCCGAGAGATTGAAGAAGCCCGGGCAGAAAACAACGATGCCGAAATCCAGCGGCTTGAGGACGAAATGACCCAGATCACCGCCGCAATCAACGAGGCGGTTGGTCTCGGTGGCAACCTCCGGAAATCCAACGACAAACGGAAGAACATCCGCGACGCCTTCCGGAATGCCGTGAACCGGGCCATCAAGTATCTGGAGAAGTATGACAAGCCGCTGGCCGCCCACCTGAAGGAGTCCATCAAGTGCGGTAACGAACCGGTCTACCGGACCGAAGAGGAGATCGTTTGGGAGGTCCGCCCGATAGTCAACGAATGACCCGGGACCACCCAGGAAGAAAAAACTAAAAAAAATTTCCGCTACGCCAAATGTAGCCATTGCGACGCCGGATGTAGCGCCTTCCCCAATGAAGGCGCGATCCGGCGTTTTTTATTGGTCAGCACAGGGTTGGCCACCGGGCGTGCCAGAACTTCCGAACAAGGAGACTGGCAGTGGCACAAGTCAATAAAGCACACCTCACCCCACCGAAGCGGCGACTCATCGAGTTGATGCAGGACATCAACTTCGGCCGCATCACCAACATTCCGGTCCGCGACGGCGAGCCGGAACTCACCCCTGACACGGTCATCGAGCGCGAGATCAAGCTGGGCGGACAGATCGGTCCCCGGCCCGAGCGCGACCAGGATGACTTCATCCTCAAGCAAGAGGTCGTGGCGCTGCTGGAGCACCTCGCGCAGATGGGCAGTGGAAAAGTCTGCCTGCTCGAGATCAAGCACGGTCTCCCGTTCCTGATGCGCATCGAGGAACGGGCAGCCTGAACACGTAACGACCTGAACCCTTAGACACTGGACAACAAGCTGGACGCATGGCGGAGGCTGTTGTGGGTGTCGCCGAGCCGAATACGGCAATTGGCGGCGTACCTGCGACCCCTTCGCCCACGCGACAGCTTTGTCCTGTGATCTGGCCCGTGCCGACACCCACGCGGACCTCCTCCTCGCTCCGAGGAGGCCCCGATGGTTTCACAGAATTCTTACGACGGCATCGACAAGTATGCCGCCGACCTCATTCGGCACAAAGCACGTCAACTCGTAGGCAAGGCCGGATTCACCGAGGACGATAGACCCGACCTCGAACAGGAACTGATGATCGATCTGCTGCAGCGGATGCGACATTTCAATCCCGCCAAAGCCAAGAAGACCACCTTCATGGCCCGGATCGTCGAACGTCACATCTCCACCATTCTGGAGGCCCGGTTCGCCCAATGCCGGGACTGGCGGCTCTGCCAAACCTCACTCAACGAACCCCTCGACAACGGTGAAGGCGACACCACCGAGCGGATCGACTTCCTGGACAGCGAAGGCTCTCTGGGAAGCGGCACCCGCGAGACAAGGGAGCATCTCGCCCATGAGATCCGCATGGATCTCGACCGGGCCATCGCCTCGCTGCCGGAAGAACTCCGGGATCTGTGCGTGCGCCTGCACGACAGCACCATGGCAGAAATCGCCCGGGAGATGGGCATTCCCAGAACCACCCTCTACGACCGGCTGAGCAAGCTGCGGGACGCGTTCAGCGAGGCTGGCCTTACCGACTACCTGTGATCTCCGACGCATCGACTCCGCCTCCGGTAAGTAAGCACCGTGCCGCATGGTGCGGCTATCCGGGGCCTCGGAAATCAGAACCTGAACGAAAGAGGAGTTCAACCATGACTCACGACACCTACAAGTACCGTTTTGACGAGTCGGTCCCGGCCCAGGAACTGGAAGACACTTTCATGCTGGCGATGCTGGCCGTCGAAAGCCTGCATGGCCGTTCCCGTGTGCGGATGGAGAGCCGGTTCAATCTGGACAAGGCCCGCCGTACCTGCGTGATCGACGCCTCCACCGATGTCGGCAGTGATCTCGCCCGCATCTTTACCGGCTTCGCCACCAAGGAGTACGGCGAACGCTCGGTCCTGATCGAACGAACCCAACCGTCGGGCTGCGCCTGCGCCTCCAAGCATCGCGCAGCGCCCGCCGCTGCTACAGCGGGGGTGGCGGTATGAGCGAGCTGATGACCACCACCTATTCCATGTGGCGGCTGTTCCGCAACTGCCGCATGGCCTGCAAGTGGCGCTACATCGACGAGCTGGTGCCGCTCGAGCGCGACCCCAATCTGGCCTTCGGCTCGGTCATTCACGACTGCCTGGAGTGCTGGCACGGTGAGCGAGATCTGGCCAAGGTCCTCGACCACATCGACCGGACCTATCCGAACCGGGCGCAGGACGATCATCAACAGGCCGACTGGCATCTCGCCAGGGCCATGATGAGCGCCTATGCGGAACACTACCCGGCTGAAGAGTTCGAGGTCGTCGCACTCGAGAAAACCTTCGAAGGCCCCATCGTCAACCCGGCGACCGGGGCGACCTCGCGCAGTTTCATCCTCGCGGGGAAGGTGGACGGCATCGTCCGCCAGGATGGCCAGTATTTCCTGCTGGAACACAAAACCGCCTCACAGATCGACGCCAGCTACCTGGAGCGGCTGTGGACCGATTTCCAGATCATCCTCTACGCCTGGTACCTGGAGCAGACCCTCGGCATCACGGTCAGCGGCATCATCTACAACGTCCTGGTCAAGGCCAAGCTGCGCCAGGGCAAGGGTGAAACCGAAGCCGAATTCGAGGCCCGCCGGGTGGAGCTGATCGCCAAGTCGAAAACCGGCAAGAGCAGCGCCAAGCGCAAGTTGCCCGAGGACGACGACACCTTCCAGCAGCGGCTCCAGGAGAAGTACCTCGAGCCGGGCATGTTCCACCGCGAGGTGCTCTACATCTCCCGCGACCAGTTCGAGGAACTGCGGGCGGAGCTGTGGGAACTCTCCAAGGCCATGCTCGACGCCCGTCGGCGCGACACCTTCTACCGCAACACCAGCTACTGCTTCCAGTACGGAAGGCCCTGCGCCTACTTCCAGCTCTGCCGCTCGGGCGGCAACCCCAACGTCATCGAAAACCATTTCCAACGGATCGCCCCGCACGAAGAGCTGCGGGACGGAGCCGGTGAAGACGCCGCTCCGGTGTTTTGAAATCCCAACCATAAGGAGACGAAGCCATGCTTCCCAAGACCAAAAGCAAACCCAAACACACGCTCTCGGACCTCACCGCTCTGGTGTACGGCCCGAGCAAGATCGGCAAGAGCACCTGGTGCTCCAAGGCCGATGACGCACTGTTCCTGGCGACCGAGCCGGGCCTGAACGCCCTGGAGGTGTTTCAGACCCCGATCACCTGCTGGGACGATCTTCTGCAGGCCTGCGCGGAAATCGCCGAGGGCAAGCACGAGTTCAAGACCATCGTCGTCGACACGGTGGATAACGCCTACAAGATGTGCTCGGACTACGTCTGCAAGAAATTCAAGATCGAGCACGAGTCCGACCTGGGCTACGGCAAGGGCTACGCGCTGATCAACAACGAGTTCCAGCGCGTCATCAACAAACTCGCCTTCCTGCCCTATGGGTTGATCCTGATCTCCCACTCCCAGGAACGGGACATCGAGACCCGGACCGGCAAACACACCCGCATCGTGCCGACGCTGCCGGAAAAGGCGCGGAAGCTGGTTACCGGGCTGGTGGACCTGATTCTGTTCTGCGATCTGGACATGAAAACCGGCGAGGACGGCAAGCCGGTCTGGCAGCGCGTGATGCGCACCAAGCCCAGTCCCAACTACGACGCCGGTGACCGCACCGGCCGACTCCCCGAAGTCATCCCCCTCGATTTTTCGAGCTTCATGAAAGCGTTCAACAACACGGCAGCCGGAGCTGCGGCGAGTGCCGCCCGGCCGAAGCCGGAGCCGACCGCGAGTGCGGCGGCGAAACCCCAACAGTAAGGAGATCCGACCATGGAACACTACGAAAACCAATCCAGCAGCAACCTCGACCTGGCGCAGTTCGACGACGCCTTTGAAACCGCCGAAGTCGAGGAACGCGAGTTCGAGGCCGTCCCCGACGGCAAGTACCAGGTCAACGTCGACCGGGTCGAACTGACCCGCGCCCAGACCTCGGGCAACCCCATGCTCAAGTGGACCCTGCGCATTCTCGCGCCGACCCACAAGGGCCGTCTGCTCTGGCGCAACAACGTCATGGCCAGCAACGAGAACATCAAGTGGCTCAAGCAGGACCTCTACACCTGCGGGCTACAGCTTCAGAAGCTCTCCGACCTGCCGGGCCACCTCGAGCAGCTTCTCAACATCAAGCTGGAGGTGACCAAACGCACTCGCGGTGAAAACGAGAATATCTACTTCAACCGTCGCATTGTCATGGCCGACGATGCCGGAGCTCCCGGCGCGGCGATGGACGACATGATCCCGTTCTGATGATGGACCGGATCACCGTTGTCGTCGACACCCGCGAACAGGAGCCCTACAGCTTCGATAGCGACAAGGTTTCGGCGGTTCGCAAGGCGCTGCCCGCCGGTGATTACTCGCTGGTCGGCCTCGAGGAACGGGTGGCGGTGGAGCGTAAATCCCTGACGGATTTCGTCTCCACCGTCATCCGGGGGCGAAAGCGGTTCCACCGCGAGCTGGAAAAGCTATCCGCCTACGAATCCGCCTGTGTGGTTGTCGAATGCAACTTTCGCGATCTGGTCGATGGCCGCTACCGCAGCGATGCCCACCCGCACGCGCTGATCGGAACGGTCGCCTCCATCGTCGTCGACTTCGGTGTCCCCGTCTACTTCTGCTCGGACCGGCAGGCCGCCTGCCGTTTTGTCGAGGAGTACCTGACACGTTTTCACCGGAGGATCGCGAGATGCCAAAAAGAAATGAGAGTAACCCGGCGCGACTCCGGGGAAGAATAGAGCGCGTTTACTATGCTGGACCCAAGTTCTCCGCAGGCCGACTGCTCACCCCGACCGGTGAGGAAGTCCAGTTCGCGGGCAATTTGTTCGCCCGGGAAAATCAGCCTGTGGTCCTGCTCGGAGCGTGGGCCACCCATCCCAAATACGGCCGTCAGTTCAAGGTCGACGGGATGGAGCACGACCTCGAACTCGATCCGGAGGGGCTGATCCACTATCTGGCCAACCATCCGGAGATCAAGGGCATTGGTCCGGCCAAGGCCCGATTGATCGTCGAGAGTTTCGGCGACGCCTTTGAAGAAACACTTCTGAGTGACCCCGAGCGTATCGCGCTCAAAGCCCGGCTGCCCTTGGACGCGGCCCGGCGGCTGCGTGACGAGTGGTTGAAGAACCGCAGCGTCAACACCGTCATGGCCTGGCTGTCGGCATTCGGCCTGACCCATCATCAGGTCACCACCCTGGTCGAAAGACTCGGCGGCAACTGCCTCGATATCCTGAAGGAAGACCCGTACATCCTCATTCGGGAGATCCGGGGATTCGGCTTCAAGAAGGTCGACAAGATCGCCCGCAAGCTGGGAACCCCCAAGGACCATACCCCTCGTATCCGGGCCGGATTGAATTTCTGCGTCCGTGAAGCCCTGGACAATGGCCACTGTTGGATCGAATACGAGGATCTGGTGGACCAGGCCAATTTGCTGCTGGTCATGGATGCCCTGGATAGCCGGGTTCGTATCGAGAGCGCCCTCGACGCGCTCATCGAAGAACAGGCGCTTGCCTGCGATTCCCACGGCGGACGGTTCGTGGTCGCCCTGCCGGAGATCGTCCGCATGGAGCGGGAGCTGGCCTCGCTGTTCGGTCAGGCCGAAACACCCAACCCGCATTTCCACTCCGTCAAGAAACTCGATGCTCTGATTCGGCGCTGCGCGGCGACGCTGAACGAGAAGCAGCTCGACGCAGTGCGCTCGGCCCTCAATCACAACATCAGCCTGATCTCGGGTGGAGCCGGTTCGGGCAAGAGCTACACCATTTCGGTCATCAACACCATCTGCGAGGAGAGCGATCTGGAGGTCGTGCTTGCCGCGCCGACCGGCAAGGCCGCCAAACGCCTGGAGGAAGTCAGCGGCCGTAGCGGCACCACCATCCACCGCCTACTCGGCTATGACGGCAAGGGTTTCTCGCGCAGCAAGGAGAACCCCATCGATGCCGATGTCCTGGTGGTCGACGAGTTTTCGATGGTCGACGTGCCGCTGGCCTGGCACCTGTTCGAGGCGGTCGATTTGTCGCGGACCACGGTGCTGCTGGTCGGGGACCACAACCAGCTTCCGCCGGTGGGACCAGGGAACATCCTGCGCGATCTGATCCAGACACGCGCCATCCCCACGGTCATCCTCGACAAGGTCGTGCGCCAGGCGGGCGTCCTCAAGGAGAACTGCACCGCCGTTCTCAAGGGCGAAGTGCGCAAGACCAGCGAGGCGTCGGTATCTGGATGCCGGGATTGGTATCTGGTGGATCAGTTCACAGATCCGATGGCGGCACGCTCGTTCCTGCTGGAGTTGTTTCAGGAGCGGCTCGACGCCCTGGGGTTCGACATCATCAAGGACGTGCAGGTGCTGACGCCGACCCACAAGGGGCCGCTCGGCACCAAGGAACTGAACGAGGAACTGCAGCGGCTCATCCAGCGCAAGCTCTGGAACGCCGAGGTACCGCCGGTCGCTATGGGCCGCCGCGCTCCGTTTCTCAAACACGACAAGGTCATCCAGACCCGGAACAATTACGACCTGAATGTGATGAACGGTGCCATCGGCTATGTGGTCGATGTCCTCGCGAACGGCACCCTGGTCATCGACTTCGACGGCATGCCGGTGGAGATGGAAAAGGGTTCGCCCGACCTTCAGGACCTGCAGCTCGCCTATGCGCTCACCATCCACAAAACCCAGGGTTCCGAGTTCCCCTGCGCCGTGGTGGTGGTCCACAAGGCGCATTCCTTCATGCACCACCGCAATCTGCTCTACACCGGGGTGACCCGCGCCCGGCGCACCGCCATTGTCCTGGGTGACCATTGGGGCATCCAGAATTGCGCCAAGCGTTGCCAGGTGGATGACCGCCGAACCTTCCTGCCCTTGTTTCTGGACGCCGCCCAGCACGCGGAGGCCGATTTCGCCCGTGTCGCGGAGGCCGAATGAGTATGGGCGGAACGGATAACGTCAGGGAGTATTACCGGCTCGTCACCGAGATGGACATCGGTGACGTGGCCCGGGAACTCCTGCCGGGACGGATCACCCAAGAGACCGGCCAGCGCTTGATGTGCGACTGCCCCAACCATCAGAGCCAGTCGCGTCTGTCGCTGCACGTGATGCTCGACAAGCAGGGCTGGTACTGCTTCGGCTGCGGAGTCGGCGGTGACGTGCTGCAGCTCGTGGAGTTCATTCAGACAGGCTCGGTCACCGCCGGACAATCCGGTCCGATGCCGGACAGCCACCGCCAGGCCCGGGACTATCTCGCCAAGAAGGCGGGTTTGCCTCCGCTGTCGCGCTATGGTCTCAGCCAGGAGCGTCTGGCCCAGACAGAGGCCGACCGCGCCTTCGAACTGCGGGTCAAGGACGCGCTGACGGCGCTGGCCAAGCTTTACCACGCCAAGCTCAAGGAGTCGCCGGAGGTCCTCGACTGGCTGAAATCCAAATACGCCTTGAGCGAGGAGACCATCGACGATCTGCTGATCGGCTATGCGGACAATGCGTCCGGCGCGATCGCCCAACTGACCGGAGGTGAAGACGGTTTCTCCAAACGGGAGCTTGCCGCCACCGGCGCTTTCCGGCCCACCAGCCAGGACGGCCTGACGCCATTTTTCGAGCGCCGGATCGTCTTTCCCTACTGGAGCCGTGGCCGGGTGGTATTCATGATCGGCCGCAAGACGCCGTGGACCCCGGACGCCAATTGGGAGCAAGGGAAATACAAGAAACTGCCGGTTCACGAGGAGCACCAGCGGCCTTACGTCGCCGACTTCATCAACAACGCGCTGCTGTTCAACGAGGACTGCCTGCTGGCCAGGCCCGGCAAGGTGATCATCACCGAGGGGGTGACCGATTGTCTGGCGCTGATGCAACTGGGCCTGCCCACCGTGTCGCCGGTCACCGTCCGCATCCGGGCCGCCGATTGGGAGCGCCTGATCCCCAAGCTGCGCGGCGTCGAAACCGTCTACATCTGCCAGGACAACGAGCTCTCACAGGCCGGTCTCAAAGGGGCGCTGCAAACCGCCCGCACCCTGGCCGAACACAAGATCGACACTCGCCTGGTGACGCTGCCCTTGTCGGAGACACAGCTCTCGGCCCGGCAGGAGCTGACCGAACGCTTCGGCCTGACGGCGAGCGTGGGGCCGAAGGAGCTGGCCAAGCTGCTGGCGGGACGGCCCGCCGAGGAAACCCAGGCGGCCGAGGCGCTTCTCGCCACCGCAAAGATCGACGTCAACGATTACATTGCCGCTGGGCATACCCGGGAGGATTTCGAACGCCTGCTCGCCGAGGCCAGCACGCCCATCGAGTTCGGCGTGCGCTCGCTGCCCGAGGGCGCTGAGGAAGAGGAACGCAACCGCCTGCTCGAACCGATCCTGGGGGAGATTTCCGAGCAGTCGCCGCTGGAACAGGCCCGCCTGCTGAAGCTGGTGCAGGAGCGCATCGGCGGTGGTGTTTCCATGGCCACCCTGAAGGAACAGATCCGCGCCATCCAGAAGGACCGCAAGGTCGAGTTCCGGAACGAAAAGAAAAAGGCCAAGCGGATGTCCGGCGCGATGCCCGGATCATGCCGCGCCCGGGTCGACGAGGTGCTGATCGACACGGAACTGGAGAACGGCGCTCCCGACTACACCCTGGCCGCCGAGGCGGCCTACGACTGGTTCACCGCCAACGGTGCCCAGTTCTTTCACACCCTGCAGGGCGAGCCGTTCATGTATTTCGATAACGCCATCTACTGGATGGATTCGCCGGATCGGGGTCGCAAGCGCCATTACGCGGCCATGCTCTACAAGCATACGGGCATGGTGCCGACCTCCAACGGCGGACGGACTTTTTTCGAGGTGTTGCCCAGCCTGGCGATGATCCGTGGCCAGGTGCGCGACCAATTTTCCTGGCTGCACACCGATGTGGCCTCCTACACCGTCTATTTCAACCTGAACAATCCGGAGCACGAGATCG